>ERZ1023203.3-NODE-3-length-343501-cov-15.129467_pt1 | contig 343501 bp, 335 predicted proteins | sample MGYA00380444_ERZ1023203 | MGnify/ENA primary metagenome ERZ1023203 (study PRJEB33173, sample SAMEA4830386) | metagenome | study: EMG produced TPA metagenomics assembly of the PRJEB25223 data set... | reverse complement strand
CCACCGCCACGCCATTGTGGAGCACGGATTGTACCTTGACGAGCACGACCTGTTCCTTTTTGTCTCCATGGTTTACGTCCACCGCCACGTACTGCTGAACGGTTTTTAACAGAATGAGTACCTTGACGTAATGAAGCACGTTGTAAATTAATAGCTTCAAATAGAACGCTATTATTTGGTTCGATTGCAAATACTGCATCGCTTAATTCAACTGAACCACTTTTTGATCCGTCTACTTTTAAAACATCATAATTAGCCATTATGCATTTTCCTCCTTTCGCTTATTAATTATTTATTACCTTTTTTAATTGATTTAATTGAAGTTGAAATTTCTACTAAACCTTTTTTAGGTCCAGGTACATTACCTTTTACTAAGATTACACTGTTTTCAGTGTCAACTTGTACTACTTCTAGGTTTTGTACAGTAACTGTGTTTCCACCCATACGGCCTGGCATTTTTTGACCTTTAAATACTCTTGAAGCATCTGAAGCCATACCTACAGAACCTGGTGCTCTGTGGAAATGAGAACCGTGAGCCATTGGTCCACGAGCTTGTCCGTGGCGTTTAATAGCACCTTGGAAACCTTTACCTTTTGAAACGCCTGTAACATCAATGATGTCACCAGTTTCGAATGTATCAACTGAGACTTCTTGACCTACTTCGTATTCATCAACGTTAACGTTTCTGAATTCACGAATGAAGCGCTTAGGTGCTGTGTCAGCTTTTTTAGCATGACCTTCAGCTGGTTTATTAGCATATTTATTAGTTTTAGAACCTTTTTTATATGCTTTTTTGTCTTCGAATCCTACTTGGATTGCGTTGTAACCGTCAACTTCTTCAGTTTTCTTTTGTAATACAACGTTTTGTCCTGCTTCTACTACTGTTACTGGGATTAATTCACCGTTTTCTCCAAACACTTGTGTCATCCCGATTTTTCTTCCTAAGATTCCTTTGGTCATCGAAAGTCCACCTCCTAAATTTTTCTATTATAATTTAATTTCGATGTCTACACCAGATGGTAAGTTTAAGCCCATAAGAGCATCAACTGTTTTTGGTGTTGGGTTAACAATATCGATTAAACGTTTATGAGTACGTTGTTCGAATTGTTCACGTGAATCTTTGTACTTATGCACGGCACGGATGATTGTATAAACTGACTTTTCTGTTGGTAACGGAATTGGTCCAGAAACATCTGCACCAGAACGTTTAGCAGTTTCAACAATTTTTTCTGCTGATTGATCAATCACGCGGTGATCATAAGCTTTTAATCTGATTCTGATTTTTTGTTTTGCCATAATTTTCCCTCCTTATTCGTCTACATTTAAGTGATAGACTTCTCCACGAAAACTATCTCACACAGCGCCATGGCAAAGCGGCCGGGTGTGTCAGTAACCTTTCGCTTCATCGCGTTTCTTAAAGTCCAACATTAGATATGTTACATGAAAATCATTGATAAATCAATGGTTTCCACTAACTTTTTCTGTTCTGTCTAACACATACTTTATTATTGTACTTTAAATGTATTGCTTATTCAACCGTTTTAGGGAATTTTTTTACTTTATTTTTAATTTCATTTCTTTAACCTAATCTTTTTAATACTAACTTCGGTTCCTTTTTATTATAATAGAAGAGAACGGGGGTGAATTAAATGAAAAACGGTATTAAACTTACCCTAGCAATAATTGGTGTTTTCTTAATCATTTGTGAATTCTTTTATGGTATTCCATTTTTAGGTGGTAGCGTTATTGTAAGCTTTGGATGGCAACCATTATTATTTAATGCGTTTCTTTATCTAATTCTTACTATAATATTATTAGTTGACACTCAAAATACTATTAAACCTATGGTGATAATTCCAATACTTGGAATTATTGGTTCGTTTGTAGCATTTATTCCTTTTGTAGGCATGATTATTCATTGGGCATTATTTGTATTGATGATTTTCTTTGTTTTTATTGTTCTAGCTGCGCCAACTTATATCCCGAATAAAAACGCAAGAGTTATCTATACACAATATAAAGATGGTCATAAATCTAAATAGCGATTATATTGCTTCGTAATAAGAAAAGACGTTCACACTTATGATGGTGTGAACGTCTTTTTTATATTTAGCCATGTACGAAGATGAAGTATAAAATGAATAATACCATTAATACATACATAATCGGATGTACTTCTTTATGTCTTTTACTAATTAACATGGTAATTGGATAGAAAATAAATCCACATGCAATACCAGTAGCTATTGAATATGATAACGGCATCATGATAATTGTAATAAATGCAGGAACTGCAACTTCGAATCGTTTCCAATTGATCTCAGCAAAATTTGCTGCCATTAACACACCCACGACTACAAGTGCTGGCGTTGTAACTGCACTTGTAACTACAGCGATTAATGGACTAAAGAATAGTGCTAATAAGAAACAGAATCCAGTTACAATACTAGCAAAGCCTGTTCTAGCTCCTACTGCCACACCTGAAGTTGATTCAATGTATGATGTAGTTGTTGTAGTACCGAAAATAGCACCTACAATTGTTGCTAGTGAATCTGAGAATAAAGCTCTACCTGCTCTAGGTAACTTGTTGTCTTTCATAATGCCGGCTTGTGTTGCTACTGCAACTAAAGTACCTGCAGTATCAAAGAAATCAATAAATAAGAAAGTTAAAATGACGATTAAGAATTGTATCGTAAATAATTGTCCTGGGTCTTTAAATGCTTCAAATGCTGCGCCAAATGTTGGTTTAATACTTGGAATATGACCTACAACGCCTGTTGGTGTGTGAATTTGACCTGTTATCATACCAACGATAGCAGTAATGATCATACCAATAAATATAGAACCTGGTACTTTTTTCGCATATAACACAACTGTAATAACAATACCGAATATTGCTAATAACACTGGGGCTTTAGTTAAATGACCTAGTGTTACTAATGTTGAGTCATTTTTAACAATGATACCTGAGCTTTGCAGACCAACAAAGGTAATAAACAATCCTATTCCAGCTGAGACGGCCATTTTCATCTGATAAGGTATTGCGTTAATTATAATCTCACGAAGGCCTGTGACGGTCAAAATCGCGAAAAATATACCTGAGAATAAAACGCCTGTTAAACCGACTTTCCATGGAATGCCCATTGTTAAAACAACTGTAAATGCGAAGAAGGCATTTAGTCCCATTCCAGGTGCTAATGCTATAGGGTACTTTGCAATAAGGCCCATAAATAATGAACCTACAAATGCTGCTAAAGCAGTAGCTACAAAAATGGCCCCTTGGTCCATCTTCATATCTTCAGATACACCTTTAACGCCTGCTAAACTTAAAACTTGTGGATTTACTGCTAAAATATAAGCCATTGATAAGAAAGTAGTGATACCACCTAAGATTTCTCTTTTGAAGTTAGTACCATATTCATCGAACTTGAAGTATTTTTTCACGGCTAATGCTCCTTTTTTTGAAATACTTTAATATTTTAATACCAATTTTCTAAAAAGACAATACTAAATACGAACTTTCATAAATTTTACTTCGTTTTTGTTCGAATTTATTTACAATTTTAGATTTTTCAAAGCATCTTTAAACGGATTGTTATCAAGTTCTTCTTGTTGATTCATGTATTTCTTCATTTCCTTTTTGGACACTTTACCACTCGACTTTTCTTTCATACGTTTATCCATTTGTGCTTGGGTTTCTGAATGACCACATACGCATCTATAAGTTGCATCTTTTCCTCTACCAAATAAAGTCATTTTCTTTTTACAATTTGGACAACGTGCATTTGTTTTTCTTTGAATATTTTTCTTTGTTTTACATGTAGGATCTTGGCATACTAACATTTGACCATTTTTGGTTTTGACTTTAATCATAAATTTGCCACATGTTGGACATTCAGTAGTAGTTAAATTATCATGTTTGTATTTCTGTTCACTATTTTTAATAATATTAACAATATCAGTTGTAAATGCCTTCATCTCTTTTATAAATTGATGTTTATTGTATCTTCCTTTTTCAATTAGTATTAATTTTTCTTCCCATTCAGCCGTTAATAATGGTGAAGTTAATTTTGAAGGTGCAAGTTCTAAAATTTGTTTACCTTTTGATGTTACTTTAATTTTGCCATCCCTTGATTCAATTGCATTCATATTGAAGAGTTTCTCAATAATATCAGCTCGTGTTGCTACAGTCCCAATACCACCCGCTTCTTTTAGTGTATGAACGTGTTTTTTATCATCCAAATGTATATAATTCTGAGGACTTTCCATAGCTTTTAATAACGTACCCTCATTAAAATAATCTGGCGGTGTTGTTTGATGTGACTTTATATCGGTGTGTTGTATGTTAACTGTTTGATTATTTTTAAAAGGATTCTGAGTTACAATTTCATTTTCTTGTTGTTTCAATGCTTTAAACCCTAATTGAGTTGTGACATTTTCGTTTAATACAAATTTGAACTGACCTACTGCTAAATGCACTTTAATATGTTGATATTCATAGGGTGGCATTAAACTTTCAAGAAATCTTTCTACTATTAACATATAGATTTTCATTTCTCTATTACTTAATTGAGATAAGTCTGGTCTTATTTCGGTAGGAATAATCGCATGGTGATCAGAAACTTTTTGGTTATTAAATATATTCATTTTAGTGGAATAAGATTGAGACATTAATTCTCTTATATTTTCTTTATATTCTGTCGGCAGTAAAGCTTGTAATCTTTCTTTGATAGTCGACACCATATCGGTCGTTAAATAATTAGAATCAGTTCGTGGGTATGTAACTAACTTATGTCTTTCATATAGATTCTGTAAGGTATTCAACGTTTCTTTTGGTCCCAACTTATAGCGATAATAAGCATCTTGTTGTAAATCTGTTAAGTTATATAAAGATCTAGGGTAAGTTTTTTTATGTTTAGACACTACTTTTTCAATTTGGCCTTTTTTATTTTTAATTTCATCTACAATTGACTTAAGTTCTTTCTGGTCAGTGATTCGACGTTGTCCAGAATCAAAGCTAAACTCAAACCCGTCTACTTTAATTATTAATGTATAGTATGTTTGCGGTTTAAATTCATTAATTTCATTTTGACGTGATTGAACCAATTGTATAGTAGGCGTTTGTACCCGACCTAAAGATAATTGTGCATCATATTTAGTTGTCAAAGCTCTTGTTGCATTAATACCAACTACCCAATCGGCTTCACTTCTTGCTAAAGCTGCATCGTATAAGTGTTGGTATTGACGGCCATCTTTTAGATGGTTAAAACCGTCTTTAATAGCTTTCTTAGTTACCGAACTTATCCATAAACGCTTAATAGGTTTTTTGTTTCCAACTTTATCTAAAATAAGTCTTGCAACAAGTTCCCCTTCTCTACCAGCATCTGTAGCAATAATAATTTCATTAACATTGTCTCTTTGCATAAGTGACTTTACTGTTTTAAATTGTTTACTTGTTTTACCAATCACTACTGTTTTCATTTGTTTCGGAATGATTGGTAAATCTTCAAGCTTCCATTCCTGAAACGACTTGTCATATTGTTCTGGAGTAGCATTCGTAACTAGATGACCTAATGCCCAAGTTACAATATATTGATTATTTTCAAAATAACCATTTCTTTTCTGATTTATATTAAGTGCACTTGCGATATCTCGTGCTACTGAAGGTTTTTCTGCTAAAATTAATGATTGCATTTGTGATAATTCCCTTTCTTATTTAACTATAATAAATATAGATTTAAGTTTATTTAATGTCTATAATGATTATGTTTAATGGATTACATTAATTGTAACATGTACATGTATCAATTAACTTTCAATTATTTGTAATTACCCATATAATTATATTAATCACAATGTTACGGAGGTAGGATTATGGACATTATTCAATTGAATGACCCTAAAGAAATAAAATCTTTCATTGAGACTTCTGATTACCAAGTAACTTCCTATTTATATAAAATACCTCAACAATTTACTGAATTTGATCAATTATTAGAAGAAGCAATAGATAATCCTGGCGCATTTGCCATCACTGAAGATAGCCAAATCAAAGCACTAATTTTTGCAATTCCATGTGAAACATATAAATTCAAAGTGATTGGCCCCTTTATAGAAACAAATTTCACATTGACCCCGGAATTATTCCAACAATTATTTGATGCTATGATAGCTGGGCAACCTGATCATGCAGTATATCATTTTTCATTTGAAGAAGGTGTACAAACATATAAACCTTTCGTTAAACAAATACAAGCCAGTTATAATTTCACGGACTATTATTTAGAAGCTCATCAAGATATAGGAGAACTTAGTAGTGAGCAAAATATTATTGAATACCAAAAAGGATTTTACCGTGCATTTTCGCGTATGCATCAGAAAACATTTAGACATGATGCTATGGATGCAAATGACATTTTAAATAGTATTGATGAAACACATCGATTATTTCTATTCGTTAGTGAAGGTTTATTAAAAGGTTATTTATATTTAGACGTCAATAAGCAACAAGCTAGTGCTGAAATAAAATATTTCAGTTCACATATTGATTATCGTATGAAAGGTATCGCCTTTGATTTATTAGAATACGCATTAAATTATGCATTTACTCATTTCGATTTGCGTAAAGTTTATTTCAAAATACGTAATAAAAACAGTAAACTTGTTGAACGTTTTAACGAATTAGGTTTTAAAACTAATTATGAATATAAAAAATATAAATTAGAACCACAACATATACATGAAACAGTTAATACTAATGACAATTAAAAATGTCTATTATACATCTCCCTATTCTTGGGCGATGTATTTTTTATCGCATCAAAACAAAATTCGAGCGATGTTTTTTACTATTCTACCAATTTGTTTTAAAATTAACTCCAAGTGTTATTAAGGGGAGCACTTAATTCGTAATTTAGGAGAGTGAGAAACATATGCAGTTTCTTGATATTTTAATCGCATTGTTACCAGCACTATTTTGGGGTAGTGTTGTTATAATCAATGTTTTCGTTGGTGGTGGCCCCTATAACCAAATCAGAGGTACTACTTTAGGTGCGCTTATTGTAGGTATTTGTTTACTTCTAAGTGGTAATGCAGCATTTGACGATTTAACAGTCATTATAGTGGGATTATTCTCTGGTGCTCTATGGGCATTTGGTCAAGGCAACCAATTAAAATCTGTTAACTTAATTGGAGTATCTAAAACAATGCCTATCTCAACAGGTATGCAATTGGTCGGTACTACATTATTTAGTGTTATTTTCCTTGGTGAATGGAGTACTATGGTACAGGTTGTTTTTGGTCTATTATCCATGGTGCTATTAGTCGCAGGTATTGCATTAACATCATTAAAAGCTAAAAACGAAGGAAAATCTGACGATCCAGAGTTCAAAAAAGCAATGGGTATTCTTTTAATTTCAACAGTTGGTTACGTTGGCTATGTTGTATTAGGAGATATCTTTAATGTTAGTGGTACTAAGGCGTTATTCTTCCAATCAGTCGGAATGGCTATTGGTGGTTTCATCTTATCCATGAATCATAAAACATCAATCAAGTCTACTGCCTTAAACCTTATTCCTGGTGTAGTATGGGCAATCGGTAACTTATTCATGTTCTATTCACAACCTAAAGTAGGTGTTGCAACTAGTTTTTCATTATCTCAATTATTAGTTATCGTATCTACACTTGGCGGTATCTTTATCTTAGGAGAGAAAAAAGACAGTCGTCAGATGACAGGCATATGGTCAGGTATTATCCTTATTATCATTGCTGCTATTATTTTAGGTAATCTGAAATAATTCATATTTTAGGAGGCTCTTAAATGTTTAAAGACTTAGAAGATAAAGTAGTCATTATTACAGGAGCCGGTAGTGGTATCGGAAAATCCTTTGCAGAAAACTTTGGTAAAGCTAAATCCAAAGTTGTACTTAACTATCGCTCTGATAAACATGATGATTCTTTACAAGAATCTGTTAATATCATCAAACAAGCTGGAGGAGATGCCCTACTTGTTCAAGGTGATATATCAAAAGAAGAAGATGTTATCAATTTAATTAAACAGACCGTTGAGCATTTTGGTACATTAGATATTATGATTAATAATGCTGGTTTTGAAAAACCAACACCAACTCATGAAATGACGCTTGAAGAATGGCAAAAAGTTATAGATATTAACTTAACTGGCGCATTTATCGGTTCAAGAGAAGCAATAAAACAATTCAGAGATGAAGATAAACAAGGTGTTATCATTAATACTTCAAGTGTTCACGATACAATTCCATGGCCTAATTACGTCCATTACGCTTCTAGTAAAGGTGGATTAAAATTAATGATGGAAACAATGTCGATGGAATATGCTCAGTTTGGTATTAGAATAAACAATATTTCTCCTGGTGCTATTGTAACTGAACATACTAAAGAAAAATTCTCTGATCCAAAAACACGTGCGGAAACATTAGAAATGATTCCTGCAAAAGAAATTGGCGATGCTCAAGACATTGCTAATGTAGCATTATTCTTAGCATCAGATTTAGCTCATTATATTCACGGTACTACCATTTATGTTGATGGTGGCATGACAAACTATCCTGCATTTATGGGTGGTAAAGGCTAAATCGAAAAATAAACCATGCAATATACATGCATAGTATATGTTATTTAATAACATTATGGCCGCATGTATTGCATGGTTTTTTTATTTAACTCTATGACAAAATGACTATGAAACAAAGAATGCTTGATACATATATAATATAATAATACTAATGACAATCGTTAAATTAGTAACCATACCTATTAAAGGTAACGTTTTGTATTTAAATTGGATTGAATAAGGTATTATCGCCACACCTACAGGTAATAACCATGTGATTAATAATGTCGTTTTAATCATTTGATCAGATACCGGTAAGAAATAATGTACCAGTAGTCCTGCACCTAAACCAATACCATAATGTAGGCATAGGTATTTGATTGCAATAGGTAAATAAGCTCGATCAATTGTAAAACTCAACATAACACCTAATAAAATCATAGACATTGGCATATTGGCTTTACCTAAAATTGAAAAGAAATCTATGGCTACTTTTGGTAAATGAATGTTAGCCATATTTAGTGTAAACATAACAATATATGTAACAAGTGGAACGGACTGAACGAGTTTTAGACCTAAAAATTTAAAGTTAAATTGGTCGCTTCCCTCACTATAGTAACTACCAACAAAGTAAGTTAAACCGAACATAATTACTGCTCCACCAATATCAACCATTCCAAAATAAACCATACCCGTTCCCGGCCAAATAGCATCTACGAGTGGATAAGCAAATAATCCAATATTCATAGAACCAATCATCATACCTACTGAACCACGCATTTGATTATTATATTTTCGAAAACACCAAATAACAATAATTTTAGCTAATACTCCGTAAATAATCATCATAACAGGCAATATCGAAAACGATGGATTTAAATCAGCATGATTCAAATTAACAATCACTAAAGAAGGTAGGGTTACATTTAAAACTAAAGTGGAAAGTACTTGACTATCCGTTGCTTTTAAGTAATTAATTCGCTTTAAAAAGTACCCTAAAGCGATTAAAAGAATAATCATTACAAATTGCTCCGTCATACTAACCCTTCTTTCACGTATCTCAACTCTTACAATTGATAACTTTAACACATTTGCTATAAATTTTAGAACCACTTTGTTTCATGATATAATTTAAATACTCTGTAAAATAATTAATAAAGGAGTTGTCTTTGAATGAATTTAGAGTCTAAATTAGCTGAACTAAAATATGATTATACGCGTCTTCAAGGTGACTTGGAAAAACGTGAGTCATTAAATCAAAATATCGATCCACTAGTTAATCAACTAGAAGAAATCGAAAAAGAGATGGCTAAGGTGAGAAAGCAAATAAATGAACAATAGTGTTTGTAGTGTCACAATATCATTACATTTTTATTATAGACATCCTAGTCATAAATAAAAGAACGTGCTAATATAAATTCGAAATAGAAAGGATGTCAATTCATGAAATTATACTTAATCTTATTACCTTTACTATACTTAATTGTAAGTTACATAAGTATATTCAAAATGAATTCTATATTTACTAGAATTTTAAGAATAATCATGGCTGTTTTATTATTATTTGTAGTTGCTATTACGACAATGCAATTCCCAAATGAAAATTGGTGGGTATTCATAGTCTTGTTACTATTAGTTGGTAATGTTGAAGTAACAGCATTTAAATCACTTAAAAATGATATTAAAGGTGTAAACATATTAAACATCTTATCCATTGGATTATTCGTAATTTATATTATTCTTACTTTAATTTTATATTAATAGTTAAGCCTCTTATCCCTTAGTTGGGATAAGAGGCTTTTTACATACTATTTTCTATTTAATTTTCGGTATAATTTATCTTTAAGTGTAAATAACATTTCATAAATTACTGGAACAACGATAAGTGTTAATATCGTTGAAGAAATAAGTCCACCAATAACTGTTGCAGCCATACCTTTAGAAATGAGTATAGAACTGTCTTCTCCAAAGAGTAATGGTACCAACGCGCCTATCGTTGCAATAGCTGTCATTAAAATAGGTCGTATTCTTGTGCCACTTGCTTCTATCAATGCAGATTTCATATCCATTCCAGATTTTTCGTTATTAATTACTCTATCTATCAATACAATAGCGTTGGTCACTACAATACCAATTAACATCAACATACCAATTAGACTTGGTACTGAAATTGTTTCACCAGTAATTACAAGTGACAGTACAACACCAACAATTGTAAACGGTAACGAGAATAGAATGGTAAATGGTGCTAAACCACCTTTAAACGTAATCACTAAGATAAGATATACAATAATAATTGCAGCTAACATGGCTATCGCAAGTTGAGTCATAGCAGAATTAATATCATCTGTTGCTCCACCTACGTTTACTTTTACGCCGTGAGGTTTATCCATCTTATTCACTTTTGACATGACTTTTTGAGAAGTGCCACCGACATCGCTATTTGTAATCTTACCAGAAACAGTTGTTGAATAGTCACCATCTTCTTGTGTTAGTTTACTTGGTGTTGATGATTTTTCCAGTTTGGCAATCTCACTTAATTTAATTGTTCCACCCGTCGGTTTCTTCAATTTGATATTTTCTAATTTATTTTGAGACCAATCTGTCTGTTTGTTTTGTTTTACTTTCACATCAATTTTCTTACCATTTTCTTTTACTGTCGTAACTGTTTTTTCAGGTAAGTTTTCATTTAAATTCATAGCTAATTGACTAGCTGATATACCATTATCAGCTGCTTTATTTTGGTCAACTTTAACTTCATATTGTTGATATGTTTCTGACAAGTCGGATTTGACATTATTGATACCTTTAACATCTTTCATAGTACTTTCTATTTTATGAACTGTGCCTTTAATCGCATCTGTTGAAGGTCCTTGAACTGTCACTTCAATTGAATCATTACCTGCACCAGTTCCTAAATCTTGGTTTTTCCATTGTCCTGGATGTTTAAAGGAATCGACATGCTTAAGGACCTTATCTGGTTCTTCCTCAAAGTTAGGTGTGTCTTTATCGTAGTCTACCATCAAGGCCATACTATTTGTACTTCCTGTAGGATCAGAAGGTGTGGGTCCACCTACTGAGTATTGTACTGTTTTTACTTTATTTTTTGTTTTAAGATATTTTTGTACTTCTTCACCATGTTCAAGCACCGATTTTTCAGTTTCTCCAGGCTTTGGTGTATAAGTTAACGCCATGAATTTATTATCACCTGATGAAATGTAGCTTGTACCTAGTTTAGCTGCACCTAGACCAATACTGCCTACTAGTAGCACAATACTAATGATAATAACTATCCATTTATGATTGAGAGACCAATTGAGTAACTTTTTATAACCACTGCTGATTACACCTTGCGCTTGTTTCTCAGGTTTAGTTTGAATTCCTTTTCTAAACAATGTTGAACCTAATGCCGGAACAACAGTAATAGATACTAATAATGACGCTAATAAACTGAATGTGATCGCTAATGCAAATGGTCTGAACATCTCACCAACTGATCCTGATACGAATGCTAGTGGTAAGAATACGATGATAGTCACAAGAGTTGAAGATAGAATAGGTTTAAACACTTCCGTTGTAGCACTGACAATAAGTGAGTCACCTTTCAGTTGTTCATTTCTATCTGATAAGCGTCTATATATATTTTCTACAACAACAATGGAATCATCAATGACACGTCCAATTGCTACTGTTAGGGCACCTAATGTCAATATATTTAATGATACATTAGATAATTTAAGTGCAACTAATGCTATTAAGATTGACATTGGTATTGAAACAATTGAAATAGCCGTTGTTCTTATATTTCTTAAGAATAGAAGTATAACTACTATAGCTACAATGGTACCTAAGGCTGCTTTTTCAATCATCGTATATAATGAATCTTCAATAGGCTTTGCAGTATCCATTGTTTTAATGGCTTTCATTTCACTATTATTTTTTTCAAATTCATCTACTTTTTTCTGTACATCTTTGGCAACTTGAACAGTATTAGCATCTTGTGCTTTAGTAATTTGTAAGTTAACTGCGTCCTTGCCGTTTGTTTTAGAAATTGATGTACGTTCATCACCAACTGATATATCCGCTACATCTTTTAATTTAAATGATGGCATTGAGCTAGACGAACCTTGCTTTGAACTACTTGCCGATGATGGCTCTGATGGCATTAAACTTTCACTATCCTGATTATCATCACTTCCACTGTCACTATTTTGTCCTTGACCAGCAATTGTCGCTGGTATCTTTAAATTCTTAAATGCATTAACAGAAGTAAATTGTCCATCTACAACAATCGATTTGTCTGTATCTCCAAATTGGAATAAACCTAAAGGTGTTTCCCTAGTGGCAGTCTTCAGATAGTTTTCAACATCGTCTGCCGTAACACCTTTACTATCTAACTCTTTTTGTTTAAATTTCAATGTCACTTCACGATTGGTTTGACCATTTAATTGTGCATTTTGAACACCATCAATCGTTTGTAATTTAGGAATAAGTTGTTGATTTAACTTTTTCGTCACCGATTTTAGATCATTATCTTTATCAGTTAAAGAATATGCGATAATAGGAAAGGCATCCATCGAATTACGTGTTAATTCAGGGTCACTGACACCATCTTTAAATTTGATTTTGTCTATTTCCTTCTTTAATTGTTCCTCTGCTTTATCCATATCTGTGTCATTGTTATATTCAACAGTCACTATAGAAGCATTTTGAATAGATTCTGTTTTGACACTTTTAACATAAGCCATCGATCTCACTTGGCTATCAATTTTACTACTAATTTCATCTTGTGTCGTTTGCGGTGTTGCACCTGGCATTGTTGTTTGGACAGAAATCATAGGATTTTCAACATCTGGTAATAATTCAAGTTTTAATTTCGCGCTAGCATATACGCCTCCCAAAATTACAAGTAATACCATAAGGAAGATGGCGAATTTATTACCAAGAGAAAATTGCAATAGTTTTTTTATCATTTATCAAGTGTCCCCTTTTATTAATTTCTAGTATTAGTTCGATACTCATAAATTGCAATGTTCATTCAAAAAAATCTGAACGTTCTTTTATAAATAGAATCGTTCAGATAAAATGGTTAAATTTATTTACGTTTTAATTTTCGTGAAAGTTTAATTTTAGCTTTAGTTAATTTAGGTTTCACTTGTTCGATAAGTTGATACAATGGTTGATTTAAAACATAGTCAAATTCACCAATTTTTTCACTTAAATAAGTGCCCCATACTTTTTTGAACGTCCATAATCCATAGTGATCAGACTCTTTGTCTGGATTATTATCAGTTCCGCCAAAGTCATAAGTTGTTGCACCATGATCACGTGCATATTTCATCATTGTATATTGCATATGATGGTTTGGTAGGAAATCACGGAAATCGTTAGATGATGCGCCATATAAGTAATATGATTTATTTCCTGCAAACATTAATAATGCACCTGATAGATAAATACCGTCTGGATGCTCTTTTTCAAGTTCTAGTAAATCATTTTTTAAATCCTGAGACTTTTTAATTTTGCTATTTGCATCATTAATTTTATTTAATGTTTTTTTGTCTTGCTTTTTATTTTGAAGCTTTTCAATTTCATTTTCTAAGTCTTTAATTTCTGAATTTACCGTTTCAAGTACTGGTTTAGGTTCTAGTTTAACTAAGAATAATTCTGCATCACCATCATCGTGTAATGCATCATAAATATTTTCAAAATAGCTAATGTCACGTGTTAAGAAACCGTCACGTTCACCAGTAATTTGCATTAAATGTGCAAAAGTTTTCAAGCCGTCTCTGCCAGCTCTTTCAACTTTTGTCCCACGTTTAAGGGCAAGCCTTACTTTAGATCGATTTCGTCTTTCAAAACTTTGAATAATCTCTTCGTCTGATTTATCTATTGGTGTAATCATAGTCATTCTAGGTTGAATATAATCTTTAGATAAGCCTTCTTTAAATCCTTTGTGTCTAAAGCCAAGGTTACGTAAATTTTTCAACGCTTCAGTACCATTTTCTACTTCAACATCTGGATCTATTTTAATAGCATAGGCTTTTTCGTCTTTAGCTACTTTTTTCGCTTCTTCTAATAATTTTGATAACGCATCTTTGTTATCATAATCTGTTACAAATCCTCTTGAAACATAACATAATGTAAATGGTAGTTTAGGAATCTTTTTAAATAATAATTGTCCAACACCTTTGATTTCACCATTTTCACCAACCGCAATTCTTCTTGAATACCATCCAGTCAATTTCTTAGTTTCTGCCCATTTCGTGAGTTGCAGTAAATCGCCATTTGGATGAGATTTTACAAATGCGTCATGTTCTTGATTAGTGATATTCATCTTTTCCATGGTTTATAATATCTCCTTTATATTAACAATACCTATAATTATACATCGTCTGGATATAAGTGTCGACAAAACACATTAACGATTAAACTTCAATATTTAATTCTATTTCCATCAATATTTGATGCGTATATCTATCAAGTTGAATTTGTCTTTAAAATTATATTAATATTGATATAATATATTACCTAATTTTAAAGGAAAGAAGTGTGTTTTATGCGTCCAACACTTATCGTTTTGTTAATTGTTTTAAATCTGATTGCTATTTTCACTTCTGTACAAAGTGGATTTTCCATCGACTACTATAGTCTGAAAGTCATTATAGCAGCATTCACTTTAGTATTATCTATACTATTTTTATTAATTAGAACTACATCATTAAGTAATTACTTGAGTATTTTATCAGTTATCATTGCTTGCATTCATATCTCTATTATTATTCAAAGTGCTTATAATTATCTTTATTAATGAATCGGCTCGAATCGATATTTAGCACCTCTAATATATAGTGAATATGGTGCTGTCGCTTCAGTATCTTTAAGAACTACTGTATGATAACCCGATTGTTTACCATCTTCAATACGGAAATAAATCTGATCTTCTTTCAAAATTAAATCCGTATATTTTTCAGTCTCTTCAACTATTTCCATATCAAACCAATTTTGCCAGTTATTCACTGTCTGAGCTCTTTTACTACTTGAAACCATAATCATATCAATAGAAAATTGAGTTTGATACAACGACTTAAGTTGTTCATGTCGATTTGCGTCCCCTTGATCCCATTGAATAAAAAATGGGGGTTTGACCATATAACTAGGATCAGCAATATAGAGAAGACGCCAAGTTATTTTTTCACCCTTTTTAGTTTCTCTTTCCATATTTACAGGGCCAATGACATCTATGTTTCTTTCTTCTAAAGTCTGTTTAATCGCATCAATATTACTAGTTCTTAAACATATTGTTTTAAACCCCTGTTTAAAATTATCTTGAGCGATTTTTGTTGCAAATGATACTCTTCCTTCTTCAGTTTTCGCTAATTTTTGCAATTTCTCTTGATCTTCTACATCTAAAAATTCTATGTAATTTTCATTTATATAGGACAACTTATTAAATGTTCCAAATTTATGGTGTTTACCTCCGGAATTGAGTTTAACTACCTCACCTGGAAACTTAAATTGCTCTAATTGATCAATGTAATGAATGATATGATCAAATTTCAAATCCATGTTATGAGCTCCTTTTTGCATTTCTTAATTCTTATTTTAACAAATGTAGCAATAATTTACTTCTAAAACCTAGCAAAAAAGTATTGCAAAATATAGCTATTAGTCCTATAATAATGCTTGCGTTTTAAAAAGGTTAGCTAAGCTAACTAATTAACAAATGTTTTGGGGTGTACTCATGATTAGTAATGATTTTTTTAATAGTTTTATAAGTATTTACCGACCTTATATTAAATTAACGCAACCAATATTAGACCGATATGACATTCATACTGGTCAATGGCTTGTTTTAAAAGACATAGCTCAATTCCAACCGACAACGTTAGTTAATATTTCGTATCGCCGTTCTATAGAGAAACCAACAACACGAAAGTTCATCAAAGTATTATTAGAAAAAGAATTGATCACATTTACAACGGGTAATGACAAGCGTCAAAAATGGTTGAGCTTAACAAAAGAAGGCATGCAATTATATAACGCGATAAATAATGAGGTTAATGAGATACAAAGTGAAATTATTAAGAAATCAGGTATTAATGAGCAACAATTATCAAAAATTATCGAGTCAATGTCTATCATTTATGAAACAATACTAAAGGAGAGTCAAGAATGAATGAATCGTCAGCAACTAAAGCACCTATTTTTACCAAACGCTTCAATCTAAATTTCATCATAAACTTTTTCGTATACTTATGTATGTATTTGTTGATTGTTGTAATTGCTGGATATAGTAAATCTGAATATCATGCCTCAGATAGTTTAGCCGGCCTTGTCGTTGGTTTATTTATTGTGGGATCATTAATCGGTCGTTTTGGAACAGGTAAATATGTAAATTTATTTGGTCCTAAAAAGATATTAATATTTGGTTTAAGTTGTTTAATAGTAACTCAAGCACTTTATTTTATTCCGAGTAATATTTATTTCTTAATGTTTGTACGTTTGATTAATGGTATTGCTACAGCAATTGCTACTACAGCCACTGGTACTATAGCAGCTTACGTAACGCCACAAACTCGTAAAAGTGAAGGTATCAGTTTGTTTTCATTAAGTTTAGTTTTAGGAACTGCCGTAGGACCTTTCTTTGGTATTCTACTACTTAATGCCTTTTCAATAACTGTTCTATTCACTTTATGTATTATATTAGGTATCATTGGTTTACTTTTATCGTTATTCATTAAAATTGACTTTGAAACTGTTAAACCTAGTCATAATGATTCAGGACATAAAGGTTTCAGTATCCACAACTTCATCGCTAAAGAGGCAGTTCCAGTAGCCATCGTGATGATGTTAATTGGTGTGACTTATGCAGCTATTTTAACTTATTTACAAGTGTTTGCAGAACAACGTGACTTAGTTAATGCCGCAAGTTACTTCTTTATTTTCTATGCTATTGCTTCATTAGTCACTCGACCTATAGCAGGCCGTCTCATGGATAATAAAAATGAAAATGTTGTGGTTTATCCAGCATTCATTGCACAGATATTATGTTTTATTTGTTTAGTTTTCAGTTATAATAGTGGCTTATTATTACTTGCTGGTATTTTACTAGGTATCGGTTATGGAAATCTTTCTTCATCTATGCAAGCTATTTCCATTAAAGTATCACCATCATCCAAATATGGTTTAGCCACTTCAACTTATTTTATTGGTCTAGATATCGGCGTAGGCTTTGGACCTTCATTCTTAGGATTATTTACGCATATGGTTTCATATGGTCAAATTTATGGAGCAATGGCGATATTAGGACTATTGACAACAGCCGTTTACTTCTTGGTACATGGCAAAAAAGTTAGACATTCCTATTCTTATGAATAATGACAAAATCTAACAAATTTTACTAAATTAAAAAAGCTAGAGAAACCTCTTTAATAAGGCTTCTCTAGCTTTTCTTTTTTAATATATTGTTAGTTTGCGATACTAATCGCTTCTATTTCATTAATCATTTTATCTATTAATTTTTTTTGTGACGCATTGAAGAAATAATACACTTGTCGTTCGTCTGTTTCAGAACGCAATTTTGAAATAAGTTCTTTTTTATAGATTTTACGGATAATGACATCAATTTTACTTGTATCCCAAAGCATTTCAAAATGTAATGTATCTCTTAATTCTTTACCACTTATTTTCTCACCTTCAAAGACTTTGTATAATACAACAAATTCTTCAATTGAAATACGATAGGTTGATTTTAACCAATGCTTAAGTTGACTTAGCTCTCTTTCAGATGCAATAAAACCTTGTACTTTATTTGTCATAATAAAATGCCTCCTATGTTGATTCTTAGATGTGATGTTTGTATTGTACAATTAAATTGCTTAACTTTATTATATAACAAAGTTAGAATTTTATCTATTACAAATATTAAATTTAAGTCTAAAATTGGTTTAGAAATACATCATTTTAAAGTACGCTTTTAATATTGAAAAGTAATTAAATGTAAAAGAACAGATATCGCAATACATTTTTAATCCATTAAATGAATATTTGTTTCTAAAATATGAGTCTTCTTTTGTTCATAATTAGTTTGACAGTTTAATGTTATCCGCCTATATAATTCATATTAATTTTGTTACGCTTTCTATTTCGTACAGTTTGTTCAGTTCGTTCATCAGAGTAACGATCGTCTCTAATATGCCATAATGCTTTAAATTGCTCTAGTAACATTTCGTCTGATGCACCTGATCGCATTAACGCTTTGACATCAAAACCCTCTACTTCTGCAAATAAGCAACCATAAAATTTTCCATCTGAAGATAAACGTGCTCTCGTGCAAGTTGAACAAAATGACTGTGAAACACTTGTAATTAATCCGAATTTCACTTGATTATCTTTATGTCTATAGTACTTTGCAACCTCACCAAAATATTTAGGTTCTACTGGTTCTATATCAAAATGTTCTTCTACCATACTTAACATTTCATCTTTCGTAACGACTTTACTAAAATCCCAACCATTATCGTTCCCTACATCCATAAATTCTATAAACCTTATCTCAATGCCTTTATATTTAAAGTATTCTATCATTGGAATGATTTGGTCGTCATTGACGCCTTTTTGAATGACTACATTCACCTTAATTTTAAAGCCTATAGATATTGCATAATCAATCTGTTCTAGAATTGTAGATGCTTTAATATTTCGATTGTTAATCGCTTGAAAGACTTCATCATCTATCGCATCTAAACTAATATTAATTCGTCTTAAACCTGCATTGTATAGATTTTGACCATGTTTTTTTAATAGTAAACCATTCGTAGTTAACCCTATATCTTCTATACCATCAATTTGATTCAGTTGCTCTATGAGTTGATAAAGATTTCTGCGTAAGAGTGGCTCACCACCAGTAATCCTAATTTTTTTGACACCTAATTGAGCATATAGTTTAGATATTCTAACCATTTCCTCAAATGTTAATAACTCTTCTTTAGGTAAAAAGACAAAGTCATCACCAAAGATTTCTTTTGGCATGCAATAATCACATCTAAAATTACATCTATCAGTGACAGATAATCTTAAATCTCTTATCGGTCGACCTAATTTATCTTTAATTTGCTCTACCATCATGGACCCTCCTTATTAACTTAACTGTTGTTTTAAAGTGTCCAAGTCTTGTTGAGAATTGATATTGTAATACCAATATGACGGTGCTTTGATATCTTCTACTTTAATCCAATCTATATTCATTTGATTATATAATTGTTTAAAACTATAATCATCGGACTCTAAAATAGTTTCTATCATGGCTTTCGTCTTAGGACTATAAAAACCAATTGTTGGAATATAATGTCCTGCTGCTTTTACCGTTGCGATATCTATTTGATCATCTATTAAGTGTGACACCATAAACTGATAGAGTTGATTAATAGCTCTTTCATTAATCATAGGTGTGTCTACTGACACTACGAAAAATAATTCTTCATCTGGATACTCTTGCATAGCTGTTAATATACCTGCTAATGGGCCTTTCCCTTTATGTTTATCGGTATCAACAACCACGTTTGGATGTGCAAATTGATTTTTCAGTTGATTGTTTGTACTAATAACAATATCATTAAACATATTTGTTGATTCCAATACTTTGATAATTCGCTGATAAAACATTTGCCCTTCAACTTCGGCAAATGCTTTAGGACGTCCAAAGCGTCTGGACTCTCCTCCAGCAAGTATAATTGCTTTCATTTATCTTATCCTCCGCTGACTGGTGGGATGAGTGCTACTGTATCACCAGTTCCTATCATATCTGTATCTTTAACAAATTCTTCATTTACTGCAATTTGAAATTGCTTATGTGTTAATTCAGGATGTCGTTGCAATAGTAAGTCTTTAAAATCTGCAACCCTAACCCTTTCTGACAAATCGATTGATTCCGATTGTTGATTGATTATATCTTTAAGTTCTGCAAAGTAGAGTACTTTCATTTTACTTCCCCCTAAGGCTTTCATCGTAGCTACCTTTTTGATGCCCTTGCCACTCTGATCCATCTTCCCAAATTTCTTTTTTCCAAATTGGAACAATTTCTTTAATTCGCTCTATTGCATATTCATTTGCCTGATATGCATATTTACGATGTGGTGAAGATACGACAATTAAGACAGCTATGTCTGATATTTGTAATGGGCCTATTCTGTGAACAATGGTTGTGATGGTGCCAGGCCACTTTTCTTCTATCTCTTGACCAATTTGAGCCATTTTCTTCTCTGCCATTGGAATATATGCTTCATATTCTAAATACTCTGTTTTAACACCTTTCGTCCATTCACGTACATGTCCAGTAAACATGACCATTGCACCTTGATGTTCATTTAACGTGAATTCACGATAAGGTTCGGTTTGAATCGGCTTTGTTACGATTTCAAATTGCTTCATTTTGCTCAATCCTTATGTGTTACTTTATTTATTAACCATTCATCAAATTTTTGATAAGCATTTGGTTCATTTAATTTTATCCTATAACATATATTGTTTAAATGATTTAACTCACGTAATTGTTTTTCATTCTCATAAACAATAATCTTGTCATAATTTTCATGTTTAAAGCCTTCAACTAAAACAACATCACAATCAATTGTAACAGATTCCTTAATAATATTAGAAAGGCTTTGTTCAGTCGATCTAGTGACTGTCTGACGATAGGCATGACCTTGTACAATACTCTGATCGGCACCAGATTGAAAGTGTTTCATATGGTCTACGTGCTGATGTTGTAATTGAATATCTTCACCTTGATGACCATGATGTTTGATGCTTGCAACTTTAAAATTTCGCTCTTTTAAAAATGATATTGCATGTGTCATCAATGTCGTTTTTCCAACATTTTTATATCCAATCATTTGTAATATCATATATTTAATTCCTCTTCGTAAGCCGCTGACTCTGTGAGTATAACATCAACAGTATGTCCCTGTTTAAATCCACGTGTCCCTCCTGGCAACATAATCATGGCATTTGCATGTGCAATGGCTACTACTGCACCCGATTTATTAAAACCAGAAGGTACAACAGTTGCACCAGCAGAAGTTAATGTTGCAGTAGCTCGTATAAATCTTGTAAACGGATTTGCTTTAGTAAAATCTTCCATCAGTGTTGCTTTCACAATTTGAGGATACATCGCTTTGGCATTCATCATATGATTCATCGCTGGTTTCACAAATAATTCAAATCCTGTAAAACATGCAGACGGATTACCTGATAAACCAAACAAATATTTTTGATCAGCTACGGCAACGGTTGTTACACTACCTGGACGCATAGCGACTTTATTAAATAATACATTGGCATCTAAAGCTCGATAAATTTCAGGTAAATAATCAAAATCTCCAACAGATACGCCACCTGTCGTAATGACCATGTCATGTTTCTCCATTGCATGTTTAACAACTTCAATACTACTTTTTAAATCATCTTGTTGTATTTGATAAGACCCTACGTTGATACCAAGTTGTTCAGCTAGTGCTTTAATCATAGGTCCATTTGAATTTCTAATTTTACCTGGTTGAAGTTTATCACCAACTTCTAACAATTCACTACCAGTAGCGATAACTGCGATACTAGGTTTTTCATAAACTTCAACTTCAGTATAACCATAAGTTGCCAAGACTGCGATAGCACCTGGGTTAATACGTTGCCCAGCTGTTAATACAATGTCACCTGTTTGTGTTTCCTCACCTTTTAAGGATACATTCTCATGATGTTCAAAAGATTTTCTAATCGAAAATGTATCTTCTTCCTCAACTGTTTGCTCAAACATCACCACTGCATCTGCACCTTTTGGTAATTGTGCACCTGTCATAATACGTACCGCTTCGTGTTGCCCAACTTCTTTTTGCGACACTGAACCAGCACCAATATGATCTATCACTTTAAATTTAATTCTATGCTCACCACTAGCACCTATAGAATCTTTACTTCTAATTGCAAACCCATCATAAGGTGACTTATCAAATCTTGGAATATCATAGGTAGCTATAATGTCATTCGCCAATACATGCCCAATACTTTCTTCTAATGCCACAGTGGTCTTATTTGAACGAATATTTTGATTTACAATTCGTTGAATAGCTTCTTTTACAGGAATTGGACTTCTTTTTTCAAATGTCATATGATCATCTCCATAAATAATTTTTCATGATATACTTGTGTCGATAAGAAGGAGGATTAACATGTCAGAATTTACACACATTAATCAACAAGGTAACGCTAAAATGGTCGATGTTTCTAATAAGGAAGTTACTAAACGAACAGCTATTGCACATTCAAGTATTATAGTGAATGAAACAATTTATCAACAAATTGTTCAAAATACGAACGCTAAAGGTAACGTATTAAATACTGCACAAATTGCTGGAATTATGGCTGCTAAAAATACTTCAACGATTATTCCAATGTGCCATCCGCTTCCATTAACGGGTATAGATGTTTCGTTTGAATGGAATACAACATCGTTAAATCATTTCGAACTGAACATTCAAGCTACAGTATCTACAACAGGTAAAACTGGTGTAGAAATGGAAGCCTTAACTGCTGCTTCTGTAACAGCTTTAACCATCTATGATATGACCAAAGCAGTTGATAAGGGAATGACAATAGGCCAAACTTATCTAACATCTAAATCCGGTGGAAAATCAGGCGATTATCATCGATCAAATTAGTTTAAATTCAATAGTTAAGAGAGGCAATGGGACATAAATAATATAGAGTCAACTACTGACAATATAAGATTTAAATTTAAAAATTTACGTCCCAGCCTACTTATTTTCATTTCGTTACTTCATGTATCAAATGATTAAGTTCAGGTTTAATAAGCTTGTTAATAGCTAATTTAATGGCACCTGTAGATCCAGGCAACGCAAATAACAATGTTTTATCATGTGTGCCTGCTACTGCTCTTGATAATAATGACCTCGTACCTACATCTTCTGTATAGCTTAAATACCTAAACAGTTCTCCAAATCCTTCAATTTCTTTGTCTAATAAAGGTCGCACAACTTCAATAGTTACATCTCTTTGCGCAATCCCTGTACCACCAGTTGTTATAATGACATCAATATGTTTTTGTTGTAACCATGTTTGTAATTGACTGTAGATAGCCTCTTGATCATCTTTTACAATATGATAATTTTCCTTTTTGATATTTACATTCTCGTCTTTTAATAGCGTTTGTATCAGTTGACCTCCCTTATCTGTTTCATAATTCCTAGTATCTGAAACTGTAAGTACTGCAACTTCTATATTTCTATCTAATTTTACATTTGTATGCATCATTTAAGTCCTCCTAACAATGATTAACCAAATAATTGATTAATTAATTTTGTAGCTTCATTAGGGTTATTCATACCGTGAATAAGTAATCTTCCACCATTAAATGCAACGATACGATAACCATTGAATGAAAAAACGATCATATATGGATTCTGTTTATATTGAATATGATGCGTCTTTAAAAATCTTTCTAACATTTCCTGGGAAATCATCGAATTATTGTATTGTACTGTATCTCTTCCACATAACGTTGTATATTGACGTTGTCTATTCTTCAGGAATGGATAATGAGGTGTTTTTCCACAAGTCGGACATGTATCATTTTGCATATTTTTAAAACCAATGGCATGATGGTAACCTTCCCAAATATCACCATATTTCAATTTGATATCTGTGGTCTGATTGGTTAGAACTTTTAAAGCATCAACAAGTTGACAACTAGTTGTCATTGTTACAGCAGGTTGTATAACTCCGACTGTATCACAAGTCAAATTGATTGAAGGCAAGTGTGGGACTAAGCAATTAAAACAAGGCGTCTTGCCAGGTATGAAGGTTGTTTGAGCATATGTACTTTGAACAACACCCCCATATATCCATGGTATACATTTTTGATATGCAATATCATTAATGAGTTGTCGTGTTTCAAAGTTATCAGTTGCATCAATGATTAAATCGATATGCGTTGTGTAGGTGTCTAAAAAGTATGCATCAACATGTGATACATAAGCATTAATAACAATATCATGACGAATCGCTTCTAAATGCTTCTTAGCTGCAATGACTTTTGGTAACATATCTTTTGCGTCGTGTTCAGTGAACAAGATTTGTCTCTGTAAATTACTAAGCTCAATGTAATCACGATCAACGATTGTCAGGTGTTGAATACCTGCTCGGACCAAACCTTCTGCCACATGAGTTCCCAATGCACCCATACCTACAACCATGACATGTTTTTGACCAATAAGATGTTGTCCTTCTTCTTTAATATGTTTAAATAAGATTTGCCTTGAATATCTCTCTTGATTCATCTTTGAATCTCCCTTAAATAGTATTGCTTCTATTATAAAACTTGTTGGACAAAGTGACAAAAACCATACATAAAACAAGCGAAACTATAATGATGAATATCATCTAAATATAGTTTCGCCAAAATGATTTACATTAAGTTTAAGAAATCATTATTATTTCATCAGCAAGCGTATGTGCCTCTTCATTTGAATGTGTAACAAAAATAATTGGTATGTTCCATAATTCATAAATTTTATGGACTAGGTTCATACTCTCTCTCTTAGTGTTGTCGTCTAAACTAGAGAAAGGTTCGTCTAAAAGTAATAAGTCGGGTTTAATACTTAATGCTCGAGCTAATGCTACACGTTGTGCTTCCCCTCCAGATAATGTGATAGGATATTGATCAACTATATGTGTAATGTTAAGTGTATCCATAACATAATTGATATGATCGGAATATTGTGCCATAAAAGTAATATTCTGTTCCACCGTTAGATGTGGAAATAATTGATAGTCTTGAAATAAATAACCAATACATCTCTGTTGAATTTTCATCTGTGTTCGTTTAGATGTACTAGTAAGCAATCGTTGATTCACTTCAATTTCAGCTTGATCCGCTTTTTTTAGACCCGCAATCATATTTAATATAGTAGTCTTCCCTATTCCAGATGGTCCTTGTATAGCATAAATCTTAGGAGCATCATCATTTATATGAATCTCAATATTGCGCTGATTAATCTTGTGTGAGATGTCAATTTTCAACATTTAATCACGCTCCCTGAATTTATCATAATTCATTAAATTGATCGTCATGATGACTACAATAGAGAATGCTACAAGTACTAAGACCCAAAGCCAAGCTTGATTTTCTTTACCTTCAACTACTAAGAAATAAATTTCTAATGGTAATGTATTTGTTTTATTAGGAATGTAACCTGCTACCATTAATGTTGCACCAAATTCTCCAATTGCTCTCGCAAAGCTCATCACGATACCAGATAATATATAGCGTTTCGATAACGGAAGTACAATACGATAAAATATTTTACTTTCACTTGCGCCCATTGTACGTGCAGTATCTAACATACGTTTATCAATACTATTAAAGCCTTGAATCGTATGTTGGTACATAAGCGGAAAACTTACTATCACTGAAGCGATAACCGCCCCTGTTAGTGTAAATACTACTGGCAAATGTAATATATTATTGAAGAATTGACCTATAATTCCTCGTGGTGAAAAAACAATAAGTAATATAAACCCCATCACTGTTGGCGGTAAGACGATAGGTAATAAGATGAAACTCTCCACTATTTTTACCCATCGCTTTTTACGATGGTATAGCCATTTAGATACTATGATACCTAATATCATGACGATGATCGTACTCATTGTTGCTACACGGATAGATATCCAGAATGAAGTTAAGTCAGGCATGAAAGACAACTCCTATGCTGAGAACTGATAGTCTTTGATAATTTGTTTAGCTTTATCTGTTTTTAAGAAGTCCATCCATTCTTTAGCTAATTTTTTATCAGAAGTAGCTCCCGCTTTATAAGTGATTGGTTTTGATAACTTCACTTGTTTAATTTCTTTTACATTATCAATTTTTTTCTTATTTTTATATAAATCTGTTTTATATACAAATCCTTGTTGCGCATTACCTTTTTGTACATAATTCAACACTTGTTTAACATCTTTTGCATAAATGACTTTGTCCTTAACAGTATTCCATAAGTTGTTTTCTTCTAAATATTGTTTACCATATTTACCTGCTGGTACTGTTTCGATTTGGCCTAAAGCCAATTTATCATTTCCTTTTAAATCTTTAACAGAATGATAGTCTTTGTCTTTTTCACCAATAAGTACTAAGTTATTTTTAGCATAATTATATGTATTATGTGCTTTCTTTTTATTTTTCAAGATATCAACATCTTTGGTATTAGCTGACATAATGACATCAACAGGTGCACCTGATTCAACTTGTTGTCTTAAGGCACCTGAACCGCCATAGTTGAAGTCAACTTTCGCCTCTTTATGTTCTTTTTCAAATTCTTTTTTCAATTCTTTACTTACATCTGTTAAACTTGCTGCTGCTGAAATTTGTAATTCCTGTTTCTTACCATTATCAGCCTTGTCACTTTTTTTACCATTGTCAGTAGATGAATTCGAACATCCTCCTAACACAAGTAAACTCATTAACATCATTACAAAAATACTTTTATATTTCATTATAGAACCTCCTTAATCTCTATTATACTTCAAGTTATATATAATTTATTATGACATTTTCGTGTAAACATTTGATAGCAATTATTAATTTCAACCTTTTCTTAATTCTATAGTACATAATAATTTAAAATATATCATTAACCCTTTAATATATTAATTATAGAGATAAAGGGAGTAAAGATATGAATAGAGATATATCATCTAATCAAAATATTGTACGATATGAAAATGGACAACTAAAGGAAAGTGTTGACACATATGTAACTGAATTCCCATTAACTATTATGGTAAATGGCGAAGAATTTGCCACTGTTATTTGTAGCCCTACTAATATGGAAGAATTAGTTTTGGGCTTTCTAGCTTCTGAAGGTGCCTTATTAAAAAAAGATGAATTAAAGTCCATTCAAATTGATGATAGCAAAGGCTTTGCCCATGTCGAATTAACAAAGTCTCTAAATGACCGCTTCGAGTATTCCACTAAACGCATGATTGCTTCATGTTGTGGTAAAAGTCGCGAATTTTATTTTCAAAATGATGCCGCTACTGCTAAGACATCGCTTTCTAAAATTACAATCACACCTCAACAAGTATTGAATATGATGACTCGTTTACAAAGTGCAAGTACGATATTCAAACAAACAGGTGGTTTGCATAATGCAGCAATTAGTGATGGTGATGCATTTTTTGAACATCGACAAGATATTGGACGTCATAATGCACTAGATAAGCTATATGGTTTTTGTATTCAAAACCATATACCTGTTAGAAATAAAGTTTTAATATTCAGCGGTCGTATTTCGTCAGAAATTTTAATCAAGGCTGCTAAAATTGGCGTGGGTGTTATATTATCTAAGTCAGCGCCTACTACACTTGCGATTCAACTTGCACATGATTTAAACATCACAGCAGTAGGTTTTATTAGAGATGGTAATTTCAATATATATAGCCACCCTGAACGTATTAAAGCTGCTAAAGATTCTACCGAATAAGTCGAATCTTTAGCAGCTATTGTTATATTTTTTCTTTTAAAACTTGATATCTAAAACTACGATAGACATACCCTTGTTTCAAATACATGTCTTTAACTGTATCTTCACCATCGGCAACTAACATCACTGGTCGGTCACCGGCTAGTTCACCTACAAATGATTGCATCGTTTGTCCGATACCCTTTCTTTGGTAGTCCTCTAAGACACCAAAACCATCTATTTCAACCGAGTTTTTATTTTCAATGATGTCTACAATACCAACAGGTTGAGCGTTTAAATAGCTAATCATTGGTGTTGCTCTATTAGTATTAAAATTTTGTTTAACATTCTTAACGCTTTGTTCCGCAAATTTTTTACCAAATGGTAAAGAAAATTGATAATAAATATCAAGATAGTCTTGCAAGTTCCCCTTATTAACTTTGACTAATGTGACGTCATTTCTTTTGTTTAATTGAGCTAAATCATGTCCTTCTATCAGATAAAATTCTAAGACACCCAATTTAAATCCTAGTTCTTTAAATAAATCAAACCAAGCTTCATTAAGATACTCATTTTCTGGGAAATAGAAGGATAAATGGTCAGATCCTTGTGCAACATGCATTTCTTTTTGAGTTTCAATATCTGTTAGCCATTGCACTTGTGTCGGACACTGATGATATAACCATGTATTATTGGAATATTGCAGTGCATCAGTCGGTGTTAAATAAATGGTTTTACGTGCATCTTCTGATAGCATATTTCCTTCTAAATAAATGTCTGATATCGTCAAATGTTTCATCCTTATCCCATCCCTGTTGATAATTAGAATCGTTTATCTTTCTTATATGAAACATTGTCTTACAGTCATTTTATTTAATCAACTGTTTGAATCGAGAATGATTCAAAATCGTTGCGCCTACTAAACTTGCTATGATCGCTTTAATAATGTCACCTGGCATAAATGCTAACGATAATTTAATAGATTCTTTTACTGGGATATTTGTAATGAATCCCATAATGATTGTTCCTAAAATATCTAACCCAAGAACGCCTACCACTAAAGTCACAACGAATAAGATAATAAAATTGATTTTATGTAAATATTTATCTCTAACCCATCCGATAAAGAAAGCAACAAATGGATATAAGAATAAAAATCCTGCAGATGGACCAGCAAATGCACCTATACCGCCACGTCCACCAGATAAAACTGGTAATCCTACTGCAGCTAATAATAAAAAGATAACTACACTTAATGTACCTAATTTTCTACCTAAAATGATACCTGCTAAGAATATACCAATATTTTGTAATACAATTGGAACTGGCATGATTGGTAACGGAACCCCAGGGACTAATCCTAAAACACAAATGATTGCAGCCATTAGTGCTGTGTATACTAAATCTTTTGTACTCAATATGTTCATCCTCCTTACATGAAGATGATTATACCACTAATGTAAACCTAAGTGAATATATAGTTTACATTATTTTGCTCGTTTTGCTAAATCGCCTATATAGTTAAAGAACTTATTGCGTTCTACGTAATTGATCATATTAATCTCTCTACCATTATCCCTTTGAACAGTTCTACCTTGACTCGGACCATGAGCAATTACATCTACATTTAGTTTTACTGATTTAGTTAATTTTGGATTTCCAACATAAGCTGTCGTAAGTACATCCCATAAGAAATACGTTGAATTAGTAACAAAATGAGTTAATGGTGGGACTGCTGCATAACTAACACCTAAGAAATCAATACCTGTAAAATGACGCTCATCAGCCCAACGTTGTCTTACATCTAAAGTTAATGGGACTTGGTTTGTACTTTCTAGTGCAACCATGTCTATTTTAATTTCACTATCAAATACTATTTTAACTGCTTCTGGATCCCAAAAAGCGTTCCATTCTGCAGTGCCATCATGTTCGGGTTCTTCAACGTTCCCTTTTTCTAGAAATGTTCCGCCCATCCAAACAAGTTTTTCAATTTTATTTTCGATTGTTGGATCAGTTTTTAAAGCCTTTGCTAAATCTGTTAATGGTCCAGTAAATAGTAGAATGAGCTTATCTTCTGCTTTTTTAAGTTTATCTATAATATCTTCATAAGCTTCAAGTGTGTTTTCTTTTGACTCAGCACTGGCCACTTTTTCATTTAAAATAGGTAATGCATCCATGAAGAAAGCATGCATTCTCCAATCTTTTGGAAATGGATTTTTGCCTCTTTCATAAGATGGTGCAACATCAAGTTTTTGCTTCGAAAAACGGTTAATTATTTTTATAGATGCACTTAAAGATGGCTCTAAGTAACAATCTGCTCCAATTGTACTAACTCCTACTAGTTCTACATTCTCCATATGTATAAGTAAAAATAATGATACTAGATCATCGACGCCACCATCATGATTAAAATAAACTTTTTTCATAGATGATTCTCCTTTAATTGTATTTAAACATATTATAATTATGAGCTATTTCATTATATCTAATAATTACAAAGATTACACAAAAGAATAAAAAGAAGTTGAGCCATCGACCATGACTCAACTTCATCTTTATTGATATTGATTAATTAGTATCCATTAATTTTTTCTTTAAATCTTTACGCATAAAGTCTAAACTGTATGGATCATTGTACCAGTATGTTTCTGCTTTCACTTTAATGACTTTATCATTTTTAACTGCCGGCAAGTTTTTCCACATATTAGTTTTTTCATAAGCTGGTGTCGCTTTGCCTTCACTTGTTGAAACAATGTAATCGCCAGCGTATTTATCAACTTTTTCTTGTTTTACTTCAGCAAATCCTGCTTTTTTAGTTAAATCATCAACTGCTTTAGGCATTTTTAAACCAAATGCTTGATAAAGAATTTCACCACCACGGCCCCAATGATCGCCGTAAGTATATAATTTCTTATCAAATTCATCAAAAATGGTTACAGTTTTATCTTTACCAATTTTATCTTTGATTTCTTTACCATCTTTAGCAGTTTGATTTTTCCACTCTTTTTCCCATTTTTTAACTGCATCTTCTTTACCTAGTAATTTACCTAATTCCTCTTGTTGTTCTAAATAATTGTGTTTTGCATAGTTAAATGGAACAGTTGCTGCAATTTTCTTGTATTTTTTTATATTTTTATTTTGATCTAATACGATAATTAAATCTGGTTTTTCTTTGGCAACTTTCTCAACATCGTCGTCACCAACTTTAGTAACACCTTTGAATTTGTCTTTTAAAACATCACTTTGATCGACTTGGTTACTTACTGCTACAACGTTACCACCTAGTTTTTTTACGCCACCAGCATATGATGGTGCAACAACAGCAATACGTTTTGGATTTTTAGGAATATCAATTTTTTTCCCATCATCCGTTTTGTAAGATTTTGTTTCTGCCTTTTTATCAGACTCTTTAGAGCCATTCCCTGAATTGTTACCACATGCAGCTAATAACAACACTAGTGCTATTATAGGTAATAATAATTTTTTCATATTTTCCTCCTATTGAAAACGATTATCAATTTCATTAAAATTATACAAGATTGCATGTAGTTTTACAATAAGATTTTATAATAATTAATTTGATATTTTACAATGAATGTCAACCTAACTTACATTAAACCAGTAATACTTTTAGCTATATTAGTATATGCCATATCTTCCATTGGTGGATTATGAAGTCCTGCTCGCATGTCACGATAATATCTTTGTAGTGGTCTCTCCATCTCCAGACTCTTAGCACCAACAATTCTCATCGCTAAATCTACCACTTCCAAGCCTTGATTTAGTACTAGGACTTTACTTGCAGAAGTTTCATTCCAAATATCCGTATCTTTCTCATATAATTGATATCCATGAGCAGTACTCCATAGAAAATGTCTTGCAGATAATAAAAGTGATTCCATTTTACCTAGATTTTGTTGTACTGTCGGAATTTCAGCAATTGTTCCCTCTATGCTATTAGGACTATATGTTTTTGCAAAATCTACTGCATAGTCTCTTGCTGCTTGAGCAATACCTAAATATACACTTGGAATATGCAATATCCATCCATTCAATGATGGCTTACGTTGATGTTCTACAAAATATTGTTCAGGTATCTTCACATCATTTAATACTAAATCATGACTTTCAGTTGCTCGCATACCTATCATGTTCCAATTATCAGCAATATCTACGCCTTCAAAGTCTCTAGGAACCAAAAAGAAACCCACTTGTCCTAGTTCTTCTACATAAGCACCAACCACAAAGTGTGTTAACGCCTTACTCATTGATGTAAAAGTTTTGACACCATTTAAGACATATCCGCCATCTACTTTGACTGCGTTTGTAGCAGGACGACCACCTCGTGTAGGACTACCAGTTTCTGCTTCACTCACTGCACGATTAACAAGTGCACCCTTCTTCACTTCTTCAGCAAATTCATCTAACAAATCTTGTGCCCACATTTGTTGTTCATAAAGCTGACCAACTACACTTAAATGCCAACCGATAGATAGTGCAGTTGCACCGTCAATACTTGCTAAATATGTTTGTAGTATCACCATATCTTCAATTGTTCCACCCTCACCACCATATGCTTTAGGTAAGGTTAATAATGTATATCCTTCATCAATAAGCCATTGTACATTTTCATATGGAAAACGTGATTCAATATCATTGTTTTCTACATACGATTTAAATTGATCTTCTACTGATTTAAATTTTTCTATCCATTTTCGTTGCAACTCAGTTTGGATTAATAATGATTGTCCCATTTCTTCACCTCATTAACGTATTACTTTTAGCTTAATTATTCTTAGTTTAACACTCGACATTATTAATTAAAAGTACCGAAATCACAGAATTCCTACTTTACCGATAAGAATTAATGTGATAAGTTAATTTTAATGAAAAAGGGAGGTTAGCAACTTGATCAAAGTAGAACATTTATCTCATTTTTACCATTCAAATCAAGTGCTTAAAGATATTAATTTTTCACAGCAAAGGGGAACAGTGACAGCTATTATAGGTCCAAGTGGTTCTGGGAAGACCACTTTACTCCGTACATTGAATGCTCTTGCTATTCCTTCAAAAGGACAAATCACAATTGATGAGTGCCAGTTCAATGCCGAGCAACACAATAAAAAAGATATTTCACACCTGAGACAACAATCAGCAATGGTCTTTCAAAGCTATCAACTATTTAAAAATAAAACTGTGCTTGAAAACATAACTGAAGGTCTTATTTATGGCCAAGGTAAGAGTAAAAAGCAAGCTATACATATTGCTGAAGAACATTTGCGTATGGTTAATTTAATTGCACATAAGGATAAATACCCAATTCAACTTTCCGGAGGTCAAAGCCAACGTGTAGGCATCGTACGCGCACTTGCACTTAAGCCCAAAGTCTTACTATTAGATGAACCTACTTCAGCATTAGATCCTGAGTCTATTCAAAGTATTTTAAACTTAATCAAAAGTATCGCACAACAAGGTATGACGATGGTTATAGTGACGCATGAAATTAGCTTTGCACAAGCGATTGCCGATCAAATTTTGTTTATTGATAACGGAGAATTAATTAAACAAGGCACACCTAACGATGTACTACACCAACCAAGTAACGAACGCATCCAACGTTTTATTCAACGAATTAAAACAGAGGAGGATGCAACTTGAAACATATTAGAATGTATTTCATATTAACCATTCTCATATTAAGTGTCTCTCTTCTTTATTCATGCTCAAATGACAAAGCACAACACGCAACGAAATCACATCCCAAAGAAGTTAAAGTCGCACTTTCAGCTGAAGTTAACCCACCCTATCTGTATACCGATAAAAACAATCATTTTATAGGGCTAGATATGGAATATATGAAACTATTAGAAAAGAAATTACCGCAGTATGATTTTAAATATGAGGTTGGCGAAGAAGAATCTAATTTAGTAGGTATTGGTTCTAAAAAGTTTGATATGGGCATTAATTGGTTCTTTAAAACGCCTGAAAGAGAGAAGCAGTTTTTATACCAAGATGTGCCGTATAGTTACGCACTACCTATGCTCGCAGTTAATAAAAAGAATAATGATATACATCAACTCAGTGACTTAACTCAAAAAAGGTTAACACCTATGGCTCCGAGTGGCGGTTTATTTTCAATATTAAAGCAATATAATCAGACTCATGATAAAAAGATAGATATAGATACGATTCAATCACCTTCTAACGGTGACAACTTGAAGATGGTTGGTAATGGACGTCGTGACGCTATGTTTCTAAATTGGAATACATATAAAGCTGTTCAAGACAAAGTTCACGAAGACGTTAAGATTGGTGGCATCGTAAAAAAAGAACCGCTTCATATTGTTTACAATAAAGATAACCAACAATTACATGATGATATCGATCAAGCGACACGTGAATTAAAAAAAGAAGGCAAGCTTCAACAATTATCTCAAAAATACTTTGATATCAATGTGTTCGATGATTTAAACAAGATCAATCATCACAAAGATCAATTGGAGGTGAAATAGCTAAATGTCTGCTACACAATGGTTAGATTTATTTAAACAAGTTGTCCAACAATTGCCCATTACTTTAGTCATGATAATATGCGCACTCATATTATCCACTATATTAGGTTTAATACTTACTATGATTCGTATAAAGCAAGTGCCCTATCTATCAACATGTGTAAGAGTCTATCAATCATTTATGAGAAGTACACCACTTCTTCTTCAATTATTTTTAGTTTACTTTGCCTTACCTCAATTTCTATTAATATTTCATATCAATATTAATCATTTCGATCGATTATTTTTTATTATTTTAGCATTCAGTCTACATAGTGCAGCCTATTTATCTGAAGTATTTCGAGCAGGTTATGTATCGGTAGATTATCGTCAAATTGAAGCTGGGCTTTCAGTAGGATTAAGTTATCCAAGAATCTTAAAGGATATCATTATACCGCAAGCATTAAGAAACAGCATACCCAATTTAACAACTCAAATCATTGAACTCATAAAAGATACATCATTAGCTTTCACTATTGGCATTATAGATATGATGGGACAAGTTCAACTGATTATTGGAAATAATTATGGGTTAGGTATGTTAGAAGTATATGTTGTGATTTCTATTATCTATTGGTTACTTGCATTAATTATTCAGGGAACATTTACAATTATCAGTAAAATTTCAGAAAAGCCTTATCAAGTTTAGGGGGACATTCAAGTGACTTTTATTTTCCATACTATTATTGAAGTTTTAAAAGGTGTACCTAACACTTTAGCAGTAACTTTAATTGCCATGTGTGTAGGTATACTAATTGGATCCATATTTGCTCTGATTCGTTTACATCAAATTCCTGTACTATCTCAATTTGTAGTTATCTATAATTCATTTTTTAGAAGTACACCATTAATAGTACAATTATTTGTGTTTTATTATGGCGTCCCAGCATTCATTCTTTTGTTTAACGCCATATGTCATACATCTATGAATCCAGATATGGTCCCTCCTTTATTGATTGCAGCTATCACTTTTTCATTACATGCAACGGCTTACTTATCCGAATCAATTAAAGGTGGTTTACTTTCAGTAGATACAAAGCAAATTGAAGCCGCACAAACTGTAGGATTATCAAAATGGAATGTTTATCGACGTATTGTATTTCCACAAGCATTTGGATATGCACTACCTAATATTGAAAACCAATTTATTATGTTATTAAAAGGGACTTCCCTTGCTTTTGCTGTCCAAGTAACAGAAATAATGGCAATTAGTACTGAAATGGCTAATGAAGGCTATCAATTTGTACCAGTTTATACTGTCGCTGCAATATTTTATTGGGCATTAGCGATTATTATTGAGCTCATCTTCCATAAGTTAGAACACCATACAACCCATTATTTAGTGTCATAAAATAAAACTCTGGAACACGCTTTTTAATAAGCGTGCACCAGAGTTTTTTAACTAATTTTTGTTCTCGAGATTTCTATGAGGACGACCAGCAAATAACATGATCCATGTTGCTAGAATAAATGGCATCGTCAATGATGGTAAACCAATGGGTTCAAGCATTGTATTCAAACCTAAATTCAATAAAACAGTTAATAATAAACCGAGGAATGTTGAGAAATATGTATTGATACTCGTCTTGAATGTGGTACCTAATGCTATTGCTGTTAATATTAAATTATAACCAAATAAACCTTGATTAATGTCATTCACGTTACCACCTAACATAGCTACAATAACAAAACCGAGTACATTACCTAAAATGGCATATACCGTTGCTTTTCTAGAATCGATTAAGATCCCAATTAATATGAGCAAACCTGCCCATATACTAGGTAAGATAAACACTTCACTAAATCCTTCTAAAGTGGTTTTAATGATATTTACATGTTCAGAACTATGGTTCTTCACAATGGATTCTACAGTTCCCGGAATAATATTCAACGGTGTTTTGACCGCTCTCACTTGTTCTGATATTGAAATAGCAAACCAAGTTACAATAACAAATGGTGCTGTTAACATTGCTATACCATAAGGCTTTAACCATTCTCTAATAGCTGAACCAATTGGTAAAGTTAACACAGTAGCTACTACCGCTATCAAAATACCTGCCCAATTTTCGTTTAAAAATAATGTTAATCCAATGGCAGTTAACACTGGACTAAAACCCGCTAAACCATCATTAATTTCTTGTTCGGAATAGTTAACATGTGGCGCTAATACATATGCGATTATACTTCCAACGAGTGCACTTAATCCCACTTTCCAATTACCAATAAATAAAGCAATTAACACTAATAATCCTGTGTAATGATTATTAATTAATAACACTTGGGATATATTCTTTAAAATAATACTTACTGCTTTCATGACATATGCCCCCTAATTTCATAATTATCATGATACATCACTTTTTAAAAAATGTGTATAAATATGTTATTTACTCTTTTTATATAATATACGTATTAATAAAATTAAATGTTTTTTATAATTGCATTCTAAAAATCAAATATTTTGTGCCTTTTATTTAAAATTTGAAACTTATCGACTCATTATACTTGTTAATTATTAAAAATCGTCCTAATATAAAATTTGCAAGTTTATTTTGCAATTATAAATATTTGAAAGAAGGGATTATTTTGCATTTTACACAACGAGAGCAAGATAAATTAATGATTGTTGTGGCTGCAGAAGTTGCTCGTCGCAGAAAAGCACGAGGCCTTAAACTAAACCATCCAGAAGCACTGGCTTTAATTAGTGACGAATTATTAGAAGGCGCAAGAGATGGAAAAACAGTAGCTGAATTAATGAGCTTTGGTAAAACAATTTTAAATGAAGAAGATGTAATGGATGGTGTTGCAAGTATGATTACTGAAATCGAAATCGAAGCAACATTCCCAGATGGAACTAAATTAATCACTGTCCATCATCCAATAGTTTAAGGAGGACGTTAATATGATTCCTGGAGAAATTAGAATTAAAAATACAGATATTGAAATTAATCCAAATTCACCAGAAACGGTACTTGAAGTAAAAAACACTGGAGATCGCCCTATTCAAATAGGCTCACATTTCCACTTTTTTGAGGCTAACTTAGCTTTGGACTTTGAACGCAACAAAGCTTACGGTAAACATTTAGATATTCCTGCTGGTGCAGCTGTCAGATTTGAACCTGGAGATGTCAAACAAGTCCAACTTGTAGAGTATGCAGGTAATCGTAGAATTTATGGCTTCCGCGGATTTGTAAATGGTCCAATCGATGGTTCCCGTGTATATCGTCCAACTGGCGAAGACGATAAATATGCAGGTGTATTCAATGACGAAGGCCATGATAATGTCAATAAAAAAGGTGGTACGAAATAATGAGCTTTAAAATGACACAATCACAATACACAAGTTTATACGGTCCAACCGTTGGTGACGCAGTAAGATTAGGTGATACTAACCTATTTGCAGAAGTTGAGAAAGATTATGCTAATTATGGTGACGAAGCTACTTTCGGTGGTGGGAAATCTATTCGTGATGGTATGGCACAGAATCCTAACGTAACTCGTGATGATAAAAATGTAGCCGATTTAGTTTTAACGAACGCAATGATTATCGATTATGACAAGATTGTTAAAGCGGATATCGGAATTAAAAACGGCTATATTTTTGCAATCGGTAAAGCGGGTAATCCAGACATTATGGATAATGTGAATATCATCATCGGTAGTACAACAGATATCATTTCTGCTGAAGGAAAAATCGTAACAGCTGGTGGTATCGATACTCATGTTCACTTTATCAATCCTGAGCAAGCCGAAGTTGCTTTAGAAAGCGGTATTACAACACATATCGGTGGTGGTACTGGTGCTTCAGAAGGTGCAAAAGCAACAACTGTAACACCTGGCCCTTGGCATATTCATCGTATGTTAGAAGCTGCAGAAGCATTACCTATCAATGTTGGTTTCACAGGTAAAGGTCAAGCAGTCAATCATACAGCACTTATCGAACAAATACACGCGGGTGTCATTGGCTTAAAAGTGCATGAAGACTGGGGTGCTACACCATCAGCATTAAGTCATGCGTTAGACGTAGCAGATGAATTCGATGTTCAAATTGCACTTCATGCCGATACATTAAACGAAGCTGGATTTATGGAAGATACAATGAAAGCTGTCAATAATCGTGTCTTACACATGTATCATACTGAAGGCGCTGGTGGCGGACATGCACCAGACTTAATTAAATCAGCTTCTTATTCAAATATTTTACCTTCATCTACTAACCCTACACTACCTTATACACATAATACTGTAGATGAGCATTTAGATATGGTTATGATTACACACCATTTAAATGCTTCAATTCCAGAAGATATTGCATTTGCAGACTCACGTATTCGTAAAGAAACCATTGCTGCTGAAGATGTATTACAAGATATGGGTGTTTTCAGTATGATTAGTTCTGACTCACAAGCGATGGGACGTGTCGGTGAGGTCATCACTCGTGCATGGCAAACTGCTCATCGTATGAAAGAACAACGTGGTCCATTAGAAGGCGATTCAGAGTATAACGATAATAATCGTATTAAACGTTATATTGCGAAATATACAATTAACCCTGCTATTACACATGGCATTTCTGACTATGTTGGTTCAATTGAATCTGGTAAATTAGCTGACTTAGTATTATGGGATCCTGCTTTCTTTGGTGTTAAACCTGAGCTTGTAGTAAAAGGCGGTTTAATAAATGTAGCAGTTAATGGTGATGCTAATGGTTCTATCCCAACCTCAGAACCTATGAAATATCGTAGAATGTATGGACAATATGGCGGTAATATTACTCATACAGCTATGACATTTGTGTCTAATACTGCTTATGAAAATGGTATTTACAGACAACTTAATTTACAACGTATGGTAAGACCTGTTAAAAATATCCGTAACTTGACTAAAGCAGATATGAAGAATAACAGTGCGACACCTAAATTAGATGTTGATCCACAAACATATGAAGTTTATGTTGATGGGGAAAAAATTACAAGTGAACCAGCAACTGAGTTACCATTAACTCAAAGATACTTCTTATTCTAGGAGGATGCAAATTAATGATTATCGAAGAGATTCAAGGCAATATAGCCAATTTATCAGCTGAAGAAAAAAATAAGCATGTTGAGAAAGTTTATCTAGAAAATTCTGATCTAGTTAAACGTATTCAACGTGTTAAAACAGATCACGGTAACGAATTAGGTATCCGATTAAAACAACCTATCGACTTACAATATGGTGATATTTTATATCAAGATGAAACCAATATGATTATCGTAGATGTTAATTCTGAAGATTTATTAGTGATTAAACCACGTAATTTAAAAGAAATGGGAGATATCGCCCATCAACTTGGTAACCGTCATTTACCAGCACAGTTCACAGAAACTGAAATGTTAGTTCAATATGACTATCTTGTTGAAGATTTACTAAAATCTTTAGGCATTCCATATAGTCACGAAGATAGAAAAGTAAATCAAGCATTTAGACATATAGGTCATTCTCATGATTGATCATCAAAATTTACGTTTATTTCAGTTCTGTGATTCACAATTTCCGACGGGTGCTTTCAGCCATTCATTCGGATTAGAGACCTATATACAACGTGAATCAGTCAATAATGATGTCACTTTTGTGCAATGGTTAAAACTATTTTTAAATGAACAACTAACGTATTCGGATGGTCTTGCGATGAGAATCGTTTATGAAGCTCTTGAAGCAAATGACTTAGATAAGATTTTACGTATGGATCAACTTATATTCGTACAAAGTATTCCTAAAGAAACACGTGTTGGTGCAAAACAAATGGGAACTCGTATGGTAAAATTAGCGATGGAATTATACGATAGCGAATGGATTAATTGGTATCATGAACAAATGAAAAATAAAAAAGCCAAATTACATCCAGCTATTTGCTTCACTATGCTTGGCTATCACTTAGGTGTTGATATAGAAACAATCATTGATTATTACCTTTATCAAAATGTATCAAGTTTAACACAAAATGCAGTGAGAGCTATCCCTTTAGGACAAACAGCGGGTCAAAAAGTGGTTACACAAATGGTGTCATATATAGAAGAAACGAGAAATCATATTTTATCACTTGATGAAAGCGACTTTGGTATGACAGCACCTGGTTTAGAATTAAACCAAATGGAACATGAAAATGTTAATGTAAGAATCTTTATTTCATAGGAGGTATCAGTATGACTGAACCAATTAAAATTGGAATTGGTGGTCCTGTTGGTGCAGGTAAAACCCAATTAATAGAAAAAGTAGTCAGACGTTTAGCTAAAGACATGAGTATCGGCGTTATAACAAATGACATTTATACAAAAGAAGATGAAAAAATCTTAGTTAATACAGGTGTCTTACCTGAAGATAGAATTATCGGTGTTGAAACAGGCGGTTGCCCTCATACAGCAATTCGTGAAGATGCTTCTATGAACTTTGCTGCTATTGATGAGTTATTAGAACGTAATGATGATATTGAACTAATCTTTATTGAATCTGGTGGCGATAACTTAGCAGCGACATTCAGTCCTGAACTTGTTGATTTTTCAATTTATATCATTGACGTAGCTCAAGGTGAAAAAATCCCTCGTAAAGGTGGACAAGGTATGATTAAATCAGACTTCTTCATCATCAATAAAACGGATTTAGCACCACATGTTGGCGCGTCATTAGAACAAATGGCTGAAGATACAAAAGTATTTAGAGGCGACAGACCATTCGCGTTTACTAACTTGAAAACAGATGAAGGTCTTGATGAAGTGATTGAGTGGATTGAACGAGATACATTACTTAAAGGATTATCGTAATGTCTCAACAAGCTTGGACAGGTCAACTTGATTTAACCGTATTTAATAATGGCAGTCGTTCAGTTGCACGTGATATCTTTTTTGAAAAAGCATTAAAGGTTATTCGTCCTGTATATTTAAACGGATCAAACATCCCTACTTTCTATATTGTCAACGTAGGTGGCGGTTATCTAGACGGTGACCGTTATTCAATGAATTTCAATATTGAAGATAATGCAAGTGTCACGTTGACTTCTCAAGGTGCAACCAAAATTTATAAAACATTAAACGACCGAGTTGAACAATATCAAACATTCCATTTAAAACCAAACGCATACATGGAATATATTGCAGATCCAATTATTGCATATGAAAATGCTAAATTTTATCAACACAATCGCTTTGACTTAGATCAAACAAGTGCCATGTTTTATACCGATATCCTTACACCTGGCTACTCATCAGAAGATAAAAATTTTTCTTATAAATATATGCATTTAGTAAATGAAATATACATTGATGATGAATTAGTGACTTATGACAACCTTATGTTAAACCCTGAAAAAAATTCAATAGATTCTATTGGTTATATGGAAAATTATACTCATTTAGGATCAGCTTATTTTATTCATCCTAATGTAAATCAAAGATTTATCGATGAGGTTTATGATCAAATTAAACATTTTGAGAAAGAATTAAATTGTCGACTTGGCATTTCACAATTACCAACACACGGGCTATCGATTAGAATTTTATCTAACCGTACACAGTATATTGAAAAGATCCTTGAAACAGTTCAAGCTTATATCGCTAATATGCTGTATGATAGAAATTTAAATTTCTTAAGAAAATATTAATATGAATCAAGTGTCAAAATGATTAAAATTTAAAAAGGCTTGGTTGCCATTTGGTAACCAAGCCTTTCTTTATTTGAAAAATAAGGGGCGAAGCTAAATTATGTAATTAAGATGCTATTCAGTTTGTGGTTAATGGATCATTTTTATCGTATCTACAATAAGAAAACATTCATTAACCTTGAAACACACCCATTTTCCAATAAGTTTATAATGATAAACACCTATAATTCCCTAGCTACACGATAAAAGCGTAACAACTAATGCTCCACTTTCTTACTCAATTCCAAAACTTACTTTCCATCACAATTAATTATCTGAATTTGAACCATTAAATATAAAATATAATAAAACAAGTCACTTAGATATATTGTTCTAATTCATCAATGAGTTGCTTAATTTTATCCTTTTGTTCTTTTGTCACAAAAACTATTACTGTACGTTCGTCATGCACGCTTCTCTTTTTAGATAATAAATTTAACTCTTTTAATTTTTGTAATGCTTTAGTTAAGTAATATGGTTTAAATTCAGAACATGTTGCAATTTCTTTAGACGATATTTCATTAGATTCACTTTTTAATATGTAATTCAGAATATAAATTTCTTCATAGTTAAGATTATATTGCTTTTTAGTATCTCTAAAGAATTTTTTCACTTGAAATGTAGCGTCAACTAAATCATTAATATTTTTTATTTTTGCCATTCTAAAACCACTCCTCTGATGCACATCTTGTTGTAGCAAGGTTCACATAATTTCATCTTACTGAATTGATCTCCACCCATGTTACAAAGTTCATTTTAAACAAACAAGTTTAAAAATTCAATAATTTTATTACTCGAATTTGCATTTATATATTTATTTCTTTTCTCAAACATTTATTTAACTTTTTTCAAGGTTATTAAATTAAATATATCACAATTTTACCACTTATTCTGAAAGTGTATATTTTAAATATTTTATAATTCCTATTTGATTAGTTGGTTTTTTACAAATAATAAATTGGCAAGCAATATAAATATAAAAATAACGATATGCCATAATAATGCGAATTGTAATGGCATATCGTTATATATAATTAACAGTATTGTTAATATCTAATTCAAATACTTCATAAATATGTTCGATTAAGCTTGTATTTTTTCTTTTACGAAATCTACAAACGCTTGAACATCGTTAGATTTAAAATCATGCATTGGAATTTGGCCAATATTAAACTCAAATAAAATTGTTTCACCATCGAATTCAATATTGTTAACTTCATCGTAACCAATATTTCTATAATAGAATTGACCATTCATATCTACATTCATAATTAAACGCTCAGATGTAGCTATAAATGCACCCTCAAATTGAGATTGTCCTTGAACTTGGTAATCCATAATTCCTAATACTGAAGGACCTTTCTTCTCTGTTGGAAATAAATCATTAGGATTGACATTATCTAAAATCATACACAAACTCCTTCTATCTTTTACTCACCTATTTATATATCATTAATTCCCTCTTTTAAAATTTCGTAACATGATTCGATAATAGAAACTACTAAGCTCATATTACAATGTTTTATTTTAAGTATGATAGACCGTTCATCTTCAACACATCTTTCTTTTATTATATACCCTTTTTGTTTCAATTTTTTTATATTTGGACTTAAAGATCCAACGCCTCTTTGCGTTTGATATCTCATATACTTTATCGTCATTTCATTTTCATTAATAAGTAAAGTCGCTAACACATATAGTTCTTCTATTGTAAGATTATATTCATTTAGGCATTGATTAATATAACTCATCATTTCATTACAGGTTATATAATACTGAATAGAATGTTTTGTTCTAGCATTTATTATTAATTGATTAGAACTGATGATCTCAAGTAGTTCACTAAACAAAAAATGTATTTTTTCTTTTTGTAATTCAGTTATGGTAATACTCAGTTTGCGCTGGTCTTCATCCTTACGTTCTTTCAATATCCAATGATGTTGGTATAAGTATTTTAACATTTGTAGTATCTTTGTTTTCTGTTCGAACTGTGTAAGATGGTTAAGATCAATATATTTCTCGTTGTTATTCTCGTTGACTAAGAAATAAAGTAATTTAATATGATCAAGTGTTAAATGGTATGAATATTTTAAATAATCATTTGCTCCTTTAATAATCATGTAGTGTGCAATAAAGAGCTCTATTTTTACATTTGACATGATAAACCTTCCCCTTTTCATACCAGCCATACGTCATTAACTAAACTAAAATATTAATATGAACAATTGCTATACTTGGAAGTTGTATAATGTTTTCGCCTGTTTCTCTTTTACAAATTTCACCAATCCAATATAAATTTTCTGTTTTTACCTCACTGGTGATTAATTGCCTATCTCCTTTAGTTGACTTCATAAAAGTTTGATAGTCTATCATGTTAATTTCAGCATGATTGATATTAGTTATATTTGCGAAATTTAATTGAACAACATCAATATTAGGATTTTTAGTCATAGGTATATCTAAGAGTGCAATACACTGATATTCATTTCTATAATGTGACACTATCAAGTAATCATTCTCATAAATAACATTACCACGCAATTGATTGTATGCATCTAATAAAAATAAAGTAGAAAGCGCGCTTGTAATTTGAGATGGTTGTATATCTTTCATGTCTATATCATCCCAATGTAAATAAACAGAATTAATATTTTTTAGTTGATTAAAAATTTCCTTAAAATGTTTAAAATCCGATTGTTTGATAAAACTTGTATGATTATCCTGTATTAAATTGCTAATCATTAAATTTTCATTGTTATTTAAATTTAACTCTCTCATATGATTTAAAGGTACCATAATCATATCCACTAGACTTTCCACTCTATGAAGCTGCTTTAAGTGGTGGTTATTAGGAGCCCAAATTAATAGATAATCATCAAAATATAAATGCAATAATTGTTTAAACGTTTTAATTCCATCAATATTACACCCTTGAATTAAAAATTCTAATTTTTCATTTTTAAAACGCCTCGTTATATTAAACAATATTTTAATCAATTTCTGGATAGCTATTTTTTCCAATGAAGTCAATTTCTCTGACTGTTCTATTTTAATTTTATAAACGGGAATCATATTAACATCATTTAGCATCTTCAAAAGTTGATTTAAATGACCTTCAAATACTTTAATTTGCTTTATAAGTAAATTGAATTCGACTTCTATAATGATATGAATAGGATTACATATATAATTCAATTTTTCTTTTAATTTCAACAAATCAAAATGACTAAGTGTCATTAATTTATTTACTTCTATATACAAGTGATATGGGACAACCGCCCTACACTGTTGATTTAATGGAAAGTCAATATCGATGAACATAGATGTATATTGTTTATCTTTATTAACGTGGTTTAAAAGTCTTAATATACTTTCGTCCAATTTAATTTCTTTCGTTTGATTATTAGAGATAGACGTCTCTATATATTGTTTTCTAATTAATTTGGGAGTTTGACCGTAAGCATCTTTAAATAGCTTTATAAACCTAGAATAATGATTAAATCCGTGTTTTATAGCAATATACTCGATTGATTGATCTGTTGATAAAATGTCAATCAAACAAAATTTAAGTCTAATATGATTTAAATATTGGTTAAAACTATAATAAGGTGTATGTTGAAACATTTGAGTTAATTGATGGCTTGGCACATTTGTTGCATTCACTAATTCATTTTTATTTATTTTTCTTGAGTGGTTGTCTACTAAATAATTATGAATAGGTTCTGAAATGAGTGACACGCCTTGCTTTTCCTTTATATCTGAGGCGATTGAGCATAATTCAATACATAAGTATTTGATAACTTTATCAATCATTATTTCTTCTGTTTGGTTTATACATTTTAATTCAATTAGCTTTGCTATTAAATCAATAATTTTCGAGTAATTCGCCGTTTGTATTTCTCCACCTTCTAATCTTGTACGGTGGGTTACGAATCTTAAGAAATCCTTAGTTGAAACTTCTATTAAGCATGCTATAGCTTGGTTTTCACTTTTAATTTGATATACATCATTCATCATAACGAGTAAAACACGCCCAGGACATAACTCATATTCTTTTAAGTTAATGAACATTTTACCTGTCCCTTTTAACCAATAAATAAGTTTGATATTTGATTCTTTGCTATTATTTATAATTAAATTCTGAAATATTCGGACTGAATAGTTTTCTATCATGTTGTTTCCTCACGCTGCTTACAATAACATCATCCATATAACTTTATGTATTGATTTAATAAATATCTCTTAATTAGATAACCTCTATCTTCACAGTCAATTTAATACTGATTTAACATCCTATAGTATCAATTCTTTTAAAAATTATATCAATTTTTATTTATATTAAAATAGCATGTTTTAGACTAATTGTTACTTTATCCATTTTTCTATATATTTTATCCCTTGATGAGGCCAATCATATTATCAAGACTAGTAAACTTTTTACATGTAATATTAAATGATGTTGTCCCACGCTTTAATTTATTATTCATCCTTTAAAATATAATACAATTTAAATTTTCTGTAAGTTTACAGATATGTAACACATTTTTTCGTAATATTTTAATTTCATTCAATAAATAGCTTAACCATCATATTTTAACAAAATCTTTGCCCTATTATTTTTAATTTAAGTTGTGTAACAATATTAGCAAAAAATTACAAATCCATAACAACGCCCACAAATCCAATTTTTTTTGGTAAAGTATTGCTTGTCGTTAAGAACGAATTCAATTACTTAAAAACATAGCTTACATGCTATTAAAATTATAAAAATAAATTGGAGGATATTTATCAAATGAAAAAAATCGCTACAGCTACAATCGCTACTGCAGGAATCGCTACTTTCGCTTTTGCAAACCATGATGCTCAAGCAGCAGAGAATAATAATGGTGGATATAACCCAAATGATCCAACTTCATATAGCTATTCATACACAATCGATCAACAAGGTAACTACCACTACACTTGGCAAGGTAACTGGAGCCCAGACAAAGTAAATCATAATAACAGCTACGATTATGGTTACAATACTCAAGCTTACAACAATTACAATAACTACAATTATAATAATTATGATTATGGGTATAACACTCAATCTTATAACACACCACAACGTACAGGTGGTTTAGGTGCAAGTTATTCAGCAACAAGTCATAACGTACATGTAACTACAACATCTGCACCATCTTCAAATGGTATTTCATTATCAAGAGCAACTTCAAATGGAGGTAACTTATACACTGCTGGACAATGTACATATTATGTATATGACCGTGTAGGTGGAAAAGTTGGTTCAACTTGGGGTAACGCTAATAACTGGGCAAATGCTGCAGCAGCTGCAGGTTACACTGTAAATAATCGTCCAGCAGCAGGTGCTATTTTACAAACAACTCAAGGTGGATTTGGTCATGTCGCTTACGTTGAGAGTGTTAATAGTGACGGTTCAATTCGCGTTTCAGAAATGAACTATGGACATGGTCCTGGTGTTGTAACATCACGTACTATTTCAGCTAGCCAAGCTGGTTCATATAACTATATTCACTAATATTTTAATTACATTCAAAAACCGAGTATAACATTCACAAATTTGTGAATGTTATACTCGGTTTCTTTATATGATTGCAACTATTATATTAACGATTTAATTGAGACAAATATCTAAAAGACTGTCTCGTTAATAACCAAGTAAACCAGGTAACATCGCTACAACCTTACCCGGTTCATTGGTTACAAACAAATTCAAATAATCTTTCTTGATTCGCTTTTTCTACATAATAATTGGCAATTTATTAAATGTTGTTTAAAAGAATTCGTTTAGTCTAATATTTCACGATTAAATTCCGCTACAAAACTCAATCACTACTCTAATTAGAAGGATATTTATCAGTTAAAACATCTTTCAGATATAATCGCTACAATTTATATCTATGTAATTGTTTTAACATATTTAATACTTTCCACATTTTCATTAATTTAAACTTCACTTTTATTAATTTTTTTAATTCCTATTCCTGTAAAACCATAAATAACGGCAATGATTGCACATATATAACAAGGTACTGTCCAAATAAAGAAGTCGTTAACACTGACATTCAATTGATGAGCATAGTATATACCTGATGTTCCCCATGGTATTAGCGGTAATACCATTGTACTTGAGTCTTCCAATGTTCGAGATAATACAGTTTGGGATAAATGTCTCTCTTCGAACATTTCTTTCATTAGTACCCCTACCATAATAATAACGATAGATGCTACACCAGCTGCAAAAACTAACATAAGACAACATACGACAGTTACTAAGATAAGTGTACCAACCGAATGCACACCTTTTGATACTGTTTTTAATAAAACATCTAGACAACCGGCTTTTTCAACGATACCAGCAAATGCATAACCACAGAAAATGGTCACGATAATTTCAGTCATACTCATCATGCCACCCTGTTCGATGAGTGATTTGACGCTATTTGAAACATGACTTTGATTGACCATCGTATGACTAAAACCATTAAATGTTGCTTTAAAACCATCAACAATATTGAAATGGTTGTTAAATGTCCCTACTAAAAGCGCACTTAAACTTGATATTAACATCGCAGGAACTGTAGAAATTTTTAATAGTAAGCACACTATAATCACGATTAATGGAATCCATACAAACAAGTTAATGTTGTACACTTGTGTTAATTCATTAAGTAATTGCTTAATTTGCTTAGGATTCGTATGACTTTGATATTTTAATCCTGCAAAAAACCAAACGATTAATCCAATAATGGAAGCAGGTATCGTCGTCCACATCATCGATCTAATATGTGAAAAGATATTTACTTTTGTCACTAATGCGGCTAAGTTTGTCGTATCTGATAGTGGTGACATTTTATCACCAAACACCGCACCAGCAATAATAGCGCCTGCAGCCATGCCACCTTCAATACCTAATTGGTTTCCGATTGATATTAATGCAATACCAGCAGTTGATGCTGACCCCCAAGCCGTACCAGTGGCTACTGACGTAATTGCACTAATGATAAAAGCAGAAACTAAAAAGTAACTTGGATTTAAAAAATTAAGACCATAATAAATTAGTGCAGGTACAGTACCAGAGAACATCCAACTACCTACAATAATACCCACTGCTAAAATAATAAAAATCGCGGGCATAGCTGTATTCAAGCGTTTTGATATCCCCTCTTCCAAATCTTCCCAACGTAAGCCTACCCTATAAGCAATGCACGCTGCATAAGCTGAAGAGATAAGTAATAAAACTTGAATAGGTATATTAAAGATAACAAATCCTGTTGTTACTACAATGACCATGACAATAATTGTAGATATAGACTCTAAAAAAGTTGGCTGTCTTTTCATATATTTAAACCCCTTTATTTTTCTTTTTGAAACAAGACCTCTTTCCTTTCATTATTTTTAAATCACTATTCTAAATCTAATTTATCTAATCCTAGTTCCTCAACTGTTAGACCATCTTCAAAGAAATCACGTTCTAAAATAGTAGAAGCAATGACAATCACTGCATCAATATTAGGTGTTGGTACATCAATGACACGTCCCAAGCTAGACCATAGTACTAAGCCATATGCAATGTCTTCTGTTAAATATCTATTTTCTACATGATTTGGGCCAGGAATTTGTGAGAATACTGGACTCGTATTAAACAAACGATTTAATGGTTCATCTTCATCTTTACGTTCTAAATAACCTCTTTGAATTCTAGATTCTTTAGCAGTTTCTAATTCAAATCCCAATTTACGTCCTAGATTTAGTCGTTCTAATTCAATACCGTGAAGTAGACGAACTGTATGTTTTGTAATTCCTTCTTTATACAGTGAGAATTCATCTGCATAATCAATGCGTCCAACATTTAATAACGTTGGCCCTGGATGTACCTCTGGGTTACCATTTTCTAGATTTGTTTTAAGCAAGCTTTCCTCTTTAACTAAGTTGGGATAAATTTGTGATACTTTATCATAACTATCATTTAATTCTTCTCGATTAAATGTAGAGAAGTATACTCTACGCACATTCAACGATAAATCTACACGTGCTTCATTAAAATCAACGCGTGTTCCATACGTTAATGTATTTGCTTCTGCAAAATGAGGCCTTACATCAATATGTCTATCTTCAAGCACATTCATAAAGCGTATAGATGCCATTGATGCAGCAATGTTAAAGAATATAAGTTGATCATTTGTGACATGATAAGACATCACTTTTGCATAATATTCAATAAATGAAGATGGAATAATAACTTGTATAATATCTGCATCCTTCATCACATATTCAATATCATCACTAATATCTGTGAACTGTATGAATTTTTCTTCTCCTTCATTGTTAAAATCAAATCCGCCTTTTTCTATTGCTTTATTGAATTTTTCTAGAGATTGGTTACGACAATATAATTTAACCTTATGACCTTTATCAACCATATCTAGTGCAGCTGTAACAGCACCATTACCAGAACCAATAATTGCTATTTTCATTAAAATCCTCTCTCTTTCTTAATCATTTTCTTTCATTAAAAAAGCGGGACTGAAATGACTTTTATTAAAAAGATTTCTTAGTCCCACCCTATTTTTCAATCTTGCTACAAATCCTACGTGTAAAATCATAATTGAGGATGTAACAATCATTTTTAATTGGACAATGACGTTTGAATATTTGAATTCAACTTGATTAGCGTCTCATTAACTTTCAACTCATGAACTTGTAATAATTTTATATATCCTTATTTTAAATGAATTAAACCTTTAAATGAACAATAACGTATATCATGTTATAAGTAAATCTAAAAACTTATTTATCAATTTATAATTGTTTGATATAGTAAAGAAGTAATAAATTTATTTTACATATAAAATGGAGGTAATAGCATGACAGAGTACAATCAGAATGATGTTTTACATGATCAAACATCTGAAGTAGTTGATTCAGATAACCAAGAATCTCGATTAATGGCTATGTTAATCTATTTATTAAGTTTATTCAGTGGTTTTATTGGTCCGCTTATCATTTGGATAATCAAACATAAAGAATCTCGTTTCGTCAATAAAGCTGGTAAAAATTACTTAAACTTTGTTATTTCCTATACAATTTGGACAATAATTATATTAGTTGTTATGTTAGTTCCATTTTTTATCGGATTAAGTATGGGAACTGATACCTCTATGACTGTAGGTTTTATTATTTATTTCATTGGCTTTATTATTATGATGATTTTAGCCTTTGTTTCATTTATTTTTACTATTATTGCATGTGTTAAATACTATAATGGCAATGAATACCTAATTCCACTTAGTATTAGATTTTTCAAATAATCTATAATTCATTTATTACAACTCTTTGTAATATTTATGATTGTTGGTCATATATTAAATTAATTATAAATCAGTGTAGATGCACTTTGTAAGCGCTACAAACTTTTATTACCATGATACTCGATTATTACAACGAGCGTCATGGTTTTTTTAATTTAATTACGATGATGTAACATTCCGCACAAGATGATGATTTTCTGTTAAAGTTACTCTTGTCGTAAAAACGATAAAACTTAAATTGGTAAATGAAGATGATGTCCGGTTCGCTACGCCGTATCTTCTTACATAATAAAACCAAACAAAATTCGGGAGGATATTTATCATGAAAAAAATCGCAACTATTACTACATTAACAGCAGGCATTGGCGCTGCATATTTCGGTACAACTGATCATCACGCAGATGCTGCAGAATTTAATCAATCTAATAATCAATCATATAATTATAATACAACTCAAACATCTACTAGCAATACTACATCAGAAAGATCTGCTTCTGGTAACTTATATACAGCTGGTCAATGTACTTGGTACGTTTATGACAAAGTTGGTGGAAAAGTTGGTTCAACTTGGGGAGACGCTAGAAACTGGGCATCAGCTGCACAACAAGCTGGTTACACTGTAAACCACACACCAAAAGCTGGTTCAATTTTACAATCATCAGCAGGTGGCTATGGTCACGTTGCTTATGTTGAAAGCGTTGGTTCTGACGGTTCAGTTACAGTGTCTGAAATGAACTATAGCGGTGGACCTTTCTCAGTAAGTACACGTACTATTTCTGCAGGTGAAGCAAGCTCATATAATTATATTCATATCTAATTCATATATGAAATAGACATTTAAAGTCTGTAGATGCTTTTAATTAAGCATTTACAGGCTTTTTTCTTTCTATAAATTATTCCCCTATTCACATTCTTTTTTAGAATATGCTTCCCTAATATTGAAATACATATATAATAAAGCTTATTTTGAAAATGTATCTTAACGACATCAATTTCAAACTTTGCCCTATATCTTTAAATTTGAGAGAATATTCTTATTGTTATTTGATAAGGAGGACCGTTACATTGAAATGGTTAAAAGTCATTCTAGCAGGACTAGTTGAAATCATATGGGTTACTGGACTGAATAATGCTGATTCAATATTCAGTTGGTTATTTACACTTAGCTTTATCATTTTAAGCTTTTATCTCGTCATCGATGCTACAAAATCTTTACCTGTTGGAACGGTATATGCGATATTCGTGGGTATCGGAGCTGCTGGTACAGTTATTGTTGATATGCTATTTTTCAATCAACCTTTTACATTTATGAAAATATTATTAGTAACATTATTAATATTAGGTATTATAGGTTTGAAACTTTCTACAACGGATGATGTTGAAGGAGGTCGCAATTAATGGCTTGGGTGTATCTATTAATAGCAGGTTGTTTAGAAGTGATTGGTGTTATATTAATGAATGAATGGTCTAGAACTAAACATAAAATTTTCATTTTACTCATTGGCATTGCCTTTATTTGTAGTTTTAGTACATTAAAACTATCAATGATAGATATTCCTATGGGGACTGCTTATGCCATTTGGACAGGTATAGGTACAGCTGGAGGTACGATTATTGGTATGATTTTTTATCATGAATCAAAAAATATCATGCGAGTCCTTTGTATTCTACTTATACTAGGATCAGTCATAGGATTACGTTTAATCAATTAATATGCAATTCATCTAATATGTTTATTCATTGTTTAGTATATTATCTTTATATATACTGTTGATAAAAGGAGTGATTAGGATGGAAAAAGTATTTATCGCAGGCGCAATTCCAGAGGTTGGTTTAAACCTTCTCAAACAACATTTCGAAGTAGAAATGTACAATGATGAAGGATTAATTAGTAAAGAAGCACTGATTAATGGTGTCAAAGATGCCACTGCATTAGTAAGTTTATTATCAACTAATGTAGATAAAGATGTTATCGATAGTGGTAAAAATCTAAAAATTATTGCTAACTATGGTGCAGGTTTTAATAATGTAGATATAGACTATGCACGTGAAAAAGGTATTGACGTGACAAACACACCGAAAGCTTCAACTAATGCTACAGCTGATTTAACCATTGGTCTTATCTTAAGTGTCGCAAGACGTATTGTTGAAGGTGATGAATTATCTCGTACTAAGGGCTTTGATGGTTGGGCACCTCTATTCTTTAGAGGTAGAGAAGTTTCTGAGAAAACCATCGGCATTATTGGTTTAGGAGAAATTGGTGGCGCAGTTGCAAAACGTGCACGTGCATTCGATATGGATGTTTTATATACTGGTCCTCATCGTAAAGAGGAAAAAGAAAGAGATATCAGCGCTAAATATGTGGATTTAGATACATTACTTGAAAATGCAGACTTCATCACTATTAATGCTGCCTATAATCCTGATTTACACCACTTAATTGATACTGAACAATTCAAAAAAATGAAATCTACGGCATATATTGTCAATGCCGGTCGTGGTCCAATTATCAATGAACAAGCACTTGTCAAAGCCTTAAAAGAGCAAGAAATTGAAGGTGCAGCATTAGATGTATATGAATTTGAACCTAAAATTACAGATGAATTAAAATCATTTAAAAATGTTGTACTAACACCACATATTGGTAACGCAACATTTGAAGCAAGAGATATGATGGCTAAAATTGTGGCAAATGATACGATTAAAAAATTAAACGGTAAAACGCCGCAATTCATAGTTAATCCTCAATAATAAAAAAGGCAATCCAAATCAATGATGTGATTTGGATTGCCTTTTTACTTACATATTATTTTTCCTTTGATTTATAAAGGAACTTAGTTTGGTTTGAAGCAATTTTATTCGGTAATATTTTCATCATTGCATTTCTGCATTTAATCATTAAACCGTTATGATATTGCGCAATTTTACCAATTTTACGTGATTTTTTAATCACTTTTGCTGTATGGTTTACTCTTAATTTATCATATCTTTCTAATGCCTCATTAAAGTCATATGATTTTAAACAATTCGCTAAGACAATGGCATCTTCCATGGCTTGCCCTGCGCCTTGACCCATATTAGGTGTTGTTGCATGTGCTGCATCACCTAGTAAAATAGTACGCTCTTTGACAAAAGACTTTAGTGGTTTCATATCATAAATATCGTTTAATATAATACCAGTTTCACTTTGTTTATCTAAAATTTGTCTTACAACATTAGGATAATGATTAAATCGTGCTTGTAAATGCGGCTTACCAAATGATTGGTATTGAGCATCTCTTTCCTTAGCATTGATTGTTATAAACCAATATGCTTGGTTATCAATTAACGGAACAATACCAACGCGTCCTTGTTTACCCCAAAATTCCTTAGCGACATCCGTTTCATCTAAATGAATATCATCGACTAACCCACGGAAGCATGTATAACCTTGATATTGAATCTTACTTTGACTATCAATAGCTTCTCTAACCGTTGAATGTATGCCATCTGCACCAATACATAAATCAAAGGCTTCACTTTCTTGTTCCTTAAAATGAAGTATAACTTTGGAATTACTATTATCTATTTTTGTTACATCATGTTTTAAATAAATACTATCTTGTTGTACATAAGATTGAATAATACTAATTAGTGTTTGACGAGATAATGTAACATTAAGTGCATCTCGCTTTAAATGAGCAGTCATCAATGGTTTGTTATACTCATCAAGTGTTTGCATTGATGTTAAATTCTGACCCGCATTTTTAATACCTTTCGCTAAATCGTGGTTGTGTAATTTTTGAATGACATTGTCACCTATACCTATACCTGCACCTAATTCTCTTATTGCATCATTTTTTTCGAATATCTTAACTTGATGACCTTGTTCTTCTAGTAGTGCAGCCGCTGTTAATCCACCGATTCCTGCACCGACAATTGCGATTTTCATATGATTCCACCTCAACATTGTGATTCTTATATATTTTATCACATCTCATACATTTACAAAATTGAGTAACCTAAAGATATGTTTGCCACAATAAAAAGAGTATGCTGCACTCTTACAAGCAGATACTCTTCTCTCTCTAAGTTTAAATGTAATAATCTTTGCGAATTTTGTCCTTTTTGATTCCAAATTGCTCATAATATTTCTTCATTATTTTTGCTATATTATCAGCCCAGTGGATGTCACTAGCATATTGATTCTGTCCTGGTGTTTTCGGATTCCATCTCATTTGATAAAGTGAGATTTGTTGATTTTCAAAGTATTGATTTCTTACAAATTTTGCCCCACCTAAAATCGCTTTCCGTGGCGATGTCCATGATTCCTTTTTAGCATAACTTTTACCAGTATGCACCGCATTCTCATCAAATGCTCCGATACCATAAAAATTATAGTAATTGTGTTTACCATCTTTGATACCATGCGCCAATTCAGAGTCACCATTTCCAGTTTCCACAATTGCATGGCTGATTAGGTAAATAATATTAACTTCATATTTTTCTTGAGCATCTATAAAACTTTGCCCTTGATTCTCTAAAACGCCTTTCCCTTTAAGCATTTTATTAACTTCTTCCTTTGACATCGGTACTTTTTCAGAAATATCCATATATTTGAGTTTATTATCGCTATGATGAATCGCCATAGCCTTTTTGATATCCGCTTCATTTGCTTTTTTAAACTCACCATGATCTTCTTTCATATTTAGTACACCTTTATTTTGTTGGCGTGAGACTGCTTCATTAAATGACACACGTTTATCATTATTAAATAAATTAGTATCAAAAATGATATACAGTATACCGAAAATGATCAAAAGTAAGATGATGATAATAGTACTTAATCGAGCTTTACTCAATTTCTTCATTCAATAAAAGCTCCTATTTATTTATATCTATTTAGATAAAATGACATATGCGATTACAATTGCTATGACAACAATAAAGAATGACACATTAATTGCGATCTTCATACCTGTTCTATCACGAAATAGCACATTAAATATTACTAAACTAATAGCCAACGATACTGCAAAAAATGTAATAGCTAATATCAACTTCAACATGATTAAAAAGATGATTCCAATTACTAATAAAACATTAGATACGATAGCCATAGCCTTTAATATATTGGGATTAATCATATGACACCTCTATTCACTTATAATAATACTTATCCTACCATGATACATGATTTAAATTGTTTATGTCGACATAAAGAAATAAGGTCAGAACTTGTGACGGAAAATGACTTATCCGACACGCTTTTGACAAAGACTGTTCATCAAAAGTCGTTTGTTCTGACCTCTTCTTATTTCTAGTCTTCTCGAGACATACCTTTTAATAAATTAAGCATATATGTGATACTTCTATTCATATCATCATCTTTAAGAACTCCTAGCAAGCTCCGAACATTCGTTTTGGAATGGCTACTTGCTTGATTAGCTACATGCATACCTTTATTAAGTCTATTAAGCATCTCGCTTAAGTCTTTAACATTTAAGTCGCCAAGTAAAAATACTAAAGATGCCATATTAGATAATAATCCAGTATAAATATCTTTATTTAATTCGACTGCAAATTTATTAATAATGACTTGTCTACCTTTAATACCACCTGATAGTGCATCTAATAATTTCGCTTCGTCTAAAACTTTAACTAATCGAATTGCTTTCATGATACTATCTTTATTCTCAGATATTGCATCTAATACTTCATTGAGATTATCTGCTTTGACTTGTTCATCTGACTTTTCCATGCGTTTAATTTGAGTTATTCTTTCTGCCATCAGTCATTCACCTGATTTCCTGGGAAAATATAGTCTGGACGCGCCCATTTTTTATCAACTCTGACACTATATTGTGGATTACGTTGTTTATCTACACGGAAGTTGGTTGGGTTTAGTGGTGATTTACCACGTTTAGTAATCACTTCCATTCTTGCACTTGTGCGTTTATACGATGGTGTATCTGTGTATGGATCTACATCACTATTTGTAAGTAAGTTGATTGCACCCATATTACCATTTTCTAAAGCATCATTGTTTAATGGAATGTAAATTTGTTTACCACTAACACGGTCAGTAACATGTACCGTTAATGTAGCTTCGCCAGTTTCAGAAATTAATTTAACTTGTGCACCTTCGTGAATGCCTCTATCTTCAGCAAGTTCTGGTGAAATTTCTACAAAGGCATTAGGCACTTTATATTTAATCATTTCAGTTTGATATGTCATGTTTCCTTCATGGAAATGTTCTAATAATCTACCGTTATTAACATGTAAGTCATACACTTCATCTTCTTTGAAGAAGTTATCGAATGTTAACGGATAAAGTTTTGCTTTACCGTTATCAAAGTTAAATCCATTTAAATAAAGTAATGGCTCATCTGTACCATCTTTATGCACTGGCCATTGTAAACTATTAAAGCCTTCTAATAAGTCGTAACTTACACCTTCATATAATGGTGTCACACGTGCAATTTCATCCATAATTTCGCTAGGGTGTTTGTAGTTCCAGTTAAAGCCTAAACGATTTGCAATAAGTTGGAAAATTTTCCAGTCTGGTTTAGAGTCACCTTTAGGATCGAGTGCTTGATATAATCTTTGGATTCGACGTTCAGTATTTGTGAATGTGCCATCTTTTTCTAGTGATGGACTTGCTGGTAATACAACATCTGCATAAGTTGCTGTATAAGTTAAGAATTCGTCTTGAACAACCATAAAGTCTAATTTTTCAAAGGCAGCTTGAACGAAATTGATATTTGAATCAACTATTCCTGTATCTTCACCATATAAATATAGTGAATTAATTTCACCATTATGAATACCTTCAATCATTTGATGATTATCTCGACCTGGTTTCTTATTTAATTCGACGCCGTATTCTCTTTCGAATTTCGCACGAACATCATCATCAACTACTTTTTGATAACCTGTAAATTGGTCAGGCATGCTACCCATATCGCTACAACCTTGAACATTGTTATGACCACGTAACGGATAAGCACCTGTACCTGGTTTTCTATAGTTACCTGTTACTAGTAATAAGTTGGAAATGGCAGTACTTGAATCACTTCCGATATCTTGTTGTGTGATGCCCATTGCCCAACAAATAGATACAGATTCTGCTTTAGCTACTTCTTTAGCAAAATTAATCAAACGTGATTGAGGGATGCCTGTAGCTTCTTCTGCGAATGCCATCGTAAATGGTGCTAATGATTCATAATACTTCTCAAAATCATCTACCCATTCGTCTAGGAATGCTTTGTCATGCAGATCATGATCAATAATATATTTCGTTACAGCACCTAACCATACTAAGTCTGTACCTGGTTTCGGTTGATAAAATTCATCTGCACGTTCAGCCATTTCATGTTTTCTAATATCAAATACATGTGATTTTTGACCAAATAATTTTTGAGCTCGTTTCATTCGTGATGCGATAACAGGATGTGCCTCAGCAGTATTTGTTCCGATTAATACAGTCATTGCTGCTTTTTCAAGGTCTTCAATACTACCTGAATCACCACCGTGCCCGACAGTTCTGAATAATCCTTTAGTCGCTGGTGCTTGGCAATATCTTGAGCAGTTGTCAACATTATTCGTTCCAATGACTTGTCGTGCAAGTTTTTGCATTAAATATGACTCTTCATTTGTTGCTTTTGAAGAGGAAATGAATGCCAAATGATCAGCGTCATATTTGTCTTTAATTTGTTTGAAATTATTTGTAATAACATCTAACGCTTCTTCCCATTCAACTTCATGGAATTGCCCATCTTTACGCACAAGTGGTTTCGTTAAACGTTGATCAGAATTAATATGTCCCCAAGAGAATTTTCCTTTCACACATGATGCAATTTTATTAGCCGGAGAATCATGTGAAGGTTGTACTTTTAATACTTCTCTATCTTTAGTCCATACTTCAAATGAGCAACCTACACCGCAGTATGTACAAACTGTTTTGGTTTTGTTGATTCTCTCTTTACGCATTTCCGCTTCAGAATCAGAAATGGCAAATAATGGACCGTAACCTGGCTCAGCCTTTTTAGTTAAATCAATCATTGCAGCTAATGAACCTGGTTCAGTATCAGTCATATAGCCAGCGTTACCTTCCATATTGACTTCCATCATGGCATTACATGGACAAACTGTTGCACATTGGCCACATGATACACATGATGATTCGTTAATAGGTACATCATTATCCCAAATAACTCTAGGATGTTCTCGATCCCAATCAATACTGATTGTTTCGTTTACTTCAATATCTTGGCATGCTTCAACACAACGTCCGCATAAAATACATTGGTTTGGATCATAGCGATAGAATGGACCATAATCTTTTTCATATGGTTTTTCTTTATATTCATAAGTTTGATGTTGAAGCCCCCACTCGTCCATCGTATTATGAATTTCACAATCTCCATTGTTATAATCACATACTGTACAATACAACATATGTTTTTCTAAAATACGATCTAATGCTTCTTTTTGAGATGCTTGTACATGATCCGTCGTTGTATTGACTGTCATTGGTCTATCAATCGTTGTGCCACAAGCTCTTTCTATTTTGCCGTCAATTTCTACAGTACAGGTATCACAAGTTTGAATTGGACCCATTGACTCGTTATAGCAAATGGCTGGTACGAACGTATCTCTCGAACGTATAAATTCAAGTAAGTTGGTACCCGGTTCAACCAAATAATCTGTACCATCTAGAGTGACGATTAAATGTTCTTTCATATTTTCACCCCATTATATATAGTTCCGTATATGCTAACGTTATAATGTCTAACTTCCATCTATTTAAAATGCCCCACACATATATGTATAGATAGAATCAGTTTAATTGTATAACTTTAACCATGCAATGTTAAGTATTTTTAAAATTTAATTGATTGTTAAATGTGAGTATTTAAACCAATACAAATAATCGAATTAAAAAAAGACAATAGCGACGATTTTAAACTATCGCTATTGCCCTTAATTTAAACTAGTTATTATTTATTTTGAAATCGTTATAAATTCAAATTGTCTTTAAGTAAATTCGTGTTCTCTTGAAGTGAGCTATCGCTAGGTACAAAGTAATATAATCCGTCATCTTGTATGCCGCCTTGACCATCTAATTGATGTCTACTCACTGTATCATTAGCATCTTTATATTTACTTCTAATCGTATTTAGTTCCCCTAATGATAAATCAGTCTTAACGTTCTTTTGTATTTCGTTCATTAACGGGGCAAAATGTGTAATAGATGACGCACTAGTCATTTTATTGGCCATAGCTTCTAGAATGAGTTGTTGGCGTTCTTGACGACCGAAATCTCCACCAGCGCCTTCTTCTTTACGACTTCTAATAAAGCTCATTGCCTCTTCACCATTAACATGCGTTTTCTTGCCTTTTTCAAAATGTACTCCATTTGTTGTAAACGTATCGTTACTTACAACATCAATGCCACCCATTGTATCTATCATGTCATGCAATCCATCCATATCAATCGTTGCATAATGGTCAATTGGAACATTCATTAATTTTTCTAATGAATTAACTGCCATGTTAGGGCCACCATACGCATAAGCATGTGCTATTTTTTCTGTGGTACCCTTACCAACCATTTTAGCTTGAGTATCTCTAGGTACACTTACAATCTCTGTCTTCTTCTCTTTTGGATTGATAGATAAAATCATGATCGTATCACTACGAGAACCGCCACCTTGTGCTTTACGTTCAGCATCTGAATCCACACCAAATAATGCTATCGTGAATGGATCACCATTTTTCAAATTAACTTTACCATTTCTTAAATGTGAATAATCTCTATTTAACGGATTATGTATCCTATCTCCAGTAATAAATATCTTGGCAATGACATATATCATTGCTAATAGTGCTAATATAAATAAGATACCAACACACCATACTAAAATTTTAGCTGGTAGACTCATTCTATTTTTTTCTGCTCTCCGCACACCCATCATTCCTTTTCCAAATTTACTTTACATGCTATATACCTTTATTATTATATAATAGAAAAATATTTTTACTATACTTCTAAAGTCTTATTATGTGAAATTTATTGTAATATATTAATCTTAATAGAAAATGGAATAATGATTTTTAATGACGCCCATTGATATCATCTTTCATAACCCGAGTTACTATTTAAAATTTCTAGTACGTCTGAATAACATCCTTCATTACTGATAATAAATGGCGCGGCTGTCGATAAATCTATTGACCCACCATTTATCGATGTCATTTTCAAACCAAGTTCTTTCGCAAATAAAAATTGTGCTGCAATATCCCAAGGTTTAGGATTGGTATTGATATGTGCACCAAATTGCCCTTTAATCACCCTGATTGAATCTAATCCACAAGAACCAATAATTCTATGGCTAAATGATGCATCATATAATTGATGAATCGTTTCATCATTCATGACTTGTGTATTAAATGACAATATTGCTTCCTTGATATCCATATGAATCGGTTGTTTCATCGCTTGATCATTATCAAATGCCCCTTCATTCTCAATAGCCTTATATAAATGCTGATGAGGGTAATCATATATATATGACAGTTTAGGTTCTCCATCTACAAAATAACCTAAAATAATACAATAATCCTCTTGTTGTTTTACCAAATTGGCCGTACCATCTATAGGGTCCATAATCCAAACATGTCCTTGTCTAGGATCTATCTCATCATTATTTTTTTCTTCTGCAAATAACTGATGACCTTCAAGATGTGTTTGTAGAAATACCTGGAATTCATTTTGAATTTGTTTATCCACATTTGTCACCAAATCAAAGCGATTTAACTTAGTATCTGTTTCCATTTCTGATATTAAATTTGGAATGATTTGATCAATGTTTTTCAACCATTTTGTTATCATTTCATCTATCTTGCGTAAGTCATTGCAATGCATTAGTAACACCTTCCTATATATCTAAAAATATTAATGATTTATCATGATTATTTAAATTTATTGTATTAATAGCTATAGTAACATGCCAGTATCTAATTGCATGTTTTTTTACCATAAAAAAATCGGCTAGTCTTATGCTAGCCGACAAATAGAAAGGAAAGTAAGTAATAAATATTGAAGATGTTTTAGTGTAACTCGAACGATTACCAGCTATCTGTTATATAGCTCTACCCCTTTGTTAATCGCTCCCCCTGTTACAAATAATATATTAACATAAAGCGTTTTCTTTTGTAAGCGTTTTCTGATATTTTTTTGACCCATTTTTTCACTTTTTAATCCAAAAATGCGCTAGAAATGTCATCATTGTCGCTTATATGATATAATTATTGTAATATGTAATGTTAATTTGGAGGTGACTTTCATTGAATAAGTTAGAACGACAAAATCGCTTAATAACAGAAATACAACAAAGTAATAAAATAACTGCAACTGAATTAGCCAAACGTTTTAATGTATCTAAGCGCACCATTCTTAGAGATATTGATGATTTAGAAAATCAAGGCGTTCAAATACATGCTTCACATGGCAGCCAGGGTGGTTATAAAATTCAAGATGCACAATCTAAAATTTCGCTTACTTTGACTGACAGTCAATTGTCTGCACTATTTCTTACCTTAAATGAAAGTCAATCTTATTCTACGCTACCTTATACTAAAGAAATTCAAGAGATACTTAAACAATGTTTAACCTTACCTCAAACTCGTGTACGAAAATTATTAAAAAAAATGGATTACTATATTAAATTCGAAGATACCGCACAAATAACACTTCCTAATATCTTTTCCGATATTTTAATTTATTGTACTGAACGTAATGTCATGCTTGTAGATTTTTTTGAAGAAGATCAAACTATTGCAGAGAATGTCATCTTTATTGGTTTATTGTGTAAAGATGGTCAATGGCATGCTGTGGTATTTGAAATTGGATTAGGTTCTACACGAGAACTACCTATTAAAGATATACAAGATATCTCCTACTCATTTGAAAAAACCATTAAAACTCAGGATATTACGATTGATAATTACCAACAATTTTTAAACCCAACTGACCTACACGTGTAATCAGTTGGGTTTATTGTGTTTTACATAGAAATTGTATATATCGTGATCATAAATGATAAAAGATTATTGAGTATATGAATTGTAATAGAAGAAGCTAAATTTCTGTTTGACTTTAAATAAACAAACACTAATATAACTGCCAGTATAAAGTATGCACCAAATTCTAATGGTGATTTAGCACCACTTACATGGATTAGTGAAAATGTAATAGCAGAAACCATCCCCATAAAAATAAAATTAAACTTTTTGCCCAACTCTCCTATTAAGATGTGTCTAAATACGATTTCTTCGACGATAGGTCCAACTATCACTATCAATATAAAAGTGATTGGTAAAAATAGCGGCGTCTTAAATAATTGATTTAATGCTAATTCATTCTGTGTTTCATTAAATTGCCATGATTGAGGTAATAATTCCATTATCCATTCATAGGCTTTTGACGCACATATTGAGATAATGAACATCACAATTAAAAACTTCCAATGCTTTTTGATATAATTTATCCCATTTTTCATACGTTCTGGAAAAGAACTTACATGCATAAGGTAAAAACATAAAATGGCAATAACATAACTCATGGTTTGAGCAACAGTAGCAACCATCTCACTCATTAATCTATCTGTATGTATATAATGCGTATTTAATATGTTTACACCTATCTTTGAACATATCAACATTGTTACAAAGATAATTGGTATTAAAAATAAATCTCTCCAAGCAATATCTTTAAAACGGTACCCTTTGTTTGAAAGTTTCATATCTATATTTCCTTTCTTTTTACATTTAACTACTACGGAGGCTTTATGAATTCTCAAGAAACATTAAACCATATTGAATTAAAATTAACACAACTTATCACACATACTGAAATGTTGAAATATTACTTAATGTCACATTATAGCAAATTCGAAACATCATTAATTGAATTTAACACATTCATCATTAAAGAAAATAATTGGATTAAGACGAATTCAACATTTCTTAACTATACTTCTTTAAGTCATTTCGTTCATTATCAAAATTTGATTTCTTACCTCATTGAACATCCGCTTCATACTATTAATTATGGCGACATATTTCAACATATCATTGAATATCAAAATATGATATATCGTACCCTTGTACAATTCAAAAATCTCACTTTTTAATTCTACTTATTTCCTACTGTATTTTACGCATTTTATTCTCACAAAGTACTATTTATTTTATTTATTAATATTTTTGTAAAAAAATAAACCTAATTCTAAAATGTAAATTGTAAATGACTAATATTAGCGTTATAATCGGATATGATTAAGCTTATAAATGAGGAGGAAGATCATGCTCGGTTTCTCGGTCTCGTTAGGTAGTAAATTGAATACATCTTATATTCAATCAATGGTATCTCAGGGATACGATACTATTTTTACTTCTCTGCAAATACCCGAAGAGGATGATCAGATTACACTGATACATTTTAGGGAACTGTGTCAGTTATTATCTCAATATTCAATCACCTTTATTATTGATGTGAATCCTTCTTTACTTAATCACCACTTTTACAGTTTATTAGATCAATACGCTCATGGGGATTTTGTTATCAGAATTGATCACGACCTTAATACCAATCTTATTCATGATATACAGCAACACGGTTATCGCTGTTGTATTAACGCAAGTACGATAACGCAATTTGAATTATCCACGCTATATCGTCATTCAAATATACAATCACTCGTATTCTGTCATAACTATTATCCAAGACCAGATACAGGATTAAGTGCGACATTTGTCAAACAACAAAATGAACTCATCCATTCTTTTGATTCCACGGCAGACGTGTATGCCTTCATTCCAGGAACTGAATTACGAGGGCCTATATTTAAAGGTCTACCGACCATCGAGGTACATCGTAATCAGCATCCATCTATCTCAGTTCATGAATTAGAATCCATTGGTATCTCAAATATTATTATTGGAGATACTGGGTTTGATTTAAATTTAGCGCGTCAACTTTATCAAATGTGTGTCCAACGACACTTTGAACTGCGTGTTAAGGTTACAAAAAACATCAATGATGACTTATCTAATATATTATTTACTAAGCATCATTCAAGAGTTGATTCGCCTGAACATGTCATACGATCACATGAATCTAGACATTTCATTAATCAATCTATTGACGCTATTGGTGTCAAACAAAGATTAGTTGGAGATGTTACCATAGATAATCATCTGAATGGTCGTTATGAAGGTGAACTACAAGTAATTAAATCACCACTTCAAGGACATCCAAATATCAATCGTATTGCACGAATTTATAACCAGGATCAACCATTTATCCAATTGATAAAACCAGGTGATACTTTTGAATTTAAATGTTTAAAGGAGTAATGACAATTGAATCATTTAACGACTGAATCACGTAATACAGAGACCATGCATTTAGATGAAATGTCAATTCAAGAAGCACTTAAAGCGATGAATGACGAAGATCAATTCGTTCCTAAAGCAATAGAACCGATCATTCCTGAATTAACAAAAGTTATCAAAGAAGCGATCTCTAAATTCAAGCAACATGGTCGATTGATATACATTGGTGCAGGTACAAGTGGTAGATTAGGTGTTTTAGATGCAGCAGAATGTGTACCTACATTTAATACTTCACCCGATGAAGTCATAGGTATTATTGCCGGTGGAAGTAAGGCTATGACAGAAGCTGTTGAAGGTGCGGAGGATAATGAAGAACAAGGTAAAGATGATTTAAAGGCAATTCAACTATCTAAAAAAGACATAGTAATAGGTATTTCTGCTAGTGGACGTACACCTTACGTTAAAGCAGCGTTAGCCTTTGCAAACGAGGTTGGTGCCGTAAGCGTATCTCTTTCTTGCAACACTAACAGTGAGATGAGTAAGTTATCACAATATGCATTAGAAGTACCTGTTGGACCAGAAGTATTAACCGGTTCAACTCGCTTAAAATCAGGCACTGCCCAAAAACTCATCCTCAATATGATATCTACCATGACGATGATTGGTGTTGGTAAAGTTTACGATAACTTAATGGTCGATTTGAAACCAACAAATCAAAAATTAATTCAACGTTCAATTCGAATTATTAAAGATATATGTGATTTAAATGACGAAGAAGCCAAGTTACTCTATGAAAAAGCCGATCAAAACATTAAAACTGCTGTTGTGATGTATTTATGTGACACAACTAAAGATGATGCACAAAACAAATTATTAAAACATAATGGAGTGATTAAGCAAGCCATCAAAGGTTAAGGGGGCTAATTCTATGAGTAAAGAAGACAGACTCGCACAAGAAATCATCAATGCGGTAGGTGGAATGCGTAATATACAGCGTATCATGCATTGTATGACTAGAGTGCGGTTATCCATTAAGAATCCAGATATAGTTAATTATGATGAATTACATCAAATAGAAGGTGTCATAGGCATCGTTGAAGATGAAACACTTCAAATCATTGTGGGTCCCGGAGTAGTAGAGAAAGTAGCAGGACATATGGCAGATTACAGCCATGTACCGTTAGGTGAAGATATCTCCTATTCGGACAATCAAAGTTATCAATCTCAAGCGAAAGTACTTGCAAAAGAAAATAAAAAGCACTACCAAAAATCAAGGAAACAAAGTAAGTGGCAACGTTTCTTGAAATCAATTTCAAATATCTTTATTCCTTTAATCCCCGCATTTATTGGTGCAGGTTTAATCGGTGGTATTGCAGCTGTGCTCAACAATATGCTTACTGCCCATATGATTTCTGGGGATTTTATGAAACAACTCGTAACTATATTAAATGTGATTAAAGACGGTATGTTAGCATATTTAGCCATTTTCACTGGTATTAATAGTGCTAAAGTATTTGGCGCGACGCCTGGTTTAGGTGGTGTTATTGGTGGTACAACACTATTAACCGGTCTTACTGATGAAAATCCAATTCAAAATATTTTCACAGGTGAACCACTCGTTGCTGGTCAAGGTGGCATTATAGGTGTTATATTTGCTGTTTGGATACTAAGTATCATTGAGAAAAAACTACATAAAGTAACACCAAATGCTATTGATATTATTGTCACACCAACACTTTCACTACTCGGGGTTGGATTATTAACTATTTTCATTATAATGCCAATTGCTGGGTTTGTATCAGATGGTTTAGTTCATGTCGTCAATTGGGTAATAGACGTTGGTGGCATCTTTAGTGGATTTATCATTGGTGCATTTTTCCTCCCATTAGTGATGTTAGGTCTTCACCATATTTTCACGCCAATTCATATTGAGCTCATAAACAGTACTGGTGCAACCTATTTACTACCAATAGCTGCAATGTCTGGTGCGGGTCAAGTTGGTGCTGCATTAGCATTATGGGTTCGATGTCGACATAATCAACCACTGAGAAACACATTAAAAGGTGCATTACCTGTTGGTTTCTTAGGTATTGGTGAACCACTGATTTACGGTGTTACCTTACCACTTGGAAGACCATTCTTCACTGCTTGTATTGGTGGAGGTATTGGAGGGGCCGTCATTGGTGGCATTGGCCATATCGGAGCTAAAGCTGTAGGACCTAGTGGCTTATCTCTATTACCGCTGATATCAGATAATATGTATTTAGGTTATATAGCTGGGTTACTGTCAGCTTATATCGGTGGATTTATCATGACTTATTTATTCGGAACAACAAAAGAAATGAGAAACTCTAATAAACTGGGTGATTAAAATGACAAACATTTTATATGAAATAGATAACCAGTATCCCTATTTAACAAAAAATGAGAAAAAAATAGCAAATTATATTTTGAATGCACCACACCATGTTGTGCAGATGAATTCCCAAGATCTAGCACAAGAACTAGATACAAGTCCATCTTCAATTATTCGATTTAGCAAAAAAGTCACTGAAGGTGGTTTCCACGAATTAAAAATTGGCTTATCTAAATATTTACCAAAAGAAACAACGGTCTATAATGTGGAATTAGTAGACAATGAGAGTACAGCGTCGCTAAAAAAGAAGATGCATTCACGTGCTAAAGGCGCTTTGAATAATGCCAATGAAGCACTGAACGATAAAACCATTGATCGTATTTGTGATCAATTCAAACAATCGAATCGCATCTTCATATATGGTTATGGCGCTTCATTTGTCGTTGCAACTGATTTATATCAAAAGCTATCTCGCATTGGAATGAATGTACAACTTGTACAAGAGACACATATTTTCACTACTATGTTAGCGTCTTGTAATAGTCGAGATTGTGTGGTTTTCATCACTAATAATGGAATGCAAAGTGAAATGCAAGCCATTGCTAAAGTTGTAGTAGACTATCATATTCCAATTATTACAATTACAAGTTCATCAAAAAATATTATTTCACAAATGTCAGATATTGTATTAGATTATGGACAATCTGACGAAAATGAAATGCGAATGGGTGCGACTACATCATTATTTGCACAAATGTTTACGATTGATATACTGTATTATCGTTATATAGCACTTAATTATCAATCGTCGTTAGACTTCATTACACAATCAAAAATGGCATTAGATAATTATAGAAAGCATCTTTCAAATATTGATTTTAAGCATTAAAAAAGATACAGTTTAGACATTAATGAGTGTCTAGACTGTATCTTTTTCAATTCTATAGCTCGAAAGAAAAAAGAGGTTAGGACAAAAGCGTTTAGGATTTCCTACAGAAAATCCTTCTTTAAGGCCCCCGTTAATCGGTTTCCCAAAGCACAAAAACTTTATGTCTCAACCTCTCTAAAATTCACACTATTTTAATGTATTATTTTTTCTTGCTTGTTGTTCTGCTTTATTATATCTAATGAAATAATAAATAGTAACGATAGCTAAGAATATAATACCAATCACTACAGAAACTACTGTTTCTTTATTAAATAACATTCCAATTAGAACAATAACTAAGAATGCAATTGTTAAGTAACTTGCCACCATACCACCAGGCATTTTGAATGGATGGTTTTTCGTTTCTTCAGGATGTAATTTTCTAAAACGAATATGGCTAAATAAAATCATAAACCAAGGAATCATACCAGGTAAAATAGATGCACTGTATACATATACGAAAATACTATCCGCACCTTTTATGAACATTGGTAATATAACATTTAATAATGCACCAATTAAAATACCTGTAGAAATCGCTAATACTGTATATAATGGTACTCCGTTTTTCATTACTTTAGTGAATATCTTAGGTAATTGACCTTTACGTGCTAATGTATAAATCATACGGCTCGCACTGAAGATACCTGAGTTACAACCAGACATTGCTGCTGTTAATACAACAAAGTTAATTAATCCAGCTGCAAATGTAATCCCTACTTTAGCAAATGTTGCTACGAATGGGCTACCGATGTTTCCTAATTCATCCCACGGATAAACTGATACGATAACAAAGATAGCGCCTAGATAGAAAATTAATATACGCCAAATGACACCATTAACTGCTTTGACAATATTTTTTTGTGGATCCTTTGTTTCTCCTGCTGAAATACCAATTAATTCTACCCCTTGATATGAACCAATGACAATAGATAATGCAAAGAAGAATCCTACAATACCATTTGGCATAAATCCACCGTGTGACCATAAATTAGAAATCCCGACAGGGTGTCCTCCATTTCCAATTCCGAATAAAATTAATCCAAATCCAGCAATAATCATTAAAATAATAGTTACAACTTTAATCAATGCAAACCAAAATTCAAATTCACCGAATGCTTTAACGGATACTAAGTTAGCTGCTGTTAATAATAGAACTGCTATAATTCCCGGAATCCAAGCTGGCAAGTTCGGGAACCAATAATTCATATATTCTCCTACTGCTATTACTTCACTCATACCAACAACAACCCATTGGAATATATTACTCCAAGCGGTCATATAACCTGCTGCTGGATGTATGTAATCACTTGCAAACGTAGCAAATGAACCCGTTGTCGGATTAATATATATCATTTCTCCCATTGCTCGCATAATTAAGAATAAAAATATACCCGCAATTAAATATGCAAATATCACTGATGGTCCAGTCCATTTAATGGTGCTTGTTGCTCCCATAAACAAACCTACACCAATCGTACCGCCAAGTGCGATCATTTGCATCTGACGTGCACTCAATCCCCTTTTTAATTCATTATTCTCCATAACAATAACCCACCTCTTTTTACTAAGATAAAATAATAATAATCTTATTTACGCAATTATACTATAAAATGACGAAATTGAAACAATATTTTAACAATTTATTGAAATCGCTTACAAAACTGACATAACAGTCTTTTGCAAAACCGCAATTTTACTACATTTACAATAAACAACCTATTTTATAATTTTTATTAAAAAGAACATCATACAAGACTTTTTTAATTTTGAAATAGGATAACAGTTACTGTTTTAGATTTTCTTATTTAGATGATTTAAAGTCTTACTTATATATCCAATTAAGTATCTTTAACGTTTCTACAATTATGGTTTATGATATACTTTTCATATCATCATTAAGGAGTTCGTTATGAGTCAAACATTAATTAAAAAAGCATTTAAAATTTCAGCTATATTTTTAATTATCTTTTTCTTACTCAATTATTTTTCAGTTAAACACCCGAATTTAATACCACTTATTGGTAAATCTATATTAGCTGCAGTTGCATTCTTTTTAATTTATGTAGTTGCTTTTACTGTTTTAGATTCTCCAGAGAGAAAAATAAAATTTGGTACTACATTACCTATAGCAATCATTATTGGTTTAATGATTGGTGCATTGATATCACAGATTCAAATAGGCGTTATAATAGGAATCGTTATCGGTATCTTAGCTGGTTTTATTTGGGAATATATTGAAAAACGAAATGGAGGTCAACGTTAATGTCAGTATTGATTGGCGTCATCATTTTAATTTTATTAATTATAAGTTTTATACCGAATTATAAAGCCATGAAATTAGCAAAATCACAAGGTCAAAAGACAACACGTTTTGCCATAATGGTTGGTATTGATGCGATTTTGATCGTACTAATTTTAGTTACATTACTATTAAAAGTCATGTAGCAACTTATTTGATATATGAAGAAACCCGTTTCTAAATGAGTTAATGATCTCAATCTGAAACGGGCTTTTTTTTATAGTTTACCTTGTAATAATAGAAAGTATCCAATTGTAGCTAAAATCAAATAAATAACTGTTCCTACTACAAATGATCTTACATGCACATGAAATGGGACACGTTTATTAAATATCGGACCTAAGATTAAATTACCTATCCCAATAATAAGTGGGCCCGCTATAAAAAAAAGAATCGTGTATAACATGACACACCTCCTATTTCACTTCAAAAAATCGTTGAACAATATCATCAAAATCTATATCTTTGGCAATATATTTCACTGAAGTGAAATCTTGTTCTTCTGTCATCACATTAGTGTTAACGATGACATCCAATCCAGCTAAATTGGCAGCAGTTGCGCCATTAACTGAATCTTCTATTGCTAAACAATTTGTTGGATTATAATTCAATTGTTGCACCGCTGTTAAATAAGGTTCAGGATCAGGTTTGACATTAGAAACATCTTCCCTCCCTACAATGACATCAATATATTCATCTAAACCTAATTTATGAAAAGTAGGCAGTATATCTTCTCTATGACTACTAGTGGCAATAGCCATTGGAATGTGACGTTGTTTTAAATATGCCATTAATTTTTCAATCGTTGCAATCATTGGAAGTTGGCTACTTGTATCATTATGTTCTTTATATATTGCTTCTTTCTTCTCTAAACCAAGTAATGATTCTAAATACTGATGAAGTTCAGTTGCTGCACCACCTATCGATCTACGATAGAATGCTAACGATATGGGTGCTTCGTTGTGTTTTGCTAAATGTTTATTGATGACATCGAAAAGATGTTTTTCTGTATCGATAATCGTACCATCAAAATCAAATACAACTGCTCTGTACATAATATATGCTCCTTTGTCTCTCTTAAGTTAAACATGCTCATTGATTCATATTTTAACATAATCACTCTTTACATTTCCCTCAAATGTGTATTAGAGACGCTTACTTTTAGACGACCAATACTTAGCAAGAATAGGCCCTGAAATATTGTGTACTAAGCTAAACACTGCTCCAGGTACGGCAGCTAAAGGACTGAAATGAACGGTAGCAAGCGAAACTGCTAAACCAGAATTTTGCATACCCACTTCAATAGCAACCGCCTTTTTATCTGGATAATCCATTTTAAACACTTTAGCTAATAGATAACCAATTGTATATCCTAACACATTGTGTAATATGACAACTGCAAAAATGAGCAATCCTGTTTTTAAAATTTGTGCTTTACTACCTGCAACTACGGCTGCCAGTATAAGTGAAATCGCAATAACAGACACGAGTGGTAATGCTGTTGCTGCTTTATGAGCAAATTGGTGCGCTATCTTTTGGAAAATAAATCCAATGATAATTGGAATAAGTACCACTTGAACAACAGACCACAACATGCTTGTGAATGATACATTTAGCCATTCATGCGCAAAAAGATAAATCAGTGCTGGTGTGACAAAAGGTGCAATCAGTGTTGAAACACTTGTAATTGCTACAGATAATGCTACATTTGCTTTAGCTAAGTAACTCATGACATTACTAGATGTTCCTCCTGGACAACAACCAACTAGAATGACACCAATTGCAATCTCTGGTGGCAAATGAAAACCTTTGGCAATCAGAAAAGCTAATGTTGGCATAATCGTAAACTGTAAAATCACTCCGATAATGACAGGTTTGGGTGATTGTAAAACAATCTTAAAATCTTTGGGATCAATCGTCATCCCCATTCCTAGCATGACAACACCTAATAAGTAAGGGACAAATCCTCCTAATATAGACAATTGTGATGGAAACACAAAACCGATTATAGCTGCCACTAACATCCAAAATATAAATGTCTTAGTCGCAAATTGACTCATACGGTCCAACATATAAACACATCCTTTATCATTAATAATGACAAATATTATCACAACACAGAAGTATGAACAATATTATTTTCAGAATTTTTCGATATTTTAAGATGTATCAATTCTTTGTAATGAGATTTTAATAAAATGCTATACACCATGATACACTTGATTTCACTAGCTTCTCATCTATATTCTACTTAACCTTCATTCAAAAGTCCTAGTGAATATCAAAAAGAAGCGTGGTACAATCAATTTAACGAAATAAAAAACAAATATCCTACTTAACCATATATTATTTGAGCCACGTACGAATGTTAGCAATTGGGAGGCATAACATGTTGATAGACAAATTTGAAACCTATATCATCAATATCGCAGATTTAAAGTCGCGATCATCACGCAAATCTTTAACAAAGCTTTGTAAACAACTTAAGTTTTGTGAATCATTTCAATACCAAATCTTTAAACAACAAGGTATGTACGCTTTAGAAGTCAGCTTACCTAAACAACAATTACCTTACTTTATTACCTTTTTAAGTTTTCATAACTTTACCATCTACCAAATTTTATCACCAAAGCACTTAGACGAATTACTTGATTCAGAGCGTTTGTACCAATCTGCTAAACGATTTGAATTATCTATCGATGGCTTGCAAGACGCATTTATCAAAGACAAAGTGATCGATATTATGAATATGTATATGAATCATTATGATATCAGCTATACATTAAATAAAAATTGTGCAAGTATCATTTGTCCTCCTGATATTTTTTCTAAATTACTACATACGGTAGCAACACGTAACATAGATATTCTTTCAGCAGGATATAAATCTAAGGCGATTAATAAAGCAAGAATTTCATAATTCGTCCACTTATCCAAGTATTAAACAAAAGGGATTCCGAAACTACAATGTTTCAGAATCCCTTTTATATATTTATTTTCCGTCGTTATCATATACTAAGTGTTCAAATGCTTCTCTCACTTGTGGTACAGACATACCGACTACGACTTGTACACTTTTCCCACTTTTAACTAGACCATGTGCCATTTGATTATGTGTGAAATAACTACTGTCTTCTACTTTGTTTTCATCATTAACTGTTAATCGTAAACGAGTAGTACAATTTGTAACATCTTTAATATTCTCTTTACCGCCTAGACCTTCTAAATAATAAGCTGCTTTATCATCATATTCATTTCCAGTTGATTGAGACTTTGATGCCTTGCCTTCGCCTTTTTTCTCTTTGTAATCTTGTTTAGAGAATAGTTTAACTTCTTCTTCATTTTTACGACGACCTGGTAACGGAATATCAAATTTCAATATTAAAAATCTAAATAATACATAATAAATACCTACAAATATTAAACCAATAACCACTTGAATCACATATGTCATCCAATGTTCTTTACCAAGTGGTATCCAGTTTGTAGCTAAGAAGTCTAAAACACCACCGCCCATGTTACCTACTAATCCAAAACCATACATGATTGTATCCATTGTTGCTGCAAGTAATGCGTGCAATACGAATAAATATGGTGCAATAAATAAGAATGTAAATTCTAATGGTTCTGTAATACCTGCGACTACAGCTGTAAGTGTTGCCGGTATTAATAATGCAGCCACTTTTTTTCGATTCTCTTTTGGTGTTGTGGAATACATTGCCAATGCAATACCTAAACAACCGAATACTTTTCCGTTACCTTGTAACATAAATCCGTACGGGAATTGTTCTTTTAATGGCTTACTACTCTCTGCAAATTGATTTAAATGTTGCAACCATTCCGCTTTAAGTCCATGATTGACAACGACAGGGCCCACTTCAATAGGTGCATAAATGAAATGATGTAAACCGGTTGGAATCAATACTCTTTCTAAGAAATGATATAACCACACACCTACATATCCTGATCCGATAATAAAGTGTTGTACTGACGCAATACCATGTTGAACTGTAGGCCATACCACACAAGTAATTGCCGCGACAGGTAACATCACAAAGAACGAAATCGTCACTACAAATGTTAATCCTTGGAATACGCCTAACATTTCTGGGAGACGTTTACTATAATAACGATTATGAATCCATGTAATAATCCCTGAAATAATAATTCCACCTAAAATATTGGTATCTAATGTTTCTATACCAGCAATTGCTTTTAGGCCAGTAACATTTTCAACACCTTTTTCTAAATTGGCACCAAATGTATGTGGCCATTGTGTTAATATCGCATTAATAAATGTATTAAACATTAAATAGCCCATTAATGCAGCTAGTGCTGCGTGGCCTGGTGCTTTTTTAGCTAAAGATAGTGGCAACCCTACTACAAATACAATTTCCATGTGGTTAAATATAACCCAACCACCAGACTCTATCACTGACCAAAATTTAAACCAAAATGTATGTTGGTCTGCTAAACCACCCATAATAGTTGGATTTTTGAATAATGTTGCAAACCCCAGTACAATCCCAAAGAAAGCAAACATCAAGACAGGTACAATCATTGCACTACCAAAACGTTTGATTGCATTCATTATAATAACCTCCACATCCCAATTTCTTTCTGTTCCACATTGAAAATGAGTTTAAATCATTCCTTTCAATGTCATATCTTATTTCTAATATATAGTAAACGCTTACATAACCACAACGTCATTGACGCATTTTGAAAGTATTTTGTATAATCAGATTATGTTTTCTTATGATGAAAATTTTTTCAACACTAATAAATGAGGTGTCGTCATGTTTCTAGATGAACGTGTGAATGCGAACTTTAATCAACTTAATGACAATGATTTACAAATTGCGAATTTCGTTAATACCCATGTTGATTTATGTAAAAATTTAAAAATTCAAGACTTGGCACAACATACACATGCTTCAAACGCTACAATACATCGCTTTACACGAAAATTAGGATTTGATGGTTATAGCGACTTCAAATCATTTTTAAAATTTGAAAGTGAAAAGAAAAATCAATTACCTTCTGACTCTATCGAATCATTTAGACAGGAAATTGAAAATACATTTAATTATTTAGATCGTATAGATTATGAGCTACTAACTAATAAAATGAATGATGCCGGAACGATATATTTATATGGAACGGGTAGAGCTCAAATCAATGTGGCTGAAGAAGCACAAAGAATATTATTAACAATGCATAAAAACATCATTATTCTTTATGATGAACACGAATTAAAAATGGTCTTAAACAAAACCGTACCGCAAGACCTTTTCTTTATCATTTCGCTATCTGGTGAAACTTATCAATTAAAAGAAGTAACACAGCTATTGCAATTGAGACAAAAATATTTTATCTCAGTCACAACGATGAAAGATAATACGTTAGCCCAACAAGCAAATTATAATGTGTATGTATCTAGTAATACATTCTATTTAAATGATGGCACTGATTATTCAAGTTTTATTAGTTATCATATTTTCTTTGAAACACTGCTCAGAAAATATAATGAACGGAAAGAAAAAGGTGAACTCAAATAATCATTTTGTCTATAAAGATAAAAAGCCAGTAAATGAACTTTCTTAAATTCATTTACTGGCTTATATATTACTATTGATTAATTCAAATTAATTATTTTTCTGTTCTTCAATTTCTTCTAATACTGCATTCATTTTGTCAAACATAAGTTCAAATCCATGCGCAGTTGAATCATGGTATTCTTTCTTTTTCTGTTTGTATTCAAGATTGGTTAATCTTCTTTCACGTTCCATATATGATTGATAATAGAAGAACATTTGGGTGCCACCTGATTCACGTTCGAAGAATTCTACTTCTATAATATCCTCCTCGTTACTTAAGCCTGGCATACCTATTGTCATTTTAATAAATTCATCCATGACTAATTCTTCGTATGTACCTTCGATAATATTTTGTTTACCATTTCTACTATCAACGATACGATACTTACCACCTTCTTGGACATCAGCTTCAAATGATTTATTCGTACGTTTCGACGTCATAAACCATTGTTTGAGAATATCTTCTTTCGTCCAAGCTTCATAAATTGTTTCTGGTGAATATTTTAATAAACGTTCAATATCAATTTCTACATATTCATTTTCCACATTATACTTTGCCACTTTCAGTCACCTACTTTCACTCTTAATACTATTTTAACGTATTTGTTCAAACTTCCAAACATTTATACATTAAAAAAGATTGCGCTTCTACACATTTAGTCTAGTTTACCATTAAAACACTGACTTGAAACATTTTCTCTGTATTGTTCTATTTATCAATTAAAAAACCGAGACTAAATCGTCTCAGTTTATAATCGTTTTATGCTTTGTTTTTTAATTTTGGATAACCAATTAAAATAGCAATCAATCCGCATACACCAAGCATGATAGGATAAATACTATAAGGAACGAGTAAGAATGGTGAGATGCCCGCTACTCCTGCAGCTGAAATCACTTGAGGACTATATGGTAATAAGCCTTGGAAACACCCACCAAATATATCTAAAATACTAGCTGATTTACGTGGATCAACATCATATTCATCTGCAATATTTTTAGCTAATGGTCCTGACATAATGATTGAAATAGTATTATTAGCTGTTGCAATATCTGCCACACTTACTAAACTGGCAATGCCTATTTCAGCTCCTCGTTTAGATTTCACGCGACCTCTGACTACATTTAACAACCAATCTATACCGCCATTATGTTGAATAAGTCCTACTAAACCACCAATTAATAAGGCAATCATAGCAATATCTTCCATACCTATAATTCCTTTAGATACAGCACTTAGTAATCCTTTCCAACCAAATGAGCCATCAATAAGGCCAATGACTCCAGATAAAACTGTCCCACCAATAAGGACGATAATCACATTGACACCAACTAGCGCTAGTATCAACACCAATAAATACGGAATGACTTTAACTAATTGGAAATCATAACTTTTAGAATGATCCATGGAAATTCCATTTGTTAGGAAAAATAGTACAACTATGGTTAATATCGCACCTGGCAAAACAATTCTAAAGTTTACTTTAAATTTATCTTTCATCTTCGTATGTTGTGTACGTACAGCCGCTATCGTAGTATCAGAAATCATAGAAAGATTATCTCCAAACATAGCGCCACCAACAACTGTAGCCATAGCTAAAGCTGCAGATACATCTGTAGCTTGTGCAAATCCAAATCCTACCGGTGCAATTGCTGCTACTGTACCTACTGATGTTCCCATTGAAATGGAAACAAACATACAAATGATAAATAAACCGACTATAATTAAGTTTTCAGGAATAAGTGACAACCCTAAATTTACAGTTGAAGTCACGCCACCCATTTTCTCTGTCGTCGTTGAAAAAGCGCCTGCTAAAATAAAGATAAGCATCATTAAAATAATATTTGAATGACCTGCACCTTTAGTAAACACTTCAACTTTAGTAGCAAATTTTTCTTTGCGATTCATCAACAAAGCAACGATTACCGTAATCGTTATCGCAACATTTAAAGGCATTGTCGTGAAATCACCTGATATGATACCTACACCTAAAAATAACAACATAAATAATAATAACGGAAATAACGCCCAAGCATTACCCTTTTTTGTTTCTTTCATTATTAGACCTACTTCCTTAAATAAAAAAATACCTCTTTACTTTATAATAAAGAAAAGAGGTCCATCTACAACGATTATCCCCTTATCTTCAAACCTAGATAGGTTACTGGAATTGGCACATGATTCAATGTTGCCGAAGCTTCACAGGGCCAGTCCCTCCACTTCTCTTGATAAGTGATTCATATTTAACGTTTACGTTACAAGATAATTCCTACGACGTCAATCATAAATTATAACTTCGTCGTAAAATATTTTTCATAAATAATTAATGCAACAGCAACTACGAATAATATTGCAATAGCTATACCAAAGGCGACCCACCATTTTAAATAAAGTGATACCATCATTAAAATAATAGAAATGATTGTCATACTAATTATCAGTATTTTTAATTGTTGTTCACGTTGTTTAGAGATGACTTTATAATCTCGATGGTTTTTCCTTTGCGTATCATCTTCAATTTGTAATTTAGTTTCTATATAAAAAACAAACGTCATAGTTACCAATACAATTAAGAAAGTAATCCATGTATAATTTTGTTGAAATAATATCATCATAAAAAATACAATCCATAAACAACCGATAATAATACCTAATAACCGGTCGATTGTTTTATTAATCCATATGATATGATTTTTAATATTTTTATTAACAAAATACAGATTTTTTAATGCATTGGTTAAAGCAAATAAAAGTAATAAAATGATTAAAAACCATTGATTCGTAGTAAATAATGAAAATACAACTATAGCGATTATACCTATTATGAACGGAGCAATCCTTATAAACGTATCTTTCACCATGTTATTATCTCCTTTAGATATAAGATTTCTATTGCAATTTGTCGTATAAATTACCTATCCCTTAGATATATCTGTATTCTTTAATTAAATTCCATTCTTTAAAAAGGTTAATAATTTTATATTTTTATTTTACATTAAACATATTTTTATTCCAAATTCATAATAAAATTGGATATAGTTATCATATAATTTGTCACAAAAAAATGGTCGATAAAGTATTAACACTTTATCGACCAACTGCTATTCATTAGTTAATTTGAATGCCGCCTGTCACACCGAAGACTTGTCCGGTTGTATAACTTGATTCTTCAGATGCTAAAAGTACATATGTTCCTGATAGTTCAACAGGTTGACCTGCACGGCCAAGTGGTGTATTTTTACCGAATTTCGGAATATTACGTTGTGGTTGTCCACCAGTAATTTGTAAAGGTGACCAAAATGGTCCTGGTGCCACACAATTGACACGAATACCTTTTGCGCCAAGCTCTTCTGATAAACTTTTCGTCAATGAGATAATGGCAGCTTTTGAAGCGGCATAGTCGTGTAAGATAGGGCTTGGATTATATCCTTGAACAGATGACGTTGTAGTAATTGATGCCCCAGGTTGTAAATACTCTAATGCTTTTTGTACTGTCCAAAATATTGGATATACATTGGTTTCAAATGTCTCTTTAAATGATTGAGTATCAAATCCTCGAATATCATCATGGTATTGTTGATGTCCAGCGACTAATGTTACATTATCAAGTCCACCAAGCTGTTGATGTGCTTCTTCGACCATGTCATAGTTAAATTGTTCATCACGTATATCACCAGGTATTAGCACTGCTTTTTGTCCCGCTTCTTCAATCACTTGTTTAACGTCTTGTGCGTCTTTGTCTTCACTTGGAAGATAATTAATCGCAACATCTGCGCCTTCTTTAGCATAAGCAATAGCTGCTGCGCGTCCAATGGCAGAATCGCCACCTGTGACTAACATTTTATATCCTTTTAATCGCCCGTGTCCGACGTATGATGTCTCACCACAATCGGGTTCAGGTGTTAATTGACTTTGCAAGCCTGGAAGTGGCTGCTCTTGTTTTTCATAGTCTGTTGATTTGAATTTATTTCTAGGATCTTGTGCTGACATTTTAAATTCATCTCCTCAATTTGTATATGTTGTCATATACCCAAGGTTATCCAGATGTTAATCATATTATCTTTATACAATGTATAGTGACTATTGATTCAGAAGACGTTTCGCCAGTGTCACAAAATAAGTTGGCACTTTTTCTAAAATACGCTCATCTGGATCATATAAAGGATGATGTAAGTCATACTCACTATTAGATCCTATGAATGCAAATACACCAGGATACGTTTCTGTATAACCTGAAAAGTCTTCACCAATCGTTAATGGTAAATCCATCATTGAGACATGATAACCGATATCTTTTGCTACTTCTATCGCCATATCAGTTAATTCATCATCATTAATTACTGTTCCAGGAAGTCGTGTATATCGGCAATCTACCTGTATATTAAATGTTCGTGCTAAACCATCAGCAATATCATTCATTCGTTGTTCGATATATGCTCTATGTTCTGGTTTAAATGAACGGACAGTCCCTTGTACATAGGCTTGATCGGCAATGACATTCCATGTATTTCCACATGAAATTTCACCAATAGTAACAACTGCATTATCAAAAGCAGATAAATTTCTACTTACAATCGTTTGTAAACTATTAATCAGTTGACCTAAAGCAACGGTTGGGTCATTACCCTGTTCTGGTTTAGCAGCATGTGCCCCTTTTCCTTTAATCTCAAATTCGAAGCGATCTACAGCAGACGTAATAGGCCCTTTCTTTATAGCAAAGTCACCAATGTCCATCGTTGGATAATTATGGAATCCTAATACTGCTTTCACACCATCTAATGCCCTTGTATCTACTACCTTTTTAGCTCCATGACCTAGCTCTTCAGCCGCTTGGAATATGATTCTCACTCGACCATTTAATTCACTCTCTTGGGCTTTCAATTGTGTTGCAACCCCTAATATACTTGCCATATGAATATCATGACCACACGCATGCATGACACCTTGATTGGTTGATGTAAATTCATGTTCAACTTGCTCATTGATAGGTAGTGCGTCTATATCAGTTCTAATCGCAATCATTTGGTCCCCTTGTCCAATTTCTGCAATTAATCCTGTATCTAACGGTAAATCTAAAATTTTTATATCATGTGCTTCTAATATACGTTTAAGTCGTTGCGTAGTTTCATATTCTTCCTCTGATATTTCAGGGAATTGGTGAAATGTACGTCGCCAATTCACGTAATCTGTATAACCAGTCATTGATATCTCCATCCCTTTCAACCTAAAACTATTTTTCTATATATACTAACATAATTGTCAAACTTTTCTAAAAATATATTTTTTCTCCTTTTATTATAAACAAAAAACCGTACCGACAACGTCGGCACGGTCATATCAATGAACACTTTGTCCTAGTCTAATGAAAATTCATTATCCACAATGACTCTACCATCTTTAATCACTTTTTGAGCATGGTTGATACCAAAGTGATAAGGAATATATTCATGGTTCGGCGCATTCCAAATAACAATGTTAGCTTTGTCACCTTCATTGATTGTACCTGCGTCTAAATCAATTGCTTTTGCTGCATTAACTGTTACAGCATTCCAAACTTCATTTGGTGAAAGTTTTAATTTTAATGCGGCTATTGCCATTGCCAATTGTAAGTTATTAGTTACGCTACTACCAGGATTGTAGTCAGTTGCAATAGCGATAGCCCCATCATTATCTAACATGCCTCTTGCATCTGCATAATCGTTTTTATCTAAATAGAATGTCGTTGCTGGTAATAATACGGCTACTGTGTCACTATTTTTTAATTTAGCTTTACCTTCTGCACTTGAAGCAACAAGATGATCAGCAGAAATTGCATTTTCATCAATAGCTAACTCTAGACCACCAAGTGGATCAATTTCATCAGCATGAATTTTAACTTTAAATCCTGCCTCTTTCGCTTTTTGCATATAATGTCTAGATTCTTCAACTGAGAATACACCTGTTTCACAGAAGATATCTGCAAAGTCTGCATATTCTTTAACTTCTGGTAAAAGTTCAATCATCTCATTTAAGAACGCCTCATTAGACTCCGCTTCTTCTGGAACCGCATGTGGTCCTAGGAAGGTGTGTCTCATATCTAAACCGTATTTCTCTGCTAAACGATTAGATACTCTTAATTGTTTCAATTCATTTTCTTTATCTAGACCATAACCACTTTTACTTTCAACACCTAAAACACCATGTTGAATCATTGTTAGTAAATCGTGTTCAGCTTTTTTGAATAAATCTTCTTCACTTATGTCACGTGTGGCTTTAACTGTTGATAAAATACCGCCACCTGATTCTAATATTTCTAAATAAGATTTACCTTGACGTTTCAATGACATTTCATGTTCTCTTGAGCCACCGAAAACTAAGTGCGTGTGTGCATCAATCAATGATGGTGACACAACTTTACCTGTTGCATCAATCACTTGTTCAGCATCATATTTATCAGTATGTGGTCCTGAATATACAATTTTGCCATCGTTCACAACGACCGTACCATTTTCAATCACATCTAGTTGATCAAGTTCTGCACCTTTTAAAGGACGATCAGTTGATTTTGGTAAAATAAGCTCTTTAATGTTTTGAATAATTAAATCGTTCATTATTTATCACCTGCTTCATCAATCATTGGAATTTTGATGCCTTTATCTTTTGCCGTTTGAATGGCGATGTCATAACCAGCATCAACGTGTCTTACTACTCCCATACCCGGATCTGTAGTTAATACACGTCCTAATCGACGATCTGCACGTTCTGAACCATCTGCAACAACAACCATACCAGCATGTAATGAATAACCCATACCTACGCCACCGCCATGGTGGAATGAAATCCAAGAGCCACCTGCTGCTGTATTAATTAATGCATTAAGTACAGCCCAGTCACCTACTGCATCACTTCCGTCACGCATACCTTCTGTTTCACGGTTCGGACTTGCTACTGAACCAGAATCTAAATGATCTCGTCCGATAACAATCGGTGCAGAAATTTCACCATCACGCACTAATTTATTAAGTGCTAGACCCATTTTGGCACGTTCTTCATAGCCTAGCCATGCAATTCTTGATGGTAAACCTTGGTAAGAAATTTTTTCTTCTGCAAGATCTAACCAACGAATTAATTTTTCATTATCTGGGAATAACTTTCTCATTTCTTCATCTGCACGTTCAATATCTTTTGGATCACCACTTAACGCTGCAAAGCGGAATGGACCTTTTCCTTCACAGAATAATGGTCTAATATATGCCGGCACAAATCCTGGGAAATCAAATGCATTTTTCACACCGTTGTTATATGCAACTTGACGGATATTGTTACCATAATCAAACGCAACAGCACCTTGTTTTTGGAATTCAAGCATTAATTCAACATGTTTGGCCATTGAATCTTGAGATAATTCTACATATTTTTTCGGATCTTCTTTACGTAGTTTTTTAGCTTCTTCAACTGAGTAACCTTGTGGGACATAACCGTTTAATGGGTCATGTGCACTTGTTTGGTCAGTAATAATATCAATCTTAAATCCTTTGTCTAAAATAGCTTTGTGAATGTCTACTGCATTACCTACTAATCCAATAGATAAAGCTTCCCCTTTTTGTCTAGCGTCTTCAGCTAATTTTAATGCTTCATCTAAATCGTTAGTTTTGATATCGCAATATTTTGTTTCGACACGTTTATCAACACGACTTTCGTCGACATCTACACAAATAGCTACACCATTATTCATAGTCACAGCAAGTGGTTGTGCACCGCCCATACCACCTAATCCAGCAGTAAGTGTTACTGTACCAGTTAAATCACTTTGATATTCTTGATTACCAAGTTCAGCAAATGTTTCATAAGTACCTTGAACGATACCTTGTGAACCAATATAAATCCAACTACCTGCTGTCATTTGGCCATACATCATTAAGCCTTTTTTATCTAGTTCATTAAAGTGATCCCAGTTCGCCCATTCAGGTACTAAAACTGAATTTGAAATTAATACTCGTGGCGCTTCTTCATGTGTTTTAAATACCGCTACTGGTTTACCAGATTGTACAAGCATTGTTTCATCTGCTTCTAAATCTCTTAATGTATTTTCAATAGCTTCAAAGGCTTTCCAGTTACGAGCAGCTTTACCAATACCACCATATACCACAAGCTCTTCTGGGTGCTCCGCTACTTCTGGATCTAAGTTATTATATAGCATTCGTAGTACTGCTTCTTGTTCCCAACCTTTACATTCGATATCTAACCCTTTTTTTGCATGAATTTCTCTCATTACTATCTCTCCCATCCGAAATAATATCAAAATCCAAAAATAAATTAAGTTTCTCTTTAATCATTATCTTCTAAATATTCGTACTATTTAAAAGATAACAATCACTATTAATCAGGTTGTTACAACTATATTATATTATGCTAAGATATAGATAACAAATATAAATAAACTAATTATTTATAGATAAAAACTATGACAAATAGGAGATGACCTATGAAAATCATTCAATTAGAATATTTTTTAGCCGTTGTAAAATACAATAGTTTTACGAAAGCCGCTAATTTTTTACATATTAGTCAACCTTCCTTAACTGCAGCTATTAAAAAGATGGAAGCTGATTTAGGATACGATTTATTTATGCGTACCACTAAAGATATCAAAATCACTGAAAAAGGTATTCAGTTTTATAAATATGCTGAGTATTTAGTAGAATCCTATCGTTCTACAGTTGAAAAAATGTATGATTTAAATGTGTCTTCGGAACCCCGTATTAAAATGGGCATTTTAGAATCTACGAGTCAATGGATGGCCAATGTCATTCATGCTCATCACAAACATTATCCTAATCAACAATACCGTATTTATGAGGTACATGATCAACATCAATCTATTGAGCAACTTACCAACTTTAATGTTCATTTTGCCTTAACAAACGAGGAAATACGCCATCAAGATATTACATCGATCGCATTATATAAAGAATCTTATATATTACTAACACCTAAAGATGCATTTCCAAAGCAAAAAACGATTCAATTGGATGAATTACCTTTAATTTTGCCGAATAAAAATTCTCAAGTTCGTAAACACTTAGATGATTATTTTAATAGAGTAGGTATCCACCCTAATATCATTATGGAATCTGATCGTTTTGAATCCGCTACTAATCTAGTCCATTTAGGTATTGGTTATGCGGTTATTCCTCGATTTTATTACCAATCATTTAATACACGGAATTTAGACTACATTAAAATACGCCCTAATTTAGGACGCAAAATTTATATTAATTATTTAAAAAAGAGAAAGCACTCTGAACAAGTACTTTCTCTTATTGAACAATGTATTGATTATTGGAATTTATAATAAGAAGTGATGCACTAAATTCGCAATCAGTTTCGCTGTACGATTGTCTTGATCGTATTTAGGGTTCATTTCAGCAATACTTACTGATTTAACCTTTTCACTTGGGACAATGCGCTTTGCTAATTCAAACACTGTATGTGGATAGATGCCCAAGACTGCTGGAGCACTTACACCTGGAGCAAAGGCACTATCTACAACATCCATACAAATCGTAAACATGATTACATCATGATCGTGAATAAATCGTTCAATCATATCTTTAATCGGTGGTGATACTTGATGTAATAATTCATCAGCATAAACAAATGATACACCTTTTTCTTTAGCATAGTCGAATAAACCTTGTGTGTTACCACCTTGAGATATACCTAATACCATGTAATCTGCATTGTCATCTTGTTCTAGTATTTGTCTAAAACTCGTACCTGAAGTGGATTCACCTTCATCACGTGTATCAAAGTGGGCATCAATATTAATAACCCCAATTGACTCATTAGGATACACTTGTCTAGTCGCTAAATATTGTGCATAAGCGATATCATGCCCACCACCTAATAAGAATGTTTGTTTATGATTATGAATAGACTTGGCTGCTAATTCTGCAAATTCCTTTTGAGTATCAATTAGTGCGTCATGATCATGCTCGACATTTCCATAATCAACGATTTGTTCACATTGATTCAAATCTGGTAAGCCAGCGAATGCTTTTTTTATCGCATTAGGCCCCTCTTTTGCACCTACACGCCCTTTATTTAGTTCTACACCTTTATCAATCGCATAACCTAAGATACCAACACCTTTTTGTTTAGATGCTAATTCTACTTGTCTTAAGTCATTAAATTGAATAGTTTGAAAATGTCTAAATTGTTTTGCATCTGTTTCACTATCTAATCTTCCGGTCCATAAGCTTGGTTCAGCTTGTTGATACATTGTTCTTCCCCCTTGATTTCTTTGCTTTATCCTTATAATTAAAGTATAACTTTGGCACATACTTAATTCAATGTTGTTCTTATATTCCCGTTTATCCTAAATTTAATTACGTTTATAATTCATTACGATTACATTTTGATGATAATTAAAATAGACAATTTATCTATCATCTTTTAAGATGTATAATTGTAAATAAAACAATAATTGCTTGTTTCCGTAATGGAGGTTACATAAAATGAAAAACAATCGAATTTCTGGGTTTCAATGGGCACTGACAATATTTGTGTTTTTTGTCGTAACAATGGCCCTATTCATAATACTTAGAGATTTCCAAGCAGCATTAGAGGTGAAACGTTTTGTATTCGACATTACAGATCTTTCCCCATTTATTGCAGCTATCATATGTCTACTTGTCTTTAAACATAAAAAAGAACAAATGGCGAGTTTAAAATTCACTTTTAGTCTCAAAGTTATTGAGCGTTTATTACTCGCATTAATCATACCTTTATTTATTTTTATTATCGGTATGTTCTGCTTCAATACATTTGCAGATAGTTTTATATTACTACAGGCATCTGATTTATCTGTGTCAATATTCGCAATTTTAATTGGTCATTTAATTATGGCGTTCGTAGTAGAATTTGGTTTCCGTTCATATTTGCAACACATCGTTGAAACTAAGATGAACACATTATTTGCTAGTATTGTTGTAGGTATCATTTACTCTATATTTAATGCTAATACAACATACGGCCTTGAATTCGCTGGCTATCATTTCTTATATACATTTGCTTTCTCAATGATTGTGGGTGAGTTAATTAGAGCCACTAATGGACGTACTATTTATATTGCTACGCTTTTCCACGCAGCAATGTCATTTGGTTTAGTATTCTTGTTTAGTGAAGAAATTGGCGATTTATTCTCTATGAAAGTCATCGCCTTAGCTACAACTGCGGTTGGTTTAATCTATATCATTTCAAGCTTAATCATTCGTGCTATCTTTTATAAAAAGACGAATCAAAGTTTAGACGAAGTAGAACCTAATAATTATTTAGATCACGTTAACGATGATAAGGACAATGATTATTCTGAAACTAATCATGATTATAGTTCAAGATCAGACGATCATGACCACCATAAAGACGCATTAGATTCTAGACATCAAGATAATAAACACGACATTCAAAACCATGATGATGCCCATGACTCTGATTCAACTGATCATTTAAAAGAACATTCATCATATAAACAAGATCGTCGCTCATCTGTTGTTTCTGATTTACAAGATGAAATCAAACAGACTGAAGAACATAGCCCTAACAATAAATATTAAGATTATAATTAAAACCGTCCATTCGTTGATTTGAATGGACGGTTTATTTTGTGAATGATAATTAAATTAGTTTATCAGAACATTGACTCATACTTTAAAGATATTAATCTTGTCTGTTCATCTTCTTAACACCTTGTTGTGTTCCAATAATTGCTTGGTCAGCAACATCAAGGAAGTAGCCTGTTTCTAGTACTCCTGTGATATGAATTAAAAATTCATGCATTTCATAAGGATCGATACCTTTTGGTAATGCACAATCTAAAATATAATTACCATTATCAGTCGTAAATGGGACATCATCCGTAACACGACGTCGTGTTGTCACGCCGCCAATTGTTTCTATTTTCTTAGCAACTTGATACCAGTTAAATTTATCTACTTCAACCGGTAATTTAAATGTTTCACCTAGGTAGTTAACAACTTTGTTTTCATCAGCAATAACCACAAAACGGTCTGCCATTTCATCGATTACTTTTTCTCTAAATAGCGCTCCACCGCCACCTTTAATGAGGTTGAGTTGAGGATCTACTTCGTCAGCACCATCAATAGCTAAATCAATTTTTTCAACATCATTCACATCAACAATATTAATATTTAATTCTTTAGCTAAAAACGCCGTCTTATTAGAAGTACAAACACCGATAATATTATAATGCTTTTCTTTAATAAGTTGAGCAATTTTAGGCACTAATAACTCAATTGTAGTTCCTGTTCCAATACCAAGTGTCATACCATCCTCGATTTGACTTAAAACATCATCAAGCGTCATCAATTTAAGTTGTTTTACATCATTCATCACGTCATGAGCCCCTTTTCTAAATCGTTTACATTTCTTATTTTACATGACTTTTTCAATTTAACATACCGTATTTGACGTTTAATTTTTAATATATTTTAAAATCTTTCATAAAAATACAAATGTATAGTAAAATATCACTTAATCAATCTTTTAAGGGGGGACCATAATGATACCAGTGTATGCTATTTCTACCGGAAAGATAGAATCGCTACAATACAATGAGGCTAAACCCATGCAATCAGCAATTAATAAACAACCTTTTAAAGGTCAAATGTGGTTGTCAAAATTAGGATTTGTTGATGATGAACAAGCTTATAAAGATCATGGTGGTCCAGATAAAGCGATATGTTGTTTTAGTAAATCGAACTATGACATGTATCGTGATGACTTACTTGATATGCCAGACTACGCCATGTTTGGTGAGAATTTGACAATCGAAGATTTAGATGAAAGTAACGTTTATTTCGGCAACCAATATCAATTAGGCGATGCAATTATCGAAGTTTCTGAAATTCGAGAACCCTGCTGGAAAATCCAAGCAAAGTACGGGATTTCTGATTTAGTCAAACGTATGTCTCAATCAGGAAAAACAGGTTTTTATTGCCGCGTCATTAAAGAAGGATTTGTGAATCAACATCATCACTTAGAATTAATAAAGGAAGCTGAATTGGACACACAACTCTCTGTACAAACATTAAACGATATTTATTATAACGACAGAAAAAATGCAGACCGAATCGCATTAGCATTGAAGAATCCATATTTATCAGCTAAAAGATATGAGAAACTAGAAAAAATGTATCAACGTGCAACAAAATAAACATAAAAATAAAACAATAAAAAGAGTAGAACAAAAACATCGTAAATGACGATGTTTGTTCTACTCTTTTGCTTATTTTTCATGAATTTGATAGCTCGTTTGTGAATAAAACATTTCATTAGCTTTTAATATTGAATAAGCTTGATCACCATATAAGTTAATATCATTTGGCAAATATTGTGCCTCGATTGTTAAACCCGAATGTGCTTTATAAATATTGGCGTCACTTTTCCAATTTTTCGGTTGGTTAAATGTATATAATACGACATAAGGCATATCAGTTTTAACATCTAATTGAAACTCATCATTATCTATTGATAATTGTTGTTCCCCTACTTTAAATGGATGATCTAAACCATTAAATTGAGCCACTTGTTGTGCTATTTGATCATGGCTACTTTCAAATATGTCTTTAAAGTATATGTCGTCCTTATTAAATATCCGTTGTAAATCTAACGTACTGTCTGAACTGATCATATGCTCCTCATTAAGTGGATACATATTCAATTTAGAACTAGACACTCGATGATTATCAATAACGTTATTATCACGATTAAGATTAAAATAAACATGGTTCATCGGGTTAAACAAAGTAGTCTTTGTTGATGTAGCTTCATATTGAATTGTCCAACAATGATCTGCATCATATGTATGAGTGACTTTAATCTCCATATTTCCAGGATAATGATCATCTGTTTCTTGTAACGTTGTTTTGAAAATGATTTTGACATGTCCTAAATCGTCTATAACTTCATAGTCAAATAATTTAGAGTCTAAACAATGGTTGCCACCATGTATATGATGTTGGCCATCGTTTGCCTCTAACTTGTATGTTTCTCCTTCTAAATTAAAAGTCGCATTTGAAATACGGCCACCATATCGTCCAACAGTCGCCCCAAATCTAAATGGATTATCAAAATAAAATTCATCCGCTTCAACAACATTCCCTAATACAATATTGTTGTCATGATATTTCCATGACACAATTCTTGCACCATAATTAGTAAACACAATTTTGGTCTCTTCATTATCAATTTTAATTAAGTCTACACCATATCTTTGATGCTCAATTTCAACATTCATTACATACTTCTCCCTTTCAAACACGTTTATTAAGCCCTATGTGGCAGCAGCATAATTAAAACGCCTATTAAACAGACTAATGCACCCAATATATCGTATTTATCTGGCATATTCTTATCAATAAGCATAGACCAAACTAAACTCATAACGATGAATACGCCCCCGTATGCAGCATATACTCTTCCAAATGTTGGAAATGTTTGTAGTGTTGCAATCACACCATACAAAATGAGTATCAAGCCGCCAATAACGCCTAGCCAGGATGGTTGACCTTCCCTAAGCCATAACCATATTAAGTAGCCGCCTCCAATTTCACATACACCCGCTAATATAAATATGAGAAATGAATACATCATCACAATCATAACGCCTTCCTATTAATTATCTATGAAACTTCACTTTATACAACATACATGAAGTCATATTAAATATCTACCTCTTAAATCAGAGACATGGACTTTATTGTGCTTTCGTTAAATACATATGTCTATGTAACTCGGGATAGTGAGTCACTAATCAATGTTTAATGTCAATTGTGACGCGTATTTATCATCTATTGTATAATATTAACGTGCTTTCTAATACATACATATTGTTACACTTTTTCTACTAATATGCCATAGTAAAATGCAAATTAAAGAGGAAGAACATTTTGTAAACTCTTACAAGTTTAATTTAATGCACTTCCTCTTTTATTTATTTTTTCATAACCTTTTTAATGGTGTTAAAAAGTCCTTTTTCAAAAGTTAATACAGAATCTTTATATGTTTTAACAGCAATCCATAATAAAATAAGCATGACTACAACTGAGATTAATATACTAACGATGATTTCCCAAATTTGTAACTCAGTCGATTGAGCACGTACTAACAATTCAAAAGGTGCTAAAAATGGAATAAAACTAGTGATTTTTATTAATAATATTTCTGGTTTAAACATACTAAAAATCGCGATATAAAAAGCAATCATTGCAAATAACGTTAATGGCATTAACGTTTGATTAATATCTTCAATTCTTGTTGCTAAAGAACCTAATATAGCTGCTAACAATACGTATGTTAAGATGCCTATAATCATACATAACAGACCTACGATTAAAACTTGCCAAGTGATATGACTCATGGATACATCGAAACCTTTTAACATTCGTTTTAAATCAAAGGCAAAGATACAAATGATAGCTACAACAACAATCATTACGATTTGTGTTAACGCGACAGCGATAACCCCTGCAATCTTAGCCATAATATGAGTAATGGGCGACACACTAGTAATAATCATTTCAATGACTCTTGATGTTTTCTCTGTAGCAATTTCCATTGCGACCTGCGTTGCATAATTGAAAACAATAAAGAACATCAACATTAGTATCGCATACACTAGAACTAAATTAAGTAGTTTTTGACCTTCATTCAATTGTTGATTTTTCTTATCTGAGAGGACTTGACTGTCAACCTTACTTTGAGACTGTAATTTTTTCAAATCATTGTTATTGAGATGTAGTTGCGATGCGACTGGTTTTGATTGAATTGATGTCAGTATCCCATTTACTTTTTGCTCTTTTTCTTGTGAGACACTTTCTTTACTGATAATAGTTGCTGATAACTGTTGTTTATCTTTCAGCTTAATGATATAGGCTTCTTTTAGCTTTTCATTTTTTACTTGCTTCTTAGCTTCTTGTTTATTTACCTTCTTAAATGAAGAATCTTCATCAATCACATTTCCTTGTTGCTTAATGGCTTTATATATGGGTTCACTATTCGTTACGATACCGATTTGATCACCGTCACCTTTAAACATATCCATGATTTTATCGGCATTGGATAATGCTATCATTAAAATAATGACAATCGCCATGAAGATGATAAAGGATTTAGATTTCACTTTACTCTTATAAGTAAGGCCGAATGTAGCCCAAAATTTATTCATGTAAATCACCCACCTTATCAATAAAGATGTCTTTCAGAGAAGGCTCTAACACTTGGAATCGACGTACATATCCATGAGAGATGACTTGATGATATACATTTTCTGCAACGGATTCATCTTGTATCGTCACTTTAATATGGCGTTTATTGGTTTCAATATCCAACACACCTTCAATATCTGCTATGTCAGGCATTGATTTATCCGTTTCAATGATAACTTGTTTATAACCATGTGATGCTTTCACGTCATGTATGTCACCTGAAACTACAAGTTCACCATGGTTCAAGATACATACATCATCACATAACTCTTCAACATGTTCCATACGATGAGAACTATAAATAATTGTTGAACCTTGATCATTCAAATCCTTTACGGCTGATTTGAGTAATTCAACATTAACAGGATCTAATCCACTAAAAGGTTCATCTAATATCAGTAATTCAGGTTGGTGCAACATACTTGCTAATAATTGAATTTTTTGTTGATTACCTTTGGATAATGCATCAATGCGCTTATGACGATTTTCTGTAATAGCAAATCGTTTGAGCCAATAATCAATATTTTTCTTAATGTCAGATTTAGACATTCCTTTGAGTGTTGCAAGATATGTTAGTTCATCTTCAACAGTCATTTTGGGATGTAAACCACGTTCTTCTGGTAAGTAGCCAATTCGATTATACATTGATTGATCTATCGCATGGCCATCATATGTAATGTGTCCTTCAGTTGGTTCACTTAATCCTAATATCATTCTAAAGGTAGTTGTCTTACCTGCACCATTACGTCCTAAAAAGCCTAGCATTTTCCCTTTTTCAAGATGGATAGAAATATCATTGACTGCTGTAAATTGATTGAACTTCTTCGTCACATGATCAATATGTAATGACATGTTTACCCTCCCCAAATCATATTTTTATTATTATTTAATATAACATTATTAGTTCTATTAATGAATTTAGATTTTGCAATATGTCAAACTTTACAATTATTTATGTAAGCACTATCATTAATTTTATCATAGAAGATTAAATTAAAATTAACTTCTTAGAGATAATTAAACAAGACATCAAATTTAAAGGGGATATATAGAATGAGTTATAGTATTGGTATCGATTACGGCACAGCATCTGGTCGTGTCATTTTAGTAAATACATCTGATGGAAAAATTGTTTCAAGTTATGAAGAGACTTATCAACATGGTACCATCGCTGAAGAATTAGGTGGAGAAACCTTACCCCATAATTACTTCTTACAACATGCTGGTGATTATCACCACGTATTAGAAAACGGTGTGAAACACGTTTTAGAAGAAAGCCAAGTTAATAAAGATGAGGTCGTAGGTATTGGTGTTGACTTTACTAGTTGTACAGTCGTCTTTTTAGATGAAAATTTCAAACCATTACATATGAATGAAGACCTAGCAAATCATCCTCATGCCTATGTTAAATTATGGAAACATCATGGCGCTCAAGACGAAGCAACTCAAATGGTTGAAGCCAATGAAAAAGCCAATCAAAATTGGTTAGATTATTATGGCCATAGTGTAAACAGTGAGTGGATGATTCCAAAAATTCTCGAAGTAAAACATAAAGCACCTGAGTTATTAGAACGTTCCCATTATATAATGGAAGCTGGAGATTATATGACGAGCTTACTCGTCAATCAAAATATTCGCTCTAACTGTGGTATAGGATTCAAAGGATTCTATGATGAGGTGAATGGCTTTAATTATGATTTCTTTGAAACTGTAGATCCAGAATTACCACAAATCGTCAAAGATAAATGTGAAGCACCTGTCATTCAAATTGGAGATAGCCCTGGTTCATTATCAGAGTACTATCAAAACTTATGGGGACTATCCTCAAATGTACAGATTTCCCCTTACATGATTGATGCCCACTCTGGCGTTTTAGGTGCAGGTGCAATTGAAAAAGGTGAATTCACACCGGTTATAGGAACAAGCACGTGTCACTTAATGTTAGACCCGAAACAAGAACCTATCCCTTCTATTACAGGTTCAGTTAAAGACGCTATTATTCCAGGGTTATATGCTTACGAAGCGGGTCAAGCAGCTGTAGGTGATTTATTTAGTTACTCTGAACGAATGGCTCCACAACATATCGTTGAAGAAGCAGCGAAACAAGATAAGAGCGTCTTAGAATATTTAGAAACACTTGCATCACAAATTTCTGTTGAAGACCAACACGTAGTTGTCTTAGACTGGCACAATGGTAATAGAAGTATTTTAAGTGATAGCCATTTAACAGGTAGTGTCTTTGGCTTAACATTGCAAACACCTTTTGAAATGGTTCATCGTGCTTACTTAGAATCTACTGCTTTCGGTACTAAAATGATTATGAAACAATTCGAAGATAATGATATTCCAGTTCATACTGTTTATGCTTCTGGCGGTATTCCTAAGAAAAGTCAATTACTCGTCGACATCTATGCTAACGTATTAAATAAAAAAGTTGTCGTCTTAGAATCTTCAAACGCAACAGCATTAGGCGCTGCTATGTTGGGCGCAAATGTGGGTGGTGCATATGATACATTAAGAGAAACCGTACAACACATGAAGCAACCTGTATACTATGAAAAACAACCAGACCCAGAAAAAGTAAAACATTATGAAAAACTATTTGATAAATATCAAAAACTCCATGATTTACTTGGTCGTGAACATCCAGAACTATCATATATCCACGAAACAGAATAATTGTTATTAAATATAAATAGCTATACTTGTCGTTGATCATATTGATTCAACGCAAGTATAGCTATTTTTATGATTAAAGTTTTTATGTGTCAAATATATATGACACTTACTTTCAAATAAAAGCTAGCATCATTAATGACACTAGCCTTTAAAAATTTAAATTTCATTTGTTGTATTGCGATATAACTTCGCTTTGTCAACTGGATTGTAATTCGGTTCGTTAACCGGTTCGTTCATTTCATATTTAGGACTTGGGCCATATTTGTTGCTTTCCTTCTTACTATCTAAGCAACTCACCACAATATTATAAACACCGAATACGAGACAGATTAAAGCGATAATATAATATGTGATCAATACGCCTACATTATCTATTAGGCCACTAGCATTAATAACAATATTAAATACATTCAATAATACCCCAATGACAAACGCAATCATTGGAATCAACATTGAACGAGAAGTGTCATGGAAGCGACGTGCTAAAATAGCCAAATTAGGAATAATGGTAGCCAATGAATAAATGAGTATATAAATAGTCCCAATAAATATACAAATAATCCCAACACCTAAAGCGCCACTACTTTCATTAAATGCACCTAAGAATAAACTTGGGTAACCAATAATCATAAGTATAATGGCAGGACACATAAAGATTAAATGCCATAATTGCATAAACCAATATTCACTACGTCTAGATCTCCCTTTAAAATTAAAATAATTTGACCAAAATAATTTAAATGATGCTTTAAAACCAACTTTTTCTCTCATGTTAGTGGCTCCCTTCAGATCATCAATTCAATTTATTTTATTACTCTTAACAACTCTGATACATTAATTAAGTAATAATATTGTTTCTATTGTCATTGTATCAAACAACAAGACATTTAAAAATATAAATCAAAAATATTTTAAGAAATTTTAGAATAAATTCTTATAATAAATATTTTTATAGAGGTGCCAAATTTATGGATTTTAGACAACGTAGCACAACGGACATTGCTAAAGCTTTACTCGGTGTTCGTATTATATATCAAGATGATCAACAAACATATAGTGGCTATATTGTGGAAACAGAAGCTTATTTAGGTATTAAAGATCGTGCTGCTCACGGATATGGTGGAAAGCGAACACCTAAAGTGACATCTTTATATCAATCAGGTGGTACGATTTATGCACACGTTATGCATACGCATCTACTAATTAACTTTGTGACAAGAGATGCTGGTGTACCTGAAGGTGTGCTTATACGCGCAATTGAACCTGAAGATGGTATTGAAGCTATGAAAATTAATCGTGGCAAAAGTGGGTTTGAAGTAACTAATGGTCCTGGAAAATGGACTAAAGCCTTTAATATTCCACGTTCAATTGATGGCGCTACTTTAAATCAATGTCGCCTTTCTATCGACATCAAACATCGTAAATACCCTAAATCAATTATTGAAAGCGGACGTATAGGCATACCGAATAAAGGCGAATGGACTAACAAACCACTTCGTTACACAGTTAAAGGGAACCCTTATGTTTCTCGAATGAAGAAATCAGACTTCCTAAATCCTGATGACACTTGGAAATAAAATGATAGAGGCCAGAACAACTTCAATTCTGACCTCTAAAATTGATTTTATTGCACGTTGATATCCCCAGAGTCATTAAACATCTCGACGTTATTGTCCCCTTTTCCAATTCGATGACGCTTAAATCCTTTGTTATCAAACTTTGATTCTCCTGAATCATTATGTGCAATAAATGTTGTGTTTTTAGGGTGATGTTGATAATTCAAAGTAATATCTCCACTATCGTTCGATACATATAAGGGTTGATCTGGAACACTCTTACTCAATTCTATATCGCCTGAATCATTGTTTACTTTGCCGTTGGTGAATTCAATGTGAGTTGTTGATATATCTCCTGAATCATTGTTTACTTTTAGTTTTCCTAGCTTACTATCTTTCAAGAAAATATCTGATGAATCTACCGTAATATCTGTATTCTTACTTATTATATTGTCGATAGTGACATCACCAGAGTCACCTTTTACAGTTAAATGATCAATCACTTTTGGAACTGTGATTACTAATTTGTGCTTTGTCATGTAACCAATTCTAAAATTAATATTTGATTGATGGTCTTGATCACTAATATGCCACTTCCCATTTTTCACACTACTATTGACTTTCTTATCTTCGTTGCCTTTTTCTTTAATTGAGAACTTACTACCATGTTTGATTTCAATATCACTTTCATCAACATCTAAGTTAATGCTATTAATACGCTCTTTATAAACTTTATTTAACTTAGTGCCATTGTCTTTCTTTGAAGCTAATGTTTTCCATTCTGAAAAAACGCCTATACCAAAACCAATACTTAAAATTAGTCCAAAAATAAATAACGTTAAGACTAGCTTTTTCATGAATGAACACTTCCTTTCACAATTGAGATATTCCATTTTAAATACATAATCGTTAATTTAAGTATCCAATGACATAAGAAAATGCTAATAGCTAATAGCATTAAACCGACACCAAACATGAAACCACTCATATAAACATCATATAAAATAATAGAATTTACACCTTCAGTAATATATTTAATAATTAAAAATACTGGTGCACTTAAGAGTGTGATTGTAAATACAACTAAAGTAAGCAAAAACATAAATAAAAAGAATGCCGGTACTAATACAATAAAGAAATTAAGTAATCCTAAACCCATGACCGCTAAAATAGCACTCAAAATATTTTTTGCATTCTTTTTCTCATTAACTTTATCAATAGCCAATGAAGCATTTAATTCTTTAGCAATCATCTTAGGATTTCCTAAATGTTTTGCAATCTCTTCTTCAGATTTACCTTCATTTTTACCACTTACAAAATGTGTTTCGTACTCATTATAGATATCCTTTTTCTCATCTTTATCCATATGTTTTAAATGACTTATGAGTTGTTTTAGATAAGTATCTTTATTCATTGCGTTCACTCTCCTCTACAAAGGTATTAACTGCATTTGAAAACATTTGCCATTCTTCTTTCAATAATGATAATCTTTCTTGACCTTGATCGGTAAGCCGATAATATTTTCTTGCTGGTCCCTCGCTTGATGGTTGATAATACGTCGATAGTTCTCCGTTCTTTACCAATCTTCGTAGCAAAGGATAGACAGTGCCTTCTGCAATCGTCATATAACGAGAAATATTTTGTACTAAAGAATAACCGTACTGATCTTCTCGTTTAATGATAAGTAAGACTATCAGTTCTAATGCACCCTTTTTAAACTGTGTGTTCATAGTTAAACCTCCATAGTGTAATAATCAGTACTGAACATTACACAGTAGTTAGTATCTATAATATAACACCCACTACTGTACATTGCAAGGTACTAGATAATAATTACTTACGAATAATCATATTCTCTTCTTCCACACTTTTAAATTAATAAAGATAAAAACTTTTTTAGATTAATGATTAATAGTCATAAATATAATTGGTATTAATTTCAAAACTAGATTTATTGTGCACACATATGTATAATGGATATTGTGGCTTTTTATAACGCTTACATATTTTAATTGAATAGCACATAAACATAGGTTTTGGGATAACTTCTAAGGGGGAGTTAAAATGATTGAATTAGATGCTATTACCACACTGTGTTTAGCATGTATTTTATATCTTATTGGTCAAACGATCATTAATCATGTCTCAATTTTAAGAAGAATTTGTATTCCAGCACCAGTAATTGGTGGTTTAATTTTTGCTATTTTAGTAGCTGTCTTAGATTCATTTAATATTGTAAAAATTAAATTAGATGCCTCATTTATACAGGATTTCTTTATGTTGGCATTCTTCACAACGATCGGACTCGGTGCATCTCTTAAACTATTTAAAGTTGGCGGAAAGGTCATGCTATTGTACTTTATGTTCTGTGGTATTATGGCATTCTGTCAAAATGTAATTGGTATTTCATTAGCGAAGTTATTAAATATCAAACCTTTACTAGGTTTAACTGCAGGGTCAATGTCAATGGAAGGTGGTCATGGTAATGCGGCCGCTTATGGTAAAACCATTCAAGATATGGGGATTGATTCCGCTGTCACAGCCGCCCTTGCAGCCGCAACATTAGGCTTAGTATTTGGTGGTTTAATTGGTGGACCAGTTGTTAAGTTCTTAATTAAACGTTATAACCTAAAACCTGAACATAGTGACGATTCATTTAAAAATTATGGTGAAGTTGATTATAATCAATCACTTCATGAAAAATATAAACCTACTCAAATTTTCTTTATACAGTTCACGATTTTAGTTTTCTGTATGGCACTTGGTACATATATTGGAAATACATTTACTGATTTAACTAACGTTAATATACCAATGTATGTAGGTTCAATGTTTGTCGCAGTATTCGTGCGTAATATTTCTGAAGCTGCTGGTTTCAACATTGTTGACCTAAAAATTAACGAACAAATTGGAGATATTTCGCTAGGTATCTTCTTATCATTAGCTTTAATGAGCATTCAGCTAACTGAAATTTACTCATTAGCTTTACCATTAATCATTATAGTTCTTGTACAAGTTGTATTTATGATCTTGTTCTCTATTTTCGTTCTATTTAGAGGTTTAGGAAAAGATTATGATGCAGCAGTAATGGTCGGTGGATTTATAGGTCATGGTTTAGGTGCTACACCTAATGCAATGGCGAATTTAGATGTAATTACTAAAAAATATGGCAATTCTCCAAAAGCCTATTTAGTTGTCCCTATTGTCGGTGCTTTCTTAATCGACTTAATAGGTGTCATTATTGTTATGGGCTTTATACAATTTTTCCAATAATAAAATACCCGTACGCAAGACATGGTCATGTCTTACGTACGGGATTCTTTTATTTATCTCATCTTAATATAATTAACCTCTATGGATATCTAAACCACGTTGCTCAGCCCAAGATAACAAATCTGCATTAAATATCATATCTTTATGTGTTAATTCATTAATATCTTTAGCATCTAACATTGTCATTATTTTCTTTATATGATCTAAAAATGATTCGACATATTCAATGGTTTGTGTGATTCCGGCTTGCTCAACTTGATTTAAAAACGGACGCGACATACCTACCGCTTTTGCACCTAACGCCAAACATTTCACAGCATCTAATGGTGTACGTAAACCGCCACTCGCAAAGACATTCAGTTTATCTTGAAAATCAGAACTTTCTAATAGTGATTCAACTGTTGATTGTCCCCAATTAGATAAATAGTCCATATCTTTATTTGAACGTCTCTCGTTTTCAATATCTACGAAATTGGTTCCACCACGTCCACTGACATCGACGTATGTAACACCAACGTTAAGCAGTGATTTATATGTCTCTTTACTCATACCAAATCCTACTTCTTTCACAATCACTGGTACATTTACTGCTTTAACAATTGCTTCGATATTTTCCATCCAATTAGCAAACTCACGATTACCTTCAGGCATCACTAATTCTTGTGGTGAGTTAACATGAATCTGTAGTGCCTGTGCATCTAATAATTCAACAGCTTTAACTGCTTTGTCTACAGGTACATCAGCACCAACATTACTAAAGATAACACCGTCTGGATTCGTTTCTCGAACAATCGTAAATGATTCTGCCATTTTAGGGTTTCGTAATGCAGCATGTGTTGAGCCTACCGCCATTGCAAGCCCCGTTTCACGTGCAACAATCGCTAATTTTTCATTAATTTGTTTTGTCCATTCACTACCACCCGTCATGGCATTAATATAAACTGGATATTTCATATTAAAATCGGACGTCTTAGTTGTTAAATCTACATCATCTACATCAATATTTGGAATCGAATGATGAACAAACCTCACTTTATCAAAATCAGATAATGTAGCATCATGTTGAGCCATCGCTATTTCAACATGTTCATTTTTTCTTTGCTCTCTCTGAAAGTCACTCATTACTATACCGCCTTTTCCAAATGATTCATTTTATAATTACAAGGTTTAAAACCATTTTTTTCTTTTGAAGAAGATAATTAAAATAATTGATATGATTAGCATGACAAATAGACAAATAAAGTAGCCATAATGCCAATTTAATTCTGGCATGTACGCAAAGTTCATGCTGTAGATACCTGCAATAAAAGTTAAAGGTGAAAATATTACAGATACTAATGTTAAGATTTGCATAATATTATTCATTCTAAATGAAGTATAGGATTCGTAATTTTCACGTATTTCATTTGTCATTTCTTGAGATGTACGAATTACATTACGTTGTTTAATTAAATGGTCATCAATATGTTGAATGTACATAGAATGCTTTGTATCGATAATTAACTTACCTTCACTTTTAATCGTATCTACCAATTCTTGCATTGGGAATAAAACTCGCTTTATTTTAATCAAATCAGAACGTAGTTGGAATACATTATCCATTACGCTTTTACTATAGCGATCATCTACATGTCTGTCCTCAAATGTATATACCTTATCTTCAATGTCATAAACAAAATTAAAATATTTATCTACCATGCTATCTAATATATGTATCACTATATCCGCACAGTCCAAATCAGAAACATGATGTTTTTGATTATCTTGAACTACTTTTTTAAGTGATTCAAAGCGTTTATGATGATATGTTACCAATGTATTACCTTGCAAGAAAACATTTAAAGCAATAGCAGCATAATCATGTGTTAATATACTGTGAAAAACAATATATTGATAGTCTTCATATGCCTTGTATTTCGCACGAGGAATGCCATTAATCGCATCATCGATTTCTAAATAGTTAAAGTCAAAATGATTTCTTAAAAATTCATTTTCTTTCTCTGTAGCATCTTCAAAATCATACCAAACAATTGTCGCTTTACTTGGAACATCTTCTATGCGACTCACCTCAGTTAAAGGTTGGGTAGTTGTTTGGTATCGAATGGTCATCGTCATCTCTTTACCCCCTGATAAGCAATTCTTTTTTATTTTATCATGAATTGAATTACGTGTATGTCTTAATTTAATTTAGTAAAATAAGTATCAAGCAAACAATAAAGGAGTAATAGTCATGTCTCAAACATTTACTGTAAGTAAAACAGTGACAGAAGATTTTATCGATCACAATAATCATATGCATGATGCATACTATAATATCATTTTTAGTGATGTCATTGATGATTTTAATTATAGTCACGGTCTTTCTTTAGATGAACGTGCACAATATGAATACACAACATTTACAATTGAAGAACATACTAGCTTTTTATCAGAACTAACATTAAATGAACAATATTACGTTGAATTATATATTTATGATTACGATTATAAACGCGTTCATTTCTTTTTAAGAATGATTCGTCAAGATGGTGAAGTTGCTGCAACCAATGAAGTCATGATGATGGGAATCGACCAAAACAAGCGCCGTTCTGCCGCGTTTCCAGAAGATTATTATCAACAAATTGAGCGCTATGCTCAACAAGAACAACTAACAATTGAATGGCCTAAGCAATTAGGTCATCGTATTGGTATTCCTCATAAGGGGGATCAATCATGAGTGAATCTATCCGCTATACCATCCAAAACGAATTACTAGATTTGTATGATGATGTCAAAGTAGGACTAAGTGACTTAAACGAACAAAAAGCGTTGACTATCAATGGTCCTGCTTCCAAGTTATTCAAACGTGCGACACGTATGAGTTATATACAAGGACAAAAACAAGCCATAGATGAAATGAATCAATTACTTGAAACATATGACGAAGATGAACAATTCCTTGAACACTATAATCAATTAGCAAGTCGTATAAGAAATGATAATATTGAAAAAGTCTTTTCATTTAGTAATTTGACTGATATTCCGAGTCACTTTGAGGAAACAATAGCTGATCTTTACTTTTCAAAGGGACAAAATTTCATTATCAAACATATCAATTCTATTATGGAATAAACAAAAACGATGAACAACATAGATTGTTGCTCATCGTTTTTGTCATTTTAATTATTATTAAGTGCTTTGGTAATTTGTTTAATCACTTTATGTGATTCTCGTATTGGATACAGTGGGAAATCATGAACCATTCTTGGATATTCATAGAACGTAATTTCTTGACCCATCATTTCTAATTTTTCTTTAAATAAATGCATATCTGGATTGATCATTTCTCTTCCACCACCAAACATATAAACAGGTGGTAAGCCTTCTATTGGACCATATATTGGAGATACACGTTTATCTGTGAGAGGCACACCTTCTGCCCAACGTTTCATAATCTCATTGACACCGAAACGACTAATTAATATATCTTTCCCTAAAAGTTCATCTGTGATGTCTTTGTTTGATAATGTAGCATCTAATAATGGTGAAATTAAATATAATTGGCGTGGTACTGGTTCATTATTTTCGATGAGCGTTTGAACTAAATTCAATGCCAGTGCGCCACCAGATCCATCACCCATCACAATAATATGTTCAGCACCTACTTCATCCACGAGTTGATTATAGACATCTCTCACTGCTTTTTCTGTATCTTCAATATGATAGTCTGGTGCTTTAGGATAAATAGGTAACACCACTTCATGTATGGTAGATAATGTTAACTTATCAATAAATCTCCAATGAAATGGTGAAGGTTGCAACGTATTATAACCACCATGTAAATACAATATTTTTCTTTTTGACTCGTGTCTAAAGTTAAATCTAAATACCTGCATATCCCCTAACATCAGTTTATCTAAATTCGCTTTAACATTTAGTGTAGAGGGTTGTTTATGTTTTTTTTCATTTTCAATTTGTCTTTTTTCAAAAAACTTATCCACTGCTTCATCATTGTCGAAAAATATTGAACGATTGTGCAGAATATACTTGTTTACCACTCGGTTCATGAATCGATTCTTCATAAATAACTAAACCTACCTCTTTGCAATTTTTAAAATTAAAAAACAATTTGATTAAAAACCTACATTCGTAACTTAAAAAGGGATATAATTTAAAGTATATTTTAATTTAGTCATGAATTTCATTTTATAAATTGTCTAATTTTTATTGTCTTTGATTATTCATTATTATAACAAAATAAGACTGGAAATGATAAATAAAGATATGACTATTTTCAAGGAGGCAGCATTATGACTAATCAACAAAGAAGATTAGAAAACTTTGATGATGCATTTCAAAATGAACCAATGCATCGCGGTAAACAATATGGTAAGAAAAAACGCTCTTGGGTAAGTATGATCATTCAATTTATCGTATTTGTACTAACAGCAATTACAGGTTATAGCATGTACAATCAACCAATCTTTAACATTGTATTCGCTAAACAAACCATCGATTTCCATCAACTTAAAAATTTCCAAGATACTGTAACTCAAGTTGGTAATATTAATATCAATTTAGGTAATATAGACCAACTACAACAATCCATTGACCGCTTATTATTGGTCTTTTACGCCTTTTTCGCTTTATGTATTATTAGTATGATTTTATCTATATTAACGATTATCTTTAATCGAAGTGCTTTAAAAGTTATTAACATGTTATTCTTGGCTATTATGTTAGTTATTACAATGTATTTTAGTTATATTATTCATACCTTAGCTGAAAAAATAGCAGATTCATTTAAACAATATTATTTATCAGTATCACCGGATCAAGTTGTGACTGAAGCTGATGCCATCCATAATGCGTTAATTTTATTAGCATGCAGTATTGGATTGTTAATCATTAGTTTATTCTTTAGAAATAGAAGAATTCGTATTAAATAATTATAAAGTGCCATTGGAGCCATCTGATTAGATGTGTACCCCGATAGCACTTTTTATTTTAAAATCTTTAAAATACTACTATAACAAACTTCGTTTCCTTTTCGGTTCGCCTTAGTTTTCCTAAGGCATAAGTGGGAGTGGGACAGAAATAATATTTTCTTAAAATTTATTTCGTTGTCCCACCCCGGCAAGGTTGACTAGAAATGAAAAGCTTGGTACAAGCATATCTTCATTTCAGTCAACTACTGCCTAAATATGAATGTAACTTGAAATATATATTTATGTCCCAGCCTGACTAAAAAAATGGGATCGATATCGAAGTCGATACCGATCCCATAAAAATCATGCCCCCACAACACAATTTTTATCATCTTCTATTTAATACTTTTATTCATTAAGTCATCTCTTAATCAATTTGTCTTAGTCTTCTGCTCTTGATTTAGCGGCTGATGCATCTGCTTTTTTCTTACTTTGTAAGAAGAAACTTAAAATAAGTGCTACTAAACTTATAATAGTTGCAATGATGAATGCATCGTTAATACCTTCTACAGAAGCTAATTTGTTTACATATTGTAATAACACTTTCATGGCACCTTGTTCGCCACCAAATTGTTGTGCTAATTCACGCATATGGTCTTGAACCATTGGATTTGTTTTATCCAATTCTTCACCAAATGCAGCAACATGATTTGTTGTTTGTGTAGTCATTACAGTAACAAGAATGGCGGTACCAATTGAACCTGCTAATTGTCTCATCGTATTTACAAATGCGTTACCATGAGAAATTAAACGCGCTGGTAATGCGTTCATACCTGCAGTCATGATAGGCATCATGATAAATGCCATACCAAATGAACGTAAAACATAAATACCCATGATTGATAAGTATGGTGTATCCATATTTAACTTAGTTAATTCCCAAGTTGCGTATGTCATAACGCCAATACCAAAAATAGCTAATGGTTTAATACCAATCGTATCAAGTAATTTACCTGCAATAGGACCTAAGGCACCCATTACTAATGCACCCGGAAGCATTAATAGACCTGAATCTAACGCTGAGAAACCACGTAGATTTTGTAAATAGATTGGTAAAAGAATCATACCACCATATAAACTCATCATAACAATCATATTAATCACTGTTGTTAGTGTATATGTTGGGTATTTTAAAACTTCTAAATTTAACATTGGTGCTTTCATTCTTAATTCTCTAATAACAAATAAGGTAATGAAAATAATACCAATGATAAACATTGAAACAATTTCAGTTGAACCCCAACCTTTATTACCAGCTTCAGAGAAACCATATAATAAAGCGCCGAACCCAATTGTACTGTAAATAATACCAGGTACATCGGCTTTAGGATTCGTTGTTCTTTGGTACAGTCTAAACCAGAAGAAACCAACTGCAATTGCAACAAGTCCGATAAAGAACATACCGTAGAACATTAAGTTCCAGTCATAATTTTGTACAATATAACCAGATAATGTTGGTCCGATTGCTGGTGCTAAAATCATGGCAATACCCATTGTTCCCATTGCTACACCACGTTTTTCTGGAGGGAAAATCGTAACAATAACATTAGAACCTAATGGCATTAAGATACCAGCACCGATAGCTTGTAAAACACGTCCTGTCATCATTATCGGGAAGTTCATTGAAATCGCACATATCAATGAACCAAATGTAAAGAGTACTAAACCTATAATAAATAGCTTTCTATAAGAATATTTATTAAATAGGAAAGCACTTATTGGTATTAAAATACCGTTAACTAACATAAATCCTGTCATTAACCATTGACCAGTTGATGCAGAAATATTAAATTCAGTATTAATTTTAGGTAAGGCAACATTTAATAAAGTTTGGTTTAAAATAGCAATAAACATACCAAATAACATTGCCGCTAAAATCTTACCTCTTGTGATACCTTTACCGAAGATAAAATCAGACTGTTGATTTTTAATCTTCTCATTAACTCTAGCCTCTTCTGAGTTAGGGTTAATTGGTTTGTGAACTTCGTCAACTTCATTCTCCTCATCTGATTTATGAGAAGTGTCTTCAGAGCGACGTAACGTCCCTTGTTCATTCTTTATAGAATCATCCGATTCATTTATAGATTCGAAATGATGTTTTCTTTTATCATCTTCAATGTGATTAGAAGTAGAACTAAAATCATTTGGAGATGATGTTTGTGACTCAGATTTTTCTAAATCACTTGCTTTAAATTTAGATTGATATGATTGACTCTCAGAACCTTTTGTTGAGCGTTGTTCCACTTTTTGGTTTTTAGATTTTTTCTTACTTTTAACGATGAAGAAATTAATCAAACCAAGAAGTATGAGCGCGATTAAAATATAAACAATAATGAAGGTCGTTGTCATTTAATGACCCCCTTAATTTTTATGAATTTTGACTTCAGCGTTCATACCTGGAACAACATTTTTAGATGGTTCAGAATCTAGAGAAATTCTAACTGGTACAACTTGTGATACTTTAGTGTAGTTACCATCACTATTAGATGAAGGCATTAATGAGAAGCTAGCTGCTGTAGCATCACCGATTTGATCGACTTTACCACTTACAGTTGCTTTTTGTCCGTCGATATCAACATCAACGTCATTACCTTTTTCAATATCAGCAACGTCTTTTTCATCAACGTTAGCAGTAATATATAAATCATCTAAATTGTACGCATAAGCGATTGGGTTCCCAGCTTGAGCCATTGAACCTTCCATACCATCTGTTTTAACGATTGTGCCGTCTTTAGGCATTTTGATGCTCATCTCTTTAGATTGACCACCTTCGCCTTGAGCTACAACTTCAGCAACTTTATCGCCTTTTTTAAGTTTCTCACCTTGTTTAACGTCAAGTGATTTAATTTCACCTGAAGCAGGGCTTGCTATTTTCATTTGTTCGCCATCTACTTTGGCGTTATCAGTACTAACATAGCTCGTTGCATTGTTCCAGAAGTAGAAACCGACTACTCCGATAACAATCAACACAATGATAGTAATGATATTAATTAATACCATTTTCTTCATGAATATATCCTCCTATTTGCTTTTAAAATTCACTTTATCTATTATAGATACATGTAGATAAAAAAAACACCGACACTTTAAAAAAATGTGTCGGATTGATGACTAAGGTGACTGCTTATGAAACGAAGAGCTAAATTTAAAATTATTCAAAGTATGATAGATTTATTAGATGAATATCCATTCGACGAAATAACGATTAAAATGATCTGTGCTTATAGTGGCGTTAACCGCTCAACCTTTTATGATCATTACAAAGATAAATATGATTTATTAGAACAAATTCAAAATTATCATTTATCTAAATATTTGAAATTACTCAAGTCTTTATATAACAACTTTGAAAGTGTGCGTGTCGATAAAACTAAGTTATATAAATTCTTTTTAATTGTTACGAAATATATTAAACGTAAAGAAGCATTCTATCGAGCTATATTTATTACATATCCTAATAAAGGATTAGCAATGGAATATTTTAACGCTACTAAAGTTGCTTATGAAAATGTGATTGAAGATTATCCAAATTCAATTCAAAATAAATCATTGTTCATCACCTATTCTATCGGTGGACAAGTTGGTGTCATATTTTATTGGTTACGCAATGGTTGCAAAGAGTCTCCAGAAGTAATTGCTGAAAACCTATTAGCAAATACAATTAAATTACAAAGATAATCAAATTAAGCCAGAAAATGAGCATATATAACTCATTTTCTGGCTATTTTTTGTATCGTTACTCAAATCAATTATGATGTTCGACGTTGTAGTCTCGTATAAATAGTCTGTAAAATAATCATAATTACTGCTGTTATACTAATAATCACAACATATGGTGTTACATTATGTTCGCCCATGACATTAACTAATGAAGACATAAGTCCTCCTAATAGAAATTGTACCAATCCTAATAAACTGGAAGCACTGCCTCGCCCTTTTGTACTTTCATCCATAGCAATTGAAAAGCCTAAACTTGCGACTGCTGTAACCGGTGCAACTAAGACAATAAATCCAATGACTAATATCCAAAAACTCAAATGATTAAGCAGTGTCATAGCTACAATCACAACGCCAAGTACTTGAATATATGTCACAATTTTTAACAATTGTCGTCTCTCTATTCGATCGACAAGTACACCCACTAATTGACTTGAAATAATTAAAGTAATGCCAATCGCTGCAAACATAATACTAAATTGTAACGCTGACATGCCATATATTTTTTGAATAATAAAAGGTGATGCTGAGATATAGGTAAATAACATAATAAATGAAAGTCCTTGAATTAACATTGGTAATACAAATTTAGGTGTCGCTAATAGATGTTTAAAGTTTTTAAACATTTCTTTAATGCCGTTACTATCTTTTTCATCTTCCTGTAAAGACTCAGGCACTTTGGTTAGAGAACCAATAACCATTAATATGCCAAATACAGTTAATATAATAAATACCATTCTCCAAACGGCGAAGCTTAAAATAATACCACCAATTGCTGGAGCAATAACTGGTGCAACACCGTTTACTAACATGAGTAATGATAAAAATTTTGTTAACTCCTTACCTTTATACATATCACTGGCAATAGCTCTTGAAATAACGGAAGCTGCCCCACCTGTTACACCTTGAATAAAGCGTAACGCAATCATTACTTCGATATTAGTAACAAAGACAATACCTAAACTTGCTAATGTATAAATGAACATGGATATCCATAACGGTTTCTTTCTTCCGGTCGCATCTGATATAGGACCAGCAAATAAGTTTCCTAACGCTAACCCAATCATAAATAATGATAATGTGAGTTGTGCATTTGACGTTGTTGTATGGAAGTCATTTTTAATTTCTGGTAATCCCGGTAAAAACATATCTATAGATAATGCACCAATTGCTGTAAGTGCACCTAAGATGATTACAAATATAGGGGATTGCTTTTTCGATTGTACCTTCTGATTCATTTCTGAAACCACCTTAATATTTATTTAGTAAATGGCTAGATTTTTACATATATCAATATATTACGCTATACATTCTATTTTATGCAATTGAATATTTTTCTCCCTACATATAAAAATAGGACGCAGGTCAGTGTTCGTTATTTAAAATAAGATCACATGTCCTACGCCCATCATTACTATTTATTCGTTAGATTCTTTAATTAAATTAAAATCATTACCTTTGGATGTTTCTTCTAATTCATAATCTTTATTAATCAATTGACCATTTTCATTTATTTGTTGGATCGTCGCTTTCACTTTATCTCCACTTTGACTTGCACTTATGACTTGATTTGTTTGAAATGATACTAATTGATTATTCTCTAATTGATGTTTCATGGTGTCATATAATGAAGTGTTTTTCTTAAAGTAACTTGATATTAAATCAAAGTTATTTTCATTCATTGCTGAATTTAATGCCAATGAGTACCCACTAAAAAATTGAGTGAGTTTGTTTTTCAAACTATTTTCTTCTTTTTCTTTTTTAGCAACATATTTATCAATTTCATCACTATCGAAATCTAATGTGATTGTCGTATTATCTTTAAGTTTTGAAGCTTTAATGGTCTTAGTTTCTGATTCGAAAGTTTTATCTTTAGCTGAACCTTCAGCAGATACAGTGATATCTTTATTCTTCGGATATGGACCATACTCTTTAGAATTTGAATATGATAACGTACGATCATTAATAATCACTTTTTTTGATTTATCAGTAAGTTTAGATGCACCTTTTAATTTAATGTTGAGATGTGCTTCATCAAAATCTTCAGTCACATTGACGGTCTCACTATTTGTAACTTTAAAATCAAAGTCAAGTTTCCCACTAAACACACCATTCTTCGTTTCTTTAGTAGCATCAATACTATAATTACCTGGAATATAATGGCCTAATGGCGTTGTTTTATCCGCTTCTGCAATTACTTTTTTACGTTTACCACCGGATTTAAATTCATATTTTGTATCTACTTTCGGTTTGACAACCGGTTGTTTTGTCGGTGCATTGAAACTCATATTATCAAATATAAGATATCGTGTCCCATTTTTACTCACGCGTAACACATCTTGACCATCCCTTGTTTGAATATAAGATGCCACGCTAGAATGGCTTTTATTTAATTTATCAACTGTATTTCTGACATCTCTAATAAAGTTTTTTATTCCTACTTCTTTTTTTATATATTTAATATATGCCGAAGCTTCATCAGGATCTACCTTATTATCTTTAGTACTGAGTAATGTAGCCACTTTTTGATTATCGTCATTGTCTATCGCATTGACTAAAATTTTTGTTTGAGCATTAGGTGAATTAAAATTTCTTAATAGGAAAAATAAAATGACCAATAAGATGATAATAAAAAATATAATCGCAACTGGTACAATCTTTCTAATCTTTATATTTGTCGTTTTATTTGAAGATTGATTTGTGCTGTTTTCATGTTGTTCGCTATTACTTTGCTTACTTTTATTCTTTGTTTCTTTTTTTATTGACTGGCCACAATTTTGACAAGTGTGTGCATCCTTCTCCACAGAAGCACCACACTGAGGGCACTGTTTCATCTTATCACCTCTACTCAATTTCCAAACACTCGTCAGTTTAAAAAATATTTCCCATCTACAATTTATATCTATTGTTAAAAACGATTAATTTATTATTAATTTCAATAATTCAATCAATATACATTCTATTATTACAGATAATTTCATTATATAACTAAATGATTTCCAACAACATACATATTTAGTCTTATGACTCATCTATTATCAAATTATATTCCTAAAACTTCTATTATGTATAGTGTTTATTTAATGATATTTACGATAATTTAGAGCTGTAATTTGTCATTCGATAATTAATAACTTCTAAGATATGTCTCACTTGATCTAAATCTTCGGAAGAGAAATCTTTTGTAAAATCCATTGCGATATCATTAATCAATGTTTTACGCTTCTCCATGTAGGCCTTGCTTTTTTTAGATAAAGTTATAAACTTTAGCCTTTGATCGATATTAGCATTGGGCTTTTCTAGAACAACTAATCCTACATCTAATAATTTACTAATTCTTCTGCTTACCGCTGCTTTATTAACACCTTGTTTTTCTGTAATTTGACTTATTGTCATCGATTCATTATTAAGCATTGCTAAAACATTGGATTGTTCGACGGAAATGCCGTATTCATTTTGTAAATCTTTCAACAATTTAGCAGTTAAAGTATTTACATTATTGATAAACATTTCTAAAAATGCGATATGATCTTCTAATTGTCTAGTCATATATATCTCCTCAAGACCGTGTTGATTTATATAAATTATTTATTTTTCATCCTATAAATGATATCAAGAAAAATTATAAAATGAAACCTTTAAAACAGTTTTATCACAATAACTTTTGAGTTGCTTATTTATTTACTATCAACTACATTTATATGTACATACAATATTGAGGTGCGCGCGCATGATTCCTTTGATTTTAACATTACTTATCATCATGATTGTCTTGTCATTATTAATTAACCAGTACGTCACTTTGAGTGTGACAGGATTTATTTCTACTATTATATTAGGTTTCTTGAATTTAATATTTCATCTCATTACGTATAGCATTCCATATGAATTGATGGTGCTTATGCTTATTTTAATCTCATTTTGTTTATTTAAACACCATGCTATTTTGTTTAATCCGCGTGGTCGTCAATTTATTAAACAAATGGGTTTGAGCGTCATGCGCTTAACGTTATTTATTAGTGCTTGTTACTATATTAGCTTTTCACCGTTACTTATTATTAATGGCATTGCATTATGGCTATGTTTGATTGGATTTACAACATTATATGCATTTCTTTGTTATCTCATATGGTCATCTGTCTTTGGTTCACGTCATTTCATTCAATCAGTTGATTTAATTATTGTATTAGGGGCAGGTATATTTACTGAAGAAGTGACACCAATGTTAAAAGAACGATTAGACCGTGCACTTGAAATTTATCATCATTCTGAACATAAGCCTCAACTACTTGTATCAGGCGGACAGGGGCCAGATGAACCTATACCAGAGTCAATCGCAATGCAACGATATTTGATTAAACAAGGCGTCCCTAATGACAATATTTTATTAGAACAACAATCTACTAATACACACACAAACTTTGTATACTCTAAAGAAATTATTCTTCAATATTTTAACAATATGCCAAAGATGGTATGTGTCACAAGTCAGTTTCATATATTGCGAGCACTCAAGTTAGCCCAAAATTTAGATATTCCAACCTATGGTGTTGGCAGTCATACGCCTTATCATTTCTTCCATATTGCTTTAATTAGAGACTTTTTAGGCGTGATGTATCAATACCGATTACTTTTAACGATATATTTTGCACTCACATTTTGGATAAGTATCATCATTTTATGGATAAAATAAAAAGTGTCTTGTATACGCTACATTTTTACGTACATAAGACACTTTTTTATAAATGTTCTATCAATTGATATACTTTGCAATCTTGCCATCTTCAAGGTAAATGACTTTATCAGCATATTCAAACAATCGTTGGTCATGTGTGACCATAATGCCACACATATCATTATTTATAATTTCCTCTTTAATCATTTTTACTACGGATAATGCTCGTTTAGCATCTAAACTAGCTGTTGGTTCATCTGCTAATAACAGTTTAGGATCATTCATCAATGCTCTCATAATCGCAACTCTTTGCTTTTGTCCACCCGATAACATATGAGGAAAGGCATTTAATTTGTCTGATAATCCAATGTCCATTAATAACTTCGACGCTCGTTGATTTGCTTCCTTTTTAGACATTCCTGCTTCTCTTCCTACAATTGTAAGTTGATCCCTCACTGATAAATAAGGCACTAAATGAGATGATTGGAATATAAATCCAATATCCGTTAAACGACGTTCAGTATTACGTCGAGTATTTGAAAATAATGGCTTTCCTTGGTAATTAATCTCTCCTTTTGTTTGGGAAAGTAAACCACCTAGAATGGATAATAAAGTAGATTTTCCTGAACCTGAAGCACCAGAAAGTATAACAAACTCTCCTGGTTCAATTGTGATATCAATATCTTTCAATACCTTTGTTTCAGTATCTCCTTTACCAAATGTTTTCACAAGATGATTAACTTGTAATGACACTATTCTCCACCTCCTATTGCTTCTATTGGATCAACCTTAACAACTTTAATAAATGATAATAATGCGCCGACTATAGCAACGATAATAAAAATACCAATCACTAAAATATAATTTATTGTATTTAAATGAAATGGCATGGTCACAGGTAAAATCATAGCAATACCAGCAATTATACCGACTGAAATGACTACGGATAATAATGTCACTATTAGAATTTGAAGTAATAAAGAAGTCAGTAAATGTCTTGTTTTGATTCCTATTGCTTTTAAAATGCCAATTTCTGATACTTTTTGAATGGTCATGACATAAAAGAAAGCACTCAGAACGATTGCTGTAATAACGAACAGACTCATCACCATCATTTTTAAAGGTGCTTGTTCAGCTTGATAACTTGCGATGTTTGCTTTCAATTCACCGGTACTCGTCACTTTGATTCCTGGAATATCGTTTATTTGCTTTTCTTCCTGTTGAGATAGTGTGTTAACAGGATAAAATAACGCATATAGTCTATTAATATCCTGGAACCCCTTTTGATTCATCAATACGATAGAGCTATGTGCATACATTGCATCATCAAGAACTCCTGTAACTTTATATGTTTGTTGATGGTGTTTGAACTGAATATCGTCCCCTATTTTAATACCTTCACCTGTCAGTTTTTGATTCACTGCAATTTGATTCTTCTTTGTAGGTAGTTGTCCTTCCTTCAAATCAAATTGCTGTTCTTGTGGAGAATACATTGTGAGTACATCTTCATCATTATTACCAGCCACTTCTAAACTTTGTATATTCATTTGAGTTGGCTTTATATTAATCACCTTATTAATTTTCATTTGCTGTTTTGATGATAGATGAGATTTTTCAATCTGAGGTTCTTTCATATCTTGAGTAATATAATGTGTTGATTTAAATTGATCGAACATAGACACATTTTCTCTAGCTAGTCCTTGTGCTAAACCACTAATAAATAACACCATTAAGCTTAATAAGACAATGATTAACATGATTAATACATATCTAAACTTATAAAATTTAATTTCATTCCATGCTAATTTCATTCATACTCGCTCCTAAACTATGTTTGTTGATAGTTGTATCATAAGAAACATTTGTGAACTGAATGTGAACTCAAGCATACATTGTTTTCTAAAATTTATTCATTGTATAATAAAGGAAAAAAGGAGTGTGGATATGAATCGTTGCCTTATTGTAGATGATGATCCTAAAATATTAAATTACGTTGTAACACATTTAGAAAAAGAACATTTCTATACATATACGCATACAAATGGTGAAGAAGCACTTCATTTTCTTGATAATCATCCAGTCGATATTGCAATCGTGGATATTATGATGCATGGGATGGATGGATTTGAATTATGTCATATGATTAAAGAAGTTTATGATTTACCAGTGATTATGTTAACGGCGAGAGATGCACTTAGTGATAAAGAACGTGCATTTATAAGTGGGACGGATGATTATTTAACTAAGCCTTTTGAAGTTAAAGAGTTGATCTATCGTATTAAGGCTGTCTTACGTCGTTACCACATCCATGCGGATGAAACATTAACGATTGGGAATTTAACGTTACATCAAGCTTATATGGAAGTAGTAGTAAATGGTAAAACGATGACATTACCTAACAAAGAATTTCAACTTTTATTTCTATTAGCTTCAAATGAAAAGCAAATATTTTCTAGGACACATCTTATCGAAAAAATATGGGGTTATGATTACGAAGGTGATGAAAGAACTATTGACGTACATATAAAACGATTGCGACAACGATTGCAGCAACTAGATTCAGACGTGACAATTAAAACAGTACGTGGTCAAGGTTATAAGGTAGAACATCATGTTTAAAACGTTATATATCAGAATCGCTGTCTATACTATTACTGTCATATTATTCAGTGCCTTTATTAGTTTTATTTTGACAAATATCTATTACCATTTTAATTTAAAGGCGTCTAATGATGCGAAAATCATGACAACGTTAAAAGAATCAAGAGATTTTGAAAGTGACAATAATAATCAACTTAATCATTATTTTAAACATCTTGGTCAGATGAATTATCAAATTATGACAGTTGATCAGGATGGTAAAAAAACATTCTATGGTGCAAAATTTAGAAAAGACAACTTATCACAACGTCATATTAAAAGTGTCTTAAATGGCAACGAATATCATGGTATTAAAAATAAGTCTTTCGAACTTTTTGTAACTGGCTTTTTCGATAATGAAACGGATAACACTGTAGGTTTACAATTTAAAAATCATCACGAAATCGTCGCTGTCTTTATGCGTCCTGATATTGGTGAAACATTTAGTGAGTTTAGATTATTTTTAGCAGTACTCTTAACTTTATTATTATTAATCTCTATTTCACTTGTCATCGCTTCAACCTATGCCATTGTTAGGCCTGTTAAACAATTAAAACAAGGTACAGAAAGATTAATGAATGGGGACTTTAACACTCCTATCAAACAGACCCGTCAAGATGAAATAGGCACACTACAATATCGCTTTGATACGATGCGTCAATCTTTAAAGCAAGTTGATGAAATGCGACAACATTTTGTTCAGAATGTATCACATGAAATTAAAACACCACTCACACACATTAGACAATCATTAGTCGATTTAGAACGCGCTAAAAGTCAAAATGAACGTCAACAAAGTATTAATCATATCTATCAAATTACAAACCAGTTGAGCGAACTAACAAAAGAATTACTATTACTTTCAGAACTAGATAATGCACAGCATTTAACATTTTCGGATTATATTCAACTCGATCAATTAATCAATCACATTGTACGACATGAACATTACGCTATCGATCAAAAATCACTTATGCTGATGTCAGATTTAGAGTCTACTTATTTCCTAGGAAATGAAAGACTGATACATCAGGCCGTTAGTAATCTTATTAGCAATGCCATCAAGTATTCTTACGATGCATCACTCATTAATATTGAATTGAAACAAATAGCTCAAGGCATTCAAATTCAAGTTACTAATCAAGGTGATATCATCGACACGTTAGAGCAATCTCATTTGTTTGAGCGCTTTTACAAGCGTAGTACAGATGACAATAGTAACGGGTTGGGTCTAGCTATTACACAATCTATAATCCAGCTCCATCACGGAAAAATACACGTTACTAGTAACCATCAAGATGGTACAACCTTTACAATTATTTTGCCCAAAAATATATAATACTTTCACAAATGAGCAATAAAGCTATGTGGTTATTATCTTTGATAATTAACCACATAGCTTTATATATTAACCGCTTATCTTTATTTATCCTTTTCCAAATAATTATTATGTTTTAATGATTGATATAGAGGAGGTTACACCTGTGCAATTAAAATTATTTATTAGCCCCACTGAACGAAAGCAATTTGTAGAAATCCATTCACCACAAATGGATAAAAGTGTACAAAAAATAATTCAAACTGTTGAAGACATTGATCGTTTAACCGAAATAAATGGCAAATTAGATGAAGATATATTCCAACTAAAAATTGAAGATATCGCTAGCTTCCGTACTCAACAAAAACAAGTTGTAGCAGTATCCAATGGCAAAGTTTTCAATACTAAATACCGACTATATGAGTTAGAAGAACAACTCCCAAACACTTTCATTCGTATATCTAAGTCTGAAATTGTTAATCAACATGCCATTATTAAACTACAATTAGAAGCAAACGGATTAATACGTATGTATTTAAAGAACTTAGACGATGATTACACTTATTCCTCTAGAAGATATTTAAAATCAATTAAGGAGAGATTATCATTATGAAAAATATTTATAAATCCCTTTTCATTAGTTTAATGATTGGATTATTGCTTTCTAATTTTTTCAGTTTTCTCTATGCTAATGGACACTATCATCCATTGTCACCGTCTTCAACAATGGGCACAATTTATTACCATCATTTTTCAGAGCCTATCATTATGTTAATATCAATGTCTATTTGGATGCTAATAGGTCTTTTATTTTCATTTAATAGCCTAATATTCAATGCTACTGATTGGAGTATTACAAAATCTACATTTGTTCATTTTATATGTAGTTATTTTCCATTTACTATCCTTGCAATCTTAGCAGGTTGGTTCCCCTTAAAAATGATGAGTTTAGTTTCATACACCATCATTTTCATAGGCATCTACATCTTGATATGGTTTATAAGTTACTTAAAAACAAAAAAAGAAATCAAAAACATTAATGAAAAGCTTATCAAATTTAATTCTAATCATTAATAAAAACGCCTCTCTTACTAGTAGTTGATCTACTTATAAGAGAGGCGCTTTCCTTTTATTATTTAACTTTTAAATATTTAACAATTTCTTTATTTACTGCGTGATACACATCTTCATGTTCTGATAAGTTTAAACCGAATGAAGGTACCATTTCTTTAATAGCTGGTTCCCATGATTTAAAGTCATCTTTATAACATCTTTGAAGGACGTCAAACATGATATCTACAGCTGTGGATGCACCTGGTGATGCACCAAGTAGCGCTGCTAATGTGCCATCTTCTGACGTAATCACTTCTGTACCAAATTGTAGGTTTCCTTTGGCATCTTTAGTATCTTTAATCACTTGTACACGTTGACCTGCAGTAATGACTTCCCAATCTTCATCTTTAGCATTTGGTAAGAAAACTCGTAAGTCGTCAACTCTTTCTTCGTTTGAAAGCATTAATTGTGATACTAAATATTTAGTTAAATCAAACTCCTTAACACCTGCTGATAACATCGTTACGATATTATTTGGTTTTACTGATTTAATTAAATCTAAGTATGAACCTGTTTTTAAGAATTTAGGTGAGAAACCTGCAAATGGTCCAAATAGTAATGAACGTTCGCCATTCACAAATCGAGTATCTAAGTGCGGTACAGACATAGGTGGTGCTCCCACTTCTGCTTTACCATACACTTTCGCATGATGGCGATTAATTACATCAGGATTTTTACATCTTAAGAATAATCCACTTACCGGGAACCCTCCGATATGTTTAGATTCTTTGATACCTGTTTTTTGCAGTAATGGTAAGCTTGCACCGCCTGCACCAATAAATACAAAGTCAGTTTCATAAGTTGTTACTTGATTATTAGTTAAATTTTTTACTTCAACTAACCAAGTCCCATTACTTTGTTTTTTAATATCTAACACTTCGTGTTTATATTGAATTTCAACATTCTTTTGTTGTAAATTACTGAATAATTTTTTAGTTAAAGCACCGAAGTTAACATCTGTACCAGTTTCATCATAAGTAATTGCAACTGGTTCGTCATCTGTTCTACCTTCCATCATCAACGGTACCCATTCAGCAATTTTATTTCTATCTTCAGAAATTTCCATTTTACCGAATAATACATTTCTTTGAAGACTTTCTACACGACGTTTCAAGAATTCAATATTGTTTGTACCTTTAACGAAGCTCATATGTGGTACTGATTGGATAAAGTTTTCAGGATTTTCTAACTGACCTGTTTTAACTAAATATGCCCAAAATTGTTTAGAAATTTGGAATTGTTCATTGATTTTAATCGCTTTACTAATATCTACAGATCCATCTTTACCTTCTTTGGTATAGTTCAACTCACATAATGCTGAATGCCCTGTACCAGCATTATTCCATACATTTGAACTTTCTTCGCCAGGTTGATTTAACTTTTCAAATACTTTGATTTCTTTATCAGGCGTTAATTCTTTTAATAATGTTCCTAGTGTTGCACTCATAATACCGCCACCAATTAAGATGACGTCTGTTTTGCTATGTTGTGTACTCATAACAAATACAGTCCCCCTTTTTAGTTGATTAATGAAACATCAAATGATCTAGACTTATATTAAAGCGCTTTCTAATTAGATAAAAAAATAAAATCAATAATGTTTTTCTTTTCTAAACATCATGTCGTCTTGGTTTTATTATTCATGAAATCTAGTCATAATCACTCAATCCATTACCTAAAACATGACACTTAAAACATTTTATATTGTACCATAACATGACTATTTTAATGAAAACAATCACCTATTGTACAATATAATTACAATTAATCATCTTAGGATAATTAAATTGAAATTAATATATATCTATATTTCAACCAAATAGATGTTTTCTAAATATTGGTAATATATCTATTTTAACATATTCGTTTATCTATTTCGTAATCTATGTCATGATATAATAATTAAAAATTCACAAAATATAAGAGGTGTTCAAATGAAGTCGTTCACATTTTTCATGCATAATATCTATGCCATGGGCGGTACAGTTAAATCGATTTCACAACTAGCTAACACATTAGCTGAAAAGGGTCATCCTGTTACGATTATTTCTGTCTTTAGAGGCAATGATCAACCTTATTTCAACTTACACAAAGACATCAAAGTACAAGATTTAGTTGATTATCGTTTAAAACCAACTCATTTTAATGCTATTTTAGCAAATCGAATAAGAAAATATACACCCTTGTTAAAGCCTAAACATTTATCTCAATATGAACCTGGATTAAATCAATTTTCAAGTTATGTTGAGAAAAAGATGATAAAAGCTATCAAACGTGTATCAACGGATGTCCTAATTGGTACAAGAGCAAGTTTTAATATCTTAATTGCTAAATATCAGAATAAAAATGTCACTACCGTTGCTATGGAACATATGAATTTTAATGCACATGAGCAAAAATTCCAAAATCAAATCATTAATGCCTACCGTGATGTTAATAAAATCACTACGTTAACTTCAGCCGATCAATCCATATATCAATCCAAACTAAAAACGCCCGTTTATGTAGTGCCAAATATTGCTAATAATAAACGTATCGCTGCTCAAAAGAAAAATATTATTCTTGCAGCAGGCAGATTGGAATACGAAAAAGGATTTGACCTCTTATTAGAAAGTATCAGATTAATTCAAGATGACTTAAGACATTTAAACTATGAATTACATTTATATGGTGATGGACAAGAGAAAGAACATTTAAAACAATTTATCGACCAATATCAATTACAAGATATTGTACACCTTTATCCTGCCACACCATCACTTAATCAAAAGTTAGCTCAAAGTAAAATCACTGTTATACCATCTAGAAACGAAGGATTTGGAATGGTGATATTAGAAGCTATGGCACAAGATAACTTTGTCATTAGTTTCGATGGTAATACTGGTCCTGATTCAATCATTAAAAGTGGTAAGAATGGTTACTTAGTAACTCATGATGATACATCACAACTTGCTAAACGTATCGATCTAACGATGCATAATGATGAGGAACTACAACACATCATTCAAGAAGGACATGAAACACTGAAATCATATTCTGCAGAAGCCGTATACCACGACTTCATGAATATGTTCACTTAACATATAAACTTCTAAAATAAAAACTGATTTCTCGAAAATCGAGAAATCAGTTTTTAAATGCTTCTTTAATTTGTTCTTATAATATTACTGATAAGATAAATGTCCAAATACAAATGAATATGAGTAATCCAACACTGTATCTTAGAGTCATTTTTAATAGTTCTGATTCTTTACCTACTTCTTTAACAGCTGCAGTTGCAATAGCAATGGATTGAGGAGAAATCAATTTCGCTGCTACACCACCAACTGTATTAGAAGCAACCAATAATGAACCACTCGTACCAATTTGTTGTGCTACAGAAGCTTGAATAGGTGCAAAAAGTGAGTTGTTATTCACAACTGAACCTGTCATAAATACACCAATCCAACCTAGTATTGGAGATAGTAATGGGAATACATCGCCTGTTTTTGCAATTCCTTGACCCATAGCACTACTTAGACCACCATATGTTGTAATTTTAGAGATAGCTAAAATAAAGCAAATTGTTAATATTGGTAACCATAATTCTTTAAATGTTACACCGAATAAACGCCCTGCATCACCAAAACCAACTTTTTTAGACATCAATACTGTAATAATAATGGTAATTAAAATCGCTGTACCTGTTTGTCCAATCAGGTTCAATGATAATGTAATTGGTTTATGTGCCACTTCACTAAATGTTCCTGGTAAATTAAAGTTTAATACTAAGCTTGATAACTTACCTTTAGGTAAGAATAAATTTTTGAATGATGGTGCGCTCCAAATCATAACAATGATCGTTAAAATGACAAATGGACTCCACGCATATAATATTGATTTAGCACTGTGGTGTTTTACTGGTTCAGGTTTTACGTCTTTTTGAACTCTAAACGTATGTTTAGGTTGGAATTTTCTAGAGAATAATGCTAAAGCTAACATTGATGCTAATGGTGGAATAATATCTGCTAATTCCGGTCCATTAAATACTGTTAATAAAGCTTGTAACACAGTATAAGTAATAGATACAACTAAGATTGAAGGTAATGTTTCTTTAATCCCTTTGAATCCATCAATGATAAAGATTAATAAAAACGGAATAAAGAAGTTGATAATAACTAATGTAAATACGGATGTTTGAGAAACGCCCATAGCTGATACATCACCAGGTAAATGTAAAGTATCAATAACTCCAACTGGAATACCAATAGCTCCAAATGCACCTGAAGCTGCGTTTGCAACTAAACATAACATAGCAGCTTGTAATGGTTTGAAGCCTAATTGCGCTAATAATAATGCACAAATCGCAATAGGAACCCCAAATCCAGCAGCCCCTTCTAAAAAGGCATTAAATGAGAATCCAATTAATAACAATTGAATACGTTGGTCTTGCGAAATACTCGTAATGCTATCTTGAATCGTTGAGAACTGTCCAGATTCTAATGTGATTTTATACAGTAATACTGCCATCATAACAATATAACCAATAGGGATAATACCTTGGAAGAAACCTTCCACAACTGCGCCTGAAGCAATACCTACTGGAAGTTTAAAGAACGGAATAGCGATTAACAGTGTTACAACTAAAGTTGTCACTGCCGCATATATCCCTTTCATTTTAAAAACAGTTAAACATAATAAAAACAGGATAATTGGAATTGCAGCAATAATACTAGATAACACTAAGTTATCAAATGGATTGAATGAATTTACTAACATAGTTTGACTCTTCCTTTACTATAAATTTTGTTGTCTCTAGCTAGATTTATATCAAAATTAAATTATTGAATATCTGTAATTGTGATTCTTCATTAATATTTATCCATTTATACTTGTGAACTTTTTCACAATTAAAATATATCATCTTCTAGTTAAAATTACAACATTGTTTTTATAGTTTTTCTCAATTATTTTATAATATTCTCAATCACTAACTCTTTTAAAGCGCTTAACGAATGAGTAAGCGGTTACTTAATCAAAAATAAGTGCCTTGTGATGTATTCATACGACTCACATGATAAAATAGAAAGAATAAATTTAGTCTTAAAGAGGTCAACGATATGATAAAGCAAATTAATATTACTAATTTAGAAAATATAGATATTCAACTCACGAAAGCTTTGGATGAAGGTTATACTCATTTTGCCCCTTATTCGAATGATATGATGATTCATCAAAAGATGTTCGAAGCTGTAGAGTTAAAAAGCACTTCAATCATTGTTGATTATACAATCGACAAATCATATCTAAATGATTGTCGTTATTTTGGACTTGAAACCATCGATTTTATTGACTGGGTGAAAAATATTAATCATTATCCAAACGTGATTTTTGAAATTAAATCAGCCTTATCTCACCTAGAAAAATTCAATATTGAAACAATATTTGATTTAGCTTTAGTTACTATTTTAAAAGGACAATTAGCTGTCGATGGACATGTCGTCTATGATTTCAAAGCACCTATGCATACAAGTACTGCACTTTGGTCATCTATTGATAAAGATAATATAAGTAAAATCAATCAATTCTATTTAAATACGATAGCTTATGAACATCGTCAAAAAGTACCATTTCCTAAATTCACTTTTGATGACCATAGTGACTTAAGATATTCAGATTCAGTGTTATTAAGCACTAAATTCAAATTGCCCAAATGGATGTTTAAACCATTTAAAAATCATTCTTTAAAAAAACATAGAGAAATAAGTTATATATATGATAAAGACACATCGGTACTGAAAGACCTTGTTGTCTTTATCGGATTTGATTATGGTTATCGTGGCAATTCTAAATATTTATTTAGCTACTTTGTAAAACGTAATCCAACGATTAAAACTTATTTTGTTACAAATGATAGACAAGGACCACATTTTATATCGCCTGATAATCCAGAAACACAAGCCATGATTGAAACAGCTAAAGTTGTGGTTACTGAAAGCTATATGCCAGATGCCATCAAACCTAATGGTACTATTATTCAGCTTTGGCATGGGACACCAATTAAAAAGTTATTTTTAGATAGTCGTGAACCAAATCAAAACTTAAATATTTATAATTACAGAGCCCGTAAATATAATAAATTAGCTAAACAAGATTATTTAGTATGTGACTCTAAACTAGCTATGGATATGTTTCATTCAGCTTTCCCAACACATCATACACACGTGTTACCTATTGGCTATCCAAGAGTGCAATATTTGTTGAATAAACTGAATGAGTCTTCATTTTATGAACAACTTAAACGTGAATTAAGATGCGACTCAAATAAACCTGTGCTATTATATGCACCGACATGGGTTTCAGATCATCATGATGATGAATTGTTACCAATCTCAGAACAATTATTAGCTAAATATAATGTCATATTCAAAGGACACGTTGAAAGTGACCGTGTAGCTCAGCTACCTGATGGCGTGATTTTACCTCAAAAAGGTATTGAAACACAGGACCTATTGCTTATTTCTGATGTCGTTTTAACAGATTATTCTTCAATTATTTTTGATGCTTTAACGATAGATAAACGTGTTTGTTTATACACACCGAATCACACAAAATATGTCGAAGAACGTGGTGTTTATAAAGACGTTATCAAAAGTTTATCTAATGTCTGGTACACAGATGCTGATTTGTTAACACGTGATTTAATCAATGATATGATTCCTAAAAATCATAATCCATACATCAATAAGGATAACCAATCATTACAATACTTAACTCAACTCATTCAAGATGAACTAAAATAAAATAGTTTTTTATAAAAAGGCGTACCACAAATGGTGAGAATTTGTGATACGCTTTTTTCTTACTATATAAATTCAGATTTTAATCTATTTTCCATAAGCTGGATCAACAACAACAGGTTGACCTTGACTATTCACTGTAACAATAGAATAAACACCATTTTGTTGTGGATCTTTAAAACTAAATACATAACTGTAATTACCATTGTTACCTTCAATGCCGTAGTCATTATACGTTTTATTATGATTACCATATAAATTAGCTTCTTGTTTAGCAATATCTAAGGCAGTTTGGAAGTTTGGTAATTGTTTTAAGGCTTCTGATTGATTCACATTATCTCTTGTTAAGCTTCTTGCTACATTAACTGCATTAGTACCATGATAAGGTACTACATAACCGTTATTACCTTGTGTAGGTTGTTGTGTATCTTGGTTTGATGAGCCTTGGTTTGGTGTACCTTGATTATTATTAGTATTACTTGGTTGCTGATTATTGTTTGTAGCACCATTATTATTTCCATTCGTATTTTGTGCTTGTTGATCTGAACTACTTCCATTATTATTGGATGACGCTAGTTGGTTATGATCACTATCTTGGTTACTACTTGTTGAATTGCTATCGTTTGAAGCTACGTTATCATTTTTATCTTTGTCTTTGTTTTTATCGTCTTTATCGCTTTCTTTATCAGACGATTTGTCCTTTGAATGATCATTAGATGCTTTATCTTTCTGTTCAGTTTTTGACTGATCATCCTTAGAACTATCTTTGTCCTTACTACTATCATCATTAGAACATGCTGCTGCGCCTAAAATTAAGGATAAAGCTAACAAACTCGTATACAATTTCTTCATTAATAAAACCTCCTATAGTATTTTTATTAACCATTCAAACATCTTCACCCTATTATCAACGCAGTTACATTGATAATTAAAAACATAAAAAAGGGCATAATATTTAATTACTTATAAATATTATACCCTAATTTTATTAATTTTTCGTATTATTTTAATAAAGATTAACCTTCAATATCTTTATGAATTAAATCTCCAATATATTGAGATGCTGTGCCTTTATCAACTGAACAGAATCGATGATAAAATGCATCAATTTTGTCTTGATAGTCATGTTGCACCTTATCTAAATCTTTAAGTTGTTTTGCTAATTCATATGGTTCTGTGAAAATAGGACCTGGTAAGTCTTTTTTATAATCCATATAGAAGCCTCGTAAGCCTTTGTCATATTTATCAATATCATATGCAAAGAAGAATTGAGGGCGTTTTAAAATACCGTAATCAAACATAACTGAAGAGTAATCTGTAATGAGACAATCACTCACTAAGAATAACTCAGATACATCGTTATAATTAGAAACATCCACAGCAAAGTTTTCAAATCCTGTTAAATCAATCGCATTTGAAATTAAATAATGCATACGTAAAAGGATAACATAGTCATCGCCTAATTCTTGATATAAATTATTTAGATCGATTTTCAGTTCAAATAAATACTTGCCTTTACTTACAAACTCGTCATCTCTCCAAGTTGGCGCATACATAATGACTTTTTTATCTTCAGGAATATTTAAGTTCTTCTTAATTTCATTTTTAAAATCTTCATCGTTTGCTCTATTTACTAAAATATCATTTCTAGGATAACCAATTTCTAACATTCTAGGTTCATCCATCCAAAATGCACTTTTGAAAATTTCAGTAGAATATCTGTTTGGAGAAATTAAATAGTCCCATCTTGATGTTTCACGATTAAAGTTTCGTTTATATTTAGGTGTCGTCGTACCTGGCATACGAACCACTTTCATATCATTAGCTAAGCGTTTCAATGGTGTGCCGTGCCAAGTTTGAATGTAAGTTTGATTTTCTTTCTTATTTAAATATAATGGTAATCTCGCATTTGAAACCCAATGACTCGCTTCAGAATATGCTTTATAATAGGCTTCTGAATTTCGTTTAACTGTTTCCGCATTACCTGGAACTACGTGATTTTTAGGATTTTTAAAAGACCATACATAACGATAATTCGGATAATATTTTTGCATATATTCATAAATATATTTAGGACTATCGCTATAGTTTTTACCACCGAATGATTCAAATACAATCGTTTCTGGCTTAACATTGTCTTCTTTATCTGTTAATTCATAAATAGAGCGATTTTTATTCTTATTACGTAAAACAATATTTTTAACATGTCTTAATGTCTTTCTAAATTGATTCACTTGAAATGCTTTTTCTGTATCTTCGTTCATTAATAGAATCGTTTCAATTTTGTTAATAAGATGTTGATGTTTAATCAAGTTAACATTTAAATAACGTGCAAGTTCAACAAGTGTTTCTTTGTGTGCAGCATATCGTTTCTTAATATCATGATGTGTAGGATCAAAATCTCTCGCAATTTGCTGTTCTAATTTATTAATAATAAATGATTTAGTCTCTTTATGAGTGACACGTGCCATTGCATCATAGAACATTTTGACATAATCTTCGAATAAGATGTCAAAGTCTTGTTCACTTAATGTCTTACCATCAAATGGATCATATACTTCTCCACGATAATAGAATGAGAAATTCGTAATTCTCATAAATTTATTAACATATTTTGAATACTCAATAACGAATGACCAGTCTGTATACACATTTAAATCTTCATTAAACTTTAAATCATGTGCTCTGACGATAGCCGTTCTAAAAATAATGTTACATGCTGTTTGCTTTCTTAAAAATGAATTAATATTACGTTTACCATCAAAATAGTTAACTTTTACTTTGTCTAAGTCAACATATTGTGGCTTTTTAAGCATAAATGAATGCACAGGTGCAATTAACCCATCTGTATAATTAAACTTATCTAAGTAAAAAGTAATTGCATAAGAAGCTAATTCATCATCTGCATCTAAGAACATGAAATAAGGAGTTTCTACTTCCTTCATTGCAACATTTCGTGCGTGTGCATGACCTTGATTTTCTTCTAATTTAATGTAATTAACTTTTTTATCATAATCTTTAAGTGATTCTTTCATCAATGCCTCTGTTTGATCTGTGGAACCATCGTTAACTATGATAACTTCAAAATCTTGAGTACGTTGTTGCTTAATACTTTCTATACAACTTTGAATATACTCCTCTGAATTATAGTAAGTGACAATAATCGTCAATGAATGCATCTAATACGTCCTTTCCAACGTTAAATCTTTTTATATTTATCTAATTATTTTAATCATAATTAAAAAATTAACGTCATCATTATATCTGACTTTGTACTGATATGCGAATAATTCAATATGTGATTTCAAATCAAATCATAGATATATACATAATTATAATTCCTTTTCCATGATAATATCTCTATCCACAACATCTCCTGTAATAAATTCGTGGTGTCCTGTTTCAACAAAACCTCGTGATTCATAAAACTTAATGGCTTGAGGATTATTTTCCCAAACGCCTAACCAAATTTTGGATTTTTTATATGCTTTTGCTTTCTCAACAGCAAGGTCTATAAATTTTTTGCCTCTGCCTCCACCTTGATGTGATTGATAAAAATAAATACGTTGAACTTCTAAATAATCGGGGCCATGTGGTTCAGTTTGTGCATCATCAACATTAAATTTTGTGTATCCAACAATATCGTCATCTTCAGTAAAAAAATAATAAAATGATAACGGTTCTTGTAATTCTTTTTTTAAAGTCTCAATATTAAACGCACTATCAAAGTACTTTTGTAAATTATCATCTGTATAGAATGGTCCAAATGTTTCATAAAACGTTTCTATCGCTATCTTTTGTAATGTTTCAACTTCTTCAATACTTACTTCCCTTATTTGTTTCATGATTACATAAATCCCCCTTTAATCGTGTAGATTAACAATACTTTATCTTATTTCTTAAAAAAATTCATCTATTATTAATTATTTTCATAATCAAAGCAATCACTTTGGACTTCAAGCATCTCGTTTTGATTCTAACGGTATTTAGTTTTATAAAAAATCTTTTAAAAAGTAAAATACTTATTGATAATCTTTATCAATAAGTATAAAGTTATAATTAATCAATCACACTCATAAAGGATGGAATTAAATGGAAAATTTGTTTGTATTAGGAATTACTGGACCTACAAGTCTTGTCATCATTAGTATTATTGCCTTAATCATTTTTGGACCTACGAAGTTACCACAATTTGGACGTTCTATTGGATCAACATTAAAAGAATTTAAATCCGCTGCTGAACACATGGACGACGATTCTACAGACACACCCAGTAAAGCATCAAAATCACAACGTGAACAATCAAAATAACTCGACATTATTAGACCATTTTACTGAATTACGACAACGATTAGTACATACTCTGATTGCCTTTATTATCGCAACAGTGATAACTTATCTATCATCACATTGGTGGGTTAAACCTTTTTTACATTATGTAAAACGTTCTGATGTGACGTTGCACACATTCTCGTTTACTGAAACCATACAAATTTATATTATGATTATATTTACGGTTGCCCTTTGCATTATTGCACCAATGATTTTCTATCAATTATGGGCATTTATCGCACCAGGCTTACATCAACATGAACGCAAATTCATCTATAAATATAGTATCTTTTGTGCAGTTCTTTTTATTCTTGGCGTTATATTTGCCTTTTTTATTGGTTTTCCACTGATTATTAATTTTTCAATTAACTTATCAGATGCCCTTAGTATCGAACCAATCATAGGTTTAAAAGCATATTTAGGAGAACTCATAAGATGGCTATTGGTTTTTGGTTTTTTATTCCAAATTCCAGTACTATTTTTAGGATTAGCGCATTTTGGTTTAATTGATCCGCGCCAATTAGGTACTTATCGTAAATATATTTATTTTGCATGTTTTGTAGTTGCTAGTATCATTGCACCACCTGATTTAGTACTTAATTTATTATTAACGTTACCTTTAATTCTTTTATTTGAATTTAGTATGCTCATCGCCAAAATCACATATAAACAGCAAAACATCTCGAACGAAGTCTAATATCTTCATTCGAGATGTTTATTTATTTCTTACGATTGTTTAAAACGAATATAAGAATAAGTATGATTAATATGACTTGAGCAATAATGGTTTCAACACTTGGATAGAAACCAATCCAACTCAATGTTGGTAATCCTTCAATACTATGCTGAGACATATAGCCTAACAATTGTAATTTTTGAATACTTACACCTAACATTTTAAATGTCATGACAAATATTAAGATAGACAGTACTCTAAATATGAATCGTACAGGAACAAGTTTCACAATAAATCTAAATGCAAATGCGAAGATAATTAATATGATGATGGCTAATCCTATACCAAGAATAAAATCTTTAGTAGTAATACTACCAATCATTCCCATATAGAAGATAATGACTTCGACACCTTCACGTAATACAGAAATTAATCCAATTGTACCTAGTAATATTAAATTACCATTACTCATCGCATTGTTATACATGCTCTGGATCATTTCATTCCAACGTTGAGCATTTGATCTTCGATGCATCCAAATACCAACAACATACATTAATACCACTGCTACGATACCTAAAATAGCTTCCATACCTTCTCTTACGACGCCATTATTACCAATCGTATAGATAAAGGTAATACCTAGTCCAATACTTAAAATAAGACCTAATAAGGCACCGCCTACTACACTAGACGTTCCTTTAACATCCTTAACTTTACGTGTCATCGTTGTTAAGGTCATGATAATTAATAAGACCTCGATACCTTCACGTAGGAAAATAATCATGACATCTACAAATGAATACTCACCTTGTCCGACCGTATCTTTGATTTCTGAATTTAATTCTTGTAACCCTTTTTTCACACGGTCTTTATTAGATTGATCTAAAATACTTTGGTAGTAAGGAATTTTATCTTCTATTTTAGTATATAAACTACTATTTTTAGTTTGAATTTTACCTTCGACATATGGCCAGATTTTAACAAATTGCGATAATGATGCATCTGCTTTATCTAAATCATTGTCATTGATACCAGCAATCGCTTTATCTAATTCTTCATTGAGTTGAGTAACTTTATACTTATCTGAGTCTGAATCAGATTGCTTTTGATCAACGGTATCAATACTGTTCTTAAACGTTGACCATGCAGTTTTAACTTTGTCAGTATCTAGTGGCTCTTTTTGAATGGCAACTCTTAATTGCATTAAATTAACTTCAATTTGACCATATTTACCATCATCATAATTTCGAATGACTGTTTCATTACTCGTCCATATCGAATTTAAATCATTATTTAATGATTGTAGTTCTGTGTGATTTTTATCTTTGATGGCTTTTTTCATTGGTGCGTCTTTAGCATCAACTGCTTGTTGTAATTCCTTAATCTTTCCTGAAGCGTCTTTAGAAGATTGTTGATTTTCATAAGCAATAAGCGCTTTAGTCAGTTCACCAAGTTTGTCCGCTTTAGCATCGTCTGATGAAGCATGTTCTACTTCTTTCAACTTGCTATTAACTTGTTTGCCTTCTTTGCTATCATTATTAATCTTTAACGCTTTAATTTCTTTTTTAACGTCTTTTAATGCTTTAGCTTTATCAGATTGGCTTTTATCTTTATCTGCAATTGTCGATTTCGCATCAGTAATCGCAACATATGTTTCGCTCATTGAGGCTGATTCGGCGTGTGCAGGTGTAAATCTAAAAATAGATAGCCCAATCATTAATATCACTACTATTTTAATTAAATAGTGTTTCACCTAGGTAGCCTCCCTTTTGTACGCCTGGCAATACGATAAATGTAGCAGTACCTCTATGCGTAATATATTCATTCAATTTGTCTTTATGACCTAGATGATTCTGTATATCAATAAATTGTTGTGGTGATTTTTGGAAACTAATAAATAATAATCCTGTTTCTAAATTGCCAGTTTTTTCGTTAGTACCTGCAGTATAATTATACGCACGTCTTTTAATTGAAGTTTTCGCTTCTCTTGCCAATCGTGCATGGGCGTCTTCTGGAATGACATATTCTCCTGTACTATCTTTAGCTTTTAAATCCAACTCATCAAATTCTTTTTTACCTGTTAACGGTGCACCTGAACTTCTTTTTCTACCGAAAGTAGCTTCTTGTTCTTCTAATGCAGTACGATCCCATGTTTCGATGTGAATTTGAATACGTCGAATGATACAATATGTGCCATTTTTAGCCCAACCGTCATTAATAAAGACATAATCTTTGTATTCATTAGTCTTTCTCGGATTAACTGTACCATCCTTAAACGCCATTAGATTTCTTGGTGTTTCTTTACCTTTGACTGATACAAATCCGTTTTGTGACCATTTTACTTTGACTAAATCTCTAAACGGACGAATTAAGTTATGTACAGCATGAAATGTCACTTGCTCATCATTAGAACAAGCTTGAATCATGATGTCACCATCACTATAGTCTTCGTCTATTTGATCATTTGGAAAATGTGGTAAATCTTTATAGTCTTTTCGGATTTTGTCGGAAAGGCCTAACTTTTTCATAAATGATTTACTCACACCAAATGTGAGTGTTAATTTACTAGCGCCTAAACCGATAGCTTCGCCAGTATCAACGGGTGGTAACAAAGGATTCTTACTATCCTTTTCTACCGCATCGCCGTCAGTCATATTTTCCGCCATTTTAGTCCATTGTTTAAACATATCCTTAATGGCACTTTTATCTTTAGATTTAAGTTCTAATGATACGACATTACATGTTTTCTGTGTTGGTGTTGTAATGCCTGCTTGTACTTTGCCATAAAATTCATATGCATCTTTTTCTTCATCTTCTGGCGTATCAAACATTGACTTAAATGAAAATACACTACCTGCTCCACTTGCACCAATGACTACGCCAGCTCCACCAATACCCATCATTTTTAAAAATGAGCGTCTTGAAACAGAAGACGATGATTGATTATCTACTTTACTCATTCTGTAACCACAGCCATCTTACTTAGTGGTTCTCCTAAAGAATTCACTGCATCTGAAAGTGCTTTTCTATCTTTCTTAGTTACATCATTATAAGATTTGTATCCGTCTCCGTCTTTATATTTATCAAGTACTTCATTCACTTTATCAAAGTTCTTTTGAATATCAGCACTTAATTTTTTATCTTTTTTCTCTAATGTTGGTTTGAATAATTCATAAATCTTTTGTGCACCTTCGATATTAGCTTTGAAGTCATATAAATCTGTGTGAGAATAAATTTCTTCTTCACCAGTAATTTTAGACGTTGATACTTCGTTTAATAAATCTACTGACCCCTGTAACATTAACTTAGGTGTAATATCTAAAGTTTCAGCCTTAGCATGTAGCTCTTTAGCATCTTTTAATAATTGTTGAGCATCTTTCTTAGTTGTATCGTCTATTGTGTTATCTTGATATAATTGTTTCTCTATTTTATGGTAACCAGACCATTCTTTTTCTTTCTTTTCTTCTTTCATATCTGCTAAACGTGCATCAATTTTGGGATCTAAATCACCAAATGCTTCTGCAACAGGTTCTGAACGTTCATAATACATACGTACTTTAGGATATAATTCTTTCGCTTTATCCATATCATTATTGTCAATCGCATCTACAAACTGTTGAGTCCCTTTTAAGAATTCATCTAATTGTTTATCAGTATATTTTTCATATTTTTTAGTAGCTTCTTTTAATTCAGCTTTGTTTTCACTATTATTACTACTCTTATTAGCATTATCTTTACCGCCATCACTATTGTTACCACATGCTGCTAAAAGTAAAGACGACGTTAATAAAATTACTGGTAATTTCTTCATTCCTACACCTCTTCAAAATTTTTCACGTTGATTTGTCGCGCTATATATACAGAATATTTTTATCTATGAAATATCAATTGATAATCATTATCAAAATAATTATATGTGTCCGTTTTAAATGTGTCAACAACAATTCTTTTCAATTTTTATGAGACAGATTTTTTAACATTTTAATTTCTAAAACTTTATGCAATTTCACTTCGTTTTATATTAAAATAACTATGGCATTATTTTGATAAATATAAATAAGGAAAGTAGAAATCATTTTAATAAGTAAATAAACAAATTATAATGAAGGTCAATAATATTGAAGGAGTGAACATGTTTTGGCAGAAGAATTTAAAGCTTATGTCGTAGATAGAGATGATGAAGGAAAGGTCTCTGCAGATTTTAAGCAACTTACAATAAATGATTTACCTGAAGGTGATGTCCTTATTAAAGTACATTACTCAAGTATTAACTATAAAGATGCATTAGCTACACAAGATCGTAATGCAATTGTTAAACAATATCCTATGGTACCAGGAATAGATTTATCAGGTGAAATTGTAGAATCTAATGCACCAGGTCACTATGTAGGAGATAAAGTCATTGTAACAAGCTATGATTTGGGCGTGAGTCAATTTGGTGGTTTCAGTGAATATGCTCGTGTGAATAGCGAATGGATTATCGATCTACCCGAAGATTTAACTTTAGAAGAAGCTATGATTTATGGTACTGCTGGTTACACAGCTGGTTTAGCTATTGAGCGATTAGAAACAGAAGGATTAACAATAGAAAAGGATAATGTATTAGTTAGAGGCGCTTCTGGTGGCGTTGGTATGCTATCAGTCCTTATGTTAGATAAATTAGGTTATGACGTTGTTGCTAGTACTGGGCGTAAAGATGCAACTGACAAATTGAAAACATTAGGCGCTAAGGATGTTATTGATCGCTTACCTGAATATGATGGTAAAGCATTAGGTTCAAGAACTTGGCAGGCTGCTATAGATCCAGTTGGCGGCGAAAGTTTAGCTAATATCGTCAATAAGCTTGATAATAATGGCAGTATAGCCGTTATTGGAATGACTGGTGGCACTCAATTCGAAAGTTCTGTCTTTCCACTTATTTTAAGAGGAATCAGTATATTAGGCGTTGATTCTGTCTTCACTCCAATTAAACTACGCAAACTCGTCTGGCGTCGTCTTGCCAAAGATTTAAAACCAAAACAATTACATGATATTAAAGAAGTCATTGCATTTGATGACTTACCAAATGGTATTGATCGTGTAATGAATCATCAGCACATGGGTCGAATCGTTGTCGACTTTGGTGTTAAATAACATAAGAGCTTACAACAAAAAGGCGTCCTCGTTACATTGTCGAGGACGCCTTTTGAATATGTTTAAAATAAAATATACATCCCCATTGAATGTGGCTCTGTAGATTGAAAACCAAATTTTTCATACAATTTATCTGCGGGATAATCAGCCATTAAACTCACATAAGTACCTTTTACCGCATTTTCATGAACGTATTGCATAATGTGTTCCATAATTGTACGACCATATCCTTGTCCTTGATAATCTGGGTGAACAGCAATATCGACAATTTGAAGTGCTGTTCCCTCATCTCCAACGATTCTACCCATACCTATTAATGACAACTCATAATATAAAGTGATATTAAAACAAGCATTAGGCAATCCTCTTTTAGCCGCTTCAGTGGACTTTGCACTTAGTCCCGCATCTAATCGTAATTTTAAATAATCTTCTACGGACGGCGCTATATGTTTGATAACTACCATTATGACTCCTCCAAATTTTTCTTTTTAAAATAAATATTGGTTTATAATTTCTTTATTAGACTCTTTGAAGATATCATTATGACTTGACACATAGCCTTCTGTTGGAGCATCAGGTTGAATATACGTTTTAACAAGGTTAGCTGCGTTACCTGCATCACTAAAGGCACTCGCAATCAAGTGAACTTTTGCTTCATGATGTACAATATCACCACATGCAAAGATACCTGGAATATTAGTAGTTGTATTTCCAAAACCTTTAACTCGATATTCATCATATAATTCAAATTGTGATGTACAATCCTTTAATAGCGGATTTTCATGATCAAAGCCATGGCTAATGATGACGTCATCAAATGACGCTATAGTCATTTCTCCTGTCTCTATGTTTTCTAATTTAACTTGGTGAATATACGTATCTTCTTCGTTACCTATGAGTTCACTAATTTGTGTATGTGGTATCAATGTTACATTTAAATCTTCTAGAACTTTAGTCATTGCTTCATATCCAGACACTTCTGGTTTTCTAAATATAACTGTCACACTGTTCGCAATTTGAGCAATATCACGCGCCCAATCTAACGCAGTATTGCCGCCACCAGAAATAAGTACATCTTTCCCCTTAAATCTTCCAAATGATTGCACGACATAATGCAAGTTCGTCAGTTGATATCTTTCAGCCCCTTTGATATTTAATGGTTTAGGATTTATAATCCCACCACCGATTGCAAAAATAACCGATTTAGAATGGAAGATATGGCCTTTTTCAGTTTCAACTTCAAAGTGTCTTTCATCTATTTTTCTTATATCTATGACACGTTCATTTAAATTCACTTTAGGATTAAAGTGTAACCCTTGTTGAATCATATCTTCAATTACTTGGTAACATGGTTTAGGTGCTACGCCACCTATATCCCATATAATTTTTTCTGGATAAACTTGCATCTTTCCACCCAATTTATCTTGAACGTCTATGATTCTCACAGACATCCCTCTTAGACCTGAGTAAAAGCTTGCAAATAAACCTGCTGGCCCGCCACCTATAATTGTAACGTCTTCCATTTTGCTTCCCCCTATAATAACACTGTAAAAAACATATATTTATACTTTAACTGAAAATTATTATCATTTAATACTTTTTCATTATACTATACGATATTTGACTTATGAAGCAAATCACTTCACAAAAAAAACGCGTGAGTCTTTACACTCACGCGTTCGTTTTAATCTCTTGGTTCTTTGATGATCGCCTGTCTTAATAAGAAAAACAGTATTAATAATGCGGCTAACATAGCCGTATGTCCCATACCTGCAAAACCAGGGAAAGATGCTGGAACAGTTTTACCTATAACTTGATATGTACCTTTGACTGTCATCATACCAATTGTAACTAATAAACCAATATGATAAATCACGAAAAACCAATTAAATAAATAATAGCTACTTAATTTAAAAACTTTTTCTAAAGGTAGTAATAATAAAAACATGAACATACCTAAAATTAATGTATGTGTATGAACTAATGATAATTGTGTATCACCCGTAAAATCGTGCATTTTCGTCAATTCTCTATAATAAAAACCACTAAATAATCCAATAATCATATAAATTAAAAATGAGTATAATAATCTACGCATGATGTTTCCTCCCTCACCTCTATATTATAGAACATATTTATCATTATGAAAGTGACAATACAACAACATCATTACTATTTTAAAAATTGAGTTATATAAAAAGAGACAGAGCCATAACGTTGTATGATGTCGCTATTCAAAATAGCAATGCTTCAAGCGTTATATAACTCTATCTCTAATTCAAATGATTATTTACGTGCTTTCTTAAAAATTGCAATTAGTGAAAGTAAAATTGCGACAATAGATACTATCCATAGTGCAATTGTACTACCACTTGTAGTTGATGATTGATCACTATGTGAACCATTTGGATTAGCACCTTTTTTCACAGTTGTAATTGGTGCAGGATGTTCACTATCTTCTTTTCCGTCCCATTTTACGACATCACCGTTATCATATGTTTGAACGGCTTTCCATTTGAAACTACCTTCTTTATCAGGATTAGCCGCTACAATTGGAAATTCTATAAATTCATTTGGACCGATACCTTTACCAGTGGCCTTCCATGTTACTTTTGTGATGTTCCCTTTTTTATCTTTTTCGAAAGAATGCTTAAAACCGTCTACTGGTGCTACATTTTCAAGATTCACACCTTTTGGTACTGTTAACTCTACTTTTATTGTGTTGTCATTTTGTTCTACTGGAACACGTACATCATATTTATCATATGATTTGGGCTCGCTCTCATTAGGATTTAATGTGACATGTGCATCGGCAACTTTAAATAGTCCTAATGCAATAAATAAAATAAAACTCATCGATATTAATTTTTTAAACATCATTTTGCTCCTTATCCCGGAATATTAATTTGACTCATCATCACACCTATAAAAATAAGTATGACTCCCATTACCAATTCTGTAATCAATGTTATGCGATTGACTTGTTGACGTTTACCAAGTGCTTTTGAAGTTTGATAAAATCCTAATCCCATCATAAGTATCGTACCTATGATTTTAACTAACATTAGTGTTGTCCATGTTTGCATATTTGACCAAATCGCTAAAATATTGGTTTCATCAATTGCCATTAATACACCTGAAACGATAATCATCGTAACCGCAATCACATTTACTTTAAATAGCATTGAGCGAACTGTCTTCACTTGATCTAATGATTTCTTAATCATTGCATACCATACGAGATATACAAGTGCACCGATCCATAGTGTCATGCCTGATATATGTATCGTCCTAATCACAATGGACCAAATCGGAAATGTTTGTGACCACGCATGACCTGACATCGCTATTGTTAAAACCATTACAATTGAAACAAGTACATACCATATGCGATCCATATTTCTAATTATGATTAACGCAAATAATAATATCATTGCAATTGAGCTTAAAATAAATGGAAATTGCATCAAAACAACAATATCAAGCGACAAAATATCATCTACTACGTCAGAAGTTAATGTCATCATGTAAAGCAATAACGCCATTACATATGACATCATCAACATCAATGCAATACCAAACTGTTTTGGAAATAGATCAAACGACTTCAATTGCTTTCGTTGGGCTATACGATTCAACCAAAAGAAACCAACTAATATAATCGTAGCGCCTTCCACAATATATCGCATAACACCAAACCAGAAACTTGGTTCTTCATAAAAGGCATTAGATGTATCTATATCTTTCGCAGTAACTTTACCAACTGAAAATTCAAATTGGTCTCCAACTTCATGTCCATCGGCCGAAATAGCTTGCCATTTAATTGTATGTGTACCTTTGCCGACTTTGTCAGTTGAAAATGCTAACGTTTTAGACCATCCAGACGTCGATGGTTTCACTTTACCTAATTCTTTTCCTTTATCATTGTATAATGTGATATTGGAATACTTAGAGTTAACAGGTTCATTAAACTCTAATTCAATCTCATTAGGCATGTGTTTTACAACGCCATCTTGTTTAGGATTCGTCTTTTCCAAAGTTGCATGAGCTGAAGCTTCATTCATCAGTGATGGCATCAACGAAAGAAAACAAATCATTATTAAAGCAATAACGATTTTTGGGTACCTTTTAATATGTACCATCGAATCCCCCTATCTTTATTACTTCAACTTTCTTTCCACATTACATCATAACGATTACCAGTATCATTCACAATAATATTAAAAATTGTTCACGAATTAGACAAAAAAGGTCGAGACAAAGCGATTAATCTTGCTTTGGGGACGCCGTTAATCGGTTTCCCAAAGCACAATAATTTTATGTCTCAACCTCCAATTGAATGCTAATGATTATTCTTCTAATAATGCTTCTTTATCAACAGTTAGTTTATTTCTTAATAAATAAACGATTAACATTGCTGCTAAAGCACATAATGTCTCAGCAATTAATAATGACCATACTACGCCTGTTAAACCAAACAAACTATTCATAACGAATAAAACTGGAATAATGATTGTGCCTTGTAAAATAGCCATTATCGTTGCACCACGTCCTTGACCAGTTGCTTGTAGCATACCAGTAAATAAGAATCCGATACCATTTAATAGTAATGATGTCATTGTAACTTGTAGCATAAATGTTGCTAGGCTAACAATATGCGGATCTGTACTAAATAACTGAATAATTTGGTGTCCAAAGATGAACACAATTACCATACTTACTGCAAAGATTGCAAAGATAGATATTATAACTGCTTTAATTGTATCTTTCATTCTTGATTGATTAGCAACAAAGTTATAAGCAATTAATGGTACAACCCCTTCACTTAATCCCATAATAATTAATTCTGGGAATTGTACTAATCTAAATTGAATACCATAACTTGCAATCGCATAGTTACCATAATGAGCTAAGAATAAGTTCAATACTAGTCCAGTTACTCCCATAAGTACTACCATTAAGAAAGCAGGAATACCTATTTTGAAAATTTCTGCCATCATATCTTTTTTAGGTTTAGCAAATTTAATATTTAATGATAATGAATCAATTTTTTTCACAAAATAAATGATAAAGAAGATCACAGCCGCTAAGTTTGAAATAGCTGTTCCTAAAGCTGCTCCAACTACATTCAAATCAAATCCAAAAATTAATATTGGATCTAGAATCATATTTAATACAACACTTGCTAACATACCGGCCATAGATACAAATGGTGCGCCTACCGCACGCGCAAATTGTTCTAAAATAAAGAACAAAATAACAAATGGCGCACTTAAGAACATAATTCTTAAATATTCACTTGTGAAATGTATTGTTTCACCATGTGCACCTAATATTTGTGCAATTTGATCTGTAAACGGTATTGTAATTAATGCAATAATTATACCAAATAATAATCCACCATATATTGAGAAACTACTTACGTATTTACTTTTACTATAATCTTTAGCACCCAGTAGTCGTGAAATATATGTTCCACCACCAACTCCAAATAAATTACCAAACCCCATTAAAGCTGCAAAGATTGGCAATGTTAATGAGATAGCTGAAATCATATGACTATCATCTAAAAATCCTATGAAATATACATTTAAAATCCCATAAATAACACTTAATAAAGTCCCTATCATCATTGGCAATGAGAAATGCATCATCGCTTTAAAGATAGGTGCTTTTTCAAAAAAATACAATTGTTCGTCTTTCATTATTCTTACTCCCTTTTTCGTTAGATGGCTAATAGTTAGATATCTAAATATATATCAAAAAATAATGTGGTTATTATTATTAGCAATAACCACGTATTATTCTAAGTTTTTCATCATCTGTTCCAAATTTTCTTTTAATCTTATTTTTTCTTCATCTGAAAAATTTAATAACATTCGTTCTTCAATTTCATCAAACACTTTTGTAAATGATTCAACTAACGACACGCCTTCATCTGTTAGTTTTAATATTTTACTACGTGTATCTTGTGGGTTTACTTTACGAAAAACTAATCCCTGTGTCTCCAAATTTTTTAGTATGTTACTAACTGTAGATCCTTTTCTATCAAAAAAATGCATCAAATCTTTTTGAGATATACCCTTATCTTGATGTCGATAAATATAACCTAATGTATGGCTCTGTTCTTGAGTAATTCCGAAATCATCTAACCTTCGATCTGCATAGTTTTTCATTTGGTGCGCTAAGCTTCTTAATAAAAATTGATACGTTAATTCCATCGCTTCACCTCATTTAGTTAGATATCTAAGTAATATAATAACATGCTTTTTCAAATTTACAACCGATATATTAAAGTTCTAATTTTCTGATTATTAAACAGGTACATAGACCTATAAATAATAAAAAAGCTAACTCAAAAATGAGCTAGCTTTATAAATCTTCATTATTATAATGCAGTGTAACCACCATCAACAGTAATGACTGATCCTGTAACGAATGATGATGCATCTGAAGCTAAGTAAAGTGCAGCACCTTGTAATTCTTCAGGAACACCTGGACGATTCATTGGTGTCATGTTCATCCAAGTATCAATCATGTCGCCGCCTTTAGCGAAATAATCTTTTGTTAATTCTGTTTTCATGTATCCTGGTGCAATAGTGTTGACACGGATATTATGTTTAGCCCATTCGTTAGCTAAACTTTTAGTTAACATGATAACAGCTGCTTTTGATGTATTATATGCAGCTTGTGGTTGTGGTGTGTTAACAATAACACCTGACATTGAAGATGTATTTACGATCACACCGCTTTGTTGTTTACGGAATACTTCTCCTACTGCGTTCGTTACTAATACCATACTATTTAAGTTAACATCCATCGTTTTTTTCCAACGTTCATACGGCATATCTTCAAAGTTAACATGCTCATTAATACCTGCATTGTTAAATAAAATATCGATATGACCGAATGTATCCATTGTTTCTTTTACCATAGCGTTAACTTGATCAATATTTGTAACATCTACTTCACAAGCAATTGCTTTGTTGCCTGTCTCTTCTTCGAATTCTTTAGCTGTTTGTTGACCAACTTCTAAATTCATATCAGCAATCACAAGATTGGCACCCGCTTCAGCTAATGCTTTCCCCATGGCTTTACCTAAACCAGATGCACCACCTGTTACAATCGCAACTTTATTTTCTAATTTAAATTTATCTAATACTGACATTCAATCCATCTCCTTATGTTTGTATATATGCTCATTTTAAAATAAATCAATCTAAATTCATAGTGCAAACGCTTACTTTTATAGATAAATATTTTTCATATTACACTTATAAGATAAAATTAATTATAGATTTGCACAAATGAACACTCATATACACTCAAAAACATTTCCATAGATACATTACTTTATTTAAAACTTTCCATTTACATAATCTTAATATTCACAAAACAATGACTTAAAAAATAATTACTACCCTTTAACAAGACATAAATATACTTATAAAAAACTTAGTATAGGTACGTCGCTTGGAATCTCGCTTTACAAATACATAACATCTAGGAGGATCATATGGTTATTTCAAAAAAACTTGCTTCAGCTACATTAGGTGTTCTTATTTTTGTTTTATGTGTTGCAACGTTTTTAGATCAATCGATTTCTAAACATTTAATGGATCAAAACTCGTTATTCGGCACTATTTTCCAAAATTACGGACTCTTCCCACCCACAATTGTACTAATAATATCTATGATTATTTTTAACTATTATGTGTTTAAGACATTTAAGAGTAGATTGGCTCAAACTATCATTTTGATAGTATCTTTTGTTTATACATTAATTAAGACTAATGCATTGGTATCTGAAACTGTACAATACATGATGTCTACATCAGAAAACATTAAAAAGCATAAACCTATGGGTATGGCAAATAACGAAGGAAACACTGGTGAAGCTTTATCTATTGGATTGAGTTTCTTAATTTCATTTATTATCTTAATCGTTATAGCATTCATTTGTTATCAATTTTGGCTAAAACGTATAGATATGTCAGAATTAGAAAGACTATTCAAAGTCTCTATGATTAGCTTTATGATATTACTCATCGGATTAGAACTCGTTGATAATATGAAAGAACTTTGGGGTCGTGTCAGACCATATGAAATTGAAGATAAAGCAGGTCATTTTACCAATTGGCTAACAATTAATGGTAATACAGGGCATAGTTCCTTCCCTTCTGGACATACTGGAAACGGCGCTTTCTTCATGTTCTTTGCATTTTACTTTAAAAAACTATCAACGAGACAGTGGATGTTTATTATAGGATTAATCTATAGTGTATTGATGGCTCTTAGTAGAATAAGAATTGGCGCTCACTTTACGAGTGATGTCACTATGAGCTTAATTATCATGTTTAGTTTAATGTTAATTGCTGATTTCCTTATCAAAAAATTAACAACTCACCACTCAACGCCACACTACGAATAAAAGTTTTATCATACTGATAGTAGCCTGAGACACGTAATTGATGTCTCAGGCTACTATTTTTACTTCCTATAAATCGACTTTGCCATTTCTAAAAATGCATATGCACCTTTGGACAAATGATTGAGTTTATCATATTTATAAGCTAACACAACGTGATTAGCATATTTAGAAGCATCGAGTTTGATAAAATGTCCTTTAAACTGAGGCATACTATTTTTAACACTCTCAGGAACATAAGTCATACCTAATCCTTCATTTACTAATCTTAATGCATTATCAACACTCATGGTCTCCATTGCAATTTGTGGCGTGATATCATGATTTTCTAGAATTTGATCTGTAAGATGTCTTAACGCCATATTGGGTTTCAATAATATAAATCGTTCATTTCTTATATCATCATGTATGTCTTCCGTATTTTTTTCCTCACTTTGTTGACTTAAGAGTAATGCGTAATCAGGAGGTAATGCTAAATAAATCGCTTCTGAATATAAAACATCATACTTAAAAGTCCCTTGATAAAACGGTAATATCGTTAATGCGATATCTATTTTATTATCTATCAGAAGCTGCTCTATTCGATGAGACGGCTCTTCAATTAACTTTAATTCGATACCGGGATACGCTTTTATAAATTCAGGCAATATATCGTATAACGTATGAGCTGCTAATATGGGATTCACACCTATTACTAATCTTCCCTTTTTTAATTCTGAAATATTCTGTAATTCTTGCTTCATTTCTTTATATGTATAGTTAATTTGGTTCATATAATCTAAATAGCGTTCACCAGCATACGTTAATGTGATAGGGTTACTTTCTCTATTTATCAAAGTAACACCTAATTCAGTTTCTATGTCCTTAATAAACTTACTCAAATATGGTTGAGAAATATATAAATGTTTGGCTGCTCGAGATATACTACCAAAACGTCCTACCGCTTCTAAATATTGGACCGAATTTGTGTTAATCATTAACTCACCACTTTCTCCTTATAACTATTTAGTTATGACTTTTATATCTTAATACGTCTTTTACAAATCACGATTTCAGGTAGATAATAATCATTGTCAACAAATCGACAAAAATTAAAACTTAATATAATTAAATAGTTATATCTAATGAAATCTAATTTGTATGGCTTCTATAGAATTGATTTTTCAACAATTAAGTTAGTCGTATCCATTATTATAACTACTTTTACAATTTATTTACTATTAAAACACTATTCGAACCATTTTAGGTCATAATTCAAGCTTAGGAGGAATCATATATGAATAGAAATGTTATCGTTACAGGATCAGGTCAAGGTATTGGCTATGCTATCGCACAAGCGTTTGATCAACAAGGTGATCGTGTATTCATTTTTGATATGAGCAAAGACGCAGCTGAAGCAGCAGCTCAGTCATTAGAGAAAGGTGTTGCATATCAAGTAGATGTTACAGATGAAACGACGGTTAAAAATGCTATCAAAGATGTAACTAATCAATACGGTGCTATCGATGTTTTAGTTAACAATGCAGGCATTCAATATATATCTAAAATTGAAGACTTCCCATTAGACAAATGGAACCAAGTTATTGGTGTTATTCAAACAGGCACATTCTTAATGACTAAACATGTATTACCAAGCATGAAACAACAACAACAAGGCCGTATTATCACTATTTCATCAGCACATGGTGAAATGGCTGATCCATTCAAATCAGCGTATGTAGCATCTAAATTCGCACAAATTGGTTTCACAAAAACAATTGCACTTGAAACAGTCGATGATGGTATTACTGCAAATGCTGTATTACCTAGACCTGTTCGTACAAAATTAATCGAAAACCAACTTGCAAAATTAGCAGAACAAGATGGTACTACTGAACAAGAAGCAATGGAAAAACATATTACAAGTAAATCACCAATGAATCGCTTATTAGAACCTTCTGAAATAGCTGATACTGTTGTTTTCTTAGCATCAGATGGTGCATCTGCGATCACAGGTGAAACAATCAGTGTTTCTGGCGGTTCAAACGCATAATTCATAATTAATATTTAAGAAAGAAGGCATTTTAATATGAGTCAATTACAAGAGCAATTAATCGGTACATGGTCATTAGTAAGTTATCAAGATGAAGATGAAAATGGCCAAATTTTCTATCCATTAGGCAAAGATGCAACTGGGTTTATTATGTATAATCCAGATGGTTATATGTCAGCTCAATTGATGCAACAAGGTCGTCCTGCTTATGCATCTGGTGATCTTCACACTGGTACTAAAGATGAAATGGCGAAAGCTGCACATGGCTATTTAGCTTATGCTGGTAAATATGAATTAGATGAAGAAAACCAAACCGTTTATCATACGATGAACGTTAGTATGAATCCAACATGGTTAGGTGATACACAACCACGTATATTCAAACTTGAAGGTCATACACTTAGCATTGAAAATGGAAACAATCCCAATCAAAAACTCGTTTGGCAACGCGTTAATCATTAATTATTCATAACATAAAGAGCAATCCCCGTTAGAAGGGATTGCTCTTTTTTTGTATACATCAAAACACTGCCGATAAGTTATGATATCTTATCGACAGTGTATATTAAAAAGCTTAATTTTATGATGGTACTTCAGTACGTTTTGTACTATGTTTTCTAATAGCTGCTGCTAATAAACTAGATACAGCACCAAAAATCATAAATCCAATAAGCATCCACATTGTTGAATTCAACTCAATATGGTGATTCATATAAATGATTTCTTTTAAGCTTGTAGCATAATGTACGAATGGATTCCAATCTACAATATAACGTTGATAGAACTTAGGTAACATTTGCTTTGGTAACATTACCATTTGCATACTAAAGAACATTGCAATGAAGAAGATTGGCACAGATTTCATACCTAACCAAGTCATTGTTCCTAATATTAAACCAACAAATCCCATAATCGCTAACGCTACAAACGTTGCAACACGGTTTGGATGATCGAAGTCAAATCCTAGTGCGCCTCCCATAAAGTACACATATGCAAAGCTACCAAGAAATGCTGCAATCACTGTAAAGATAATTTGTCCTACAGAAGCTATTAAACGATGTGCAATTTTAATATTACCACTTGTTCTAAATGCGAAGAATAGTAGAACAGAAATAACAATTGATCCCATCCAAATTGGCATAAACATTAAGAATGGTGCGTTACCGCCACCTTGATGGTCTTTTACTTTATTGATTTTTTCATTATCCACTTTAACAGGGTTAGTTACAGAATCAATATCTTTAGCATCAACTTTAACATTTTGTTTTTCTAATGTTTGAAGACTTTGTTTAGTAATTTGTTTGTTAATATTGTCACCCATACCTGACAATACATTTGTAGCCATTTGAGAACCTTGTAAACTTGATCCTTGGCTTACAATTGTTTTTAATTGTGCTTGTTTGACATCAACACTTTGATTACCCATTTTTTTAGCCATCATTTGTGCTTGTTGCGCTGGCACTTCACCAGATTCAACTTTCTCTTTCATTTCAGCTTTTTTGCTGTCCATGACTACTTTTTGAGTTTTACTCATCGCATGTTTAGAAAAATCTTTTTCAAATATAGCAGCGCCATAATATTTTTCATCTTCCATGCCTTGTTTAGCATCTTTTTCGCTATCTACTTTGACCCATTTGATTGCTTTAGAATCACTATCTAATAATTTATCTTCTAGTTTGTCACCAATATTCATCTTTTTACCTTGAATAGAAGTACCTTCATCGTGATTTACAATTGCGATTGGCATATCTTTAGGTTTAGGATTAAACGCTGGATAAAATGCAATTGCAAAAATTATTAATATTAAAATGATTGCGATTGGTGTCAACCATAGTAATTTGCTTTTAAATATATTCATAACTTTTCCTCCCTTGAAGCAATTCAACATTGTGTTGAATATTTATCACTTTTCCAATTATAATGAGTTTAAATAAATAAACAACAATCAATTAATAGAAAAACGTCCGTTATTGAACACAATGATGAATATTGTCTATTAACTAAGGGAGGTTTTACATTTTTGAAAGAAGATAGACGCGTTCGCAAAACTAAATCTGCAATTAAGTATGCTTTCATACAATTATTGAAAGAACGAAGCCTTGAAAATATTACAGTTCAAGATATTGCAGATAAAGCTGACATCAATCGAGGTACTTTTTATTTACATTATGAAGATAAATATTTACTCCTCACTGATATGGAAGATGAGTGTATAGAACAAATTTCTAAATTCACTCAATTCTCAGAGATTCAAGGCGATAATGTAGAAATGATAGCAACATTATTTATTGATAAAGTGTTGCGTAACATTATTCAACATGTGTATGATAATCTAGACTTTTACAATACGATTTTGAGTTTAGAAAGAAAAAGTCGCTTAGAAGAAAAAATAAGCGATTTGATACAATATAATATGAAACATCAAGTCAGTGTCGATAACAAAATTGAAGGCATCCCTGAAATGTATTTTCATATTTACGTATCTGGTGCTACAATATCTATCATTAGGTATTGGGTATTAGACTCAAACCGTATCTCTGTTGACGAATTAGTGACACACATTTTTAAAATTATTTATTACGGTCCACTAAGGATTATGGCCGAACATAGATATAACCATATGAATTAAACACATTGCTCGATAAACATAGTGATGCGTTTGAAAAAAAGCTTTGAAAGGACTTTAACAAATGATCACTGCATATAAACATTCAAATCAAATTAATAATGAAATTATTGAAACACCAATAGATCAACAAGCATTATGGATTAATGTTGTTGAACCTGATAGAGAAGAAATCGAATATTTAATGGATCACTATCATTTACCTGAAGATTTTATACGAGATCCATTAGATTCAGAAGAAAGCGCACGTATCGAATATGATGAAGACACTGGATACTCTCTCATTATTATCGATTTACCATTAATCAATTCTACTAATCGTAGTGTTTTATCATTTATTACGATTCCGCTGGGTATCGTCATTGGAAATGGTATTGTTATGACAATTTGTGATGCTGAAAATGAGTTCTTAGAGAATTTTTCAAGACAAGATAATATTAATCTCAAATTTCATAGTCGCTTCGCTTTAGAAATATTAACTACTATTGCGAACCATTATAATAGAAACTTAAGATTGCTTAATAAATCAAGAATTCGTATTGAAAGAGAATTAAAGAATAACATTACAAATAAACAACTTTTCAAATTAATGGAAGTTGAAAAAAGTTTAGTCTACTTTTTAGCCGCATTAAAAGGTAACGATACCATTATTAAAAAATTATTCCGTTTGCCTGCTATTAAACGATTTGAAGATGACGAAGAGTTACTGGAAGATTTAATTATTGAAAATAACCAAGCGATAGAAACTACTGAGTTACATCAGCGCATTTTAGAAAGTATTACAACATCCTATGCATCACTATTATCTAATGATATGAACACCATTATGAAAACTTTAACAATGTTTACGGTGTTACTAACCCTTCCAACACTCGTATTTAGTTTCTTTGGTATGAATGTTCCATTACCATTAGATGATCATAGTTATATTTCTTGGATTATCGTTGTTGGTATCTCACTGATACTTGTTGCGATTGTCAGTGTATACTTATGGCGAAAACAGAAGTTATAACCAGTTTTAAATATAAAAAGATGGACAGTACTAGAGTTCAATGTACTCTAACTGTCCATCTTTTTATTTTATTGAACTTCTTTATATTTTTTTCTTTTAGATAAGACAAACGTTACAATCACAGATACTACAAATGCAATGACCATACCGATTAGATAATGTAACCAACCACCATGGTTAGGATTGATTGAAATAAATCCTGGTATACCTGCAGTCCCCAATGCAATAGCTTTGACTTTAAAGAATGAAATATAGGCTGCTCCTAAACCAGAGCCAACGATGGCACCAATAAATGGATATCGTAGTTTCAAGTTAACACCAAACATGGCTGGCTCTGTGATACCTAAAACTGCTGAAATACCTGCTGCTGAAGCAACACCTTTTAATTTTTTATTATTTTTTATAATAAAGAATGATGCTAAGGCTGCCCCACCTTGTGCCATATTAGACATCGTAGCAATTGGGAATATAAATGAACCACCCGTTTTAGCTTGATCTGCAATCAGCGTTGTTTCCACTGCAATAAAGCTGTGATGCATACCTGTAATGACAATAGGTGCATATAATAAACCGAAGATTAATCCTCCAATAGCACCACCGAATTCATATAACCAAGTTAATCCATCAGATAACCAATAACCTAGTTGTCTTGTAATTGGGCCAACAAATAAAAATGTTAAAAACGCTGTGATAAAGATAGATAACAATGGTGTTAATAAATTGTCCAATACAGTTGGAACTACTTTACGCAACCACTTTTCAATTGTGGCTAATATATAAGCTGCCACAAGCATAGGCAATACTTGTCCTTGATAACCCACTTGGTTAATATGTAATCCAAATACGTCCCAATGCGGAATCGCTTTACCTGCTTCTACTGCTTTTGGAAAATCATAGGCACTCATTAAACTTGGATGTACTAAAATCATACCGAGTGCAGCCCCTAAAAACGGATTGCCCCCAAACCTTTTAGCAGCACTAAAACCAATTAATATAGGTAACAATGTAAATGGCGCATTCGCAAATATATTAATCATATCTGCTAGTCCTGCGAATTGGCTGTGTACCTCAATTAAAGATTTACCTGCATAAAATAAGTCTTTAGCTGTTAATAGATTGTTTAAACCCATTAATAAGCCACCAGCTACGATTGCCGGAATAATTGGTACAAAAATATCAGATAGCATTTTGACAAATCGTTGTAATGGATTCATATTTTTAGTCGATTTGTCTTTCACTTCAGAAGTCGTAGACGCTTCTTTACCAGTGATATGTTCCATTTCGTTAAATACTTTATTAACAGTTCCAGACCCTATAATAATTTGATATTGTCCACCAGTTGAAAATGTTCCTTTAACAACATCCATTTTAGATAAGGCTTCTTCATCAACTTTACTCTCATCATTCAATATTAATCTAAGTCTGGTTGCACAATGGGCCATTGAATCTAAGTTCTCTTCACCGCCAATGGCATTAAGTATCTCTTCTGCAGATTGTTTATAGTTCATTTGTCTAATCCCTCCCATTTTTAGAACCGGTTCCAAAATAACTACTTTAATTGTAACCGGTTCCAATAATTAAATCAACACCACCTTTTCACTTTTTGATTAAATTTAAAAGTATTAGTTTTATCAATGTCATTGAACAGTTATGAATACGGGTATATATGAATACTATACGCATAGGGGGCTACAACTTGAAAGAACGTGGACACATCGAACAATTATGGCGAGAAGAAAAATATCGTGTTTTACTGCATAGTCAAAAACAATATGATGCTATTCGAGAAAAACTAAAATCGCAAGTTTCTTACGAGGAAATTCGTATGATGATTGAACATGCTATCACTATTGAACCCAGTCAAGGAAGTGTCATCAATGCTTATGATCATATGTGGGGATACTTTAAAAAATGGGCTACTGACGAAGAAAAGCAAAGTGCTCAAAAATTAAAGGAACTATTTATTAACCATGACGTATCCATTCATGATTTAATGTCATTTTTAAATGTATTAGCAATTAAATATGAGGTACATTACATTCAACAAAGTACAGTATTAAAAGAATAAAAAAACAAACGTTCCATTTTTTGAGGAACGTTTGTTTAATTTTGTGTCTTAAAGGTACATTATGTTAAATTCTAAAGAAAGATTAATTCTAAGATGTATCACAAAATAATAATAAACAATAAATAGAACTTAATGCTATAACATCCAGTGAAAGTTATTGTCATGCTTCATTTAATTTGTTATCACTTCGGGGGGAGTATTTCAAATTAATGATTATAAAAATCGCTACTTAAAAATTGATGCTTCATCATACTTTAATTTTCAGAAGATGTGATTTCTCAGGATGCCACCCTATTTCTATATTGGTCAAAATCAGCTGCATGTTCTAGTTGATATATCTTAAAGATTTCAAACCAATGTCTTTATGCCTTTACACATAGAGTTTATGTGTGATGAAGAAATAAGGATTGTATGCGTTAAATCTCGATGTTTATTCTTATTTTAAGTTGATTATTTATTCACTAAATATGGCGTATGTGATTCTGTGTTGTCTCTCTCTTTTGTTGTTATATCTAAGATGTGAATATAACGTACATTTAAAACCACAGATTAACAATCCAAGATTTAAATGTTTTAAATTTCTTTTGGATTGAAATCTATTGTTATTATCCACTAAATATTTCATTCTCACTCTATTGAAAATTTCCAAATACTCTTTACTACATTTCTAATTTTCCATTTGTATTGCAAACAACACAAAATTGACTACGTTTTCACAAAAATTGCTATAATAACTTTTATTTTTAACTATTACTATTTGAATGAAAATCTATTATAATAACTATTATTATTCAATCGCATATTAAATGACTTAGACTATGAATATTCTCATATATATTCAATTTGAACAATTTATAAGTGATTATTATATTTTAATACTAAAAACTAAGAGGAGTCACATCACATAACATGTCATGCCATTTATCCCTATTCACTCAACATCAAACGCAGCCATGTCGTAATATTAATCAAATCATCATATTATTTTCATTAAGTCATGAATTAAGGATTAAAATTAACGGTGAACTTAAAGATTTAGATGCTCATATTGCAATTATTAATCATGGTGATATATATGAAATAAAAAATGCGACACATTTAGTTCAATTAAATATACCTATTTTTTATTTCTACATAGAAGATACGTCGTTTTTTGAATGTTACTTTGATAGACATTTATTGCAATCAAGTGATTACATCAAAACGCTATTACTTCAATTATTACAACAAGATTCAAAAGACCATAAAGACCAACAAGTCTGCTCTAAAATCATACAAACCTTATATAAAGAAGCAGTAATAAAATTAGAAGGCAATTATATACCTAACATTGCAGTAAATTCTCCTTTATTTGCAAATTGTCTTCAATTTCTAGATGAAAAATTGACTCAGCCAATTTCTTTAAAGGATGTTGCTCATAATAGTAGTATTTCTGAATCTTATTGTTCTAATTTATTTAATCGATATTTGAATATGAATTTTAAAGACTACTTTACAAGTCTAAAATTATGTCATTCTATTAAACTACTTATGACCTCTCATTTATCAATCAACGCTATATCAGAAACATCTGGTTTTACTAGTCATACCAATTTTACTAATCAATTTAAAAACTATTTACAATTTAGCCCTAAACAATATCGTACTTATATCAATCAAATTGATACTATGCCACATTTAAATATTGTTGATTACGATAATGAGGCATTTTTACCGCTCATAGAAAACTTTAATTTTAATGATCAAATAACTACAGAAATTACGAAAATTGACTTAGAACATTTTCATCCTAAAGATCATTCAAAAGCTTCCAAAGCATTTATCCGACTTGATAATTTCAATGAATTATTTCACTTCACCTTCAATGACTATTTCGATATAGACTTTTCATTTTTACCTGAACCGGTCATACTTATCAACGATATAAAGGATTTAACAACGAATCAAATCAATTATCATTTATTATATAGATGCTTTGATAAATTATTCGAACGACATATCGGCTTGGCAATGACCATTAAATCCAAAGAGGATTTTAAGGCAGTTAATCATTTCGTCTTGATGTTTTTACAAGGTCATACAGACTATCAATTAAATAAAAAGACAGTCAAACTGATGCTTATTTTTGATTCAGCAACAATGACCATACATGACATTCATCTATGTCATTTAAAAATTAGAAATAAAAATAGAGATATCAAATATGGTGTGACTATAGATGGATTATTACATCAAGAACAAACGTTAGATAAAACATATGATATTTTAAGAAGACTCAATTTTGATTATTATTTAATAGATATTGAAAATATAGAAACGACATTATCCTTGATTAACAAAAGGAAAACATATAATCATACAACCACTCATTTTGATAATTATAAGCAATTTATCATGGATTCTGGTATAGACTCCACACGCTTTGTGTATGATTATTTATCATTAAAATGTTTCAAATATACTAACAACGGTACACATCCATTACAACTCGCCGACTTAGTTTGTCATATTATTGCGCTATTACGCTATGGTGGTGGCATTAGTTACCAATTGATTGCAACGGGTTCAATTTATATTTCTCTATTTAATGAATTCGGTAATGCACTTCCCCTCATTCATATTTATAAAATGGCACATGCATTTGTGAATGAACCTATTCAAATTTCTAATAATTACATCATGAGCCGAAAAGATGGTAATTATCATTTTATTTTATTTAATAAAATCAATGATCGATATTTATCTGATACACAACTAGAATTCATATTTAAAAATCATTTAAAAGCAAATTCATTAATTACTATCCAAACGTTGAATAATGAACATGGCACTATTGATAATTTATTACCGCAGAGTAGACAACAACTGTTTCTTGATAAGGAGATGGTCGAACAACTAGAACGTTCGAATCACCCAAAAACTGAATTGTCACTCCTAGAACACGATAATCAAGATATCAAGTTGATTTTAAAACACGATGAAGTGAAGTATATTTGTATTAAACCTAATTAATGATTTAAATATAGCTAAAGTTTAACAATGGTCATTTAAGGATATAGTTGTCACTAAGGAGATGATTATATTGGATAATCAAAAAGCAACAGAAGCGATTGAAAAAGTATTAGATCATTCTAAAGTCGGTTTATTATCTACTGCTTATAATAATAAACCTAATAGTAGATATATGGTGTTTTATAATGATGAATTAACGCTTTATACTAAGACAAATATCAACTCAATTAAAGTTGAAGAGATTGAAGATAATCCTTATGCCTATATTTTATTAGGTTATAATGAGACTACTAATCATAGCTTTGTTGAAATTGATGCAACGATTGAAGTTGTTAAAGATCAAAAAGTCATTGATTGGTTATGGGAAACACAGGACAAATCATTCTTTGATTCTAATAAAGACCCTGAATTATGTGTGTTAAAAGTTATTCCTAAGTCTATCAAACTAATGAATGACAAAGATTTAGATACACCTTTCACAATTGAATTATAATGATATAGCGAGTATAGAACACAACTCCAAAATCATAGCACAAAGGCGATTAAAAAATATAAATCATCTTTGTGCTTTTTTATATTTAATATCACATTTACACATGTAATTGAATAAATGCCACTTAACTAAATGATAGAGGAGCTTAAGTATAAAAACATTTACGTGACTCAACTTGTACGACCAATGGATCGTCCAATACTAATCCGTAAAATTAATCCTTTCAGATATATTTTTTGTTAATTAATGACAAATGCGTATATTTTATGAATTTTCCAATTAATAATAAACACTTATATTTTGAATTTAATTGCAAATTACTCTAATTTTCTGTATAAATGAAATAGAAAACAACAATACTAAAGGAGAATATATAATGAAGAGTAAAAAAGGACTAGGTTTTGGTCTTATCGCAATTATGCTTATTGTATGTATTGTTTTAGTTGTCGCAATGATGGCTGGCGGCAAAAAAGAAACATACTATGGTGTTATGAAAAATGATACTACAATAGATAAAATGATTAGTGAAAAAGACGAAAAAATTGAAAAGAACATTAAACTTCCATCAGATGCAAAAGTATCTGTTAAAAAAGAAGATTTTGTTATGATTACTAAGAACGAAAAAACTGGCAAAATTGCTAAAGTGAAAAAAGTAGATCATGACGATGTACCACATGGATTAATGACTCAAATCCATGATATGGGACATATGCATATGTAATATAAAAAGTAAGCAAGTCATCAATGGCTTGCTTCCTTTTATTTGTATATATTGGTCGTATTCACATAATTCCAACCATTGAAAATGGAAGTACTTTTAAGGTTCACAGTAGCTTTCGCTACTGCGTAAGAAGTACTAACCATTAAAAATGGAAGTACTTCTTTAAATGCATAAGAGCCCCTTATCGCTAATGCGATTTTCTCCTCTTCGGTTCGCCTTAGCTTGCGCTAATGCATAAGAGCCCCTAATCGCTAATGCGATTTTCTTCTTCGGTTCGCCTTAGCTTGCGCTAATGCATAAGAGCCCCTAATCGCTAAAGCGATAAGGGGCTCTAAAAATGTCAGATTTATTATTTTATAGTGATTTTAAATACTCTTGGCCTTGTTTCTTATCATATAAGTTTTCCCATTTTGCGATAACTACAGTTGATAAAGCGTTACCCATAACGTTAACGACTGTACGTACCATGTCTAATAAACGGTCAACTCCTATAATTAATGCAAGTCCTTGAGCTGGTAATCCCATTGCACCTAATGTTGTTAATAAAACAACGATTGAAGTACCTGGAACTGCTGCCATACCTTTTGATGTAAGCATTAATGTTAACATTAACACAATTTGTTCTGTTAACGTTAAATGCATACCATACATTTGTGCGACGAATAAAGCAGCGATTGATTGGTACAATGCTGAACCGTCTAGGTTAAATGTATATCCAATTGGTATAACAAATGATGTAATTTCTTTTGGTGAACCAAATTTTTCCATCTTTTTCATCATTACTGGTAATACAGCTTCTGAGCTTGATGTTGAGAAAGCTAAAAGAATTTCACTTTTTAGTATTTTCATAATAGAGAAAATACTTATGCCACACATTCTTGCTACAATTCCTAATACTACAACTACAAAGAATACCATCGCGAAGACGACAACTAATACAAGTTTAAGTAGAGGAAGTAAAGCTGATGCACCAAATGTAATAATGGTTGTACAAATAAATGCAAAGACACCTAATGGTGCTAATTTTAAAATTTTGTTAATCATCCAGAATACTGCTTCTAATGTACCACTTAAGAAAGATTTAACAGGTTCTGCTTTTTCACCGATGGCAGCTAAGCCTAAACCGAAGAATACAGCAAAGAAGATAATTGGTAATAATTCTCCTTTAGTTAAAGCTTCAAAAAAGTTTGTAGGTACAATGTTTACAATGGTATCAATAAAATGATTACCGTATGTAGATTGTTCTGCAGCGTGTGCAGATGATTGATATTTAGAAATATCGCCCTTTGGTAGTTTGGATGGATCAAGTCCAGAACCTGGTTTGAACAAGTTACCAAAAATAATCCCAAGACCAATAGCGATTGTTGTTATAATCTCAAAGTAAAGTATTGTTTTCCATCCATAGCGACCTACAGTTTTCGACTCCCCTACGTTCGAAATAGATAACGCTAAAGAACAGAACACAACTGGAATAACGATCATTTTAATTAAGTTTAAAAAGACGTCTCCAAATGGCTTTATGTAGTTAGCCGCTTCTTCATTTCCATATAATATAAGTCCAACGACAACACCTAGAACCAACGCAATTAATACTTGCACTGGAAGACTAATTTTTCTCTTGAATAGAGCCATATTGCAAACTCCCCTTCATCTGACATCACTTAATTATATCAGATAACTTAAAAATAGCTATAATTTTTTAAATAACAAATACAAATAATTGTGTTGAAATTTCTAAATATTTGTGAAACCAGAGTATTTTACTACGGTTATTTTTACTATTTTTATTGTTTTAATCACAATTCTAGCTACACATTAAACTTACACAATAAGAAAAAAAGGTTACCGATTTTTTAAATCGATAACCTAAAAATATTTTGACTAATTTGAGGGCTTATAATTTTTATTAAAGTAATTATGTTTAGCACTCTTTAGACTTTTCTTAGTTTCAGTATCAAAACCTTCTGCAAAGATACCTTTATTTGTACTTATAGGTTGTATCACGTAAGTTACTTTAGGCTCATCTTTAAAAATAACTTCCTTATAATACACACCTTTTTTAGCACTATATAATGTTTCTTCTTTTTTTATCTTATCTTTTAGATGATGTTCTTTAAAATAACTATCGACCATTTCAATATTTTTATGGCCTTGATATGTTTTAAGTGCGAAGAAAAATGCAAATGCTAAAACTAACGAAATGATTAATATAATAATAATTCTAATTAATTTCTGTTTCCTACTCATTTTATAGACTCCTTTTGCCTTATCTTAATTAGTATGAACGAAAAGCATACATTTTTAAAGTCTTATAAAACTTTTGTAACAAAATATTCTTATCTGAATTTTGTACTTAAACGTTTGTCTATACGTTATTATAAATATTGTCTAACATCATCAAGTGGCAAACGTACTGATTTATGCGCTTCTTGCGCCCCTTTACCTACTGCAATAGCTACAACAGGTACAAAACGATCACTATCTAAACCTAACACGTCTGCAATATTAGCTTTATCAAATCCACCGATTGGATTCGTATCATAGCCATGAGATTTAGCTACAAGCATAAATTGCATCGCCATTAAACTACTATCAATATTGACGATATCTTTCATGCCTTCTCTTGATAGCCCTTTATAATGAGGAAGCACCCAACTTAACATTTTATCTTTAATCTCTTCAGTCATATGTTTTTTACTTACTGCATCACCATAAATTTGTTCAGCTTTTTCATAATTTTTTAAATCACCAAAAACAATAATCATCGCAGAAGATGTGTTCACTTGTCTTGAGTTCATCCCAAATGATGGTAAGATTTTCTCTTTACCTTCTTCAGAATCCACTACCATTAATCTCCATGGTTGCATATTTACGGATGATGGTGCTTTCGTTGCTTTTTGAATCATTTCATCCATTTCTTCGTGACTAATTTTATATTCAGTATCAAATACTTTTACAGATTTTCTTCCTTTTAATACATCATCAAATTTTGAGATTCTTTCCATAAAGTTCTCCTCTTTCTAAATAAGTCGTTTGATATTACAAAACAATTAAGTTTTATTATAATTTTGTAATTTTTAAATGAAAAGCAATTTGCCTATATCACTTAGAACGGCACTTGACAAGTCATACACTTCATAATATTGTTAGCTTAACAAGGAGTGATTTAATGTATGTAGAAAATAGTTATTTAAGCAAACAATTATGCTTTTTATTCTATGTTTCATCTAAAGAAATTATCAAAAAGTATTCTAGTTATTTAAAGGAATACGAACTCACGTACACTGGTTATATAGTGCTAATGGCGATTGAAGAAGATGAGAAACTTAACATCAAAACTTTAGGTGATAGAGTTTTCTTAGATTCAGGCACTTTAACACCATTACTAAAAAAATTAGAAAAGAAAAATTACGTCGTTCGAACTCGTGAAGAAAAAGATGAAAGAAATCTTCAAATTTCACTGACTGATCATGGTAAAAGTATTAAAAAACCATTATCTGAAGTGTCACTAAAAGTATTTGGCGAATTTGATATCGACGTTAACGAAGCGAAAGAATTAATCAACCATCTTCAAATGTTTGTTTCTAAAAACTTTGATAAATCCACAGAAAAGTAATACTTCTATAGAGAAAAAGACAAAAGTAAACTTTCCCTCAACATTCATATCTTTCTTTTATACATGTAAATCCAAGTTATGTGAACAAATGTTTCATATTGTAAGCTTTTGTCTGTATTCTCTAGAACTAATAATCACTCCATAAATCCTTTTTACTTTACCTCACCCTAAACAGTACATATAATGAATCTACAATTAAATATGATTCAAATTTAGTTAATTAAAAGGAGCGAATCGTATGCCTAGTAATGACTTCTTTAACAATGCATTTTTAAAAAATGACCCTACTGATATGTTTAGAGATTTAGGTAAGCAAGTATTTAATCAGTTTTCCTCACAAGCATTTCCCGCCAACCTATATAATGAAAGTGATCATTATTTAATAGAAGCTGAACTTGCAGGCGTAAAAAAGGAAAATATATCATTAACTTTTGATCATCATACATTAACGATTAAAGCTAATAAGTTTCTAGAACCTCATCATGGACAAGCGCAATTGAATGAACGTTCTAACGGAGAACTTGTCCGTCGATTTGAATTTGAGGATGTAGATAAAGATTTAATCAAAGCAACATTTGAGGATGGCGTCTTAAATATACGCTTACCTAAACAACAACACGATTCTGAAGACGCAACAACTATATCTATATTATAAATCAAAAAATAACACCCTCGTCACGGTATAACCAAGATGAGGGTGTTATATATTTATGCTTCTTTTTTATTTAAATGAACCATTGTGATTAATGCGATGAGTCCGAAAATAGCAAAAAAGATAAATGCTAAATGACTTGAACCTGTTACCCCTGTAATATAAGTGATTACTAATGGTGGGAAAAAGCCGCCTAGTCCCCCCATCATTGATACAATACCATTCGCTGATCCAGCTTCTTTCGCGAAATATGATGGTACTAATTTAAAAATAAGACCATTACCAATACCTGCACACACACTTATCATTAAACATCCTATGGTAAATAATGCGATGTGATTAGAGAAACCTAAAATCAATGCACCTGTAATCATAATGATAAAATCTACCATTAGAACCTTAACTGCATTTAGTTTATCACCTAATATGCCTCCGACTGGTCTCAGGAAGGTCGCTAAAGCAATAAATATACCTGAACGAATACCTGCATCAACTTTATCTATACCAAAATGTTGCACCAGATAGTTTGGCAAAAATAGTCCAAAAGCTACAAACGCACCAAATGTAATAAAGTACCAAAGACTTGTATAGTATAGTTTATAATTTTTAAATAAGATTTTCATTTGAGATATTAGCGGCACTTTTACTTTAGGCTCACGGTTATCTCCAAATATAAACATTAATACTGCAAATATAGCAATAATAATTAAATAACTTCTAACTGTTGTTTGCCAACCAATAATCCCTGCAATTGGCGGTGCTAAAAATGATGAAATCGCTGTCCCAATGTTTTCCATACCATAAATACCATTCGCTAATCCTACTTTATCTTTTGGGAAATATTTTGGAATTGATGTAACACCTACTGAGAATATAGCACCACCCACACCAAGAAAGAATCCAGATAACATCATCATTTTTGGTGATTGTGCTTGCCCTAAAAAGTAAATGGGAAATAAAAGCACTATAAAACTACAGAAAAATACCCATTTGGCTCCAATAATATTAGTTAAATATCCAAAAGGAACACGTAATATTGATCCCAAAATGACTGGTATTGCTAAAATAATGGATAGTTGTCCAGCTGAAATTTTAATGTCTTGAGAAATAAATGGCATTAATGGAGAAATAATGCTCCATGCCATAAAACCAACTACTAAGCTAAGTGTTTGTAATGTGAGCTGAAATCCACCTTTTGTCTTGTCCATATTTTCACCCTCGTCGAATTCATTTATTTATTAGTACTATGCGGGTTTGACCTTCAATAACTCTATTAATGAACATAGAACTAATCTTAATTTGATTTTATCGACTTTGTGAAAAGTTGAACATTAGGATAATCCCTTATTTGACTATGTAATTCCCCTATTAAAAAGGATCACAGTAGCTTTCGCTACTACGTAAGAGGGTGAAGAACAGAAATTTTACATTTCGTTGTTCTTCCCCGGCACATGATGACTAGGTTGGTTACAAGTATCACGTAGTAACTTACCAGTCATCCACTGCCTCTAACCATTGAAAATGGAAGTACCCTTAAGGATCACAGTAGCTTTCGCTACTGTGTAAGAAGTACTAACCATTGAAAATGGAAGTACTTCTTTAAATGCATAAGAGCCCCTAATCGCTAATGCGATTTTTCTCTTCAGTTCGCCTTAGCTTTCGCTAATGCATAAGAGCCCCTAATCGCTAATGCGATAAGGGGCTCTAAAATTCTAGGAGTTTCTTTTTCATGGCGTATTCTACGAGTTATGGTTTTGATTTTAATTCTAGTTTGTTCATAATGTGTGTTTTATGTGCTTCTACTGTTTTAACTGATACAAATAGTTTTTCTGCTATTTCTTTATTGCCATAGCCTTTTGCTATTAATGGCAATATCTCTAATTCTCGTTTGGATAACACTTTGAATGGATCTGATGTATCTGTATATTCCTGATTACTACTATTCACAAATTCATTCACTAATGAGGTGGTCAATTTCATATCAACATATGTCTCACCATTATAAACTGTTCTAATAGCAAGCAATAGTTGTTCATCAGGTGCGTTTTTCAAAATATAACCTTTCGCACCGTTCCTCAATACATGAAATAAATACTCTTCATCATCATACATTGTTAAGATTAAAATCTTTGTTTCAGGAAAACTTTCATGAATTTTACTCGTTGCGATAAGTCCTGATTCACCTGGTGGCATACTTAAATCCATTAATAGTACATCAGGTTTAAACTCCAAGACTTTTTGATAGGCCTCTACACCATCAGCAGCGGTAGCAACTACTTCCATATCCTCTTGATAGTTCAATATCATAGAGAAACCGGTTCTAACAACTGCATGATCATCGGCAATAACTATTTTCAACATTATTCCCCCAAAAATTAATTTACAGTGGTACTTCTAAAGTAATAATCGTTCCTTTACCTATATGCGTCTCAATATTTAAATTCCCTTCAACAAGTTCGGATCGCTCTTTCATTCCATATAACTCTAGTCCAGATCCTCTCGGTTTGGAAGACGGATCAAATCCTTGTCCTCTATCAATAATTTCAGCGATTAACGTCAGTTCATTTTGTTGAATAGTGACTTCTACTTCACTAACACCAGCATATTTTAAAGCATTATAAACAGCCTCTTGCACAACTCGATACACGACGGTTTCCACCTCGCTATCAAAGCGATGATTAACGATATTAGAAACATAATTAATTTGCATACCATAATTTTCTTCGAATTGTTTAAAGTAAGATTTAAATGCTGCCTCTAATCCTAAATCATCTAAAGATGCAGGACGCAATTCAACTGATAGATGTCTGACATCGTCAACGAGTTGTGACATTAAACCTTCAATATTTTTAACATCATTCAATATTTTCTCTTTATCTTGTTGATATTTTAACAAACGTAATTGAACATCAATATTCAACATTTCTTGAATAACACTATCATGTAGTTCTCTAGATATACGCTTACGTTCATTTTCTTGCGCGGATATTGTTTTTCTCATCATTCGGCGTTGATTCATTTTTTCTTGTCGTTCAATTTGAGGTGCAACATCTTGCAATGTAAATGCATTAATACCTTTAACCGGATCTATGGTTTGATAAGAAGCTGTAAATGGTGCGATTTTTCTGTTTTTTGTTTTCATAAATACTTGGAATTGTGAATGATGAGGTTGTGCTACATCTAAAAAGCAATCTCTACATGACTGTACGTCATACTCATTCGTGTAACCTTCGCATCGTCTACAAATCGCATTCGTCATTGCACTATAATTTTCTTCTTCCGAAATAACTTCTTTAGCTGCTTCATTCATTGCTATAATCTTTCCGCTATTATTCACAAAAACAATCTTTTCATTTGTGCTTTCAAAGTAACGTCTTAGCAACACTTCAAGTTGTTCATTATTAACCGTCAAGTTAATCACCTAAATTTCTTCATTAAATATGCCTAATTGTTTATAAATATCTATATCATACACATTAATTGGTAATGGCTTATGATTTCTTTGGCCAAACAACATAACCCCATACACCTGTTGTTGATACCAAAGTGGAATAGCTATGACCGCCGTTAAATTTTCACTTAATAATATAGGAAACTTCACCTTTTCATCAGGTGTTAAGGCCATATCTACATTAGCAATGATCATTCTCTTTCCCGTTTTCATCACATTACCAGCTAGACCTCGACCTTTACGTAATATAATTAATTTATATCTATCATTATTGTTACCTGATACATATTGCCATTTTATAGGTGAATAGGTGCTCGCTGATTCATAAAAAGCTAACGCCGCAAAATCAAAACCTTGTTCTAATCTAATTCTATCAATATTTTCTTGAAAACTTTGGCTTTCGAACATTGAATCTGGCATCATACTATTTCCACCTTTGAATTACTATAGTTTATTTTTTCGATAAATAATGTACCTTCTACTTGTATACGATAATGGTACACTCCATACATGAACTAAACGCGTAAATGGCCAACATGCAAAAATGGTAAACCCTAATACCATATGTAATTTAAATTGCAATGGTACATTGGCCATCAAATCTGCGTGCGGTTTAAACATAAAGAGTTGTCTAAACCATACTGAAATGGTTTCACGATAATTAAAGTCGATATGCATGATATTCGTAACTATTGTAGAGTAACATCCCATGAAGATAATAATTAATAAAAGAATATTCACAAAAATATCCGAAAATGAACTTAAACGCCTTACATTTTTAATTGTAATTCTTCTAGCAGTAAGTAACAACATACCTATTAACGTCATTATACCAAAAATACTACCAATATAGACTGCTCCAAAATGGTACATATGCTCATCAATCCCTAATGAGTCCATCCAATATTTCGGTATAACAAGACCAACTACATGTCCAAAGAAAACTGGAATTACGCCTAAATGAAATAGCAAGCTTCCCCATTTCAGTCTCTTTTTCTCAATTAATTCGCTAGACTTTGCAGTCCAAGAAAACTGGTCATACTTATATCTTGCAATGTGTCCTATGATAAATATAGCTAAACATAAGTATGGATAAATGACCCATAAAAATTGATTAATCATGTTGAGCCACCCCTTCTGGTACTTCTAAACATAATTTCAAAGTCTTTCTTAATGCTTGTATTACGTACCCATATGGATGATTTTGTTTTCCAAGTTCATTTGCCATTACAAATGTTCCATCTTCAATAATAATGATGACTAATTGAATATTTTCTTCTGCCCTTTCATCGCCACGCCATTCTATTGTCTGTAAAAATTGTAGCATCAATGGTAGATAATCTGACAATTCATTATCTACCATTTTTAATCCAAACATTTCGTACAAAACTTTGAGTTTTGCTAACATTTGGCCTCTCTCTTTTTGAGTGTCGAATTGATGATAGGTCATATATAATGGTGCTTTTTTGCTAAAATCAAAGGTATCTGTATATATTTGTTGAATTTCAGATAACGTATATTGCATCATCTGTTCTCTAAATGCTATTAGGTCTTCATACCCCGGATGACTAGGATCGATGACTTCGTTAAATATATTTTCATTAAATGTCTTTTTCTCAGGGAAGCATAATTGCATTGCGATATATCCTAAACTGTCTTGATATCGATATAAATTGTCAAAGTTAATCACGGAAAATCCCTCCATAAAACCGCTCGTTATAAATGTCTTGACCTGATTTGTCCGTAGCAACAGCGACGCCGCATCCTTCACAATTAACGCCGAAGTTTTCACCACCATAACCTTGCGAACCTTGAGCGTGATAAGTATCTAAATAAGTTTCTTTATGTGTCGTCGGTATCACAAATCGTTCTTCATATTTGGCTAAACCTAATAATCGATACATATCTTTCGTTTGACGTTCAGTAAGTCCTAGTTGCGTTAAACGTTCAACATCGAAATCTTTTTGAGTCACTTGTGCTCTCATATAACTTCTCATCATAGCCATTTTCTGTAGTGCTTGTTTGACCGGTTTTGTAGCACCGGCTGTAAACATGTTCGCCAAATATTCTATCGGTAAGCGCATTTCTTCTATGGCAGGGAAAATCATATCCGGATCTTGTTCTGAATTTTTACCTTCAAAATAACTCATAATTGGGCTTAATGGTGGGCAATACCACACCATTGGCATAGTTCTATACTCTGGATGCAATGGGAATGCTAATTTATATTCAATTGCTAATTTATAAATCGGTGACTGTTGTGCCGCTTCAATCCATTCATGATTGACACCATCTTTTTCAGCTTGCGCAATGACTTCTTCATCAAATGGATCTAAAAATAATTCCAATTGTTTTTCATATAAATCTTGTTCATTTTCAGTCGACGCCATTTCTTCCACTCTGTCAGCATCATATAATAATACGCCTAAATATCTCATTCGACCTGTACAGGTTTCTGAGCAGACTGTAGGCATGCCTGCTTCAATTCTAGGGAAGCAAAATGTACATTTTTCGGCCTTATTCGTTTTCCAGTTAAAATAAACTTTTTTATAAGGGCATCCAGTCATACAATAACGCCATCCACGACATGCATCTTGGTCGACCAAAACAATACCATCTTCATCTCTTTTATACATAGCTCCTGATGGACAAGATGCAACACAACTTGGATTAAGACAATGTTCACACAATCTTGGTAGGTACATCATAAAGGTTTCATCAAATTGAAACTTGATATCTTCTTCTATCTTTTGAATATTTGGATCTTTAGGTCCAGTCACATGACCACCAGCTAAATCATCTTCCCAGTTAGGTCCCCATTCAATATCCATCTTTTCTCCAGAAATAACAGAGTAAGCTCTTGCTACTGGTGAGTGTTGACCTGCCTTAGCTGTTGTTAAATGCTCATAGTTATAATTCCATGGCTCATAATAATCTTGAATTAATGGCATATCAGGATTATAGAAGATTTTTCCAAGGGCTATTTTAGACCACTTGCTACCAGATTTAAGTTGTAATCTACCTTTTCGATTCAATACCCAACCGCCTTTATAGTGCTCTTGATCCTCCCAACGTTTGGGATATCCTGTACCAGGCTTTGTTTCAACATTATTAAACCACATATATTCTGCCCCAGGTCGATTTGTCCATGTGTTTTTGCAAGTAACGCTACAAGTATGACAACCTATACATTTATCTAAATTCAACACCATTGCTATTTGCGCTTTAATCTTCAAGCCAATTGACCTCCTTCATCTTTCTTACTGCTACATATACATCTCTTTGATTACCAATTGGTCCATAATAATTGAAATGATAACTAATTTGAGCATAGCCACCTATTAACTGTGTTGGTTTCAAATGAATTCGTGTTGGTGCGTTATGTGATCCACCTCTAGTATCTGTAATTTCAGAACCTGGCGTTTGAATATGTTTATCTTGTGCATGATACATAAACATGGTACCTTTAGGCATTCTGTGTGAAATAACAGCTCTCGCAGTAACGACACCATTTCGGTTATATACTTCTAACCAATCGTTATCCTGAATGTTGTGTTCTTTAGCATCTTCATCAGAAATCCAAACTGTTGGACCACCTCTAAATAGCGTTAACATATGCTTATTATCTTGATACATAGAGTGAATATTCCATTTACCATGTGGTGTAAGATAACGCAGAATTAAAGTATCAGTGCCACCTTTAATTTGTTTATCCTTAGTACCAAATACCATTGGCGGTAACGTAGGTTTGTAAATCGGTAAACTTTCTCCAAATTGTTGGAAAACCTCATGATCAATATAGTAACTTTGACGACCAGTTAACGTTCTAAAAGGAACGAGTCGTTCAATATTAGTTGTAAATGGTGAATAACGTCGTCCATTTTTATTTGATCCAGGGAACACTGCAGTTGGTATAACTTCTCTAGGTTGAGAACCAATATTTAAAAATGTTATTTTTTCAGACGCACGTTCACTTGAAATATCTGTTAACGTCATACCTGTTTGTTTTTCTAAGTCTTGATAAGATTTTTGTGATAATTTACCATTTGTAGCAGATGAAATATTCAACATTGCATCTGCTACATTTCGAGCAGAGTGAATTCTTGGTTTATCATTTTTGATAGAATTAGGGTCTTTATCATTCCAAGTCCCTAGCATACTTTTTAATTCTTCGTATTGTTCCTTCACGCTAAAACTAACGCCATGTGCCCCTACATTATCTGTCTCTAATTTCGGTCCAACAGAAACATATTTATCGTAAATTAACGTGTAGTCACGTTCTACGATTGTAAAGTTAGGCATGGTTTTACCGGGTATGGCATCTATCTCTCCTTTAGACCAATCTTTTACGATACCTAATGGTGTTGCTATTTCTTGTTTGGAATCATGACCTAACGGTGTTGTTACGACATCTTTATATGTACCTGGTAGATAATCCTTCGCCATTTCTGACACTGCTTTAGCGAGTGTTTTATAAATATCCCAATCTGATCGAGACTCCCACAATGGATCTATGGCTGGATTAAATGGATGAACATAAGGATGCATATCAGTAGAAGAAAGATCATGTTTTTCATACCAAGTTGCTGCTGGTAAAACAATATCCGAATATAATGGTGTCGCTGTCATTCTAAAATCGAGTGATACGAGTAAATCTAATTTACCTGTTGTTTCTTCTCGCCATTGAATTTCATCAGGTTTATCATCTTCGTTTGGTGATGCTAATAATCCTGATTTTGTACCTAATAAATGTTTCATAAAATATTCTTGTCCTTTAGCAGAACTAGAGATTAAATTAGAACGCCATACGAATAATGTTTTAGGATGGTTTTTTCTTAAATCCGGATCTTCTACTGCAAATTTTGTTTGTTTCGTTTTCACTTCATTAATCGCACGTTTTAATATGGCTTCATTTGAATCATCACCATTTTCTTTAGCTTCTTCTGCGAATAACAAACTATTCTTATTAAACTGAGGATACGATGGTAACCAACCTAATTTAGCAGCTGTAACATTGTAATCAGCTGGATGTTGATGTTTAATATGTTTCGCTAAAGGTGATTTCAATTTATCGACATTTGATTCTTCATATTTCCATTGATCTGTCGCGAAATAGAACCAACTTGTACCATTTTGTAAACGAGGTGGTCCTTGCCAATCTTTAGCAAATGCAATCGTATTCCAACCTTCAATAGGTCGACATTTTTCTTGTCCAACATAGTGTGCCCAACCGCCACCATTTACTCCTTGACAGCCACATAACATAATTAAATTTAAAATCGAACGATAAATTGTATCGGAATTAAACCAGTGGTTGATACCAGCACCCATAATGATCATTGAACGCCCTTCTGTGTCTATAGCGTTTTGGGCAAATTCTTTTGCAACTTGAACGACTAAACTAGATTTTATACCTGTAATGTCTTCCTGCCATGCAGGTGTATATTTAGAATGCGAATCATCATATCCCGTCGCTTCTAATTCATGATTAAAACGTTTGATACCATATTGACTAACCATCAAATCATATACAGTAGTAATATATCTTTCATCACCATTAGCTAATTTAATCTTCTTAGTAGGTATAGGGCGTTCAAAGACACCATCACCATTGCTATCAAAATATGGAAATTGAATTTGTTGTAATTCAAAATCGCTTTCATCCATGGATAAACTAGGTTGAATAACATTGCCATCTTCATCTTCTAATTTAAGATTCCATTGTTTACCATCTTCCCAACGTTGTCCCATCGTGCCATTTGGAACAACTAGTTGATTTGATAAGTTATCAAATAACACAGGCTTCCATTCTCCGTTTGTTGTATCTTGTCCAAGATCACTTGCTCTTAAAAATCGGCCTGCTTTCAAACCATTGTCATCTTGATCTAACATTAATACAAAAGGCATATCTGTATATTGTTTAGCATAATTAATAAATCGTGAATTAGGATTGTTGATATAATATTCTTGTAAAATAACATGTGTCATTGCTTGAGCAACTGCAGCATCAGTACCTGGGTTAGGTGCTAACCAATTATCAGCAAATTTTACATTTTCAGCATAATCCGGCGCGATAGAAACGACTTTAGTCCCTTTATATCTCACTTCTGTCATAAAGTGCGCATATGGTGTTCGTGTTAATGGCACGTTTGAACCCCACATAATCAAGTAAGCAGCGTTATACCAATCACTTGATTCAGGAACATCTGTCTGTTCACCCCAAATTTGAGGTGATGCTGGTGGTAAATCAGCATACCAATCATAAAAACTTAACATTTCTCCGCCTAATAAATTAATGAATCGTGCGCCAGCTGCATAGCTCACCATAGACATCGCTGGAATAGGTGTGAATTCAGCTATTCTATCTGGACCGTCCTTTTTGATGGTATATAATAATTGAGCAGCAATAATATCAGTTACATCTTTCCAATTTGATCTTACATGACCACCCATACCACGCGCTTGTTTATAACGTTTGGCTTTTTCTTCATCTTCTACAATAGATGCCCATGCAGCTATTTTGTTTCCATGATTTTCTTCAAGTGCTTCTTGCCATAATTCTAAAAGTTGACCTCTGATATAGGGATATTTAACTCTTAATGGACTATATTCATACCATGAAAATGATGCACCTCTAGGACATCCTCTTGGTTCATATTCCGGCATTTCTGGACCACAACTAGGATAATCTGTTTGTTGATTTTCCCAAGTAATGACGCCATTCTTAACAAAAACTTTCCATGAACATGATCCAGTGCAATTCACGCCGTGTGTTGTTCTCACTTCTTTGTCGTGACTCCATCGTTCACGGTACATTTTTTCCCATTCTCTGCTTTTACTTTCAAGTACTGACCAATTACCATTAAACTTTTCAGTTGGCTTAAAAAAATTTAATCCAAATTTCCCCATAAGTATCCTCCTAGACCTTTACTTCATATATGCGTTCCTAACTTTTCAATTAGATTGTACATTTTTTCACAATATTTATATATTAGGGAATGTCCTAATTGCACTTATAAATTCCCTACAAAAAAGCAGTGCCTATTCTAGATAGACACTGCGTTATAGTTAATATTCATTGTGGATTTATATTTCAATAAATTGATGTGCATACTGCTTTAGTACTGATTTGTATAATGCTTGTTGAGAATAATGATACGTCTCATCTACTTCAATCATGGATCCATAACCTTGTTCATATAATAATTCACATTTTTCCAATGCGTGATTTCTATTCCCTTTTACAATATATATGATTTCTGTATGCTTAGCCTTATTTTGAGGTAGTGAATAGTTGATGATATCTCCAATGATACAAATACCTGGTAATCCTTCTACATTATATTGTGTTAACTTTTGCTCAATATTACTGATATTTCCAGTCAATATTTTCTCATCAAAAAGTGATGCACGAAATACAATAGCAATTGGGTAATCATAAGATGTATATTGTCTGATTTGCTTAATAATTCTAGGTAATCGTTTAACCCCCATATAAACTGCTAGCGTTCCTTTATTTAATAATGTACTAATATCAATGTCATTATCTTTTGAATCTTTAAAATGACCTGTTGAAAAAGTGACGTTTTTAGCTATACTCCTCATCGTTAGACCTAAGTTCATGGATTGCGCTGCTGCACTTGCCGATGTTACACCAGGCACAATTTCAAAGTCGATATTCAGCTTATTTAATGCTTCAACTTCTTCTTGGACTCGTCCAAATATAGCGGGATCGCCACCTTTAAGTCTAACCACATGATGATGTTTACTTGCAGCTTCAATCGTTTTTTGATTAATGCTTTCTTGTTGAATATGCTTAGTATATGGTTTCTTACCAACATCAACAATTTCTATTTCTGGCTTAGCATATTGTAAGATAAAGGGATTAACCAATCTGTCATATAATATGATATCAGCATTTTCAATGAGCCGTTGTGCTCTTTTAGTTAATAAGCTAGGGTTACCTGGACCTGCACCTACTAAGTAGACAGTTCCGTATTCATTTATAGACATATAAATATATCTCCATCTATGATTTCTACTGGATATGTTTCTACACAACCAGTATCTGGCTCCTGCACATTACCTGTCTTAAGGTCAATTTTTTGATCATGTAATGGACAATAAACATAACTTCCACTTACAGTACCTTCTGACAAAGGGCCTTCCTTATGGGGACAAATATTATTAACTGCAAATATCTCACCCTCATTTGTTAAAAACAAACCAATCTCTTTATCGTTTACGAATACTTTTTTACCAATTAGTGGTGTTAACTCATCTATACGAGACACTTTAATTTTCTGCATATTTTTCATGATTAAACCCTCTCAACTTCAAAGATTTTTTGTGATGCTTTATCATTTACGATTGCTTGCCAGGGTTCATCTTGAATCGCTTGTTTCGCTTCCATCACTCTATCGAAAAGTGCTTGTTGACGTTCGGGATCTAACAATACTTCTTTCACATTTTCAAAGCCAAGACGTTCTAACCATGGCGCAGTTCTTTCAGCATAGATTCCAGTTTCACGATAATATTGCATCAATGCACCACAAATACGAATCACTTCATCTTCTGTTTCTACAGTTGTTAGTAATTGTCCTTTTGTTACTTCAGTACCGCCATTGCCACCGATATAGAGTTGAAAACCGTTTTCTACAGATATTACACCAAAATCTTTAACACCAGATTCTACACAGCTTCTAGGGCAACCTGATACCCCCATTTTGAATTTATGAGGTGTATCAATATATTCAAATGTCTTCTCTAATCTAATACCAAGTTGAGTAGTATATTGTGTTCCAAATCTACAGAATTCTTTACCTACACAACTTTTAACTGAACGTGTTTTTTTACCATATGCCGAAGCTGAACGCATGCCTAAGTCTTCCCATACGCTTGGAAGTTCTTCTTTTTTCAATCCATATAATCCCACACGTTGAGAGCCAGTCACTTTGACAAGTGGTACATTATATTTTTTAGCGACTTCTCCCAATCTAATAAGTTGATCTGCATCTGTAACACCACCGCGCATTTGAGGAATAACGGAAAATGTACCGTCATTTTGAATATTTGCATGATAGCGTTCATTTGCGAATCGTGATTCCTTTTCATCTTTATGCTCATATGGATAAATCATGTTCAAATAATAGTTGATAGCTGGACGACATTTCGGGCAACCATTTTTATCTTTGAAGTTGAGTACATGTCTCACTTCTTTAGATGTTTTGAGTCCTTTGGCTCTAATTTGAGTGACAATTTGATCACGTGATAAATCTGTACAAGCGCATATACCAGTTGGTTTAGATGCTACAAAATCATCGCCTAAAGCATATTGTAGAATATCTGCGATTTGCCCTTTACATTTCCCACACGAATTTCCTGCTTTAGTCATTTTTGTTACTTCAGCAACAGATGTTAGTCCGTTTTTAGTAATTGCTTCTACAATTGTGCCTTTATTAACACCATTACAGCCACATATTGTTTCATCATCTGCCATATCCTCAATGGATACATTGGCATCTTCTCCACCTTTTGTTAATAAAGAGACTAACGTATAGTCTTCGATAGATTCATGTTTTTTCATCATATTATAGAATCGAGAGCCATCATCTGTATTACCATATAGCACTACACCGACAACTTCACCGTCTTTTAAAAATACTTTTTTATAATGATTATCGATACTATTAAATATTTCTATACCATGAATATCTTCGGTTTCTTCAATGGTACCTGCACTATATAAATCACATCCTGATACCTTTAAAGATGTAAATGTAGTGGAGCCATGGTAACCATTAGTTTCTTTTTGTGTTAAATAATCTGCTAGAACGATACCTTGCTCATATAATGGTGCCACTAAACCATATACTTTACCTTCACATTCTGCGCATTCACCCACAGCAAAGATATTTGGATCACTTGTTTGCATATATGCATTAACGATAATACCTCTATTGACCTCTAATCCTGCTGCTTTAGCTACCTCAGTATAAGGTCTAATACCTACTGCCATAACTACTAAATCAGCTTCTAGCACACGTCCATCTGCTAATCTAACGGCCTCAACATCTTTATCACCAAGAATTTCTTGCGTATTCGCTTGTAATTCAAAGCGCATGCCTTGTTGCTCTAAATCATTTTTTAGCATTTGACCTGCTTTTTGATCTAATTGCATTTCCATAAGCCACTCTGCTAAATGTATCACGGTTACTTCCATGCCTTGGTCTAATAATCCTCTAGCACATTCTAATCCTAAAAGGCCCCCGCCTATAACAATCGCTTTTTGTTTAGTTTGAGCTATCTCCATCATGCGTTTAGTATCATCAATTGTTCGCCATCCAATAACACTCGGTAAATCAGACCCTGGAATAGGTAATACGAATGCCTTTGAACCTGTTGCAATTATACATTGATCATACTCAAATGATTGCCCACTCTCAGTTATAACGGTCTTATTTGCTCTATCTAATATCGTCACTGGATCGTTATTAATCAATTTAATATCATGTTCTGCGTACCAGTCATATGAATTCATGATGGTTTCTTCCACAGTCATTTTATTTTGTAAAATATTAGATAACATGATTCTATTATAATTTGGGTAGTCTTCTTTACCTATAATGGTAATTTCAAAACGTTGCGGATCTCTATCCAAAATTTCTTCGATTGTTCTCAAACCAGCCATGCCATTTCCTATCATCACTAATTTGTTCTTAGTCATATATATGCCCCTTTATCACTTAAGATAAGTTATTTAAAGGATTGGATATAAAGGCACATGTCTTAATTTTTAAAATCGGAGTGCTTCTAGACGTTCTCGAATAATGAGTCTCAATGTGTCATCAAAATTGATTGACGGTGTGATGTGTAATTTACAATGAATAGCCATGTCATCAATGAGTCGTTTTACTTTATTGACCAATCTTCCATCAAATAAAAAGAGTGGCACGATGATTAATTCATCATATTGTTTTGATATCTCATCTAAATCATTTCTAAATGTTAAATCGCCATATAAGGCTCTTGCATAAACAGGTCGGTCCGAATCAATTGTTTTCACAAATGCTTTAAGTTCATCATGTGCTTTTGTAAAACGGCCACTTCCATTACCGTGTGCAATGATAACTGTTGCTGTTTTGGATGATTGATCGACTAGCTGCACATCGTCAATTCTTCTTTCTACTAGTGATTTCATATAAGGATGTGTGCCTAATGGTTCACTCATTTGACTTGAAATATGCGGATACTTTTCTTTCATCTCTGATAATATGTTTGGAATATCGCCAATATAATGCATCGCTCTAAAAATTAGCAACGGTACGATTCTAAATTGTGTGATTCCTTTTTCGATCATCTTTTCCATTGTAATTTCCAAACTCTGCGTGTCACTCTCTAAAAATGCTAATTCATAATGGTACTCTTCATCTTTAAGCAAGGTTGTAATGAATTCTTCTAAGGCTTTATTTTGATTTCCTTTTCTCATTCCATGTGCCACTAAAATGTTGCCTACCATAATACCAATCCTTTCAACTTGAATTGTAAACTAATTCATATTACTTTTGTGATTAAATTCACATTTTTAGCGAAAATTAGGGAATCCCCTTATAAAGGTTCTATGAACTAAATATATAAATATTTAACTTTACAAAAAGAGATGTATAAAGATTTAAATTACATGTAATAAGATATATAATTAAAATATTGGTGGTTAATATATGTACTACTTCAATCAGCACCTATTTCAAATACATAACGATGCAACGCGTACATGCCTTATTAACGACTTAGTAAATTTTCATGATTAGAAAACAGAGAGGAGTCAACGACATGAAAAGATTTACTATTCTGATAATTATAGTATCTTTTATTTTAGCAAGTTGTAGCAGTAATGCAACAAATAAAAAAGATACGCTTAATGTTGAAATTCCATTAAAAACAACATCAATTGCGCCGTATGAAACGGATGTGCCTGTGAAAATCGGTGCATTAGAGTCATTATTCAAAATGTCTAAAGATGGTAAAGTGAAACCACTATTGGTTAAATCATTCAAGCAAAAATCTGATGATACCCTTACCCTTAAAATTAAAGATGACATTCATTTCCAAAATGGTCACAAATTAACTGGTGATGCTGTCAAACGTAGTCTAGAACAAGGTGTAAAAAAGAGTGACTTATTAAGTGGGTCTCTTCCTATTGATAAAATCACTGCAAAAGGTCAAGACGTGACCATCAAAACGAAGGAACCTTATCCTGAATTAAAATCTGAATTAGCGAGTCCATTCGCAGCTATTTATGACACTCAAGCGAAAGGCAAAGTTTCGGATCAACCAGTTGGCACTGGTCCCTATCAAATTGACAAATATCAACGTTCACAAAAAATACAACTATCAAAATATAAAGATTATTGGCAAGGTACACCTAAATTAAGCAAAATCAATGTCACTTATCATGAAGATGGCAATACTCGTGTTAACCACTTATTATCTGGCAAATCAGATCTAACTACAGATGTACCTATCGATCAAATTAATGATATTAAGAAATCTAACAAAGCAAATATTCAAAGTACATCTGGTTTCAGAACACATTTATTGCTTTATAATCATGACAGTAAAAAAATGAACAAAAATGTTCGAGAAGCATTTGATGCAGTCATTAATCGTAAAGAGATTGCTAAAAATGTTTCCAAAAATTATGCCAAACCCGCTTCTGGCCCATTTAATGACCGATTGAAACATATTAAAGATGGCAAGGTTCAACCACAAGATATTAACAAAGCGAGAAAACTATTAGCCAAAGAAGGCTACACTAAAGATCACCCTTTAAAAATCAATATAGTTACTTATGACGGTAGACCTGAATTACCTAAAATTGGACAAGTCATCCAATCTGAAGCTAAAAAAGCAAATATTGATGTGAAATTAAGAAATGTAGATGATATCGAAGGATACTTGAAAGATAAAGATGCATGGGATGCATCAATGTACAGTTACTTAACTGTTCCTAGAGGAGATACAGGTTATTTCTTTAATACTGCATACTTACCAAAAGGCGCAAATAACAAAGGTAACTATAATAATAAAGAGGTTACGCAACAAATCAAACAACTCAACCAAACATTCGGTCAATCAGAACGTGAGCAACTAACTAATCAAATATTGAAAACGTCTGACAAAGACATTCCAAATAGTTATATAACGTACAATGACCAAATTGACGGTGTAAGTAAAAATGTGAAAAACTTCAATGTAACACCGGAATCTATTTATTTAATTGATTACAAATTAGACAAAAAATAATAGAATTAAAATAGCCAGTAAATGAATAATCCAACTCATTTACTGGCTATTTTTTAACCCTTTGTGATTAATTTTAAAATGGGGGTTGGCCTAGAATCTTTTCTTCAAAGCGTTCAGGAATTAATATTTTTCTCATAATCACACCTAAATCACCATCATCGCTTTCATGCTCAGCATATATTTCATATCCTTTTTTTCATAAATACTTAATAACCAAGGATGTAATCGCGCGGATGTGCCTAATGTGACTGCTGAGGCCTTTAATGTATCTCTTAAAAAGTCTTCTTCTACATATTTTAATAATTGACTACCATAACCTTGTCCATCAAATTCTGGTTGTGTTGCAAACCACCAAACGAACGGATAACCTGAAATACTTCTGATACTCCCCCAAGGATATCTTACTGTAATTGTTGAGATAATTGTGTCGTTTAATTCTAATACAAATGTAGTATTATGTTTGATATTGTCTGCTACCATTTCCTCTGTGGCATTCACTGATGGCCAGTCGATACCTAGCTCTCTTAATGGCGTAAAAGCTTCATACATAAGTCGATGAATCGATAAAACATCACTTTGATCTGCAATTCTTATATTCACGTTACTCATTCTCTTCACGTCCTTCATTTTCTCTATTCATGACATTAAGCGTAAAAAGAAAAACGACAAGAGTCAATCAACTTGTTTGATAGGTATCTATAAAAAAGTAAGGGGGTGGGATAGAAATAATAAAGAACCACTAATCATTTATGATGTAGTGGTTCTTACGCATTAGCCACAGCTAATGTGTACTTTAAAATCTGTAGATTTTCTTTTCGAAATTCTCTATGTTTGGGGCCCGTCACCCCGGCAATGTTAACTAGAAATGAAAAAGCTTGGTACATTAGACCTTCTTTGTAATTTATTACTTAGACGATTTTATGCATGAACTTTAGTTCATGTATACCTCTAAAGCTTAATTTGAACACATGAGTCAATACGCATGTGTAAGTCAACTACTGCCTATATATGAATGTAACTTGAAATATATTTATGTCCCAACCTGTTACACACATATTATTATTTTAATTGTGAACGTTGCCTATTTAAGTATGCATAAACTAATCCAACAAAGATACCGCCACCAATGTAATTACCTATTAAAGCAAATACAATATTTTTTAACACACCTAAACCGGACATTCCATCAATATTGAAAAAAAGCATACCTGAGAATAACCCTGCATTAAATACAACGTGTTCATAACCCATGAAGACAAACACAACTACTCCACAAGCAATAAAGAAAGCCTTTGTTAATCCTTCTTTAAATTGCATAGAAACAAAGATACCTATATTAATAAAGAAATTACAGAAAATACCTTTTACTAATATATTTAACCACGTTGATGCTTCCGTTTTCTTTTGTACGGTTTCAGTTAGTGCATCAGTCATTTCTGGTGTCATCACATGTGCATATTTCATTAAGAAAAATAAGATAATTCCACCAAGTACATTACCGATAAAGCAAAATGTAAATATCCATATCACTTTATTCAAACGTATCGCTTTATAATACCAACCTACTGTTAGATACATAAAATTACTTGTTAATAATTCTGAATTCGTTAATACAATTAATACTAAGGCTAAACTAAATGCGATGGCACCAAGTAAATTTATTAAACCATCAATTTGTGTAGCAGCAAATTGTGTTTTAATAGCTAGCATAAATACCGTGACAATAGATAACAAGAATCCTGCCATCATTGCTTTTAACGCATAACGCATAGGTGTTCTGTCAGCCATGACTTCTTTCATTTGCGCTTGGCTTACTACCGCTTCCATAATAGACTTAGTTGCGTATGTATCTTCGGTAGTTTTTCGATTTTCCATCATATTCTCAATTACTCCCATCTTTTTAAAATCATTTATTTCATATTCATTATATGAAGAAATAAAGATGATGAATAGTGGTAATTTTTTAACAAATGATAAAATGCTTTTTAAGTTATTTATAAATATTTGATAGAATTGGTTTTACATTTCAATTTAATGATTGTCTCATCTAACATTTGAGACAACTGAATAACCAAACCAATATAAAAGAGAAAAACTGAGATAGAGACATAATAATTGTCCCCACCCCAGTCCATATTTAAATATTAGCGATCCAATTATTTTCGTTTTAATTTTGAAAAATAATGTAATCCTGATGCAAAAATACTATACCCTAGTAGCGTTCTTAATATAAAACGCACATATTGGTTAGCAAAACATTTGGAGTTAATGACAACCGCCGAAATTAAATGTGTAAATGAGTATAGTCCTAATACAATTAGATATCTTTTTTTCATCAAATCAACCTCTTTTTTTAATAAGATTTCAATTCAATGATACACCCATATGAACTTCCACGATTGGCACAATTTATTTACAATTATGATTTTAATAGTTTTTCTAATTGGTCTAATGTTGAATTCATACCTTCTTCGACCCCCATATCAAGCGCTTGTTGTGCAGCCTCTTTTGAAGGTAAAACGGATGTTGACGTCACTGTAGTTTGATTAGGTTGCTTTTCCTCAAATTCAATTGTGATATGCATGCCAGGCATGTTAGGATCTTTGTCACCTTCAGGTGTAGCGAAAAAGTCTAAGTATTCAATGTAATTAGGTTTTTCAATTTTTTTATATTCTGAACGCGTGTAACTTGTCATATCAGGTGTGTGAATAGCAAAGAACGCATGTCCACCTTCTTCAACATTGAATTCAAATACTTCTGTAGAAGCACCTTCTGGGTGAAACCATTGTTTAAACAAATCTTCTTGTGTATATGCGTTAAATAGTTCATGAATCGTTCCTGTAAATGTTCTTGAAAAGATAATTTTATTTTTCTCTACTTTAATAGTCATTTATATTCTCCTAAGTTTTGATTATTAAAATCAATTTTATCATAGCAAAATAGATTAGAAGTTACTAAAAATTGAATCATAAAAAACACCTCATCATGCTAGAATCAAATTCTAACATCTGAGGTGTTACTGTTTATCTCATATTAATTAGTGTTCATGCTCGTGTTCATGCTCTTCATCTTTTACTTTAATTTTACTATCTAAAGCTTTTTTAATGTTTTTAATGTTTTCTTTCATTAATGATTGATATGAAAGACCTTTTTTATTTTGTTGTTCTTTAGTTACAGATTCCATATTGTTGAATTTTAATGGTTTCGCGTCTGTTTCTTTTCTAATTGTGTCAGTGATCTTATTGGATACATTTTCTTCATATAAAATGTATTCTACTTTATTCTTTTTAATTTCTTTCACAATGTTTGTAAGATCTTTTTGTGATGGATCTTCTGCACTCATATTTTGAACACCTATTTGTTCGAATCCATAACGATTAGAAAGATAACCTAAAGATTCATGAGAGATAAATACTGCATTACCTTTTTTACCTTTAGTCGCATCTTTCATATCTTTATCAATATTCTCTAGATCTTTGTTTAATTTTTTATAGTTCTTTTCATAATATTTCTTATGATCTGGATCTTTTTTCACAAGTTGATCTTTAATCTCTTTAGCGAATGTTTGGTCCATCTTAGGATCTAACCAAACGTGCGGATCATATTTACCATGATGGTGATGTTCTTCTTCGCCATGATGTTCTTCTTCACCTTCATGATGATGGTGATCAGCTAATAAATCATTTTTGCTAATTTTATCTTGTAGAGATAGTTTTTTATCATCTTTTTTAATAGTTGAAGCCACTTTTTTAGCTACTGGGTCTAAATCGTCACCAGTGTAAATGAATAAATCAGATTTTGCTGCACTCATCATATCTTTTTGAGTAGGTTCATAACTATGTAAATCTGCGCCCGCTGGATAAATTGATTTAACATCTACATATTTACCACCAATTTGTTCTGTAAATGATTTCAATGGATATACTGTTGTATTGACTTTTAACTTATCTCCTTTTTTATGATCATCACCGTTGCCACATGCAGCAAGTGCTAATATCATAAGAGGAATAAGTAGCAATAAACTTAATTTTCTTTTCATATCGTTCCTCCTAAATAGTAATTATTACGATTAAAAATTATATACCTTACTTTCACAAAAAACAAGCCTATCCATACAACTTTTTGTATCAATCTTATCTTTTAAATATTCAAAATAATTTAAACTTTATATGACCATACCCAGTATCACCATTACCTAGCTAGTTATCCATCATCTTTATTAAATTTTTACAATATCAATAAAAGGTCGAGATATAATGCTACTGCAAATTGGAAACGATTCCTCGTCGTCCAAAATACAGGCATAAATCCCGACCTCATTATATAAATGATTTATTTTGATTGAAGTAATTTATCATATTCTTTAAAGTGATATGGATCTTCCACTTTTTTGCCATTGATAAAAACTGTTGGCGCTGTCTCAATATGATGTGCTTTTGTATCTTTCTTATCTTTATTTGCAGCTTTCCATGCGGCACTATTTTTAGTTTTATATTCTGACTTTATTTTTTCTTTTTGATCTGCAGAAATATTCAAATGATCAATCTGTTGGTCAACTACTTTTTCAGTAATCCACGCTTTCTTTTCATCTTGTTGATGCTCGAACATTAATTTTTGAAATTGTAAATAAGAACGAGGTGCAATATTTTGAACTGCATGACCTGCTCTTGACCCTATAATTGAATCTTTACCTAAAAATGCCATATTAACGTATTTAATTTCCGCTTTATGGTTGTTTAAATATTTCTCTTTAAGTTTAGGCATCACATTCTTTTCAACCTTTTTACAATATGGACATTTAAAATCACCATAAATAACAATAAGTGGTTTACCATCTTTAGTGGCTTGAGGTGATTTCACCTCTTCTTTACCACAACCACTTACTAACACGATGATTAAACTTATACATATCATACCGATTAATTTTTTCATTGTTGCTCCTTATCACTTATAGCAGGCTAGCGCATATTTTCTTCTTTGTAATCCGGATCATGTTCTTGATAATAACCTTTTGAGTTAAAGTTTTCTTTATATTTAGCTTTTTTACCATTAAACTCATAAGTATAATAACGGACTTCTTCATCATCACTTAAAGGTTTATATGCTAAGATAACGTATTTACCTTTATCATAAACATAGATATTAGCATCCTTTTTATCAAAGTGCTTCACTTCATCGCCAGCATCTCTTTTGGCTATTTTAGTTTGTTTCTTTTCTTGTAGCTTAACCGCTTTATCAATTTTATCTGTATACTTTCCACTACTACATCCAACTAGTATTAGCGTTAATATACTAATCATCACTACGAATCTCTTCAATATGTTCACTCCCGATAATATGACTCATATGAAATGAAATCTTATTTTAAATCATGTCATCTTTCACTCTAAATTTTATCATAGAATGCAGAGCATAACAGTATCAATTAATACAAAAAACACAATTTTAAATTAATTTTAAAAATAAATAGAATGTATGATTTTATCACATCATACAAAAGTATGACGCTATTTTTTATGTTATGATGTGTAATGATAGTAGTATTTTGATAATATAATTATTGACGATTTATTCATTAGTTTTTATTTCTAGAGGGGAAGATATATATTGAAATTCGTAAACTTAACATCCGAAGAATTCGGTAAATTTACTTCAGAACATTTTTCACATTACACACAATCAAGCATTCATTATGATAATCGACATGAAATGCGTGGGGACGTTCATCTTGTCGGTGTTAAAAACGACAAAGATGAGGTCATTGCAGCTTGTCTTTTAACTGAAGCACGTACATTAAAATTCTTTAAATATTTTTATACACATCGCGGTCCAGTCATGGACTATAATAACTTATCACTAGTACATTTCTTCTTTAAATCTTTAACTTCATACTTGAAGAAACATCTTTGTTTATATGTACTTGTTGATCCTTACATTCTCGAAAATTTAAGAAATGCTGATGGTGAAATTTTAAAATCATTCGATAACCGTGCTGTTATCAAAACAATGGAAGATTTAGGCTATAAACACCAAGGTTATACAGTTGGATATGATATGATGAGCCAAATTCGTTGGCTTTCTGTCCTAGATTTAAAAGGTAAATCAGAAGATCAATTAATGAAAGAAATGGACTATCAAACACGTCGTAATATTAAAAAAACATATGAAATGGGCGTGAAAGTACGTACGTTATCTATAGATGAAACGGGTACATTCTTTGATTTATTTAGAATGGCAGAAGAAAAACATGGTTTCAAATTCCGTGACCAACCCTACTTTGAAGAGTTACAAAAAACATATGGCGACAATGCTATGCTTAAATTAGCCTATATCGATTTACAAGAATATCTCACTACTCTAGAAGATAAACACAAGGATTTATCAAAACAACTTCATGATGTAGAAACATCTCTACAAGAGAATCCAAATTCTAAGAAAAATAAAACAAAGCATACGCAAATTAAACAACAATACGATAGCAACGAACGTAAGATTAGCCAAACTAAAGATGAAATTGCAAAAGAAGGTCAAGTATTGAACTTAGCCGCTGCAATATATATTTATAACGACCATGAAGTATATTACTTATCTAGTGGTTCTAATCCAAGATATAACCCTTATATGGGAGCATACCGTTTGCAATGGGAAATGATTAAATTTGCCAAAGCACATCATATTGATCGTTACAACTTCTATGGTATTACTGGCGACTTTAGTGAAGATGCTGAAGATTATGGTGTTCAACGCTTTAAAGAAGGCTTTAACGCTAATGTATATGAATATATCGGAGACTTTGTTAAACCGATTAAACCATTGTTCTACCATGTAAAAGAATTAATTGAAAACAGAAAAAAATAAGTATACTAAAAAATCCCAGTGAAACTGAATTCACTGGGATTTCTTTTTCTTATAAATACTATTGAATAACATTTAAGAAACGTTTAAGTTCATCTGTTTGTGGACGGTTAAAAATATCGTCAGGTGTACCCTGCTCGCCTATTTTACCTTCATGAATAAATACAATTTGGTTGGATACTTCTTTAGCAAATCGCATTTCATGTGTAACGATGACCATCGTCATACCTTCTTGTGCTAAATCTTTAATCACTTTCAATACGTCATTAACAAGTTCAGGATCAAGTGCAGATGTTGGTTCATCAAATAGCATAACTTTAGGATTCATAGCTAAAGCTCTAGCAATCGCTACACGTTGTTGTTGACCACCGGATAATGCATGTGGGCGTTGATCTTTCACATGTGTTAAGCCTACTTTTTCTAGTAGCTCTAGTGCTTTTGTTTTAGCTTCTGATTTACTTTGCTTCTTAACAGTCACTAAACCTTCCATGACATTCTCTAGCGCAGTCTTGTGTGGGAATAAATTATAACTTTGGAACACCATCCCGGACTGTTTACGTACTTCAATCTGTGATTTTTTGTCCTTTGCAGTATATGTTTTACCATTAACAAAAACTGTACCTTCAGTCGGTATTTCTAAAGCATTCATCATACGTAAGAGTGTTGTTTTACCTGAACCGGAACGTCCAACTAAAGTCACAACTTCGCCCTTATCCACTTTTAAATCGATACCTTTAATCACTTCTGTTTGATTAAATGATTTATGAATATTCGATAATTCGATCATGAGCGATACCCTCTTTCAATGTATGATTCATAAAAGCTTTGAATAACTGAAATGATGAAACAAACGACCCAATACATTAATGCAACTAAAAGATAAATCGTTAAATATTCATAAGAAGTTGAAGCAACTTCTTGTGCTTTACGGAACATTTCAGCCACTAAGATAAATCCTAATAAAGATGTATCTTTAATAAGACCTAAGAAGGTATTACCTAATGCTGGAATTGATACACGAATCGCTTGTGGCAGAATAATACGTTGAACAGTTTGGCGATAATTCATTCCGATTGAATAAGCCGCTTCTGTCTGTCCTTTTGGTATAGAAATGATACCACCACGAATAATTTCAGATGCGTACGCACCCACATTAAGTGATAACCCTATAATAGCTGCGATAACTGGTGCTAATGTCCATTGGTTATCAGCATCGTTTGTTAAGAGTCTTCCTAATTCTGGAATACCATAAAATATAATAAATAATTGAACAATCATTGGTGTACCACGAATGATTGATACGTATACACGCGCAATACCTTTTAATACTTTACTTGTAGAAATACGCATTAGTGCTGTAAATAAGGCAATGATTAAGCCTAATACAAATGTTACAAGTGTGATTGGGATAGAATATTTCACTAATCCTTCTAACATAGGTCCAAATGCTTGCTTTGCAGCGTCTAAAGCATGAAGTTGTTCACTATTCAGGTTTAGAAACATCTTGACCAAACCATTTCTTACCTATTTTTTTAAGTTCGCCACTCTCTTCAATTTTCTTCAATCCGTCATTGAATTTTTGTACAGTTTTATCATCAACTTTTTTAGAGAAAGCGAATGCTGATTTGTTTTTCTCAGCGTCACCTTTAATTGCCTTGATTTTAGCGTTAGGCTTTTGCTTTTTATAATCTAAATATGAGAGGCTATCGTTAAATGTAGCATCTACACGATTAGATAATAATAAGTCCATTGATTGGTTAAATCCATCAACTTTTGTGATTTTAGCGCCTTTATCTTTAGCTAATTGACCATAGTTAGAAGTAAATGTTTGTGCTAACTTTTTACCTTTAACATCATTGAATGATTTAATATTTTTTTCATTTTCACGTACGACTAATACCGCACTTGAATAAGTATAAGGATTAGAGAATTTGTATTTTTTCTCTCTATCTTTATTAATACCTACTTGGTTGGCAATCACATCAAAACGACCTGCATCTAGTCCTGCAAACATTGAGTCCCAAGATGTTTCGTTAAATTTCAATTTAAGTCCTTCTTCTTTCGCTACTGCTTTAATAACATCAATATCGTAACCAGTTAACTTGTCTTGCTTATTGTGGAATGTGAAAGGTGCGTATGTACCTTCCGTACCCACTCGGATTGTATTGTCATCTTTACTACTTGATTTACTATCTTTGCTTGAATTGTTACCACATGCTGCTAATACAAATACTAATGCAATGACACAAAATAAAAGTCTTTTCATTAAACTATTCTCCCTTAATCTTATTATTCTAATCGGAATAAAAACATTTTAATCCTTAATGGGTGGTAAGTCAATAACTAGTTACTGGCTTTTGACTGTCATCACAACTCTGATGAGCTATTGTTCTTCTGTCGATTTTGTATTTTTCTTTAACATAAATGAGCATAAGAAGCTCACAACTGTAATTATAACTGCAAATAAGAAACCAGCATGATAACCATGTAATAATGTATCTATTTTAATTTGTCCTAACATTTCGCTACGTTTCATACCATCATAATTACTCATATCTGGTGAATAGTGCTTACTTGCTTGCGTTAAAATAGTAATTAAAATAGCTGTACCAATTGATCCTGCAATTTGTTGTACTGTATTAGTCATAGATGAACCATGTGCATTCATTTCATATGTTAATTGGTTCATTGTATGTGTCATCACAGGCATTAAACCTAAAGCAATACCAATCATACGTATGCCATAAACGGTAGCTAACATCACTGAACTTGTATTTTCATCCATAATGACAAAATAACCTGTGGTAATAATTACAATCATCATACCGATAAGCGCTAAAGGTTTGGCACCGAATTTTTCATAAAGTCCACCTGAAGCGAATGACATAATCGCCATAACAATGGCACCAGGTAATAAAATCAATCCAGAGTCTAAAGGCGTACGGTTTAATAGATTTTGAACAAACATAGGTAATACTGTTTCAGAACCAATCATAGAAACCATTGTGACTGCCATAATTAATATACCGATAGTAAATTGAGTGTTTTTAAACACACTAAAGTTTAATAATGGTGTTTCAAGTTTAGATTGTCTCCAGATAAATAAGGCAACAAGTATCACACCGCCAATAATAGTAGTTAGAACGAGAGGATCATTCCAACCGTCGTGAGAAATTGAACTTGTTCCATATAACAAACCACCAAATCCTAAGACAGATAAAATGATAGACATGATATCAATAGGTACTTTGATTGTTTCGCCCACATTTTTCACTGTAAATAGTGCAATGATAAATGTGATTGCAGCAATAGGAGCAACTACATGGAATAGTGATCTCCAATTTAAATACTCAACTAAATAGCCTGATAATGTTGGTCCAATAGCTGGCGCAAGTCCAATAACTAAACCAAACATCCCCATATATTTACCACGTTCATGTGGCTCAAATATATTCAAGATGGTTGTCATCATGAGGGGCATCATGATACCTGAACCTAATGCTTGAATAATTCTAGCTATTAATAAAATAGTAAAATTAGGACTAAATCCACCTAACATTGTTCCTAAGAAGAATATAAAAATACCAACTAAAAAAACCTGTCTTGTCGTATAACGTTGGATAAATAATGCTGATAATGGAATCACTACCCCATTAGTTAATAAAAAGGCTGTTGTCAGCCATTGTACTTGTGAATATTCAATGTTGAAATCTTTCATAATACTAGGTAAAGCTGTTGTTAGTAATGTTTCATTTAACAAACCAAAGAAACCGCCTAATAACATCGTAATCATCATTACTAATTTTGCTCTAAGCGTCACTGATACTCCTCCCTACTTTCCTTTTTCATTTATCTGGTCATTATACAGTTATTGAATGTAATATGCATTTTTTAAGTTCAAAAAGTCCCAATTCTACAAATCGTAATAATTACTATTTACATTTTAGAATCTTTACGCCATAATATAAACAGATAAAGGAGGTCATATTATGAAAACAGATGTACAAACTGCACGCCGTAATTTGCACAGTCCCAATATTAAAACAAGAAAACGTGCTTTAAAAATTATCAAACAACATAAAAGAGCAAAGTAATACTTTCCTATTTCTATATATACATTTACAAGAGATATGATACTTTCATTTGATGCAAATCATCATATTGCTAGACATCATTAATCCACATTAATATTACTCCACAAAAAGGTCACCTATTGATGCAACCATCAACAAGTGACCTTTTATTTTTTGATTATAAATAGTATTTGTCTTTAACTTCTAATTCATCTGTTAATTCATAGACTAATGGCGCCCCTGTTTTAATTTCATAACCGATAATATCTTCATCTGATACATTTTCTAAGTACTTAATTAATGCTCGGATTGAATTACCATGTGCTGAAACTAATACCGTTTTATCATCTAATAAATGTTGAGAAATTTGGTCAGTCCAAATTGGAACTACACGTTCTAATGTATCTTTCAAGCTTTCAGAGTATGGCATCATTCGATGATCTAAATGACGATATCTTCTGTTTTTCAAATATTCATTACGTTGTTCTTCACTTTCTGCAGGTGGTTGAATATCGTAAGAACGGCGCCATTGATGAACTTGTTCTTCACCAAATTGTTGTCTTGCATCATCTTTATTTAATCCTTGCAACGCACCATAGTGACGTTCATTTAAGCGCCAGCTTTTATATACTGGTATCCATTGTTGTTTTGATTGTGCTAAGATATACTGCGTTGTTTCCAATGCGCGTGTTAATAATGAAGTGAAGGCAACATCTATCTCTAACTGATTCTCTAATACTTTCTTACCTGCTGCAGTTGCTTCTTCAATACCTTGCTCAGATAAGTTAACATCTGCCCATCCTGTAAATAAATTTTTCGCATTCCATTCACTTTGACCGTGACGACATAAAATTAATTTTGGCATCATTTAACACCTTCCTATTTATATAACAAACTATCTTGAAGGATAGTTGATATGTATATTCAATTAAAAACTCGTTTAATAAATCGATTCATTAAATTTATATCTTCATTATAGAACTACCATATAGAATTTCAATCATTTACATTTGCTCTTATGTTGTAATTTTTTGACATATTTTTATTTTTATTGCAATGAATGTATTCTCACTAACATGTGTGTCATCATCTTTTTATTTTCATGTAACCTACGCAATCAATTGAGATGTTATAGTATGCAATACATTCAGACTCATATCTTTGGGAGATATCACTTTAAGTCGAATGATTTACACTAACTAAAGGAGTTAACTATAATGAAAAAATCTATTTTAGCAATTATCGCTACAATTTCTATAGGTGCTACAGGCATGGAAGCACATCAAGCTCATGCAGCTGAAAACAACCAATCATCACAACAAAATTATTCAGAAAGTAATGAATCTACAAATAGTGTTTATCAAGAATTCATAGACGCAGGCGGTACTAAAGCATTGTGGGATAGCATTGTTATGCCAGAATCAGGTGGTAATCCTAATGCATCAAATGGACAATATCATGGTTTAGGTCAAACGAACCAATCTTGGGGTTATGGTTCCGTTGAAAACCAAACTAAAGGTATGATTAATTATGCCAAAGAACGTTACGGCTCAATCGATAAAGCTATTTCATTCAGAGAAGCTAACGGCTATTGGTAAGATTTAAATATTAAAAAAGCGTCGAATAGAACCTTAATCGATTCTATTCGACGCTTTTACTATATTATTCTATTGATTTGATTGATGTATTTCATTTTCAATAGCTTCATCTATTTTCGGTTCAGGATGTACATATACAGATGATATTCCTATCTCGTGAAGATGTGATTCAACTTTATCACAAATTAAATGTGCTTCATTAATAGATAAATTAGGTTCAACTACAATGGTCACATCTAAAAAGATACTACTGCCATGATAACGTCCTTTAATACTTCGAACGTCAAGCACGTCATCCACTTCTAAAATATCATTTCGATATTCTTCTAAATCCTTCTCATTAAAACCATCACTTAATGTAAAGATGGATTCTTTAAATATTCCAAAGCCTGTGTAAATGATTAATAAACCTAGTATTGTCGCTAAAACAATATCAATAATAGGAAATCCGATTTGTGTAAATACCAAACCTACTGCAGTACCGATACTAACTAAGCTATCTGACAGGTTATCTTTAGCTGCAGATTTTAAAGAACTACTATTTGTTTTTTTGGCTAATCTATGATTAATGACATAAACACCAAGCATTATGAGACCACTAATAATACTAACTAGAATAGTAACAGGACTTGGCACATGTTTATCATGGGTTAATAATCGAGGTGCATTTTCAATGACAACTTGTATACCCACAAACATAATAATAAATGATACTAATAATGTTGAGATATTTTCAGACTTTAAATGACCATACGGATGATTTTTATCTGCTGGTTTAATAGAAATTTTCAGCCCAACAATCACAGCAATAGAAACCACAATATCCGTCATATTGTTCAATGCATCCGCTCTAACTGCTGCCGAATTATATATGAATCCTGTCACGTATTTAGCTACTGAAAGGATGACATAAACAACTAAACTTAAATATGCCCCACGTTGTGCGATTTTCAAATTTTCATTTTGAGACATGACAATAGACCACCTTGATTTCCTTTAGTAATCATAGTATGAATCATAAAAAATGTTTTTACAACGTTTTTTAATTTCTATATTTTTTATATAATTAAGCTAATTATTTTTTTAGATTTGCCTAAAAAATAACCTGCTTATCGCTAAGAATAAAAGTACTTTTGCAATTCAATTCTTCATATTATATTTGAACATATGAAAAAGTCTCGCAAACGATCATCACTGTTCATCTGCGAGATTACAATATTATACCTGCTTTATATAATGAAGATGACTCAAACGTCAATCTTTTAAAATCCATTTTGACAATATGAATGTGACCGGTATTGTAATGATCAAGCCAGCGAAAGGTGCAATTTCTGAAGGTATATTTAACCACTGCACAAATACGTATAACAATACGGTCTGCATTCCCATATTAACAACTTGTGTTAAAGGGAAACTAATAAATTTACGTAGTGTAGGTTTCACTTTATAAACAAAGTAACAATTCAAATAGTAAGAAATAATAAAGCTAACTAAAAAGCCAGTAATATGACTAACTAAATAATTTACATTTAAAAGTTTTAGTAAAAGTAAATACACCACATAATAATTAAATGTATTCACCCCACCTACGATAATAAATTTAATTATCTCATAGTGTGTTTGAGTCAATTTCATACTTAATCTCCTTCAAGTTTTGCCATGTTTGAACCATACGGTACAATTTTTAATTTAATATTCTGTGGTATATCATAATATATTTTAAATAAATTGTGTTGTATATCATCGCTAGGTGTTACTTTATTAAGCATATTTTCAAATGGTAACTTCTCCAGTACAACCACATGTTTAATATGTTGTGTATCTAATTGATGTTCAATCGAATGTAACCGTTGTATATGAGTAAAATATATCATACCAAAGATTACTATGAATATCATAGATAATCCTAATGCTAGCGTTCTTAATCCAATAAGTATTGATTTCATATTTACACTGCATTGAGTCATTAATAATAGTAAATACAATACCCATAACACATAATTAGTATAGAAGTTACCTGGCGTTATTGGAGATACTAATAACAATGGCACTGTGACTAATAATATAGATCCAAGTGTATAATAACCTAACATTCTCACCAACTGTGTTTTAAAAATCACATAAGTTGCGATAAACAACGCAATGTAGAACCATCCACAAATCATAAAATTTAATAAAGCGACACTTAGTGATCCTTTTAATTTATAAAATTGAAGAAAATCATATATAAAGAATTTATAGAAAGGCAAAATAGCGATACTAATGACTAAAACTACTTTCCAACGTAATATCCAATGATTGAAAAAGGCATTTTTAAACAATAAATAAATCATTATCAATGCAATCAAGGTTAATATTAAATATTGATTAAAGAAAATATATTCCGGTAATTCCTTAAATATTGTATGTAATATCTTATGTTTCAAACCTTGATTATCTGAGAAGCGTAAATATTCGTTCCCACCTCTATATATACTAATATATATTGGATTGATAAACATGAGCATACCACCTATTAAGCTCAGCATAAAGCCCATAATTAAATAATAATTGATATGTCGATGTTTAATGCAAAAGATGACATTCCCAATAATCAAAATTAGCATATTATAAAGTGTTAAATTCTCAACAAATAATTGACCTAACAGCGTGGATATTAAAAATAAACTTAACCACGTAGCATTAAGTTCTTCCCATTTGTATATTGATACTACAACTACAAATAATATTAATATCGATAACATTGTACTAGGCACATTACTAAAGAAACCTGCGAAGTTACCATATGTATCTCTATAAATGATTCTTGGCATCATTAATATGAGAATAAACGCAATGACGATATAAATTCTACGTTGATATTTGCCTGTCATCATTGTTAATAAATAAATCATGCCCAAAGATACACCAGCATAGATTAGATATCGTAACACACTCATTTTCATTGCTATTAACTCTAATAAGTTATCTAAATATCTACCATTTGTGTATTCAATCAACCCTTTATATACCGTTAAATTATGTGCGATTGCCCATTTGAAATCATTAACTGCTAAAGGCGTTAGAATACTAATTAATAAATAAAAAAGAAAAATGAAGGTACACCATACGTAGAATTCATTCAATTTAAAGTTGATCTTGTTGTTCATGTCTAAGTTGTTCACCTTACCTATATAAATATTACGCTATATTATTATACTATTATAAAATATATTTTCCATAATTAATGTTGTATCTTTCATCCTTGATGAATATGCCACTGAAAATGTTTTGCCTTTTGTTTTCAAGTCGACTCTTTTACAATAAAGATAATCAAATCGATGAGGAAGTGTCGACCAATGAAAATAGTCATCGCACCAGATTCATTTAAAGAAAGCATGTCAGCTCGAGAAGCAGCAGAAGCGATACAAGAAGGATTTTCCAAAATATTACCCTCAACTGTTGAATATGATTTAATTCCTATGGCTGATGGTGGCGAAGGTACAACTGAAGCCTTAATGGAGGCATTAAATGCTAAGACAATAGCTACAACCGTAAAAGATCCGCTATACCGAGACATTACCGCAAAATATGCTTACGCATCATCTCAAAAGATAGCAATAATAGAAATGGCCGCTGCATCTGGTCTTGATTTATTAACTAAGGAAGAACGAAATCCGTTGAAAACCACTACTTTCGGCACTGGCCAACTTATTAATCATGCTTTAGAGCTAGGTGCCCAAAAAATTATACTTGGTATTGGCGGTAGTGCTACGAATGATGGCGGTGTAGGCATGTTACAAGCATTAGGCGTAAAGTTTTTAGATAGCAATGGTCACTCAATTGAACCTGGTGGATTACATCTACTTGATATACAAACTATTGATACCACTCAGTTAAATTCAAAATTTAAAAACATCGATATGAGCGTAGCTTGTGATGTGACTAATCCATTATTAGGTGAGAATGGTGCAACCATGATATATGGCTCACAAAAAGGCGCCACAGCAAAGATGATACCAAAGTTGGATACCGCGCTTTGCCATTATCATGATAAGATAAAATTACAACTAGATAAAGATGTTAAAGACATACCTGGTGCTGGCGCAGCTGGTGGCATGGGCACTGCTTTATTAGCTTTCTTAGATGCCCAGTTATCTAAAGGTATTGATATCGTTTTAGAAGAAACACATTTCCAATCTAGAATTATAGATGCAGATTTAGTCATAACAGGTGAAGGCAAATTAGATTCCCAAACGATTTACGGTAAAACGCCAATGGGTGTTGCTCAAGTTGCTAAGCAATTCAATCTACCTGTTATAGCCATTGGTGGTAGTTTGGGCGAGCGATACGAAGCAGTCTATGATCACGGTATAGATAGTGTCTTTAGTATCATGAATCAACCTATGGATCTACAATACGCACTGGATAATGGACCTACCCTTTTAAGTCAAACTGCACACAATATCGCCCGTTTATTAAAATTAAACATGTCTTTTGATTCATAAATAAACTAACCCAATAATGATGAGGTGAATGAAATGAAGAGAACTGATAAGTATAAAGAATCGTATCGTTATGATGACCAATACCAAAATCATCGTAGCCAAAGTGAAGAACGTGAATACAGAAATCAAAGTCAATATCGTGATCATAATGAATTTAACGATCCTGAACAACACCCTGAACGCTATTACAATGGTAGAGATTATAGAAGAGAACAAGAGTTACAAGAAGAAAACCAAAAAACACGTAAATCTAAAAAATGGTTAATCGCTATTATCGTTATATTATTAATTATCGTGGCTATTTTCGTAACGAGAGCAGTGTTAAATCACAACAATAACAAAGTAAATAACGATCCTAACGTCTCTCAAAACTATAAAAAAGAAGTCGAAAATCAAGACGACGATATTAATAAACAAGTGGATACAGCTAAAAACGAAATTAAACAAAATAAAAATAGTCAAACTCAAATTAATCAATTACAACAACAAATTAATAACTTAAAACAAAAAGAAGAAACTAATGCAGATTCAAAACTTACACAATTTTATCAAGACCAAATCGATAAATTAAAAAATGCAAATACCGCACAACAAAACAATGAGAACCAAAACAAAGTAGATAGCATGCTACAAGATATTAATACTAAATTTGATAGTATTAAATCTAAAATTGATGAACTCATTAATGGTTCCGGTAACTCTAATAATCAACAACCATAGTCAACAACCATAGTCAACAACCATAGTCAACAACCATAGTCAACAACCATAGTCAACAACCATAACAGGCTTACATGTACTTCCATTTAGAAATACATGTAAGCCTGTTTTTAACATTAAATTTTAAAGATTGTTCTGTTTCAGCTTATTAATTTTAAATTGTATTACTATCACTATCGCTATTAGTGAAATAAATATTAAATGAAATGACAATCTCATTAATGCAAATGGTAATTCAAATAATATAGCTTTCCACATTAAATCTTTAGGCATATCCCATAAACCTGGAGTTAAAAATAATTGGAAAGCATTTTGATATTGAAAAATGTTAGATAAGTAAGTAGCTAAATAAATGATACATACAGAAGTTATTAGATTAACTATCCTCTGATAATACGCCAATCGAGACTCATTATCCGAAAATAATTCATCATTACCATCCTTTTTCTTTTCCCAGTACTGATTGTTAACACCATGTGGTCTACCAGAAATATGATCCCATCCACATTCCTCATGTAAAGGGACATAATCATAAAAATCTCGCTTTTTTAAAGAACGATAATCTACCCTGACTACGTAATTTTCATCAGTCTCTATAAATTTATAAAATCCAAAAGTTGAAAAACTAACTAGTTTATAGCCTTCATCAAGAATATTATTAATCCATCTTTCTTCTTTAATTGGGTTTAAAAACATTCTGAATTTAGTCATTTTTGTCAATTTGATCACTTCCTGATTCATAAATATTCACCATTCTACGTAACCTATCATTTTCAATTTCTAAAATTTCTGTGCCAAGCTCAGTTATTTGATAAACCTTTCTACGTGCTTTTGACTCACTAATCATACATATATATCCATTCTTTTGCAGATTTTCTAGTGCACCATAAAGGGTACCAGCTGCAATATTCACATCTCCATTACTCATTTCGTTAACTTGTTGCATAATTTTATAACCATGTGCTGGTTTGACTAATGCTAATAAAATATAATGCATCGTTTCTGATAAAGGTAACAGTTTGTATCTTTTCATATTAATCTACCTAACTTTCACTATATAGTTCAACTGTACAGTTAAACTATATAGTGAAACTGTATAATTGTCAAATACATAAAAATTTAAATTACTACATACAAATATGGTCAAAACATATATAATTTGTTCTATAACTTCTTTAAAAGGAGAATGATTATGCAAAATACAAGTGCCAAGCACTTCCCTTCCATATTAATTATCATTTTCGGTGTAATGACCACTTTTGGTCCTTTATCGATTGATATGTATTCACCATCGTTACCGGATGTGCAACATGCATTTAGTTCAACTACATCTGAAATTCAATTAACTATTTCTTTTGCAATGATTGGCTTAGCACTTGGACAATTTTTCTTTGGTCCTTTATCTGATGCATTTGGTCGAAAAAAAATTGCTTTAACGATTCTAGTGATATACATGCTTGCATCCTTGATTGCAGTATTTACGACGGATTTATACTTCTTTCTATTTTTAAGATTGATTCAAGGTTTAACTGCAGGTGGGTCAATTGTTATCGCGAAAGCATCTATTGGTGATAAATTTAGCGGTGACGAAATGGCTAAGTTTTTAACTTCTCTAATGGTAGTCAATGGAATCATTACGATTATAGCGCCATTACTCGGTGGATTTGCTTTAACCATATCTACTTGGAGAAGCATCTTTGTCATTTTGACAATAATTACAATCATCGTCATTATCGGTGTATTGATGAAAATGCCATCAACAAATCACGCCGATCGAACAACATTAAACTATGGACGTATATTTAAAGATTTTGGTCAGTTGTTGAAGAAACCGTCATTTGTGATTCCAATGTTGTTACAAGGTTTAACTTATGTCATGCTATTTAGTTATTCAGCTGCGTCACCTTTTATAACACAAAAAATTTATAGCTTATCACCACAGCAATTTAGTGTAATTTTAGCAGTCAATGGAATCGGCTTAATTTTAGTAAGCCAAATCGTAGCATTATTAGTGGAAAAATTGAGTAGATATACATTATTAATCTATTTAACACTTATTCAAATTATTGGAGTACTATTGATTATTTTAACGTTAACAATGCATTGGCCTATTTGGATGTTAATCATCGCCTTCTTCTTAAATATAAGCCCGGTTACGTCTATCGGACCGTTAGGCTTTGCACTCGCTATGGAAGAACGAACTGGTGGTAGTGGCAATGCTTCAAGTTTATTGGGCTTATTCCAATTTATTTTAGGCGGTGTGATTTCACCATTAGTTGGTCTTAAAGGACAATTTGACGCTTCACCATACCTAGTTATCATTTCAATAACGGCCATACTATTAGTCATATTACAAGTCATTTATTTCAAACTTAATCCAACTAAATATCGTTCATAACATATAAAACGCAAGTGAGATGATGACAGGCTATTCAGTCTGAAAGCATCTAACACTTGCGCTTTTTTATGATTTATTTTGTTCTATGGGTAACCAAATTTCAGTAATATAATTGTCGTCTTGCGTATCGCCTTCAGGATACAATTCGAAAAACGGTGCACGCTTTAACTGAATATTCTCAGTTGGAATCAATTCCTGATGAATTTGACGCATCGCTTGTCTAATGGATTGAGGTACTTTCCCTTTCGCATTGACCACAAGATAATCATTATCCTCTAGTTGATACGTTTCTAAACCGTCGTTTGGATTAGTCTCACAAGACACCCCAATCATATAATTCATTTTGCCATCTTGCTGTGGTAAACAGAGGCCAAGCAATCCATTAAGTGCTAGGTCACTTTTTTCTGCAAGTCTACGGTCTAATCCCATAGACGTCACATCTTCCCAAAAATCAGGAATATTACTTTGAGCATGACCACCGCTTTTAAACTGACGTGTCACACCAATAATATGTGTCGCTTTCATATTTTTAATTTGATAATCCATCTTTGACTCCCCTTAAATATTTCTACTCCCATTTATTTATAACCTATCTTGAGATTGAATAACATTAAAATGATTATTTCTAAACATATTATTATCCAAAATATGGTGCACAGTATATAATATTGAATATTATTCAAAGTGTATTTAAGCTGAAGGAGATTAACGATGAACAAAACTATTTTACCTGTCAAACCGATGAGTCAGTTATTTCCAATACCAATGGTTATGGGATGTGAAGGCGTATCAGCATCAATGATGTTTCACTATAATCAACAACCTGTTAAGGCTACAGATATTATGAAACATTGGCCCACGCACCCGAATAATCCATATAAAGGTTATGTCGGTCACCATTTACTAGTTAAGTTTGGCTATCACCAAACTATATTTCCAGAAGCCTATGTCCCATTTTTACAAAAATATAACTCACGCATCGTAGACGGCACAGGTACAAGTTTAGCTGAGTTAGAAAATATCATTGATCAACAACAACCTATTGTTATTTACCATACGAGCTTAGGTGCTCGACCAATGCGTCGAAGCTTTAAATTTGATGGTCGTAAAATCCGTTTGGTTTCGAATATACATGTCACACTACTTATTGGCTATGATAACAAGCACTATTACTATATAGATCCATTATGGAGCCATATAAAAAAAGGTATTATTTTTCCAGCTATCTTCCCCAACCAAAAGCAAGTCATCAAAATTAAGAAATCTAAAATGGAACGCAGTTTTAATGCCCCAGGTCGTATGTGTTTATACGTTAATCCTGAATAACTGATATCAAAAAATTATCGCTAACACTCGCTATTATTATGAGTGTTAGCGATTTTTAAATTGTAAAGTCCATAAGTGCATGGTTTATTTCCTGAGAAATATTATCTGTACGCCATTGTCTTTGATATCCTAGACATGGGCATAGATAGTGTACACTTTTCTCCGTCAAAGTTTTTCTGAAATGAACGTGACCCATAATACTGTATTGAATGTTATAGCTATCATATATATAATTGAAATCTTTGGTTCCAATATAAGCATTAAAGAAATCAAAAATACGATGTGGTGTTGGCACTACGAAAGCTGGATGCGTAACAATATGTGTGACTAAAATCATCTTGCGTGTTCCAACTCGTTCTATATCCGCTTCCACTTGTTGCGCCGCTTGTAACGATAGTGCCTTATCTGTCATATCACAATCCATTCTCACTTTATCTTGCCATGTTGCACCATAATGTTTACCTCGTGCTAATTTTTCTAATGAAAATTTGCCATTAGCAAAGGCGTAATCATACCATCCTGTGTGCCCCACAATAGCCCATTCATCGTCAATAATATAAGGTTGTTTAATCAAACATGCATCTTGTTGTGTATAAATGTCGAAAATTTCTTGTGAACTTTTATCTGTACCATCAGACCATAAATCATGATTCCCAGGTACAAATAATATAGGTATATTTAACATTTCTTTTAAGTCATTGATAAATTGAATCACTTGTCGATAATCATTTGAAATGTCACCCGCAATGACGAGTAATTCTATCTCTCTTTTGATTACCACATCAACTAAAGTATCCAAATAATGTTGTGCATTTAATTTGGGATGTCGATCGATATGTAAATCAGAAATCGCCCCTATTTTCATTTTACATTCCTTCTTCACGTATCATTTATCATTGCTAATCATTATTACACATCTCTTTTTCAATTCAAAAAATTATGATTGATAATCATTATCACCATATCATTTCAAAAATTATTCTTTTATCTTTATAATAGTTATGTTTTCGAAATTAATTACTATTGAAAGTACCCCTATTTAACAGAATTATGTGATTATTCAAAAAAGTCATAAGTAATATTTATCATACAAAGCCTAATAAATGTATTTACTTATATTTTGAAAATTAATTGCTTTATTACAACTATTTCTATAGTATTAATAAAAAGAAAACGCTTTCACAAAAAATGTTTATTTTGCTTTCCTGAGGAGGAACATTATGGCAAGACAACTACATAGAGAGTTGAATAACAGACATATCCAATTAATTGCAATTGGGGGTGCAATTGGTACGGGGCTATTCTTAGGTTCTGGACAGACGATTTCACTTACAGGACCTTCACTGTTATTCACATATATGATTATCGGAATGATACTTTTTGCTTTTATGCGTGCTTTAGGGGAATTATTATTAAGTAATACGAAATTCAATTCATTTGTTGATATAGCCAATGAATACATCGGACCTTTTGGCGGTTTCGTGATAGGTTGGACATATTGGATTTGTTGGATTGTTTCAAGTATGTCGGACTTAACAGCAATGGGACAATATTTCGCCTTTTGGTATCCACAAGTCCCACACTGGTTAACAGTGTTATTCATTGTATTAATTTTAATTTCGTTTAACTTACTAGGTGCAAGACTATTTGGAGAGTTAGAGTTTTGGTTCTCAATTATTAAAGTAGTCACAATTGTTGCGATGGTTATTGTAGGGTTAGTATTGATATTCTTTTCTTTTAAAACACATTACGGGCATGCATCATTTACTAACCTCGTTAAACATGGCGGTATGTTCCCACATGGTGCATTTGGATTCTTAATGTCATTCCAAATTGCTGTGTACTCATTTATAGGTATAGAATTAATCGGGGTTACGGCTGGGGAAACAAAAGATCCTCAGAAAACGATTCCTAAAGCAATTAATAATGTGCCTATTCGTATTTTATTATTCTATATTGGTGGGCTACTCGTTATCATGTCTGTCATTCCATGGAACGGTATAGATCCTGATAGCAGTCCATTCGTGAAGTTGTTTACATTGATTGGTATCCCATTTGCCGCTGGTATCGTTAACTTCGTGGTATTAACAGCTGCTGCTTCTGCGACAAATAGTGGGATTTATTCAAACAGTCGTATTTTATTCGGCTTATCTAAACAAGGTCTAGGGCCAAAAGTGTTAAGTAAAACTAATTCAAATGGTGTCCCTTACTTATCAATGTTCGTGTCATCATTTACTTTATTAGTTGCAGCATTACTTAACTTTATCTTTCCGGATGCCATTCAATTATTTATATATGTCACTACGCTATCTACAGTATTGTTCTTAGTTGTATGGGCAATGATTATTGTGTCTTATATCATTTATGTTAAAAAGAATCCTCAAGAACATAAAGATAATAAGTTTAAATTGATTGGAGGACAAGCTACAGCATACGTTGTATTAGCATTCTTTGCATTTGTATTCATATTATTATTCTTTAGTGATGATACTAGAGCCGCTATCTTTATTTCACCATTCTGGTTCATCTTCTTATACTTCTATTATAAAAAGTATAAAAATAATGCTAAAGACCTAGCTGATAAACAACGTTTATCTGATCAAAAACACGTAGAAAACACATAATAATTATATTATTATAAGGTATAATCGAACTTGTCGATTATACCTTTTTTGTCTAATTTGTTTAAATTGTAAATATGAAAATATAAGGTAGAATAATATATATCATTCTCACAAGGAGATTTCTATGGAATTATTAGAAGCTTTTATTATATTTATAATTGCAGTAGTGATTAGTTCGATTATACATAATCGATTCCCTAAAATCCCTACAGCTTTTATACAAATCGCGCTAGGTGTAGCTATCTTCACCTTACCGATTCCCATACATTTTGATTTCGATTCTGAGGTCTTCATGATGGCAGTCATTGCACCTTTACTATTCGTCGAAGGTACACATGTTTCAAGGACCAAATTACTTGAATATAAAAAACCAATTATTCTAATGGCTATGGCTTTAGTATTTACTACTGTTATTGGTGTAGGTTTCTTTATTCACTGGATCTGGCCTGATTTACCAATGCCAGCTGCCTTTGCTATTGCAGCAATTCTATGCCCAACAGATGCTGTTGCAGTATCTGCAATCACAAAAGGGAAGATTTTACCTAAAGGATCCATGTCCATTCTTGAAGGTGAATCCCTTTTAAATGATGCTGCCGGTATTATTTCATTTAAAATTGCCGTTACAGCTTTAGTTACAGGTGCATTTTCAGCTGTAAATGCGATAGAGCAATTTATCGTATCTACGATTATAGGTATTTTAATCGGAATTATTGTAGGCTCAGTTGTTGTCAGATTACGTATTTATCTGACTGCTAACAAAGGTATGAAAGACAATAATACTTTAACATTCATTCAATTACTCACTCCATTTGCTGTTTACTTTATTGCAGAGTTATTCCATGCATCTGGCATTATCGCAGTAGTTGTTGCAGGTCTTATTCATGGTTGGGAGCGCGACCGACTCATTCGTGCACAGACTGAACTTCAAATGAGCTTCTCACAAATTTGGAATACGTTGAGTTATGCCTTAAACGGATTCGTATTCGTGGTATTAGGGTTCATCGTTCCTGAAGTGGTCATCCAAATCATCAAAGTGGAACCGGATAATATTAAATTCTTAATATTAATTAGTTTACTCATTGCATTAGCTATTTATGTTGTTCGATTTATCTGGGTGTTCTTATTATACAAAGATTTCTATTATCCAAATCACTTACAACGTTATTTGGAAGACACGGATATTGCAGAAGAACAGCCACCAAGTCGTATACGTTATGCATTTATTATGACTATGTGTGGTATACACGGAACGATTTCTTTATCAATGGCTTTAACATTGCCAACGATTATCAATAATCACCAAACCTTCGAGTATCGTAATGATTTATTATTTATAGCTTCATTGATGGTACTCATCAGTTTAATATTGGCACAAGTGGTATTACCTTTTATTACTGAATCTGAACAATCAACAGATGACGAAGGTATGACCTATCAATCAGCAAAAATTTTCATTATGCAAGCAGTTATAACTCGTCTTAAAGAACTATCTGAAAAGAATAAAGACATTGATTATAGACCTGTTTTGACACAATATTACGGGGAAATGTCATTCTTAATTAATGCAGAGCCAGATAATCAAAATACTAAAGAATTACATCGTTTAGCAGAAATTGCTGAAGAAGAAGAAACAGCTACATTAGAAAGACTTATCAATAAAGGTAAGATCAATTCGCAAGAGTTGAATAACTATAGAAATGTTAAAGAACTTACTAATTCGTATAAAGAAGCTTCATTTGTAAAGAAAATTACACGCTTCTTTAGAATGTTTTACCTTCGTTTCAAAGCAAGAAAGAATTTACGCAAACAAGAGTATGATCGATTTAAAAAGGAACATGCTTATAAAGATCATGTATCAACTAGCAAATCAAACCAAACTGAAGAAGCACAACTTGACCGTGCAGAAATGTTAAAAGTTTATCAAAATGATTTGAAAAAGGTGCAACAAATTTTACGTATCGTTAATCACCACATTATTTTACGTATGCAAAAAGAGCAGAATCCTTCAAACGTATTAGAAGTAAGTTTAGTCATTGATCAATATCACAACTTATCTCGTGCATTACGTAACCGACGTAAAGGTAATAGAAATAAAGATAAATCAAATCAAAATGCTAAAGAATTAACAACTGAAGCGCAGCAAAATATCCACCTTCAAGCCATTTACGCTGAACGTGAATATTTAGATGCTTTAATTAAACGTAATCAACTATCGCCTAAAGTAGCAAGTCAATTACGTGAAAATATCAATTACAATGAAATTGTATTTGCAGAAAAATATTAGTTATATACCTTAAACTAAAAAGCCGTCACACTCATCTATCTTTAATGAGTGCGACGGCTTTTCAATTTATTTTTTAAGTTTAAATGGAATAGTACATAGTATCACGTTCTTTTGATAAATTAAATGCATTTTTAATCGTAAACTTGTTTGGTTGTGTAATAAATGATGCCAAGGCTTCTTAGGAATAAATTCTGGAACAACCACCGTGATTAAATAATTTTGATCTTCGGCTTTGCGATGAATTTTATCAATAAATCGTGATATCGGTCTGATAATACTTCTATATTCTGAATGTAAAATAATGAGTCTTACATCAGGAAAGTGTTGCTTCCATTTTTCTTGGAATGCTTTTTCGTCTTCATCACCAAATGATACGTGCACTGCAATCACGTCATTATTCGCTAACATCTGTGCATAATAAATTGATTTATCAACGACAGTCGTAATACTCATAATCGGTACAATAGCTAAACTACGATCTACTACTGGTACGTCATGCACGTCTAAATCAGAACGTAATTGCTCTGCAACATTACGATAATGAATTTTAATTCTTACAAATACAGATACAAAGAATGGTAAGAATAATAAAATTGGCCAAACATGACTGAATTTAGTAATCAAGAATATCATAAATACCACAAATGTAATCGTACTACCTAATGTATTTACTGCTAATTTAGCCTGCCAACCTTTTGGTCGTTCTCTATACCATTTTAATACCATACCAAATTGCGCTAAAGTAAATGGAATGAAAACACCTACTGCATATAATGGTATTAAATTTTCAGTTTTACCTTTAAACAAGATAATTAATATAATCGCAAAAATACCTAACACAAGAATTGAGTTAGAATAACCTAATCTGTCACCTCTAACCGTAAACATTCTAGGCATGTATTTATCTTTAGACATAGATGCCGCTAACATTGGAAATGCTGTAAAACCAGTATTTGCTGCTAATACTAATATCAATACTGTTGTAGCTTGTACAAAATAGAATGCCACATTGTCACCAAAGATTTGTGTTGCTAACTGTGATAGAACCGTTGTCTCAGTCTGTGGCATAATGCCATATACATATGCTAATCCTACGATACCTACTAATAGGAATGCTAAAATACTACCCATTGTGACTAACGTTTTTACTGCATTTTTAGGTGCTGGGTCTTTAAAGTTTGTCACCGCATTTGAAATAGCCTCTACCCCTGTTAAAGAAGAAGCCCCTGAAGAAAATGCTTTTAATAGTAAAAAGAGTGTCACGCCGTGTACTGCTGTTCCTACTGAAGATTGCATATGGGGTTGAATGTCACCTGTTGCAACACGCCATGTTCCCACTACAATTAATGCAACCAATCCAATGATGAATAAGTACACTGGATAAGATAACACAGTTGCCGATTCAGTTAGACCTCTTAAATTTAATATCAAAATGACTAATACTAATAAGCATGCTATGAGTACTTTGTAATCATATAAATTTGGAAATGCAGCTACAAACGCATCTGCACCGGAGGATATACTAACTGCAACGGTTAAAATATAATCGACCAATAACGAACCACCAGCAAGAAGTCCCCACTTCTCTCCTAAGTTCGTTTTCGATACCATATATGCCCCGCCCCCTTTAGGGTAAGCATATATCACTTGGCGATATGATAATATAAGTGCAGCTAATAAAATCAGAACGCCTGCAGCAATAGGTAATGTATACCAAGACGCAACTGCACCTACAACAGATAATGTAATTAATATCTGTTCTGGACCATAAGCTACTGAGGATAATGCATCTGAAGATAAAATTGCTAACGCTTTAAATTTAGTAATTTTTTCGTTTTTCAAGTCCCTATTCTTTTTGGGACGCCCAATTAAAAGTCTTTTAATTTGATTAAACATAACACTACTACCTCTTTGTATGTTGATGGATAAACTATACTCCCAACATTCAAAATTGTATAGATTAACACCATATCTTTTTACTAACTAATCTCTCTTTTAGAGTATTATAACACTTTTTATTCATTTCTCTTTCTAATCATTTATTATTCATAAAATAAATCCTTTAATTCGCTAAAATATTTCGAAAACTGCTATAATAAATTACACACAATTAACAACGACACATTATTAAATATTAGAGGATTAGAATCATGAAAAAGAAACCATTTATTATCACTACCATAATGGTAATTGCCATACTCATTGCTGTGATCATTACGAAACATTTTTGGGCATATAATAAAAATGAAACATTACTCACTCAATCTTCACAGAATTATATCGACACAATCGTGAAATCAGATATGAAATCTGGCGATATACCTGGCGCTTCGATATTAATCATAAAAGATAACAAAGTCTTTTTAAATAAAGGTTATGGTTATGCAAATGTCGAGAAAAAAATTAAAGCAAAGCCTACAACACGATATGAAATTGCATCAAATACTAAAGCATTTACAGGATATGCCATTTTAGAATTAGCTAAAAATGGCAAACTAAACCTTAATGATCATATATCTAAATACCTTCCAGGCTTTTACATGAAATATGATGGTAAAAAACAAGATATCACGATTAAACAATTACTTGGTCAGAAAAGTGGTATACCCGCAGATATTACAAGCGAGGATCAAACTGAAGTATACGGCGACTCTATCAAAAATTTAGTCCAAAGTATCAAAGGCAAGGAACTGAATCATAAACCTGGAGACACATTTGAATATTCCAATATGAATTACGATATATTAGGTCTCATTATCCAAAACGTATCTAAAGAATCTTATAACACGTATATCAAAGATCATATTTTAGAGCCACTAGATATGGAACACACAACATTTAAAAAGACCAACTCTAAAAATAAGCACGAAGCCGTTGGTTATGAACAATCAGGTGGCGCAATTAAAAAAAGTGCACCTTCATTTAATATTGGAGATACACCTTCAGCCTTTTTAATGTCTAATACGAGAGATTTAGAGCACTGGGTTAAAATGCAATTAGCACCATCATCTAAAACAAAAGATATTGTTAAAGCATCTCAAAAAACAATTAATGAATCACAGGGTGAGGATGATGCTAATGGTTATGCTGCTGGATGGTTTACTAATGCTCACACAGATTATATATATCATACAGGAACACTTGATAACTATTCCTCTGTTATATTGCTCAATCCGAAGAAATCTTATGGTATCGTCGTATTAGCAAATATGAATTCTAATAAAGTGATGCAACTCGCAGACCATTTAAATGCTCAAGTCATGAACCACAAACACTATACGACAATCGAGACCAAAATTGATCAAGCTCACAATATAAACGTGATTATCTCTATCATTTCTATGATAGGCGTTGTTATCAGTCTCTACTTTATCTTACGTCGCTTATTTGCCATCAAACACGGTAAATATAAGGTACAAAGAAGCAAAGCTTCACTATATGCCTTTATTTTAGTCATGGTAGCATTTGTTTTAATTAGTGTCGCTATGTATTTATTACCATACTTCGTCTTAGGCAATAATAGTTGGTCATTTGTAATGACCTGGTTACCATCACATGCTAAATGGGCTTTATTTAGCTTTTATAGTTGTATCATCTTAATTACCATATTACTTGTAATCATCATTTTAAGTCAGAAACGCACACGTCATTCTAACTAACGGTTACGTTAAAAAAATAAACAGTTAAGAATAAGTGTCATAACTATGTACTAAGTTTGTTATATTAGATTAAAATTGTATGTGATGATTGATTTCATACCTTAAAACAAAGATATTTCATATGAAAAGGAAGTCAATAATGGCCAAACGAATTTCTCTATTACTAATCACTGTTTTATGTTTATCAGGATGTGATTATTCAAAATCTGATAATCGTACAGGATTATTTTATAATACATTTGTGCAACCTATGGATCGGTTATTACATTTATTTGGCCGATTGTTTAATGATAACTACGGATTAGCTATAATAGCTATTGTCTTAATTGTACGTTTTATTTTATTACCATTTATGCTTATTCAAGTAAAAAATATGCATATTATGCGCGAAAAAACGAAAGTCGTTCAACCACAAATTGATAAAATTAGAGAGAAGATTAAAGAAGCAGATTCTCAAGAGGAACGAAACGCAGCAAATCAACTATTGATGAATAAATATAAGCAATATGGTATCAATCCATTTAAAAATATCATCGGTTGTTTACCTGTCATCATACAAATACCTATCCTTATGGGTTTATATATGAGTTTAAAATATCCAAGTAGTGATGGTATTACAAAATATCCACATTTTTTATGGTTTAATTTAACCGAACCGAATATTATGATGACGCTAATAGCAGCACTCATGTATTTTATTCAACCTTTAGTGAATTCAATTCATTATCCTAAAGATGAACGTAAAACGTATTATGTCATGATGATTTTGTCACCTATCTTCATCACTTATGCATCTTTACATTCCGCTTCAGCTTTAGGCCTTTATTGGTCGGTTAGCGCCGCATTTCTAATCATCCAAATGCATTTTGCGCATCGTCACTATGCCAAGATTGGCCGATCAGAAGCCCAACAACTAAGACAATCACTAGAGCAACATAAAGAACAACGTTAAAACTCATTCATAGTAAAAAGCACGACTTAAACCATTAGGCTAAGTCGTGCTTTTTCATATACGCTATTTAATTGGGTTCATACCATCTTTCCAAGTTGAATAAATTAATTGACCACCTTGTGCTTTGAACTTATCGTTAGTAATACCACGTTCAAATGGTTGTGCAGGTTCAATATTTATTTCTGGATCAACATTTAATTGTTGTTTATACCATTCTGCAAAATCTGAACCTTTAACAGGCTCGTCATCTGCTACATTATAAATACCATTATCAAAGTTTAAAGCTTGAATTGACGTTTCGACTGCATCATCTAGATGTATAAATGATGTAACGCCATCTGATAATGTAACCTTACCGTCTACAAATTGATTGTAAATCATACCATCTTTGCCGTACCAAGTACCAGGTCCGTATAACCAACCAAATCTTAATACAACATATTCATCCATACGAGATGTTTCTTCTTCAAGTCCAATAACACCATCAACCGTTACTTTACGGTCACCACTTGAATCTAAATCTAATGGTGTTTCTTCTGTAGCAAGGCCTTCCCCTGCTTCGTACATAAAGCCAATACTTTGTGCGATGACTTTTTTAACATTGTATTTTTGAGCTGCATCGATTAAGTTTTTAGAACCTTCGACACGTACTTTAGTATTTGCTGCCATATCTACATTTTTTAAATCTGTAATTTGATTAATAATGATTTCTGGTTGGAAATCTGCAATAGCTGCTTCAATCGTATCGTATTTTAAAATATCTCCGATATATGCTTTTACATTAGCTGATTCTAATTTATTTTTACCATTTTCAGATGTTGTAAAGCCAGCTACATCGTGACCTTCTTCTAATAATCTTTTTGTTAATTTGGTGCCGATTAAACCAGTTGCACCAGTTACAAATATTTTACTCATTATCTCACCTTTTCTCTATTTATATATGGGGAATTATTTACTTGCTAGACGAGTGTACAAAATCTATCGTATTCATCCAAATAATATGCCCAAGTAATTCTGAAAATCTTTCTTCTTTAGGTAAATCTTCTACTTTAGGTGTTAATGCTAAATGAGGAAGTAAGTATTCATGAAAGGCAATATTTACTAAGACACCAAAAGCACTTCCTCTTAATACTTTTACTTGCGGAAATTTTTCTGCAAGTAGTGCATAACCGAATGCATTTGCTATAGAAAATCCATAATGAACACCCATAATTGTGAGTGGAATCTCATTACCATTATAATGATAACGCGCATGTTTAACATTTTCAGGTAAACCTAATTGATTAAGCATCGTCATTGGTGGTGGTTCTTCATCACGTTCTGGCGTTCTAGGTGGCAATAATGCTTCCCACCCCATTTTAACGGCGCCACCTAAGAAGCCACCAACCAAACCAGTCATAATCACTTTCTTGTATGATACAGACATACAAACATCTCCTTAAACTTATCTTTCCTTTTATCATTACCCTTTCATATTTACTTAAGACACACTTTATAAATCCTTTTTAAGTATTTTCATGTCTTTGAGCAATTTTCCATTGTCATAAATAGGCTGTTCATATTGGCTAATAAAGAAGTTTTGTCTAATATCATAGTCTTTAAATCCTAATCGATAATAAAATTTGAGCGTGCTTTCAGTGTCACTAGTACCAACATACATCGTCATGTTTTGATACTTAGCAAAAAGCCATGTCATTAGGTAAGTACCCAGTCCTTTTCTGCGATATAAAGGATGAACAGCTATGTTCTTCAACTCTACCTCCGTATCAGATAATGTTTCTACTGCTGCTATAGCTAGGGATTGGGATTGATGTTCATCACTTAGTAAATAGACATGACATTGATTAATATATTGTTCTATTGCCTGTTTTTCAGGATCTGCTAATAATAACAAATTCATATATTGTTTGACGACTGCTTTTTCTAGTTCATTAACAATCATATACTCACCTCAAATATTAGAATGTCGCACGTCATTTTTCAGTTTAAAAAAGCTTATAAGCAATTCGTGGGTTTTGCTTATAAGCTTAATAAAAGGTTTCTTATATTTATTGTGCATCTAATTGTTGTTCTTTAGCATGAATCATATTAGCTACGAAATGATTGACTGGTGCGTCAATATGATGTTCCGCGCCTAAGCGAGCAACCGCACCATTGATATAGTCAATTTCAGTTTTACGATGATTATTAATTAAATCTTGGTACATCGAAGGATAATGTGGACCTACTTTATCATTTAAGTCGATGAGGTACTCAAACACTTCATCTAAATTCAGATGCACATCATCAATCGTTGCTACATGCACAATTTCCTGGGTTATTTTATAAATAAGATTTTTAGCATCATCGCTTTGATTTAATGTTGCTAAATTACACTCTAAAATCGTACATAATGCATTGGCTGTCCCATTCACACAAATTTTCTTCCATATAGATTGATGTAAATCATTACTCAATACACCATTTAGCTCTGCTCGATTCAAAATGTCTACGACTGTTTTTACATTAGCAGTACCATCTGTGACCAATGAACCTACCTCAACCGGTCCACTACCCATTAGATGCGTACAACCAGGACTTTCAATTCCTGCAGTCCATGTTGTCACACCTCTCACAATTTGTGGTAATTCGACATATTGCTCAATCAAACGCTCATGTTTTAGACCATTCATCGTACATACTACGATAGTTGATTGAGTTATATGTGGTTGTATATAATCTAACACCTCTTTAAGTTGCATTGATTTAGGAAATAAAAATACAACATCATATAATACATCTTCAGGTATTTCTCTAGAATCATACATTGGTATTTCTAAATGACAATGTTCACCATTAATATCTATGTGCAATCCATTCGTTTGAATTGCCTTAACATGTGATTCCCAACTGTCTATTAGCGTTACATCATATCCATTTTGGAATAATTTAGCACCAAATCCACTTCCTAATGCACCTGAACCTGCAATAGCTATCTTCATTCCAATCCCTCATTCCTCGGTAAAGTTACCTTTAAAATACTATTTAAGACTAACATCGTCAATGAACATAACTTAATTTTCATAATTTTCTAACATTAAAATTAATGCTATAAAAAAGGCCGAAACTTTTTCGTTTCGACCTTTCACTAGTAATTATAAATTTCTTGCTTTCTTTGGAACTAATAATAAAATGGCGAAGAATGCAATGATGGCAATGACCGCGTTTAAGATTACACCCATAAAACCACCCAACTCCATATTCATTTGTGATGCAAATACGCCATATATCGTTCCAGAAATAGCAACACCAAATGCATTACCTAAAGATGATGCCATTTTATAAACACCTGAAGCAACACCCACTTTTTCGTCAGGCGCTTGTGCTACAGCTGTATCTGTAGATGGTGTAGCATAGATACCTAAACCAGTACCAAATAATAAATAACCAATAACACTAGATGTAATGTACCAAGGTTCTGGTAAAAACGTTAAAGACAATAATACTAAACCAAGTGCAGTAATACCGCTACCCATTAATAACGGACGTTTCGGACCAAGTGCTTGTAGTATCTTTTCACCTACACGAATCATAATTAATACTGCTATCAAATAAGTTAATGAAATCATACCTGTTTGTGATTCATTAAAATCTAACTGTTGTTGGTAGTAGGTATTAACAACAATGAGTGTCCCACCTGCAACACCGTTCAACATAAAGTTAGAAACTGTTGCACCACTATATCCTTTATTTGAAAACAAACTAAAATCTACTAAAGGATATTTAATCTTATTTTCATACATAATAAAGCCGATAAGTGAAACAATGAATACCACAATTAAACTTAAAATAATGGGTGAGAATAATCCTAGTTTAGATGTTTGCGTAATAATCACGTTGATACTTAACATACATATGATTAAAATCATTAATCCGCCAATATCGAATTTCTTTTTCTCACCATTTTCAGTGATAACTGGTTCAGCTTTTGTTTCAGGTGTATGTTTAATTAAATACATTGATAATAATGTTAATACAATAGAAACGATGAAGATGGTTCTCCAACCAAAGTGCGTTGACATTAAGCCACCAAAGAGTGTACAAATACCACTACCACCCCATGATCCAATTGACCAATAACTTAACGCCCTTTGTCTCGCTGTACCAATGTAATATTGGTTAATAATGGCTAATGTTGCAGGCATAATACATGCAGCAGACAAGCCTTGAAATATTCTTCCAGCAATTAAAAACGGTGTTAATGGTGTGATAATGATTAACAAAGAACCAATAATATTTAATACGAGTCCTATGTATGTGACTTTCACACGACCAAATTTATCTGCAAAGTCACCGGCACCTACAATAAATAATCCTGACATTAAAGCGGTAAGACTGACTGCGATGTTAATCGTCCCGATATCACTTTGATATGTAGATTGCAAAGGTACAACTAAATTCACAAGTGTTTGTGCAAATAACCAAAAGGTGATCACACCTAAAATGATACCTAGAAGGAGCCTATTATCTCCTTCAAATTCTCTTGAAGCTTTGTTCATAAAATATCAATTCCTCCTACAAAAAACACTTTCCAACTTTTACTTACTTGGTTTTAAATCGACTGAAAACTACAACCTTTGATTTACTAACAATTGCTTTCCTTCTATTTGTCTAAATTTTAATCTGTACTTTTAAATCGATTTAATACTTCTTTACCTTTACCCTTTAATTTCTTTTAATATTTAGAATATTTGTATATATAAATCTATATTTTACACCAATTACTTTTATTTTTCCATAACGTCTTGAACTATACAAATGATAGTATTATCGTTAAAAATAGGTAAGCGTTTTCGATTTGATAATACGAGGATTTGTTAAATTGATAACGATGATCCCTATTAATTATTTTGAAAATTGTCACTGAAATGACGAATTCAATATGCAAATTAATATGAAATATATTGTATAATCACTTGTGAATTACTTCACAAAAGATTCGTTTGAAATTTGCAATTTGAGCTTTATTTATTTTTTTAAAACCTAATAACAAGTCAGTCGCTTTTTTTGTTTTAAATGAGTAAGTGAGTCGTATTTTTGACAAATCCAAACGTTCTTACCAAATCATTTTACACAAATAGAACAGGAGGAATGTATGTTATGGCTAACTCACCTTCTCAAAGTGAACGAGTTCAACATACATCTGGAAGAGTGTATCATTTCTTCCAACAGGCTTTAACACTTGCAGTTATTTTATTTATTTCCAAGATCATTGAAGCAGTCATGCCTATCCCAATGCCCGCTTCAGTAATCGGTTTAGTTTTATTATTTATAGCTTTATGTACTGGCATTGTTAAATTGGAACAAGTTGAATCCGTAGGAACTGCTTTAACGAATAACATCAGTTTCTTATTCGTACCAGCTGGGATTTCAGTTATCAATTCATTACCGATTTTAAGTAAAAGTCCAATACTGATTATCTTACTTATTATTATTTCAACTATTTTCTTATTAGTTTGTACTGGTTATGCATCTCAATTACTTGTGACTAAATCACTATTCCCAAGTAAAGAGAAAAATGAAGAAACTAGTCGTATAGGAGGTTAATCATGGCGGACTATTTAGGTATTAATACACCCTATTTCGGTATTTTACTATCATTAATCCCATTTGTTATAGCTACATATTTCTATAAAAAAACAAATGGCTTTTTCTTACTTGCACCTTTATTTGTAAGTATGGTTGTAGGTATTGTTTTCTTAAAATTAACAGGTATTAGCTATCAAAGTTATAAAATCGGTGGCGACATCATATACTTCTTCTTAGAGCCAGCGACAATCAGTTTTGCAATACCTTTATATAAAAAACGTGATGTATTAAAAAAATATTGGTTACAAATATTCGGTGGTATCGCATTAGGTACAGTTGTAGCCTTAATATTAATTTACTTAGTTGCTTCATTATTCCAATTTGGTAATCAAATTGTTGCATCTATGTTACCTCAAGCTGCTACAACAGCGATTGCCTTACCAGTTTCTGAAGGTATCGGTGGTGTCAAAGAGTTAACATCATTAGCTGTTATACTTAATGCTGTAGTTATCTCTGCACTTGGTACTAAAATCGTACAATGGTTTAAAATTACCAATCCAATTGCACGTGGTTTAGCGTTAGGTTCTAGTGGTCATACACTAGGTGTTGCAGCCGCAAAAGATTTAGGTGAAACTGAGGAATCAATGGGTAGTATTGCCGTTGTTATCGTCGGTGTCATCGTCGTCGCAATTGTCCCAATATTAGCACCTATTTTATTAGGTTAAATCATTTAATATAAGATAAGAGGCCTGAACAAATATCATAGTTCAGACCTCTTTTTTATATTTTATTTGATTTGTTGTGGTTGATGTTCAAATTTCTTTTTATTTTTACGTGTAGGATCTAATCGTTTTTCTAAAAATCTTAAACCTAAATCAATTAAAATGGCTATTAATGCAATAGGGATTGCCCCTGCAAGGATGAAAGTCGTACCGTCTGTTGAATTGGTACCTCGGATGATAATATCACCAAGCGTTGGCGCACCGATAAATGAACCAATTGCCACAATTCCAATTGCTACAACGAGCGCAATACGTATACCACCAATGATGACTGAAAGAGATAGTGGTAATTCAATCATACGTAAAACTTGGTTTCTCGTCATACCCATGCCTTTACCAGCATCTTTAATATTCTCATCTACATCTGTAATGCCCGTGTACGTATTCTTAATAATTGGTAATAATGAATATAAGAATACAGTAACAACTACTGTCGTTGGGCCAAGTCCCATCGCTAACATTAAAATGGCTAACATGGCAATAGCTGGAACAGTTTGAATGATATTAGCAATCGTGATGATTGGCCATGCTAATTTTTTATATCGTGCAATGACAATGCCAATCGGTATCCCAATGATACATGCAAAGAGCACACCATATACTGACATAAGTAAATGTTTAAAAAATAATTCCATTAGGTAGCCAAAGTTTAATGAGTAATATTCAATAATAGATTGGAATAAATTACCTTTCATGATTATTGACCACCTTTCTTACTATTTTTATCGTTTTCGAAATAGTTATGTTTTTTCAAGTATTCTTCAGCAATGATAGCTGGTTCTTTACCTTTACCATCTGCTTCGTAATTTAATTTCTGCATTTCTTTAGTTGACACTTTACCTTCTAACTTTTTCAAGGCTGTATCTATTTTCGGATTATCTTTAATCACTTTTTCAGTCGCTAGTGGACTACCATCATAAGGTGGGAAGAATTTACGATCGTCTTTTAAGATTTTTAAATCATAGGCTGCAATACGACCATCAGTAGAATATCCTACAGCAACATCTAATTTTTTATTTTTCAGTGCATCATATACTAGTCCAATTTGCATTGGTCGTGCACTGGCAAATTTGAATCCATAATCTTTAACAAATGCTGGATAGCCATCGCCTGCTCTATTCATCCATTGTGTATCCATACCTAATCGTAATTCATCTTTATATTTTTCTAAGTCTGATACTTTTTCTAAGTGATATTTCTTAGCTGTTTCTTTTGTCACCATAAACGCATACGTATTCGCAAAACCTAATGAATTATAATACTTTTGATCATATTTTTTCTTAAATAGTCTTTGTGATTCTGCCATGGCTTTTTTAGGATCTTTCGTCGGTTTGGCATTCAATACACTTGTTAATTCGGTACCTGTGTATCTAACCGCAGACATATTAACGTCACCGCGCTGTAATGCGTTATGTTGAATAATACTAGAACCTAAGTTACCTATAATTGTAGGTTTAATTTTGCCTTTAGTTTCATGTTCAATCATTAATTTTTCCATATTAGCAATGATTTTAGTTTCACTCGTCTCAGTTGTTGTAATTTTTACATCATTCTTTGAATTGCCGTCCCCTAAACCTGGCAAACTACACCCAGATAATACTAAGAGGGACAACGCAATAAGAATCACTGTATATTTGATATGTTTCTTCATATTGATAAATCCTCCCTTTTCTTATCTAGATACTTTTAAACCTTTAGGTACTGCCCATTTTTCAACTAATGATAGTAAAAAGTCGACAATTAGTGCTAGTAACGTAACTAATATTGCTGCACTAATAATCATTGGTGGTTGATATAAATTCAATCCGTTAAATACTAAATCACCAAGACCACCTGCGCCGACATAACTCGCTAATGTAGCCCAACTAATAACGTATACACTTGACAGACGTATACCACTAATAATCATAGGTAACGCTAATGGCATTTGAACATCTTTCATTAATTGAAATTGTGTCATTCCCATACTTTGTCCAGCTTGTATTACGTTTTTATCAATGTTTTTCACGCCGAGTACCGTATTATTTAATATTGGTAATAACACATAGATAAATAACGCTACGATCGCTGGTGTCTTTCCTACGCCAAAGATAGGTATCATAATGGCTAATACTGCTAATGTTGGAATAGTTTGTAAAACACCCGCAATGGTTAGAACCACATTGGCCGTTTTCGTTGTTCTAGACAATAAGATACCTAACGGAACGGCTACGACGATTGCAATCAGTAAAGCAATGATAGAAATATAGAAATGTTCAATCGTCTTAGATACGAGCTGACTTCCATATTCATTCAAGAATGCTTTCATTATCGCTCATCTCCCGTTTCATGCTTATTCGCCTCTTCTGTAACACTAGCATCATCTTGTTGATGAGCTTGATGTTCTGAATTCGCTATATCACTTTCAACAGATTTGTCAGAAGGTTGCGCTAACTGTGTGTCACTTGATTCACCCCAAATAGAGTCATAAACGATATCAACTAAGTTAGCACGTGTAATTAAACCTATAAGGATATTGTCATCATCAACAACTGGAATATTTCTAACATTACGTTTTAAAATCGTACGCACTGAGTCTTGTAATTTCGAATCGATATGTACTTTATAAATATCACGTTGCATCGTATCAATCAGTTCTTTTCTTGCACGGAGTCCTTGATTGATATCCTCTATGTCTAAAAATCCAAGTAATTTGTGATGATTATTTACAACAAATATTGTATCTACACGTTTCTCTCTCATGATATTGACCGCATCGTTAAGTGAATCATCTGCGTTTACTGTGATAGGTTTAATCATTGCGCCTTCAACTGTTTTCATATTTGGTCTATCTTGAATCAATCGATTCTGACCAATAAAGTCTTTTACAAAATCATTAGCAGGATTTCTTAAAATATTGTCCGGTGTATCGAATTGTACGACTTTACCTTTCGACATAATACAGATTTTATCCGCCAATTTAATGGCTTCGTCCATATCATGTGTCACAAAAATAAATGTTTTACCTAATTTTTGTTGAAGTTCTTTCACTAAATCTTGAAGTGTATCTCGTGTAATTGGATCAAGTGCACCAAATGGTTCATCCATTAAGATAATATCTTGTTCAGCAGCAAGGGCTCTTACTACACCAATACGTTGCTGTTGACCACCAGATAGTTCTGCCGGATAACGGTCTAAATATTCTACTGGTAGGTCTACAAGTTTAATGAGTTCTTCCGCCTTTTGATCTTTCTTTTCTTTCGACCATTTTAGTAATTTCGGTACAAGTACAATATTTTCTCTAATAGTCATATGAGGCATCAAACCGATTTGTTGAATGACGTAACCAATACTTCTTCTTAATTCAACTGGGTTCATATTACGTACATCTTTGCCATTCATTTGAATTTGGCCATCTGTGGCTTCAATCATTCGGTTAATCATTCTTAAAGCAGTGGTTTTACCACTACCACTCGTCCCAATAAAGGCGATAAATTCACCTGATTCAATATCAAGCGTTAAATTATCTACTGCCTTTTTATTCCCAGAGTAAATCTTGGTTAAATTTTTAATGCTTAACATGATTGTTTTCCCCTTCCATATTGTAAAAATGACGAATTAATGCAATGACAATTAAAAAAGGCCCACAGAGCAGTTGTTAACAAAATAAAAATATTAGTTGAACAAGAGCACGAAGGCCTTTGCTTTTAAAAATTATAAACTCAAATAATGCGAATCACGCTTCATTAATGTTGTGCTCCCACCACATCATGATTTTTAATTGCTCGCATATTCGACAACGATATAAATATATACCCTATATAATTTTAGTAAACCTATTGCATTTTTACAAAATTAAACTATTCACCCTTAACATTTTTATATAGTTCTTTTTACATTTGATTAATTATATAAAAGGATAAATATGCTTAGTATTTTATAACCTTATGAATTATGAAAATTATTTTAAGAAATATTGACAATACATTGAATTATACTTTTATGTTACACATTTATAATTTTTTATTTCTTTTTTGTGCTATGTTGACCTTGTAATCAAAATATATACGAAGAAGGGTTTTATATGAGTCAAGAAAGCAAAGTAGCAGTTGTAACAGGTGGTGCACAAGGCATTGGGTATCAAATCGTTAAACGTTTATTTGATGATGGATTCAAAGTAGCCATTGTGGATTTCAACGGAGAAGGCGCAATTCAAGCGGCACAATCTTTAACACAAGATGACTCAAAAGTTTTAGCAATTAAAGCTGACGTAGCCAATCGTGATGATGTATTTAATGCTTTAAATCAAACAGTTGAACATTTTGGTGATTTTCACGTTTTAGTGAGCAATGCTGGTTTAGGACCAATGACACCCATTGATTCTATTACACCAGAAGACTTCGACAAAGTATATGGCGTCAATGTCAAAGGAGTTTTATGGGGCATTCAAGCTGCACATGCACAATTCAAACAATTAGGTCATGGTGGAAAAATTATTAATGCTACATCTCAAGCAGGCGTAGAAGGTAATGCAGGCTTATCACTTTATAGTAGTAGTAAATTTGCTGTGCGAGGTTTAACTCAAGTTGCTGCACGTGATCTAGCACATGAATCTATTACAGTAAATGCATTTGCGCCTGGTATTGTTCAAACACCAATGATGGAAGGTATTGCTAAGAAAACTGCTGAAGAAGCTGGACAACCTGAATCTTGGGGTTGGAAACAATTTACTGATCAAATCGCTTTAGGCAAACTTTCACAACCTGAAGATGTATCAAATGTTGTTAGTTTCTTAGCTGGCAAAGATTCAGATTATATTACTGGCCAAACGATTATTGTTGATGGTGGAATGAGATTCCATTAATTCTCTTTATTAAATGCTTAAACACTCATAAAAATAAGAAGAGGGACAGAAATATATATTTCAAGTTACATTCATATTTAGGCAGTAGTCGACTGTAAAGTCATTCATTTTCTTTAGAAATTAGTATTTCTTATGCATGAGTTTCACTCATGCATTCCTAGTTTAAAGTACACATTAGCTGTGGCTAATGCGTAAGAACCACTACATCATAAATGATTAGTGGTTCTTTATTATTTCTGTCCCACTCCCTCTTGCTATTTATCATACATACCTTTTCCTTCTAAGATGTGATTAATATATTTGTCCACTCTTTTTTGTCTGGTATCTGCACGTTTGGCATCACCAATATGATGCAAGTATTGACGTTGTCTTCCAGGTGTTAATTGATCGAACGCTTCTTTTAATTCTGGCATCGCATCGAATTGTTGTTGTAATTCCTCTGGCACCTCAAAATCTTCTGTTTTCTTTAATTCAACTTGTTTACCAGACTTTTCAATGTCAATAGCTTGTGTCACATAATCAACAATTTCTGCTTTACGTGATTGAATTTCCTCTAAAGTTGTAAATCGTAGCTGTCTTGCAGCTTGTACATTTTTAGTTTGTCTAATTAAAGTATTTTTAGAATCTTCAATAAGTGCACCTTTAAAGAATAAAAGTGCTACATACGTTTTAAAACCATGAATAAGAACCACATTTTTATTATTAATCGTGTAACAAGGGTGCATCCATTTATAATCTTCGTCCAACTCGTCAAAATCCACTATAAGTTCTCTTAAATAATTATATTCTTCTTTCCATTGGCTATCTTTTTTCAAAAATTTTTCTACTTCCAAATTGTTATTTTTCTCTACCATGTCATTGCCCTACTTTCTACTGATTCTGCCATTTATCCACTATTATAAACTAAAATATTTAAAAAACTAATTTTATACATTTAAATAAAAATTACAATATACACATTTGACTAATATTTTAACTAGCGTATAATAATGGCGTAGTATTTTCAGAATATAAAAGAATGAGGAGTCAATATGGCAAATAAAAATGAAACAGAATCGAATAACAGTAAGATTAATCTGCCCCAGTTAGTGTTACTCGGATTAGGGTCATTAATTGGTTCAGGCTGGTTATTTGGTGCTTGGGAAGCATCGTCAATTGCAGGACCAGCAGCTATCATTTCTTGGATTATTGGATTCGTCGTTATAGGAACCATCGCCTATAACTACATTGAAATTGGAACTATGTTCCCACAATCTGGTGGTATGAGTAACTATGCTCAATATACACATGGTTCATTACTCGGATTCATAGCCGCTTGGGCAAACTGGGTATCACTCGTAACAATTATACCTATTGAAGCAGTTTCAGCTGTTCAATATATGAGTTCTTGGCCTTGGGGTTGGGCTAAACCGATGGGTAGTTTAATGAAAGATGGTTCAATCAGTACAACAGGTTTAATCGCCGTTTATGCTATTATTATTATCTTCTCTTTATTAAATTACTGGTCAGTTAAATTATTAACTTCATTTACTAGTTTAATTTCTTTCTTCAAACTTGGTGTTCCATTATTAACAATTATTATGTTAATGGTTTCAGGATTTGATACAGGAAATTATGGTCACTCAACTGGCACATTCATGCCGTACGGTAGTGCACCAATCTTCGCAGCAACAACAATGTCAGGTATTATTTTCTCATTTAATGCATTCCAAACAATCATTAATATGGGATCAGAAATTAAAAGCCCTGAAAAGAACATTGCGCGTGGTATTGCTATTTCACTTACAATTAGTGCTGTACTTTATATCGTGTTACAAAGTACATTCATCACTTCTATGCCACAGTCAATGATTCATGAACATGGTTGGAGCGGTATTAACTTCAACTCACCATTTGCTGACATGGCCATTTTATTAGGTTTAAATTGGTTAGCTATTTTACTTTATATTGAAGCCGTAGTGTCACCATTTGGTACTGGTGTATCATTTGTTGCTGTAACTGGTCGTGTATTACGCGCCATGGAAAAAAATGGGCACATTCCTAAATTCTTAGGTAAAATGAATGAAAAATATAAAATTCCTCGTGTTGCAATTGTGTTTAACGCAATCATCAGTATGGTAATGGTTACACTATTCCGTGACTGGGGTACGTTAGCAGCAGTTATTTCAACTGCAACATTAGTTGCTTATCTAACTGGTCCAACTACAGTTATTGCATTACGTAAAATGGGTCCTAAGATGACACGTCCATTTAGAGCTAAAATTTTAAAATTCATGGCCCCATTATCATTCGTTCTTGCGTCACTAGCTATTTATTGGGCAATGTGGCCAACAACAGCAGAAGTTATATTAATCATCATTTTAGGTTTACCAATTTACTTCTTCTATGAATATAAAATGAATTGGAAAAACACTAAAAAACAAATCGGCGGAAGCTTATGGATTATTGTTTATCTCGTCGTACTTTCATTCCTATCATTTATTGGTAGTAAAGAATTCAAAGGTTTAAACTGGATACATTATCCATGGGATTTCTTAGTTATCATCATTGTTGCCCTTATTTTCTATCAATTAGGTGCAATTAGTTCATTCGAAAGTGTCTACTTCAGACGTGCTAAGAAACTGAATAGCAATATGGGTGATAAACTTAAGAAACGTAAACGTCGTGAGAAGCGCGAAAAAATTGCTGAAAAACGACAAGAACAACAAGATAAAGAAGAAAAACGCCAAAACAAAGAACACTAAACTCATAAATCAAATTAAAAGAGGTTGAGACATAAAGTTTTTGTGCTTCTGGGAAACCGATTAACGGCGTCCCAAAAGCAGGATTATCGGCAGAAACGCTCACGATTCGACAAAATTTGGAAAACAATTTTGCTCATCGTTCGGTTCTGCTCAAATCCTAAACGCTTTTGTCCCGACCTCTTTTTTTTATACATATAGCTGACTTTAATCATTTATTATATAGTGTTATTAAAGATGACTTTGAAAGGACGAATGACTATGGTGGTTAACGTAACTTTAAATAACCGTATCGTTAAAGGTATTTATAGTAATGAAAATGATATTGACACATTCCTTGGTATTCGCTATGCCCATCTCATGCATGGTCGATTTAAACATTCTGAATTGATTACTTCATTGCCTAAATCAATTGACGCAACCTTTATCAATCATATCCCCCCACAACCGTATAACCAACTTGAAGATTTTTTCTCAAGTGATGTTTCCTTTCATTTCAATCAATTTACACAAGATGAAGACTGTCTATATTTAAATATATGGCGACGTCATCACTCTCCGAATAAACACCGACCTGTCATCATCTATTTTTATGGTGGCGGATTTGTCAATGGTCATGGTAGCGCTGAACTATATCAACCTCAATCTGTAGTTAAACAGGAAGATGTGATTGTTGTCACATTTAACTATCGATTAGGCGCTTGGGGATTTTTAGATTGGTCCTTTTTTAAATCAAATTATGATTGTAATAATGGGCTCTCCGATCAAATCAATGCTATCAAATGGGTACACCAACATATTAAAGATTTCGGTGGCGATCCTAATAACATTACACTAATGGGTCAATCTGCAGGGAGTATGAGTATCATGGCTTTGATGCAATTACCAGAGACAGAACCCTATTTCCATAAGGTGATGTTACTAAGTGGTACATTGCGCTTAGACAATCAGAAAATAGGTCATGAAAAAGCGCAAAGATTTAGTGAAATCATAGCGGAACAATATCCTAACTCAACCATAACATCGTTAACTACAGAAAATATCAAGGATATCATGAATTTAGACCAATCCTCTCGTGGTAAGTCCAAAGGTTTAGAATTAATTTATGCACCTATTCAAACATCATCAATGACTATGGATAATCCCAATTTCTCAAAGCCAATCTTTGTTTCTTATACGCAACATGAAGGTGACATTTATATAAAAAATGAATCTCGAAAATTATCACCTGAGCGCTTTGTTAAAGCTATGGCTTTTAATGGTGTAGAAATAGAAGTCAGTGATGCCATTAGTGCGCAACAACAATCTAAATGTATCACTGACTATATATTTCAACAACCCGCACATAATTTTTTGAAAAGCATCAGTCATAATCCCAACAGATGGCTAGCTTCCTTTCAATGGCACCAACCAAACAGTACCAATTATCACTCTGCTTATCACATTTTAGATATGATCTTTTGGTTCGGTCATTTGTACATTTTAAAAGCTAATGGTTTAGATGTCACGACTCACGAACGTGAATTAAGTATGGAAATGATTCACGACCTTGCATACTTTGCAAGATTTAGTAGGATGCCATGGCTGCCATATCAAGTGGGTCATACAACACCACATATTTATGAATAAAATAGGGAGTGGGACAACGAAATCAATTTTAAGAAAATGTTATTTCTGTCCCACTCCCTTTCATTATGCTTCTTTTTTAGCAAAGTGAATATTCTTTAATGTAAGGGTAACGACTAATCCTAGAAAGCCAATCAATGCACTTGTGTAAGTCACTGCATGTACTGATAGGTGTGATACAACTAAACCACCGATTATGCCACCCATTCCGATACCTGCGTTTAAGCTAGACATATTCCAACTCATCACCTGGCTTGTATCTCCTTCAACATGTTCAATGAGACCACTCTGTACTGCTGGATTCGTACTCCATTGCATAATATTCCAAACAAATAATCCAATTAATAGTATGATAGTACCGGATAATATGAAATTTAAAACAAGCATCATAACAATAAATATCGTAATAGAGATAATTAACCAACGCTTACTTGTCCATTTATCTGCAAAGATACCTCCCAATGATGTACCTATCACACCTGCAACACCATTAATTAATAGCGCTAGTGATACAAATGACATTTCATGTCCGTTTGATAGTATCAGTGGATTAATATATACAAATGTGACTGAGTTCGCTACTAAAATTAAAAATGTAATTATAATAAATTTAGCTACTTCAGCTGGACGTAACACTTTAGATGTAACCTGATTAGAATGGTCAGCATCTGCATGATTTGCATGACTCAATTCATGTTCTTTAGGTAAATACATTATCATTAGTATACCTACAATGACACTGACAGCGACAATAAATATAAAAGTAAAACGCCAACCTACCCAATCGCCTATTAATGTTCCAATAGGTACACCAAACACGTTGGCACCACTAAATCCTGAATAGACAACACCAATCATCTTACCTCGATTCTTAGGTGAAGTTAACATGGCAGTCAACGCAAGTACCTTAACAATAATGAGTGATGCTGCTGCAGATGACAAAATACGTCCTATCACTAAAATAGTGAAATTAGGCGCTATTGCTATAATTAAATTCCCTATAATAAAAGTTACTAATGTCCAAAGTAATACCGATTTAGCTTTAAAACGTTGCGTCACTTTAACCAGAATCGGTCCACAAATGGCAAATGTTAAAGCATATAACGTAACAAGTTGGCCAATGACGGCTTCAGATACATGTAAATCTTGGCTCATTAAATTCATAATACCTGCTACCATCATCTCGACCATACCAACGATAAACACACTAAAAATGAAAGTAACGATACGCATCATCGACATTTTTCATATCCCCCTTTCATAAATTTTTCAATGTTTATAGCATAAAAAAACAGCTACAAACCCATTTAACTAAGATAAGTAACTGTTTCATTATATAATATTTTTTCATTATTTTGTTTGTCAGGAAATCAAAAGTTTAAAACTTTTCTTCATTAATCAGGTGATTAATAAGCTCAAGTGCAATGATAATAATAATTGCTCCAAAGACACCCCCATTTACAAAATACGAATTATGTAAGAGTGTCTCCATCCCAAAATCAACATTTAATGTATTTTCTATTAATACCATAATAAATCTAAATATGTTGTATATAAATAATATTAACAATATAAAGGATAGTATATATCCTATAACTTTCATTTCTGACACCCTCTACTATAATTTATTTTGGTATCCTTCTTTTTCTTTCTTTCTTCTACAAAATATAATAATGTAGCACACGTCGAACCACCTAAGATTGTGCTAGGATATTCTAAAATCATACTTAAGAAAGCTATTTGATAGTATATTGCTATACTACGCAAAGTAAATAAAAATAATGTAGCAATGATAAAAAAGCATGACATTTTAAATACTAATTTCATCAAACCATCTCCTTAACTTATATCTAACTTTATTTTATTTAGTCATCATAAATCAGCATTTATTTATAGTTTAAATTTTCCTTAAATCTTAAAAAGATAATAGTTTAACTATTTAAAAAGGATTAAAATGAATGCAAGAGGTGTAAAAAATGAGTAGCCAAATTTTGATTATTGAAGATGATAAAGATATACAAGAATTAATAAAATTATCTTTAACAACTAAAGGACTATCATCTATAGACACTGCAGATGATATAAATGAAGGACAGCGTCTTATTAACCAAAATCATTACCATGTCATACTATTAGATTTAAACTTAAAATCGGAAGATGGTTACGAATTAATGAAATTTGTGGACCTATCACAAACATCCGTTATTGTGGTGACTGCTAAAGAAGAAAATTTGGAGTTATACAGAGGATTCGAAAAAGGCGTTGTAGATTATATCAAAAAACCTTTCGATCCCATGGAACTATACTATAGAGTATCTCTTCATTTAAAAGACGACTCAAATGATTTTTATCAACTTGGAAATCTAAAGGTCAATTTTAAAAGCGGAGACGTTTTTGTTAATCATAAACCAGTTTCACTTACGGCTAGAGAACTAGATTTACTATATTTTTTTATTAGTAACAAAAATCAAATTCTATCTAAAGAACAAATTTATTCAAAAGTATGGGGCTATGAAACATTCGTAGATGATAATACATTAATGGTTCACATTAGAACATTACGACGTAAAATTGAAGAAAATCCTAATCAACCAAAGTTTATCAAAACAATGCGTGGCAAAGGTTACATATTTAAGGGTGAGAATCATGAATAGACGATTTTTACTAAAATTCTTCAAATATTTAGCTGTATACTTATCTTTGACAATCATCATTGCAATGATAACAGTTACAGCAATAATAAATGTAACGATTAAAGACATTTATAATAATCTAAATAGTATTGAACCAGATTTTTTTATTTTTAACGAACCCATAGATAAACCATCACAACATATCAAAGACTTAGCTAAAAAAGACCATGCCAATATATATTACACGGATAAATATGGTCATATTTTATATCCAAATAAGCTAAAACATAAAAATATTAAACCTATTATCTTAGACAATATTAACTATGCTAATGCTGTCCCAACATATAAAGATGAAAGAACCTATTTCGTTTTTATTTATAAAAATCACAGTAGTATAAATATAGCAAATAAGAATCAAATCCAATCACGCAAACTACTACAAAGTGTGACCACCCATGATTATAATAAGTATGATTACAATTATCATAATAATAAATTAAGTTTTCGACTAAACCATAATAAGCGTCCTATTTTAAATAAAGATCAAATCAATGATGATCCAACAGATAATTTAAAAGAAGTTCCCTTAATACTATTAATCACTATAATTATAGATGTCTTTTTAGCACTGATTACATCTTATTTAGTATCAAAGCGTTTAACAAAACCATTAAGTTATTATATTGACTGGATTAGTAATTTGTCTCACGAAAAATTGCACCAACCAACAACTAAAGGTAATATCAAAAAATATAGTAAGACTTTCCCAGAATTACACACATCTCTAACTACGTTAAATCAACAATTGTTGCAAGATAAAATCTATCAAAATCAGATTCATTATTATAAATCAAAATGGATTTCTCAAATATCTCATGATTTAAAATCTCCACTGACATCTATTTATGGTTATTCTAAAATTATTGAGGTCAATCAATCAAATCAGAAATATGTAGCGCTTATATCTGAAAAAGCTAAGTATATGGAAGAATTAATACAATCATTAAACAAAGACTTTGATAATGAAACAAATCAAATGAAAAATGATAAAGAGAGTTTTCCAATTCAAAGTACTGTAGAAAAATTTGTACAAACGCTTGGTTATGAAAACATTGATTTAACCTTCCTATTTGATTATGACGAATCATTTTATGGTAATAAATTATACTTTGAAAGAACTTTGATTAATCTTATTGAAAATAGTATCGAACATAATAATCGTAATCCAAAAATAGATATATTATTCGATAAAATTGAAAATACCCTTTTAATCGACTATAATGATGATGGTAAAGGCATTTCAAATATTAATGATGATATATTCAAATCAGGTTATAGTACAAAAGAAACTCAAACAGAAAATCATGGTTTAGGATTAACTATAGTTAAAGAAGCTGTTGAATATCATAATGGAACAATTCATATTATTCCTTCTCAAAATGGTGTACATTTTAAAATCAAATTTATTTCAACAATATAAAAATAGCCAATCAATGAAAAGTCCTCTAATCATTGATTGGCTATTTATATTGTAAATTTCATTAACTTGACTTAATGTCTGTATTTCTTGCGATTAATTGGTGTCTCGCATTGAAGAATTGGCCGTAACTCATGTATGTGGCAATGAGTGCTGACATAATCGTAGCTGTTGTATGAATAAAGACCACTAGCAGTTGGAATTTAATGGCTTGTAATGGCGGTACTCCACCAATAATCAATCCTGTCATCATACCTGGTATAGAGACAAGCCCATATGTTTTAACGGAATCAATTGTTGGCACGATAGCTAATCTAATACTTTCTCTAATTGATGATTTAGAAGCAAGTTTGGGTGTTGCAGCTAACGTTAATTTAGATTCTATTTCGGAAACATCTTGTACAAATGCACGATCTAAATTTTGATAGGCTAAATTAATCGCAATTAAACCATTATTGGCTAACATCCCACCTATTGGTATCACTTCATTAGCTGTAAAATCAATGGCCCCTGTTGCAATCGTACCTGCTAATGGTAATGCCGTACCTACAAATATTGCAACAAATGAAATCCAAAACACATGATGCATTACTGGGGATGCACGTTGAATGGTATTCCAAGATGCATTGATGATAATCACTAACACGCATAAGATGAGTAACCATTTATCATTTATTTTAAAAATATAATGCAGTAAGAAGCCAAGAATGAGCAATTGAATGGTCGCTCTTATCGTTGCTACCACTAAATCTTTAATAATATGTAAGCCTGCCTTATAAGAGATGAGGATAGGGATAAACAATAACAACGCTGTTAAACATAATGCTGTATTACTCATGTTGATTCAACTCCTCAATCTTATCAATTTCACCATCAATAATCGTCATTCTCTTTTGAAAATGTCTCATACTTTGGTCATCACTATGTGTAATCCATAAAATGGCAATGCCTTCTTTTGCCATTTTAAAAATAATATCTTCTACGCGTTCTTTATTATGTGTATCTAAAGCACTTGTCGATTCATCTAGTAATAAGACTTCGGGGTCAAACATTAATTGTCGTGCAATCGTGATGCGTTGTTTTTCTCCTCCTGACATATGTTCAGTTTCTGCAGATAAATCATAGTCACCTAGCCCTACTTTTTTTAAAAGGTTAAGGGCTTTATCTTTATCAAATACTTGGTCTCTCGCTTCTGAAGGAAAATTCATATTATCTTCAATCGTTGTACCTATCATCTCACTTTGTTGCATTAAGTAACTTACTTTCATACGAATACTTTCAGGTGCGTAGTCATGATAAGGTTTACCGTTTAAATACAATGTGCCCGATGTAGGTTCAATCAAATGATTAAGTTGCTTTAAAAGTGTGCTCTTTCCACTTCCGGAAGGTCCAATAATCGCTATAGTGTCACCTTTATCCACCTTGAAATTAATATCCTTTAAAATTGTTCGGTGATCCGCTTCATAAGTTAAATGTTCAATTTCTAATAACATGTTACACGCTCCTTTAAATCCCATTACACTACTCATTCCCATTTTACTACGTTAAATAACAATATAATTAATTTTTATGATAATTTAAATTACAAAAAAAGAGAATGTGCTTTTATACACATCCTCTCACTATTTATTTTTAACAATTTATAGAGTAAATAAAATCGCTATAAAAGAAATCGCGTTGTGAATCATATGAAGGGCAATCGAAGCTGCTAAATTACGTTTCGTAAGGTGATAAGCAGCCACAAAACCACTTGCCATAATTACATAAGGTCCTAATTCAAATGGAGATTGCGCTTCTGTCACATGTACCCCTGCAAACAACAGAATTGAAACCACATACATCAGGCCATATGTTAGTTTCTTACCTAACTCGTGAATCAATAAATGCCTGAACAACAGTTCCTCTACTATAGGTGTCACAATGACAATATCTAGAAACAGTACCGGCCACATCCATGCAGAAGTAAACATTTTTTCTAACATTTTATTATTTTCTGTATCGCTAAATTGATATTTCTCTGGTAAAAATTCAACCATTATACCATACAACATATTCAATAAGTACATGATAACGATAATAATAATTAAAGTTACAATATATTTTTTAAGGTCTTTCACTCTTTGGATAGCTAGTGGAATGAGTGTCTTTTGATGCATTAAATAAAATAATAATAGGACTAAGCACATACCAACAAAACCAAATACAGTAGCAAAATTAATACCAATTTCATTAACCCTACTATCAGATTTGATTTCCAGTGATATCGCAACGATGGCACCAATCATCATACCAATCATTGGAAATACGAATTGTCCCACAATAAGGTAAGCCACTATCAGCCAAAAATCTCTTTTAACTATCTTCTTAGATGCAAATTCATTTTGTTGTTGATGCGAATCTATGGGTTGTTGTGTAGATTGGTTTTCCATAAATGACTCCTTTTCACTCTAAAATTAGTTTTACATGATTAACATTTTAAATAGCATGATGATAAATAACACGCATTGTATACCTGCTTGATAAAGATATGCCGCAGCTAAATTCATACCTGATTTAATATAAATCACTGTTGAACCGAATGCCATTATTAAAAATGGCAACATTTCCCACACACTCATCATATCGTACACATGAACCATAGTCTCAATCATAATAGAAAGTATGATTGTTACAGCGGTAGGCCATTTCTTACTTAATTCATGTATGATGATGTGTTTATAAATAATAACCTCAACCATCGGACGTAAGATAACCATTGATATCATGGTAAAACATAGTGCTGATGGATAATGAAATAATCCCTCAACTCTTCTTTCATATTGTGTTGGCCCTATACCAAACATGTTAAAAAGCCATCTCAATAGGCACATTACTATAACGACGCCGATAATGGTTAACAATATATGTAAGGTCTTGTTTCGAGCATAGTGTAACTGCCTTTTCATGACTTGAGCAATATCAAATTTATGCATCGCGAAAAAGATAAATAATACTAAAAATTGGGCTAATACAAATCCAATACTTAAAGATAAGTTATATAAAAACTGGGCTGGTGGTTTTTGAGTGATCATGGCTGTTAATCCTAGTGTTCCAAACACAATTATGATAGGTACCACCATTTGAAATAATATGTATATCGGTATGATTAAAAAATCTTTTTTCATGATTTGTGGTTGGTTCCATATGTCACGTTGTCTTTGCTGTTGACTCATGTGTCACCTCCTCAATCGTATTCTATCATAATTACTTTATCATTTTATGATTCATATTAATACATTATTTAAGTTAACTTTCCTAATATAAATATTTCATAAATTTATACAATTAAAATTCTACAATATAAATTTAACCGGTTTCATTGTAAAACATAAAGAAAAGTGTATCATAGTGTTGGAGTAATGATTAAGGGGGGCATTTTAATGAGTGTACTGACTACAATGCAGTTTATCGTCAACATCATTATTATGATTTTTTTATTGGGGGCATTATTGCTAGGTATCATCTGGCTAATCAAAGATAAAAGACAAACACAACATAGTGTATTAAGAAACTATCCACTATTAGCTCGTATTAGATATCTTTCTGAAAAAATGGGACCAGAACTTAGACAATATTTATTCTCTGGTGATAATGAAGGTAAACCATTCTCTCGTACAGATTATAAAAATATTGTACTAGCAGGAAAATACAATTCAAGAATGACAAGTTTTGGGACAATGTCAGATTATGAAGATGGTTTTTACATACAAAATACTATGTTTCCACTACAAGCGAGTGAATTAAAAGTTGATAATACGACACTACTTTCAACTTTTATTTACCAAATCGAGAATGAACGCTTATTTAGTCGTGATGAACATCGTAAAAGTAAGCAAGTGGATCCATTCTTTTTAACTGATGACAATGCGGTAGTTCTTGGTGAACATCTAGAACATCCTTATAAGATTAAACGTTTAGTTGGCCAATCAGGTATGAGTTACGGTGCTTTAGGTAAAAACGCTATCTCAGCTTTATCTAAAGGTTTATCTAAAGCCGGTACATGGATGAATACAGGTGAAGGTGGTCTATCAGAATATCATCTTAAAGGTGATGGCGATATCATTTTCCAAATTGGGCCAGGGCTATTCGGTGTCAGAGACAAAGCGGGTAATTTCAGTAAAGAACAATTTAAAACAGTGGCTGAACGTAAGAATGTACGTGCTTTCGAGTTAAAATTAGCGCAAGGTGCCAAAACACGTGGTGGACATATGGAAGGAAATAAGGTGAATGAAGAAATCGCTAAAATCCGTAATGTAGAACCATTTAAAACGATTAACTCACCGAACCGCTTCGAATTTATTCATAATGCTACAGACTTGCTCAATTGGGTAGACGAAATACAACAACTAGGCCAAAAGCCAGTTGGATTTAAAATTGTTGTCAGTCGTGTTGAAGACATCGAGACACTAGTCAAAACCATGGTGAAACTAAATAAATATCCAAGTTTCATCACTGTGGATGGTGGCGAAGGTGGTACTGGTGCAACATTCCAAGAGCTTCAAGATGGTGTTGGATTACCTTTACTAACTGCCCTACCTATCGTGTCAGGCATGTTAGAGAAATATGGTGTACGAGATCGTGTCAAAATTTTTGCATCAGGTAAACTTATCACACCAGACAAAATTGCTATTGCTCTTGGTTTAGGTGCCGATTTAGTTAATATCGCGCGTGGCATGATGATTAGTGTAGGTTGTATCATGAGTCAACAATGTCATATGAATACATGTCCTGTTGGTGTTGCTACAACAGACCCAAAGAAAGAAAAAGGATTAATTGTTGATGAAAAGCAATACCGAGTAACCAACTATGTCACAAGTTTACATGAAGGTTTATTTAATATTGCTGCAGCTGTGGGCGTATCAAGTCCTACAGAAATCACTGCAGACCATATCATTTACCGAAAATTAGATGGTGGCACACAAACCATCCACGATTACAAATTAAAATTACTATCATAATAAGGTGTACATACAAGGCGATTACTTTACAAGTGGTCGCCTTTTTCTGTGCTTTTATCATAGACACTCATCTATATAGATGGTAATCTATATATGTTTTGGAGGTCATTATGTCATATCAACAATTAGCATCTATATTAAAAGTATTATCCGATGAAAATCGATTGGAAATTTTAGATATTTTATCATGTGGTGAACTATGTGCGTATGATTTACTACAACATTTTGAAATTTCCCAACCTACATTAAGTCACCACATGAAAGTTTTAGTTACATATCAATTTGTCACAACTAGAAAGGTAGGCAATAAACACTTTTATCAATTAAATCATGAATTTTACACACAAATCATTGATAATTTAAACCTTATTAATACAACACATGATCAGTGTGTATGTCAGTCAGTGAAACGAGGTGATCATTCATGTTGACAACCCTTGCTATCGTCATATTCCTTATCACACTCGTCTTTGTAATTTGGCAACCGAAAGGATTAGATATTGGTATTACTGCTGTCATTGGTGCCATCATCGCAATCATTACAGGTGTTGTTAGCCTTTCAGATGTAGTTGAAGTGACTCAAATTGTTTGGAATGCCACACTCACCTTTGTCGCAATTATATTGATATCGTTAATTCTAGACCAAATCGGCTTTTTCGAGTGGGCAGCATTACACATGGTGCGAGCATCTAAAGGTAACGGTCTCATCATGTTTGTTTTAATCATGATTCTTGGTGCGATTGTCGCTGCTTTCTTTGCCAACGACGGTGCTGCATTAATCTTGACCCCTATTGTTTTAGCTATGGTCCGTCATTTAGGATTCAATGAGAAAATGGTCTTTCCATTTATTATTGCAAGCGGGTTTATCGCAGATACGACGTCGCTACCAATGATTATTAGTAATTTGGTTAATATTGTCTCAGCCGATTACTTCGGCATAGGTTTTGGTGAATATATGAGTCGTATGATAATACCTAACCTATTCTCATTAATCGCTAGTATCGTTGTTTTATGGATTTATTTCAGAAAATCAATTCCGAAACGTGTCGATACCACTCATATCAATCATCCGTCATCTGCCTTAAAAGATATACGTCTATTCCGCATCTCATGGATTGTCCTTGTAGTATTGATGATTGGCTATTTCGTAAGTGAATGGCTACAAATACCTGTTTCATTGATTGCGGGTGCCATTGCCATCATTTTTATTTTACTCGCACGACAATCCAAAGCCGTTCATACGAAACAAGTCATTAAAGGGGCACCATGGAATATTGTTATCTTTTCAATTGGTATGTATCTAGTCGTTTTTGGCTTGAAAAATGCCGGTATCACAACTATATTAGCTGATACACTATCACATATTTCCGTTCATGGTTTATTCGCAAGTATTATGAGTATGGGCTTTATCTCAGCTATTCTCTCTTCAATGATGAACAATATGCCAACTGTCTTAATTGATGCGATTGCGATTGGTCAGTCAGGCGTATCTCATTCACTTAAAGAAGGTATGATCTATAGTAATGTGATTGGTTCAGATTTAGGTCCTAAGATCACACCGATTGGTTCACTAGCGACATTATTATGGTTACATGTATTAGCACAAAAAGGTGTCAAAATTTCTTGGGGAACATATTTTAAAACAGGTATTGTGATTACTATTCCAGTCCTATTCTTCACATTACTAGGCTTATATTTAACGTTAATTATTTTTTAATAAGGAGTTCTAAACATGACAAAGAAAATCATTTATTTCATTTGTACTGGCAATTCATGTCGTAGTCAAATGGCTCATGGCTTTGCTGAAAATATTTTAGATTCAAGTTGGGAGGTATATTCAGGCGGTATTGAAACACATGGTGTAAATCCAAAGGCTATCGAAGCTATGAAAGAAGTTAATATCGATATTTCACAACATACATCAGATTTAATACAACAAGATATTCTAAATCGTGCTGACTAAGTCGTTACATTGTGTAGCCATGCTGATCAACACTGTCCTACTATACCACCATCAGTAAAGAAAGAACATTGGGGCTTCGACGACCCAGCCGGTAAAGATTGGTCAGAATTCCAACGTGTTAGAGATGAAATTAAAGTAGCTATCGAAAACTTTAATCAACAACAATAAAACACATAAAATAAAAAGCCAGTACATGCGATAGCAATTGCATGTACTGGCTTTTATTATTAATCGTCATGGTCGGTCATATTACTTTTTTCTTTCAAACCATTACGTTTCATTTGGCTAACTGTTTTATCTAAACTTACTTTATTATTTTTACCTTTGACTGATACAAAGCCTAATTTTTTCTTCAATTGATCGATATTAGCTTTTTCGTAATCGATATCTATATGTTCCACAGCTTTATCATCTTTGTAATCAATTTTGAATGATACACCTTTGTCACCTTTAAATGCCTTCTCATCTTTCTTTAACATATCTTTGGCTTGTGCTTTATCAATACCTAAATCATCATATTTCAAAGTACCTATTGTAGATTGTTTCAATACTTCGTCACCTTTATATGTAAGCGACGTGATAATCTGTTTACCATTAACGTCACCCTCGAACGTTTTCGTTTGCTCTTTACTACAAGCAGCTAGTGTAATCGCACTTAATGCGATAACTACTAGAAGTGAAACTAGTTTTTTCATATGATCGCCTTCTCTCACTTGTTTGTTGGGGCAATGGTACCATTACCTGATTTATTATTGATATTAATATACCCTTATTCCTTAAACATTTCCATCAATACATATCATTAAATGTCCTATGTTAAACTATATGTAACTAATGATTGGGAGGATGATGGTATGACTGAGTCTATACAATTACTTAAAGAACTGACTGCTGCCAATGGTATTGCAGGTCGAGAAATGCAAGTGAAGTCTATAATGAAACATTATTTATCACCAATAAGTGATGCAATCGTAGAAGATAATTTGGGTGGTATATTCGGTAAAAAGACCGCCACAAATGGTTCTAAATCTATTTTAATATCAGGACATATGGATGAAGTGGGTTTCTTAGTAACTAAAATTGATAAAGATGGTTATTTATCATTTAATCCAATTGGTGGTTGGTGGAACCAAGTCATGCTTTCACAAAAAGTGACTGTCACAACAGATGATGGTAAAGCATTAAGAGGTATTATCGGTTCTAAACCACCACATGTACTATCTCCTGAAGAACGTAAGAAAACCGTAGACATTAAAAATATGTATATCGATATTGGTGTGAATAGTAAGGAAGAAGCTGAGCAAGCCGGCGTGTCAGTTGGCAATATGGTCACACCATACAGTGAATTCGAAACACTAGCGAATGATAAATATATGACTGCTAAAGCATTTGATAATCGTTATGGCTGTGCATTAGCTATCGACGTTCTCAATGAACTAAAAGATGAAACGATAGATATTAACTTATATTCAGGTGCCACAGTACAAGAAGAAGTTGGATTACGTGGTGCGAAAGTGGCTGCACAAACCATTCAACCTGACTTAGCCATTGCGGTTGACGTGGCAGTGGCATTTGATACGCCAGGTTTGTCGGGTCAAACAAGTGACAGTTATTTAGGTGGGGGCCCTGTTGTCATTATGATGGATGCTTCAAGTATCGCACACGAAGGATTACGTCAACATGTCAAAGAAGTCGCAAAACAACATCATATTGATGTTCAGTGGGATACTACACCTGGTGGCGGTACTGATGCAGGTAGTATTCATGTTGCGAATGAAGGTATTCCTACAATTACATTGGGTGTCGCCCTTCGTTATATGCACTCTAATGTATCGGTCATTCATAAAGATGATTATGATCGTTCAGTACGTCTTGTTGCTGAAATTGTGCGCTCATTAAATGATCATACGTATAACAATATCAAATGGTAAGCTAATCCTTTGGGAGGTGACTTTATGAGACTATTTGGCCCTTTAAAATGTTCTCATTGTCAATGTGAACTTAAAGAAGATGATCCTATCTATATTAAAGTTAAAGGTAATGATCTTCATGGATATACTCACTTAGGCGGTTGGGCCGACCAACAATATAAGTTATGTGAAGCATGTGCAAAGCAACTCAAATAAATTTAAAGCCAAGATGTCACTTATTTCCTGGGACATCTTGGCTTTTTGCTTATATATGATTATTTGATTGATTTCTTCCAACTATCATCACTTAACATTTCACCTGGCCATGTATATGCCATCACGCCACCATCAATACGAATCGTTTCACCTGTAATAAATGAACTATCGTCAGACGCTAAGAATGTTACTAATTTACCTACTTCATCTGGTGTACCTAAGCGTCCTAATGGTGTCACCCATTTTTGATTTTCACGGAATGTTTGCCCCGCTTCATCTTGAGCCGTACCAGCTAAATTATCTACTAATGGTGTTTCTATTGTGCCCGGTGCAATCGCATTAGCACGGATATTGTCACGACCATATTCAATAGCAATGGATTTCGTAAAGTTAATCACTGCACCTTTAGCAGCATTATAACCAGAACGATAAAGATCTGCTGCTTGCCCAGAGAATGAAGCCGTATTAATGATTGAACCACCATTATCCATCATTAACGGTAAAAGGAATTTCGTTACTAAGAATGTACCTCTCATATCTACACCCATAATTTTATCAAATACTTCAACTGGGTATTCATGAATACGTCCTGCACCATTATCAACACCCGCATTGTTAAATAATATATCTACATGCCCAAATTCCGATTTAATTTGGTTTGCAAAGGTTTGAACTTGTTGCTCATCAGAAATATCTACTTGAAATGCTGTCGCTTGTCCACCTTGTTGTTTAATATCTTCAACTGTTTGATTTAATTGATCAGAAATGTCTAAAGCCAAGACGTGTGCACCTTCTTGGGCTAATACATTGGCAGAAGCTTGACCAATACCTGTACTTGCACCTGTCACAACTGCTACTTTATTCTCTAAACGTTTCATATAACGTCACTCTCCTCAATATTTTCCTAAAATGAAATCTTAGTATTGTTGTTCCACTTTCATAATAGGACTAAACGCCGTAATGACAATGATAACGCTTTAATTCAAAATAAATACTTCAGATCTTGATCACACATATTGAATTTACATTTACTAACGAATCATATATACTTCTTTTTAAATTTCAGAAAATTCTTATCATTATATGTAATATTTGCTATACTTTTAGATAATTTAACTAAGGAGTGGTTCATGAATGGCAACAAACTCAAAGCAAAAACCATCAATCGTTAGTAAATTTTTAAATGGGGTCGAATGGGTAGGTAATAAATTACCTGATCCAACGGTACTCTTCTTCTTAATGTGTGTCGGACTTGCCATTATTACTTGGTTTGTTTCTCTATTCAATGTTTCCGTCAAACATCCAGGTAACGGCGAAACTATTCATATCAAAAGTATTCTAAGCCATGATGGCTTTGCCATGATTATGAATGATGCTATTAAGAACTTTTCTGAATTCCCTGCCCTTGGGCTTGTACTAGGCGTCATGATTGGTATTGGTGCCGCTGAAAAATCAGGTTATTTCGATAAACTCATGATTTCAGTGGTCAATCGAGCACCAAAGAAGTTAATCGTCCCTACCATCATTTTGATTGGTATCGTTGGTAGTACAGCTGGTGATGCAGCAACGATTATCTTACCACCTTTAGCAGCAATGCTATTTATCAAGATTGGTTATCACCCTATCGCAGGTCTAGCAATGGCGTATGCATCTGCTGTTGGTGGATTTGCTGCCAATTTAGTCGTAGGTATGCAAGATGCGTTAGTCTATTCATTTACAGAACCAGCTACAAGAATTGTATCTGAAAAGATTAAAACCAATGTAGCTATGAACTGGTATTTCATTGCAGCCAGTGTAGTTGTGTTATTACCTACCATTCACTTAGTGACAACAAAGTTAATTATTCCTAGACTTGGTAAGTATGACGATTCAGATGCACACGATGATATGGAAGAGACGTCTTCTCATATCACACCTGTTGAGAAAAAGGCATTATTTTGGGCTAATATGAGTTTCATCGTCTTACTTGTGTTACTCATCATTTGTGCCATTCCAGAGCATAGCTTTTTAAGAAATGCTAAAACAGGCAGTCTACTTGATGATGCACCTTTAATTAATGGTGTCGGTCTCATTATCTTAGTCATCTTCTTAGTACCGGGTGTGATATACGGTGTCTTAAGTCATGAAATTAAAAACACTAAAGATTTAGGACAAATGATTACTGATTCAATGTCATCTATGGGCTCGTTCATTGTCATTGTATTCTTTGCAGCACAACTCCTCGCCTTCCTAGAATGGAGTAACCTTGGTGTAATTACAGCAGTTAAAGGTGCCAAATTACTACAACATCAAAATGGTATTGTACTGATTATTGGTGTCATCTTCCTAAGTGCACTCGTCAATATGCTAGTGGGTAGTGCCTCTGCTAAATGGGGTATTTTAGCACCAATCTTTGTGCCAATGCTTATTTTAGTCGGCTTTCACCCTGCCTTTACTCAGGCTATATATCGAGTAGGCGATTCCATTACTAATCCAATCACACCAATGATGCCTTACCTACCGTTGTTGTTATCTTATGCTCAAAAGTATGATAAAAACATGAAACTCGGCACCCTACTTTCAAGTCTAATGCCATATTCAATCGCCTTAACGATTGTATGGACACTATTCACACTCATTTGGTTCTTACTAGGTATTCCAGTCGGACCCGGTGGACCACTACATGTAAAATAAATAGATTGCATCATCTTTAAGCCACTTCCAACAGACATGGAAGTGGCTTATTTTCAAGTACAATTAAGAAAGAAAACATGTTGAACTTAGACAATCTTTTTTGATTTACAAAAAGATGAAATTTTCTTAGAAAAATACCTTAAAATTCTTTTCATTTTATATAACTCATGTAAAATGAAATTAAATAGGGGTATGACAATTGTTCCCATAAAACATAGGAGGCAGTGATGGAAGAACGTATTGGTTTAATAGATATTGGTTCAAATACCATTCGTCTTGTTATTTTTGGATTTGATAAAGACACAGGTCTAAACGAAATCCTTAATATTAAGACGCCCGCACGTCTAAGTCAGTATTTAACTAAAGATAACGATATGAATGACGAAGGGATTCAAGTACTTACAGACTCGTTAAGTAGCTTTAATAAAGTAGCAACGACATTTAAAGTAGACGAATTACATCCAATTGCAACTGCAGCAATTCGTCAATCAAATAATCAACAAGATATTATCAAAAAAGTAAAAAAAGACACAGGTGTAGAGATTAAAATCGTTCCTGAAGAGGATGAAGCATTTTACGGCTATTATGCCATTTCACATACAACTGATATTGAAGATGGTGTCTCAGTTGATATTGGTGGCGGATCTACAGAGGTCACTTTATTTAAGGATAAAAAATTAAAGGCTGCACACAGTTTTCCATTTGGTGTTGTATCGCTCAAACGTCAATTCTTTGGTGACAAAGATCATAATGATAAATCAGCGATTAAAAGTATGGAGAAATTCTTATCAGAGCAATTCGGTCAACTTGACTGGCTTAATGATCAAGATGTCGCACTTGTTGGTGTAGGTGGCTCAGCACGAAATGTAGCTCGAATTCACCAGTCAGAGCATTCTTATCCTATTGGTGGTGTTCATAACTACACGATGTCAGATAGAGATATCGAAGAAGTCTATGACTTAATTCGTAAAAGCTCAAGAGACGACTTAACTAACCTAGACGGATTAAGTCGCGACCGTGTAGACATTATCTTACCTGCCGTTTCAGTCTTTAAAACACTATATAAGAAAGTGGATGCGACTCAGTTTACTTTCTCAAGAAAAGGTATTCGTGAAGGTTATGTAATGAATCTCATTCGTCAACGTTATCCAGAAGAATTTTCAAAAGATAATGTAAGACAAGATGCTTTACGCCATTTAGCAAACGAATATCACATTGAAGCAAGCAGTGCTAATCGTCGTCTTAAACTAGCAGAATCACTATTATCGCAACTATTAAAACGTTCAGATCTGAAATTAAGCGACAAAGATAAAGAGCTCTTCGTTGAAGGTGCCTATCTTTATTATTTAGGTAGTTTTATCGATTCTGATTCAAGTTCACCACATACCTACTATCTAATTGCTAACTCAATGATCAACGGCTTTTCACATAAAGATCGTGTTAAGTTAGCATTACTTGCAAGTTTTAAAAATAAATCACTACTTAAGTTCTACTGCAAAGAAACACATTGGTTCGGTAGTAAAGAGACCGAAACGATTCAAGCCTTAGGTGGTATTATCAAATTTGTGAATGCACTCAATATTTCTCATACAAGCTTTGTTGAAGAAGTTGAACTCAAAGCGAAGAAAGACGATAAATATGAGCTTCACGTGTTCTACAAAGGGGAACCCATCGCCGAAGAATATCAAGCAAATCGTCAGAAAAAACATATTGAAAAGATATTAAAAGGTAAAGTCACGATCGTCTTTACAAAATCTTAATAATTGTATGGTACTTTTAAACTACATGAGTATATAAAAAACGATGAGGTGTTTTAAGCGTATGCAAACTCAATTGGGAGAAAAGGATATTAATTTACCGCAATACTATAACAACCGGGAGTTAAGTTGGTTAGACTTTAACTATAGAGTTTTAGAAGAAGCCTATGATTTTAGTAATCCACTACTCGAGAAATTAAATTTCGTATCAATTTTTAGTTCGAATTTAGACGAATTTTTCATGGTGCGTGTTGCAGGACTTAAAGATCAGGTCAAAATGGGCTATGATAAACCTGAAAACAAAGCACAAATGACACCTCAAGAGCAATTAGAAGCTATAAAAAAGAAAAATACAGAGTACGTTAACATTCAATACAATCGCTACAATGAATTAATTGAAGAGTTACGTAACTATGAAATTGAAATGGCTCAACCTGAGGACTTATCAGAATCACTATTAAATAGACTAGATCATGAATTTAAAACGAAAATTCTACCTACATTAACGCCATTAGGTATAGATGCCTATCATCCATTTCCAAAATTGAATAATAAAAGTTTAAATATCTTTGTAGATATCGATACAGAAGATGCAATTAATTCAGCAATTGTTCAGATTCCATCATTAATACCTAGATTTTTAACTTTAAACGAGGGGTATAAGCAATATGTGTTAATGGTAGAAGATGTTGTTACATTCTTTATTAATCAACTGTTCGTTGGTTACGAAGTATTAAATACATTTGCTTTCCGAATCACAAGAAATGCAGATTTAACCATTCACGAAGACGGTGCAGAAGACTTATTAATTGAAATCGAACGCTTCTTAAAAGAACGTAAAAGTGGCTCAGCCGTACGTTTAGAAGTGGATGGTCGTACTGCTGTACGTGAAGATATTGGTTGGATTATGGATCAACTTGAAGTTAAAGATGACGACGTCTATTTTGTAGACGGTCCTTTAGATTTAACTTTCTTATTTGGTTTAGTTGATCACTTATCTCATAAGTTAAGTTATTTAACTTACGATAAATACACACCACAAGTGCCTCGTTCACTTGGCTATAACAACATTTATCAATTAGCTTTGGAACGTGACATTTTCTTCCACCATCCATATGAATCATTCGAACCTATTGTCGATTTTATTAGAGAAGCTGCCGAAGATCCAAATACCATTGCAATCAAACAAACGTTATATCGTGTAAGTAAAGATTCCCCTATTATCAAGAGCTTGAAAGAAGCTGCCGAAAAAGGTAAACAAGTAACGGTCCTTGTCGAATTAAAAGCACGTTTCGACGAAGAAAATAACGTTCATTGGGCACGTATGTTAGAAGACGCGGGTTGTCACGTCATTTACGGTATGACACATCTGAAAACACATAGTAAAATCGCACTAGTCGTGAAGAAAATAGCTGGTGAATTAACATCATTTGTACATCTTGGTACAGGGAACTATAACGACAAAACTGCTAAATTGTATACAGATATGGGTATTATTACGACAAATAACGAAATTGCTGAAGATGCGATTAACTTCTTTAATTATTTAAGTGGCTATTCAGTTAAACCACAATATAACAAGTTGATTGTGGCACCGTTTGATATACGAGATGTCTTTATTGATCGCATTGATAAAGAGATTAGTAGTCACTTAGAACATGGTAATGGGAAAATCATGATGAAGATGAACTCATTAACAGATAAAGCAATTATTGAAAAATTATTTGAAGCCTCACAAGCTGGCGTGAAAATTCAATTAATCATTCGTGGCATTTGTTGTTTAAAACCAGGCATCCCTGGTATCAGTGAAAATATTGAAGTTGTAAGTATTGTTGGTAGATTACTTGAACATTCTCGAATTTATTACTTCCATAATAATGGAGACGAACGTATCTACCTATCATCAGCCGATGTAATGACACGTAATATGATCAAACGTGTAGAAATCTTATTCCCTGTAGAAGATAAAAACATTGCCGCACGTTTATTAAACTTTATGAACTTACAACTATCTGATAACCAAAAAGGTCGTTATCAAGATCAATATGGTAATTATCATTATATCGAAAACAATTCGTCACCTTTAAATTCTCAAGCCTACTTGATGCAAGTTGCACTTAAATATGGTCAAGAATTAAAACGACAAAGCGCGCAACCATCCGGACGTGCCGTGCGTTCTAAACGAGGTGGCAGTTGGGTTAGTCGCTTACGCGATACGCTCAAACGTTAATTTAATCAATCAAGGGCTGGAACGACAACGTTCCAGCCCTTTTACTTATTTTTCAGGATATTGATACCAATGTTTTAAAAATTGATATAGTACATCGCTATATTTTTTAAGTTCTTCTTTTTGTATTTTTTCATTAACGCTATGCGTCTCTTCTAGGCTGCCCGGTCCATATAAGATAGTTGGAATATCAAAATGTGCAATCCAACCACCATCAGTCACTGTCGTACTCATACCATATTTTAATGAAGTTTGATGTACCGATTGATGTGCTTGTTGTAATTGATGAAAACCAGGGTGGTCTACGGGCACTGTAAAACTTGGGAATATTTCTCCCTTATCTTCAATCATAGATGTACCGCCCCACTCAAATTCAAGTGGATTGTCCTTTAGCCACACATCAGCTTGTGCCACACGATTTAAATAATCTTCGATCTCAGTTACTACATCTTCGTATGACTCATTTGGTAAATAATGTACTGTAATCCATAATCGACATTCATCAGCAATAAATGCTGGGTGTCTGCCACCTTCAATTACTGCAGGATTAATAGTATTGGCCCCTGCTGGCATATCTGGATAATGCTTCATTACAGCCCAATGTCGTTCGAGTTCATTCAATGCTTGGATGATTTTAGTCATTTTTTCAATGGCACTCGCACCAAATAATCCACCACCTGCGTGAATCGTTTGATGACGGGCACCATCATGTATTGTGTTCTTACTTTTAACTGTAATCCAACCTGTAATGACACCGCCCTGTCCTAGCGCTTGATTTTCACTTGTATCTAATACAAGCGCTAAATCACCTTTAGGTCCTACTTCACACGCACGTTTAGTACCTGCTTCTCCTACTTCTTCACCAACCACTGACTGAACAATGATGTCACCTTTAGGTCGATGTCCTTCTTGATGCAATCGTTCTAAAACATAAAATAAAGATGACATCCCACCTTTCATATCACTGACACCTCTACCATATAACCAATCTTGGTGCTCTGTAAGTTGGAATGGTGGATACGTCCAGTATTGATCATCTTCTACAGAGGCAACATCGATATGACCGTTTAAAATTAATTTAGGTGCTTGGGCATCTGTGCCTTTAAGTGTGCCAATAACCACACTATCATGCTCGTACATTGTTTCACGTTGTATGGTAAAGTCAAGTTGTTTCAACAACTGTACGATATCATCTTGTAATGGATCGGTGTTCCGACCTGGTGGACTTTCCGTTTGATAACTGACTAACCATTCTAATAACTCAAATTGACGTTGATTCAATTTACATCCCGTCCTTCATGTAAAATGATTTTATTAAAACGTTTACAATTTAAGTCTATCATGGTTAGGATTTGAATTAAATATTATACAGGTCGTACAGTTACTTCGTTAACATTCACATGACTAGGTTGTGTTAATGCATAAATGGCAGCATCAGCAATATTTTGTGCTTCTAACTTTTTACGACCATTAAAGTCGTAATGCTCTGTTAATGGTGTTTCAACCATACCTGGTGAAATGCTAGTGACTTTGACACCTGTTTTGGCTAATTCTTTTTCTAATCCTTGAGTAATCGTATGCACTGCTGCTTTCGTGGCACTGTAGATCGCACTACCTTTCGTTACTTCAAATCCTGAAATAGATGCGATATTAATAATATGACCACTTGATTGTTCTAATAACGTTGGTAATGCAGCTTGCACTGTATACAATGTTCCTTTAACGTTCACATCAATCATTGAATCCCAATCTTCTACTTTATAATCTGTGATTTTAGAGGATTTCATTTGACCTGCACTATTTACAACGATGTCTAATCCACCAAAACTTGTTTTAGCAGTATCAATTAATGATTCTACCTCACGTTGATTCGTTACATCTGTAGCTACCACTTTAACTTGATCGCTATCAAATTTTGTAGCAACTGCATTGAGTTTATCTGTATTTCTTCCAGCTAAAACAACTTTAACACCTTGTTCTCCTAGAGTAGTTGCGATTGCTTCACCAATACCGCTTCCTGCACCTGTTACGACTGCGACTTTATCTTTTAATTGATTCATCTTCAAAACTCCTTTTTATTTATCATTATTTTATAATTACCAATGACACTACTAAGTTAAACGTTTGTGAATTCAATCTATTTAATAGTAAGTTTCAAACATTTGAAAATCATGATTGTAAAATTCATTTATAAGTTATAAAGTTAATGTGTAACTACCATACATGTTTTGGAATTATAGGGGGCAAATAATGACTTTTCATGATCGTATATTAAAATTAAGAGAACACAATCACCGCACGGCATTTGAATTTCGTTTCGAAGACTTATTTACTAAAGAGGAATGGTTAGAGATGTCTATCGCTGATCAAAAAGCTGCAGAAAAGCAATTCCAACGTGATATCAATCAAATGAGTGATGTCAGAATGCCATACGCTAGTGTTGATAAAGCAAAAAACAAAATGTTCAACCTTATCTATGCCTATAACGGCATTAAAAAGAACTTTAAAGTTGTTGAAGAACAACAACATTCAAGATAATTCAAAAAAGACCGTACCTCATTTGAGATACGGTCTTTATAAACATTGCCAGAATTATACGGGGGGTATAATAATGATGCCTTCAATTGCTCACCAATGAAGGCAAGTTGTTGATTTACGATTAGGAGTCAAAATGAATTAGTTTGTCACTAATGTTTTTCGTTCTAAGCCATAGTAGTATAATCTTTCAGCATCGATATAGGGGATTGAATCGATGGTTAAATAGCCATCTTTAATGTCACCGATAATACCTTGGTTCACACCAGTATTGACATAGATTTCATAGCTACTTACATCAGAGAAAACAAGCTCTTCAATTACTTTTCTCACTTTTATCACTCCAACATGTCTTATTCCTTACAATTCATATACTACACTATTTTTCAGAAAATAAAAGGTGTTTGTGATTGTTTTCACAAAAATATCACTTTTTAAAGATTGTAAAAATAATGTTAACTTTCATATATAGAACTACATGATAATATGAATTAATATTTTAATTAAGATATTAAAGCGCACATCTACTTAAAATAAAGCAACTTTAAGCTAGATGTGCGCTATATTTTATATTGATTCCTTTGATTTAATCTATAAAATCAACAGATATGGATTTTCGATATATTTAGCTAATACTTTTAGGAATTCTGCTGCGCCTGCACCGTCTAATATTTGATGGTCGAATGTTAAACTTAATGGAATTCGAGACACTTGTTTAACATTGCCGTTATCCATAACAACTTCTTGTGCTAATGCGCCTATACCTAAAATACCTGTTTCACCCACATTTAATATTGGTGTGAAGTATTCAATTTGACTTGCCCCCATATTCGTAATCGTAAACGTAGCCCCTTGTAATTGTACATCATTTGTTCTACCTTCACGCACCGCTTCAGAAGACTGTTTAATTTCATTGGCAAGTGCACCAACACTTTTAGTATCTGCTTGTGTTATAACTGGTACCATTAAGCCATCTTCAAGTGATGTTGCTACACCTAAATGCACGTCATCATATTCCGTTAATGTGCCATTTTCATAACGTGCATTTATAGCACCATAATCTTTAAGAGCTAAGACTACTGCTTTAGCAAGTAATGTTGTGACAGTTAACTTAACATCTTGCCCTGCGTTTTGTAGCTCACCTTTTAATTTATCTTTAAATTCTAATAAATGATCAGCATCTACTTTACGATGTAACGTCAACTGAGCAGTGTTTTGAAGACTTTGTCTCATATTTTGAGCAATATTTTTACGCATTGGACTTAAGCCTTCACCGACATTTCCTGCTGCTAAGTTTGCAGTTTCAGATGTATCTTGTTGCGGTTCTCTAGACTTATGATCTGCTTGATCATAACCATTTTCAAGTACACGTTGGATATCTAATTTAGTTATACGTTGATTACCACCTGTACCATTAATACGTGTAATATCTAGGTCTTCTTTGTCAGCCATTTTACGTGCTAATGGAGAAATAAATAGACGTTGTTCTTGAGATGCGTCTACTTGACTAGGTTGCTGAACCTTATCTTCTTGATTTGTATTTCCGTTATCTGCATCACTTTCTTTTGCTTCATCATTAGTTTCATCTTTAGAATTATTTTCTTTAGATTGTTGCTGCGTTGATTCGCCTTCTTCTCCAATAACACCAAGCACTGCTTTAACTTTTGCTTCTTCACCTGCTTGTACATTGATTTTTAATAATGTACCTGATGCTGGCGCTTCTACGTCTTGTGTTAACTTTTCAGAACTAATTGTGACAATAATGTCTCCTTCATTGACTGTGTCACCTTCTGATTTAAACCATTCTTCAACAGTTCCTTCTTTCATTGTCATTCCTAATTTCGGCATTATGATATTTTCACTCATGCTTCACACCCCCCATACTTATGATTTAGCTTGTTTCAAATCATCGATTAATTCTGATGCGACATCTAAAACTTTATCTGTATTTGGAATATAAGCTTCCTCTAAGTTAGCTGCAAATGGTACTGGTGTGTCTGGTGCAGTAACCTTTTTAATTGGTCCATCTAAATAATCAAACCCAATATCACCAATCACTGATGCCACATCACCAGCTACATTACATTGTGGGTTAGATTCATCAATAACAATGAGTCGTCCTGTTTTCTTAACTGAATCTAATACGGTATCTTTATCCCAAGGCGACACTGAACGTAAATCAATCACTTCAACAGATATATTGCTTTCAGCTAATTGGTCTGCCGTTTCTAAAGCGACAGCTACCATTTTACCTATAGCTACAATTGATAAATCACTACCTTCTCGAACAACATTAGCTTTACCAATTTCTACGGTATAATGTTCTTCCGGTACCTCGCCTTTTTGACCTAATAATGTTTTATCTTCAGAGAATACAACTAAATTGTCATCTTCAATCGCAGCATTTAATAATCCTTTAGCGTCATATGGATTAGATGGCACAACGACCTTAACACCTGGGATTGCAGCAAACATGTTATATAGTGATTGTGAATGTTGTGCTGCTGCGCCTGCACCTGCACCGTGTACAGTTCTAACAACTAATGGAATTTTGGCTTTCCCACCAAACATATAGCGCATTTTTGCCCCTTGGTTCAAAATAGGATCCAGACCAAATCCAATAAAGTCATTGAACATTAACTCTGCGGTTGGTCGTAAACCAGTAGCTGCCGCGCCCACTGCTGTACTTAAAGTAATATGTTCCGCAATAGGTGTATCAATAACACGATCACGACTATACTTTTTAGCTAAACCTTTGGTTACACCAAATACACCGCCAAATGTATCATCATCTTTGATATGTTCCACATTGGCACCACCAGAGACATCTGTACCAATTAAAATGACATTGTCATCCTTTTCCATTGATTGATCGATTGCTTCGTTAATTGCACCCATAAATGTTAACTTACGATTTTCACTCATAATGATATCCCCCTTTGCTTATGCAAATACATCTTTATATAGTGATTCGACATCTGGTAACTCACTTTGTTCTGCGTATGCAACTGAATCTTCAACTGCTTGTTCTGCAGCTTGTTCAATTTCTGTTGCTTCTTCGTCTGTTAACCAACCTTCGTTGATTGCTACTTTTCTAAATTCTTCTGTAGCATTTTTATCTGCATTACGATCATTAGGTGATTTAACCTTTTGTTCATCACCTTCAAAGTGACCATATTTTCGATACGTATCACATTCAATCAGTGTTGGTCCTTCTCCTTTTTTAGCTCGTTCGACCGCTTCTTTAGCAGCATTTCTAACTTCAATCACATCCATGCCGTCCACTCTGACACCAGGCATGTTATACGCTTTAGCACGTTCCGCAATTGTTTCAGATGCACTAGCGTAATCATGTGTTGTACCTTCAGCGAATTGGTTATTTTCACAAACAAATATCACTGGTAAATTTAAAATAGATGCAAAGTTTAATCCCTCATGGAAATTCCCTTCATTGGCTGCACCATCACCAAAGAAACATACGGCAACATTTTCTTTTTTCTGGTTTCTAATGGATATACCTGCACCTGTCGCAAGGCCGAAACCACCACTTACAATTCCATTGGCACCTAACATACCTTTATCGATTTCGGCTACATGCATAGAACCACCTTTACCATGGCCAAGTCCATCTTTCTTACCCATAATTTCAGCCATCATGCCGTTTAAATCACAACCTTTAGCAATTGCATGACCATGTCCACGATGTGTACTTGTAATATAATCATCATCTTCTAACAATGACATGACACCTGTAGCAACTGCTTCTTCACCCACATACAAGTGAACGAATCCAGGAATTTGACCATCACTAAAAATTTTATGCACTTTTTCTTCAAAGTATCGAATTTCATTCATTGTTTTATAAATCCAACGTGCTTGTTTCTTTTCCATAGTCATTTCCTCCTCTTTAGCGATACACATCACATTTCGTTTTGTCGCAAAATTCAGACATTTTAATGCGAATTACATGTGTATAGCTTTTTTAAATAATGCATCTGCACCTTCACCTATTGTTTCTAATAGAGATGGATGAGGTTGAATAATTTGAGATAGTTCATGTATGGTGCCTTCTGAAACTTTGACGCCTAATACTTCACCGATGAGATCTGTCGCATGTGGTCCCACTATAAATGCGCCCAAGATTTCATTGTATTGCTTGTCTGACACTATTTTAATAAATCCTTGAGGCTCGCCTTTAATCATTGCTTTCGCATTACCTTGAAAACTTGATTCAGTAACTGCTACATCATAACCTGCGTCTTTCGCCTGTTGTTCTGAAAGCCCAACGGATGCCGCTTCAATTCTTGTATAAATACATCTTGTAATTTCATTAGGATTAACAGGTTTTGGATTTAATCCAGCCAACTTTTCGGCTACTACAACGCCTTGAGCACTTGCAGTATGCGCTAATTGATAACCTTTGACTAAATCTCCAATAGCATAGATATGGTCGGTACTTGTCTGATTAAATGCATTCACTTGAATGAACGAACCATCCATTTCGATATTGAGCGCGTTTACGACTTGTGTATTTGGCTTTCTACCTGTCGCAATTAATAATTGATCGAATTCAACTGTGTCACCGGTTTCAAGTTGAATAGCAGAAGATGTTACTTGTTTAATTTGTGCTTGTATAATGATATGAACACCTTGTTCTTCCAGATGTGCTTTCAAATATTCACGTACTTCTTCAATTTCAGTCAATAAGATATCATCAGCTACTTCAATGATCGTCACGTCTACACCTAAATCAGCCATAGATGATGCTAATTCAGTAGCAATCACACCACCACCAATAACGGCTAAACGTTTCGGTAATGACTGTAGATTAAAGAAGGTATCTGTTGTTAGATAATTTACATCTTCGATACCTTTAATAGGTGGAACAAATGGTTGACTACCTGTTGCTAATATGATGTCTTTCGCCTTTAGTGATTGTTGATTCACTTCAATTGTTAGTCCATCTTTAACCACAGCTTCTCCTTGAATCAGTTCAACGTTATTCTTCATAAGCAATTGTGTTACGCCATTGGTTAATGTATGAACGATGTTGTTCTTATGTTCAAATAAACGTGGATAATCAATATTCAAATGATCCGTTGTGATACCTAAATCATTAGCAGCATGGATTAGATGTACTTGAGACCCAAACTCAAGTAACGTTTTAGAAGGAATACAACCCACATTCAAACACGTTCCCCCAACATGTTGCTTTTCAATGATTGCGACTGATTTACCAAGTTGTGCCGCTCTAATTGCAGCCACATAGCCACCAGGTCCAGCACCAATCACTACAAGATCATAGTTACTTGCCATATCATATCCCCCTTCCCATATCATATTCATAAAAGCCATTTAATAATGAAAAGAAACAAGAAAATAAAAAGCGAAGAAAATATTATAGTTTGTGTAAGCGTTTTCTTATTCCTTTAATTACATATTACAACTAAAAAGATATTTGAGCAAATGAGAATAATAAAATAAATATTATTTAGGAAAATAAAAAAGTAAGATGAACAATTCGTTCATCTTACTCGAAATGATAAAACTATTAATTTTCAGTTATATATCTATAAATATCGTCTCTAACTGCTTGATGCATAGAAATTTTCATGGTTACCACGGAATTACCATTTGGCATTATATCTTCTTCTTCTGTACCTTTAATATAATTTGCTGTACCTAAATAATAGAAATACTTGCCATCATCATCTTTTTTCTTAACAAAAATATACATCGTTACATTATCTTCCGCATGTTTCAGTATATTTTGTACTTCAGGAGAGGTAATCTTTCTTGGAGAACGCGTATACCATTTCAATTCATCCTGACTCAAAAATTCATCTTCATATTTTGTATTATCACTTATATCTTCGTGTTTGTCATAAGTTATAAATATAGGTAAAGTTTGATGTTTCATTTTATATCCATTAATTGTTGCTGACTCATCACTATCCCAATTTAATAATTTTACGAAATCTTCTCTAGAATATTTGTTGTAAATAATCATTTTATTTCCACTATCTTGATATCGCATATTATTGTATTTAGATAGATCGATCAAATCTAAAAAGTATTTCTCAAATAATGGTTTCTTTAAGGCGCTAGAAAAATCACTTGTTAGCTCCACGTTTTTATCATTAATAGTTATAAGTGGGCTTCCATAAATATCTCCAATTGTTGCTTTAAATAATGTAAAATCTAAGACTTTTAATGATGTCATCACATCTTTTTCAGTTATATCATCATTTTGATATCTCATACTTTCAATTAAATTATCAATTGAAGTTTCGCCTTCGACTAAAGTTTCTAATACATCAATATCCACCTTTTTTAATCCTGGTGTTAACTGTCTAGATAAAAATGTTAAGTTCTTAAATTCATTAACACTTAACGTATCTTCAATATATTTATTTTTAGTTAAAAATTCATGATAATTTTTGTATTTAGAAAAAATAACACTAGGGTCCACTGAATTTTGTCTTATGAAATCCATTAACATAGGTTGTTTTCCTATTCTTTTCTTAACCGTTTCATATGCTTCCCTTAATAATTTTGGTTGATTAAGTTTAACAGCATCTAATGAATCATAAATTCGTTTTTTAGCTATTTCTTCAAAGTTAATAGTAGAAACGCCATTCAGTTCACTATTAGTTGTTAAGAATCTTTTATAATTGTCCTTATTTTGAGATTGATCACCTGATAAAGCAACTGGTATTAAGTAATTAGTTTTATAGTTTCCTATAAAATCAATTACTGTCACATAGTCCTTATTATCACTCTTTCTTAACCCTCTACCTAGTTGTTGAATAAAAATGATGCTTGATTCTGTAGGTCGTAACATTACAACTTGATTCACTTCCGGTATATCAATACCTTCATTAAATAGGTCGACCGTTATAATATAATTGATTTCCCCATTTTTCAAGCGGTCAATTGTCGTACTTCGCACATTGATATTATCTTTACCAGTCAATCCAACAGAAGGGATTCCACAATTGGTTAGTTTTTCTGCTAACTCATATGCTTCATCTCTCCGACTAACAAAAATCAGACCCTTTAATTCTTCTCCAGAATAACCATAGTAATCTGTTTTTTCTAAAATGTTCTTTAATCTTTCATCAGATGTTAAGTTCTTTAAATCAGTAACATCCTCATTTATTTCTCCGTTAAGTGAATAATCCGTAACACCAAAATAATGGAAGGGACATAAAATTTCACTTTCTAAGGCCTCTTGTAATCTAATTTCAAAAGCCACATTATAATCAAATAATTCAAATATATTTAGATCATCTGTTCTTTCTGGAGTTGCTGTCATACCTAACATAAACTTAGGTGTGAAGTAATTAAATACTTTCTGATAACTAGCTGCAGCTGATCTATGTGCCTCATCAAAAACAATATAATCAAAATGATCCTTTGCAAATTCTTTAAAATTCTCATTATTAGATAATGTTTGAATAGTAGCAAATAAATACCTCGCATTGATATCTTTATGTTTTCCAGTTAAAAGTCCAAATTCTTTTTCATCAATATGAGGCATTACTTTTCTAAATTCTTCTTTAGCTCTGTTTAAAATACCTTCATTATGTACTATAAACAAGAATCTCTTTGGATTAAATGACCTAACATCTAAGGCACATAATATTGTTTTACCAGTTCCTGTAGCCGAAATAATTAAGCTTTTTTCTTTCCCTTCGTTTCTAAGAGCCTCTAAACATTTTAATGCTTCTTTTTGCATTTTATTAGGCTGAATATCTATAGCATTATTAAATTTTTCTGTAGATTTCAATTGTTCTTTTTGTATTTCAAATACTTTCTTTATTGACTTATACTCAAAAGTTTCTTGATATTCTTCAACCCAACTCGATGTTAGTGGTATACTTTTATCCCACAGATCATTAAATTGTGATTTCACATTATGAACTAATTCACCATTTCTATGCGTTGATAACAGAATATTGTGCTCATAGTTAATTTTCAATGCATTGGAAGTTAAATTTGAACTACCAATGATCATCGAAGAATAATTGTCATGATCAAAGATATAACCTTTAGCGTGAAATCCTTCTACATCTGTCAATCTTACCTCAACATTTTCTAATTTAAGTAGCTCATAATACATTTTAGGACTATTAAATCCTAAATAATTTGAAGTAAGTATTCTTCCTTTTACTCCTTTTTGGTTTAAATCATATAAATAAGATTTTAAACTAGCTAATCCACTTTCAGTAATAAAAGCTACTGGTATACTAAAAGAGGAACACTTTTGCAATTCTTGTACAACAGTTGATAAAACATTTTCTTTTTTATTATTAATTAATAGCTTAGGCGTAAAATTACCCTGATGTGATACATCTTTATCAATAAATCCTTTATATAGCGATTGTGTAAAATCTTCGATTAGCCTATTCATAGCTATTCTCCTTCTATTAATAATTTAACTGCTGGAACATCTGCTGGAGCCCATTCTATTGAATCAAGTTGATTAATTGGTAACCACTTTATCTCTTTATGTTCTGTTAAAGTAGGTAATTGTTGATTTAAATGACATTTAAAAGTTGTTAAATTAACAATACCAAAATCATATTCATGTTCTGTAGTTGTCAGTTTTTCTTTAACTGAGATATCACATTTCATTTCTTCTTTAATTTCTCTAATTAATGCTGCTTCTTCTGATTCTCCTTTTTCAATTTTCCCACCAGGAAATTCCCATAATAGCGGGAGACTCATATTTTCACTTCTTTGTGCACATAAAATTTTGTTATCTGAATATATTACTGCGCCAACTACATTAATTACTTTTTTCATAACTATCACCTTTTAAATTTGTTTATATATATTCATTCTATCAAATAAATTGAATATAGTAATTTATCTAATGAAAATTTAAGATCAATCCTAAATTTAATCATAAAAAACTGGACAGAATCTCTTATCTGTCCAGTTTATTTTGCTATTTTACTTTATCAAACAACTTTTTAAAGTTGCCTGCAGCATTTTCTTGTTTGAGTTCTGCTTTTGTTGCAACGTTTTGTAATGGTGTTTTTACTATTTTATCCATGTATTCTGCAAATTGTTGGATATTATCTGGTTCAACTAAATAGCCATTAACACCATGTTCAATGATTTCACTTGGGCCATATCGTACATCATATGAAATGACCGGACAACCTACTTCAATACTTTCCATTACAGTTAATCCGAAACCTTCATATTTACTAGTTAATAATGAAGCTCTAGATTTTCTAAATTCATCTAATGGATTATTAGTATAGTCGTAAATCTTAACTTTGTCTTCTAAGCCATATTCATCTATTAAATCTAACATCAGTTGTTTTTGATTTGCTTCGTCAGGGCCAAATACAGTTAAATTTGTTTCATGACCAAATGTTAAAAATTGTTGATATGCTTTAATTAAATGATCCACTTGCTTTTGAGTGCCTAATCTACCAATAAATACAAATCGGTCTAATTTTTCAACGTTGCCATTTTCTGGATAAGGCTCAATAAAGTGAGGAATAACAGAAATTTTACTATCATCAATATTAAATAAGCTTTGAATGTCATTCTTTTGTTTCTGAGTAAGCAATAAATATTGCGCTACTTTATTAGAATTCTCTAATGCTGTTTTGTATGAACCTTTGACTTTGTCACCATCTAAATGACTATTATGGAAAACAAGGACATTTTTAGTTTGGTGACTCTGATTTAACATAGGTTTGTCTAATACTCTAGCATCGTTAAAAACGATATCCCCATCATTAAAACGATGTTCAAAATAATATTCAAACAATTCTTTTTCAGTTTTAAATGCACATAAGAATTTATCGTCTTTAAATATTTGTATAAAATCGATGCGTTTATCTACACTTGAATCAAAAAATTTCTTACAGTAAATATGTCCTTCAGTATCGTAATATTCTTCTAAAATTTTGAAGAATGTTTTTGATGAAAAGTATACTTTTCTATGAAGTTGACCGTAAGTGTTATATTCTCTACGTTCAATTCTTTTTTTTGATGCTGGTGTCATCACATCTTCAAATTGTAGCATATTTGTGCCTTCATAGTATTTTCTATAAAGGACATATGTTTCCCCATCATAATAACGAATTACATTACCGTTATTAAATTCCTTCTTTTCTAAACCTTCGATTTCTTTATTCATTTCCTTATAAACTGGCTTTTTCTTAAATTTAGTCATTGGGATAGACAATAATTTAAATCCAGACAACCAATCATATAAATTTTCAAATTCAGTATTTTTCGTTACAACGTCATCTTGTAAAAATTTTTCATAAACTTCATTATAATTTGCGTTATAGTTGGTAGTGTATATTTTATTAACTATATTCATCTCTTCATCTAAAAACTTAATACGCTTTAATAATGCCTTGGTTCTCCCACCGTGTACTGGTGGTAGTGTGCTCGTAATTGTATATATCATAAATAATCCCCACTTTTATTAGTTATGCTAATTATATGAAACAATCTAAAAAATGTATATCAATTTAGTAAATCAAAATTATTTATTTACCATTTTATTACTAATAACTATTAATTTTATTTAATCGTCTAAAATTTTCTAGTAAGGTTTTATATCTTTTTAATGTAACTTGCAATAAATGTACTATATAATAAGAATAACTTACATGCGTACATTACTACCTTTATACCCGTTACATGGTATAGTTAATTTTAAATTAAGCATTCAATTTTATATGTCGCATCATTATTTTTTAAAGGGGAATTTATATTTATGAAAGATAATTGGATTAATGTCATTGACGACAGTTTAGTTAAAGACTTTTATAATCAACAATCTTCAGAGGAACAACAAGAAGGATTTGAAACAACGCTTGCTTTTGGTACAGCAGGTATCAGAGGTAAATTAGGTCTTGGTGAAGGCCGTTTAAATCGATTCACAGTTTCAAAAGTTGCGCTTGGTTTAGCGCAATTTTTACAATCAAAACATGACTCACCTGTAGCAGTGATTCACTATGATACAAGACATTTATCACCTGAGTTTGCTCAAATCATTGCGACGATTTTAGCGAGTCACGATATCAAAGTTTATTTATCAGATACGTATCGTACAACACCTGACTTATCATATGCAGTTAGATTTTTAGAAGCACATGCTGGTGTCATGATTACCGCAAGTCACAATCCTAAAGACTATAATGGTATTAAAGTTTATGGTGAAGACGGTGCACAACTATCTACAGAGCCTTCTAATGTGTTAAGTGATTACATCAATGCTTTAGGTGATCCACTAACTATTGAATTACCTCAATTATCAAATGAACAACAATCATTGATTTTATCTGTGCCAGATGAAGTAAGAGCATCTTATTTTAAGGAAATTCAATCATTAGTTGGTGATATACCGCAATCAGATTTACAAGTGGTATTCACAAGTTTACATGGCACAAGTGTACCTGTAGTCCCTGAAATATTATCTCAATTAAACTTTGATCAATTTAATTTAGTCGAAGCACAATGTAAACCAGATCCTAATTTCAGTTCTGTCGCTAGTGCTAACCCAGAAGATCACAAAGCATTTGACCAATCTATCGCGCTTGCAAATCAAATCAATGCAGATTTATTAATCAGTACGGATCCTGATGCAGACCGATTAGGCATTGCTGAACGCGATCAAGAAGGCAATATCTATTATTATAATGGTAACCAAATTGGCGCCCTTTTATTAAATTATCAAATCAAAGCAACATCACATTTAAACAATAGATTAATGATTCAATCCATTGTTAGTAGTGAATTAGCTAAATCTGTGGCACGTCATCATGGTGTTGCATATAAAGAAGTGCTCACAGGATTTAAATATATTGCTGAAGCAATCAGAAATATGCCTGAAGACCAAAATTATTTATTAGGCTATGAAGAAAGTTATGGTTTCTTAGCAGGACCTTTCGTTAGAGATAAAGATGCCATTCAAATTGTTCCACTTATCATCAAGTATGCATCTGAACTTAAAAATGAAGGCCGAATGTTAAAAGATGATTTAGAAGATATTTATCAACAAGTTGGACGTCATAATGACCAATTGTTCTCACATACGTTCGAAGGTGCTAAAGGTAAAGCTATTATTGATGATATTATGAAATCCTATAGAAACAACCCACCTCGTACAATTAATGGATTAGACGTTCTTGCTATTGAAGATTATGAAACTGGAGAAAAAGTTGATTTCCAAACAAATGAAACAACACCAATCACGCTCCCTAAAGCAAACGTGCTTAAAATATATTTTAAAGAAGGTTTTATTGCCCTAAGACCATCTGGTACTGAACCTAAAATTAAATTATATGTGTCATTAACGATTAATCATTTCGACGATGTAGCACAACAAATTAATGAAGAAATATTTAATTAAACATACCACTACTTCCCTTCCAATTAGGGAAGTTGTTTTTAGTATTATTACAATAATGAGTTAACTCATTATTGTACATATCCTCAATTGATAATGACTTTATACCTTTCTTCACGTATAATAATATTAAGTTATTTTGAAAGCGCTTTACTCAAATAGAATAACTTACCAACGCAACTTATATTTTCATGAGATTTTTATTCTTATTAAAAACGGAGATGACTAGACAAACATGAAACAATATCTTACAGAAACGCCTCAACATATTGTCGTATTAAAAAAGATTAAAAAGTATGAAGATGCCAATTTCACTAAAGACATAGCTGTCATCAATAAAGGACAATGTATAGAAATAACTAGTATGGACAAGAGTGATAAAGGAACGCCTAGATTGGTAGCGAAAGATGGTCATTATATTACCGCTAATGAAGACTTCGTTGCACCTATTAACCTTGATAGTATCCAAGGCTATATTACTCATGCACCTAAAGCGATTGAAATTGTTAAAAAGTGTAAGTTATATGAGGATGTTGGATTTAAGAAAGATCCTATTAAATCATTAGAATTAGGTACAAAATTAGATATTATAGATATTGAATTTACGAGTAAGTTAACACCTAGATTAAAAACATCGGATGGACTTTACGTCACTGCTAATCAGAGTTTCGTTAAAGTTTTAAAATAACGCAAAAGCACCAACCATAAGATTGCTATGGTTGGTGCTTTTTGATTTTATAAGTCTAATTGCTTAATAAATGCTTTTAAGTCATCTTTCATATCTTCGTCTTTTAATGCATATTCAATCGTTGTTTTAACGAAGCCTAGTTTTTCGCCAACATCGTAACGATCACCTTCGAAATCGTATGCGTATACTTGGCTTTCGGCATTCATACGTTCAATTGCATCTGTTAATTGAATTTCGTTACCTGCACCTTCTTCTTGTTTTTCAAGATAATCAAAGATTTCAGGTGTTAGTACATAGCGTCCCATAATCGCTAAATTAGATGGTGCTGTACCTTGTTTTGGCTTTTCTACGAATTTCTTAACTTCATAACGTAAACCTGATTTTTCTAATGGATCGATAATACCGTAACGGTGTGTATCTTCTTCAGCTACTTCTTGAACACCAATTACGGATTTACCTGTTTCATCGTAAACATCCATCAATTGTTTAATTGCTGGCGTTTCTGATTCCACAATGTCATCACCTAATAATACAGCGAATGGTTCATTTCCAATGAATTGACGTGCTGTATGAATGGCATGACCTAAACCTTTTTGTTCTTTTTGACGAACATAGAAGATGTTAGCTAAATCTGTTGAGTATTGAACCTTTTCTAATAGGTCATTTTTCCCTTTTTCTTGTAATACCATTTCTAATTCTTTTTGGTTATCAAAATGATCTTCAATCGCACGTTTATGTTTACCCGTAACGATAATGATATCTTCGATCCCCGCTCTTGATGCTTCTTCAACAATATATTGAATTGTTGGTTTGTCTAAGATGGGTAACATTTCTTTTGGCATTGCTTTCGTTGCTGGTAAAAATCTTGTCCCCAAACCAGCTGCTGGAATAATTGCTTTTTTTATTTGTTTCAAAGTCTCTACTACTCCTTTAAATTAAAGTATGAAGCTTAATCATATTTACCTTATCTTATCATTAAATAAACATTGTGCCTAGTTATACCTATATTATGAATATCACACTATTTTAACGTTTGATTTTAATTGACCAAAACTTATCATATCCTTTATTTCATTCTCTGTTTATTGCAATCAAATCGATGGCAATAGTATAATTGAAGCATAAAAATACACCTAGCAACCATTCGTCTAGTCACTAGGTGGAAAAACTAAGCAACATATTTTGAGCGTTAACTCAATTCATATGTTTTACACAAACAGCTTTTAAACTCGTCTTATTCACAGTAAGACGGGTTTATTTTTTCGCTCGAATATGCTTGATAAACAACATAACAATATATGTAATAGTCATTACGAGTGGTATTTACACAACAATGTGTAAAGAAAACTACCGACTATTCCCAGCCGGTAGTTACATCCTCAATGTTATACAAATAAACTAATAAATAAGATAAAGATGATGCCTGATACTGAAATGATTGTTTCTAGTAATGACCATGTTAAAAATGTTTCTTTAACTGTTAATCCGAAATATTCTTTGAACATCCAGAATCCTGCATCGTTTACATGAGATAAAATCACACTTCCTGCACCTATTGCTAACACAACAAGTGCGACATTGGCATCTGAAGCTTGCAGTAACGGCATCACAATACCTGTCGTAGATATGGCGGCTACAGTTGCAGAGCCTAGTGCAATTCTGAGTACTGCAGCAACAATCCATGCAAGTAGAATTGGTGACATGTGTGTACCTTCGAACATTTTGGCGATCGTATCACCTACGCCACCATCAATAAGTACTTGCTTGAATGTACCGCCACCACCAATGATTAATAACATCATGCCTATGGGATAAATAGCTTGAGTAACTGATGCCATGACATGGTCCATTTTTCTATGTCTTAATATGCCCATTGTAAATATGGCAAAGATAACTGCGATCAACATAGCTGTACCAGCATTACCAATTAAATAAATAATTGATTCAAATGCATTTTTAGGTGAATCATGTCCTGTGATAAGTTGTACTAATGTTGAAACGAGCATTAAGATGACTGGTAATATCGCTGTTAAAATACTAATCCCAAATCCTGGCATTTCTTCCTCAGTAAATTCCTTTTGAGCACCTAATGCTGAAATATCTCCCTCTCTACCATATGCAGATGGAATGATTTTTTGTGCGATTTTATTAAATAATGGACCTGCGATTAAAGTAACAGGAATTGAAATAATAATACCGTAAAGGAGTACATGACCAATATTCGCTTTTAATTCTTTAGCTATAACTACTGGTCCAGGATGTGGCGGTAAGAAACCATGTGTCACTGATAATGCTGTAACCATTGGTAATCCAAGTTTAAGTGTAGACACATTCGCACGTTTGGCTACTGTGAATACTAATGGAATTAATAACACTAATCCCACTTCAAAGAATAAAGCGATACCGACGATAAATGCAGCAACGAGCATCGCCCACTGTACATGTTTTTGGCCAAATTTGGCGATTAATGTATCGGCAATGCGTGTTGCGCCACCTCCATCAGAAAGTAGCTTCCCTAATATCGCTCCTAGTCCAAAGATAAGTGCAATATGTCCTAGCGTACCACCCATACCCTTTTCTATCGTTTCCATAATTTTATCCAGTGGCATACCTAATAATAAAGCAGTAACTATAGATGTAATGATTAGAGAGATAAAGGTATTCAGTTTTAAAAAGATAATTAAACATAATAAAATTACAATTCCTAAAACAACGCTAATTAATGGCCAAATTTCTGTAAACATGGCATTCCCCTTCTTCCTATAATGTGTCTGTTCTTATTTACAAAGTTGCTCGAATTCGAAAGTGGCAAAGTGACGTTGTAACTTAACTATGCAATGCTATCTGTGTCTCGCACTGTTATAAATCAATCCATATGCTGTCGTTGAAATGCGGCAATCTCACTATAAGTGTCGATTAAAGAACGACTAATATTGATAAAGATACTTACAAGTTGTTGATAAATATCGACGGTTTCTGAATCAGGTTGATGTTCATTTGTCGTACCTACCATTTGTTCAATTACTGAGAAGTCATCAATTTCACCGAGTGCTTTCATACCTAACACACATGCACCTAGGCATGAACTTTCATAGCTTTCTGGCACACTTAAATGTGTGTCAAAGATATCTGCCATCATTTGGCGCCAAATTTCACTTTTAGCAAATCCACCTGTTGCTTTGATTGTACTTGGTGTTTCATTCATCACTTCTATCAAAGCTAGATAAACTGTGTAAAGATTATATAAAACGCCTTCTAAGGCAGCACGTATCATATGTTCTTTCTTATGAGATAGTGTTAAGCCGAAGAATGACCCACGTGCATCTGCATTCCATAATGGTGCGCGTTCTCCAACAAGATAAGGATGGAAGATTAAGCCATCTGCGCCTGGTTTAACGCGACTGGCGATTTGAGTTAATACGTCATAAGGATCAACACCTAAGCGTTTGGCTGTTTCGACTTCACTTGCTAATATCTCATCACGAAGCCATCTTAAGATAACGCCACCATTATTAACTGGTCCACCAATTACGTAGTGTTCATCTGTAAGGACATAACAGAAGATACGACCTTTATCATCCGTTCTTGGTTTATCTATGACGGTTCTAATAGCACCAGATGTCCCAATAGTAACGGCGACTTCACCTTTACGATAACTATTCACGCCCAGATTAGATAACACACCATCACTCGCGCCAATTACTACTGGCGTATTCTCATCGACACCCATTAATGTGGCGTAGCGCTTTTTCATTCCTTTTAAAATATGTGTTGTGGGCACTAATTCTGGTAGCTGCTGACGTGTGATACCTAATAAATTTAATACGTCGTCATCCCAATCGAGTTGTTCGAGATTGAACATACCAGTAGCTGAAGCCATGGATTGATCGATCACATATGTCTCATATAGTTGATATAAAATATATGTTTTAATATCTGCAAACATGGCAGTACGATTGAATATATCTGGTTGTTCATGCTTCATCCAAAATATCTTCGATAATGGTGACATTGGATGAATGGGTGTACCTGTTCTTCTATAAATTTCAAAACCATCATGTTGTTGATTAATTTGGTCGGCATATTTACTTGCTCGATTATCTGCCCAAGTTATATTCTCTGTTAAGCGTTGATGTTGTTCATCCATCGCAACTAAACTATGCATTTGGGCACTAAATGAGATTAATTTAATATCTTCCTTAGCAATATTTGCTTCTCTGATGACATATTTGACAGTCATCAATACTGCATCAAATAATTCATCTGGATTCTCTTCCGACACATCAACATTTGGTGTATGTAATTCATAACCGATGTTATGTTTCATAATGAATTGTCCATTTTCATCATAAAGTACTGATTTGGTGCTTGTGGTACCAATATCGACACCAATCATATATTTCATATCTTATCTCTTCCTTTCTAAAATATTAGCGTAACCAAAATCCTTCTATATCTTTACCTACATCATCAAAGTTTAAATGAAAGGCTTGTCTCAACGTCTCGGCATTTTTATTTTCAACTGCATCTACAAAGACATTGTGATTTCGATGTATACGTTCAAAATCATTAGGATCTTCCGACATTCTACGTCTCATCGATAGGAGAATGAGTGACTCCATTACTGGTTTCAAATGATTCCAAAATGTTCTAAGGTATTGGTGGTTTGAAGCTAAAATCATGGCTTCATGAAATTCAAAGTCATGTTTCGTAAATGATTCAGCGTCTTCAAATTGTACTGCTACTTTCATCATTTCGAGTTGTTTTTTCATTTCTTTAGCTATCGGTTGTGTATCTTGAGATCTTAATCTAGAAAAGGCAAACGACTCTAACATTAAACGTAAGTCATATAGTTCTCTTTTTTCTTGTTCACCAAAAGGTAAGACTTGCGCCCCCATTCGTTCTAAATGAATGAGTTGATCTGTTTGTAATAACTTGAATGCATCTCTAACAGGCGACCGACTAACATTAAATTGTTTAGCTATTTGATTTTCAGTCAATAGCGTTTCTGCTTGAATATCACCTTTAATAATCCCTAATCTTATTTCTGCAGCTATCGCCTCACCTGTAGTTAAATGTCGCTTCCATTGTTCTGGATAGCCATATGTCATAGCTCACACCGCACTTTCATTTGTCGTTCTATACTTGTATACAAGTATATTAATACATGACGTACATTTTTGCAAACGCTTACTTTTATTCAAACCATAAAAAAGCCTCGATTATTTAAGTAATCGAAGCTTTAACAGGCGGACTAAATTATAAAGATTGAGCTGGTGTTTCAATACAATAATGGATTTCATGACAATTGGGAATACATTTTGCAAATAGCATACGTAATTATTCTTGAATCCATTGTTTGATATGATCTACAACACCTAATTCTTGGTCTGACTTTGTTTCTAATACACTTGGAAAATCAAGATGGCCAATTCCTTCATATACGATTTCTTTTGTTGTGCCACCATAAGCTTTGAATTGTTCTAACGTAGCTAATGAATCTGTATATGGAATAATTTGATCCTCTTTACCAGACATGAATAGTATTTTCGGAAATGTTTCTATGTCTTCAATATCTGGTAGGTAATCAGCATTAATCGTATACAAGATATCTGTGATAATTGTCTTGATTGGTGCGACGAATTGAAATAGTTCAATCGCATTTTCTTTTTGCGCAAAAATGGTTTTATCGAGTATGTATTGTGGTAAATTTTTCACTGCATTAATTTCATCCTTTAAAATATCTCGCTTACTATCTGACGTAAATAAGCGTGCTAACATACTACCATCTGGTGTGATTTTTGCAGCACTGTTTAGGTAAATCAAATGAGAAATGGGCAGTGTATTAAATTTCAATAAACGTGTAGCAATCATACCACCCATAGAGTAACCAACTACTTTTATTTCTGACAAATGTTGTTCCGTCACTATTTGACTTAATACATCATAAACGCGCTCTGAATAATCATCTAATGTGTGGTTATCTCTTTCAATTTCAGAACTCTTACCTCTACTAGGGCAGTTGATAAATATCAGTTTGTATTCTCTCATGTATGGTTCAAACATAGTCATAATTTTATATGTAAGTAATGCACCATGAATAAAGACAATAACCTCTTTGGAATTAGGATTACCTGCATATATCACTTCACTTTGCTCATTTTCATAATTATTTAATTGGTATAGTTGTGTTTTAAAATTTTGCTTATTCATCTTAACCCTCTAATTCTAAGAATCATATTATATATATTAAATATTTTATCATATTACTTTAATTAAAATCCTTTTTACATAAAAATAAGTAGTAAGTCGTCATGTTTTAGTAAATTGGCGACCTACTACTTTATTCACCTTTCTTTAAGGGTGACGTTAATCATCCTTAGATATTTCGGTATGAATCTGTTGCATCTTACTTTCTACATCGGTAATCTCTGTTGCACATTGTTCTAATAGTCCTTTATATTTTTCAGTATTGGCATTATTTTTATAACGTATTTTATGTTCTAGACTCGCCCACATGTCCATACCAATGGTTCTAATTTGAATTTCTACTGGAATAATTTCTACAGAATCTGCTAAGAATACTGGAATCGATACCACAATATGTAAGCTGCGATAACCATTTTCTTTAGGATGTTCAATATAATCTTTGCGCTTAATTAATTTGACGTCTTCCTGTTTTAATAACATCTCTTCAATAACATAAATATCATCCATATAATTACATATCACTCTAATACCAGCGATATCCATAATGTGATCTCTAGCACTTTGTGCACTAATGTCTAAACCTTTCCGTTTAAGTTTCTTAACTAAACTCCCCATCTCTTTAACACGTCGTTCCATATGGTGTATGGGATTATGTTTATATCTATGATTGAAATTATCATCTAAAATGCTTAACTTAGTACTTATTTCTTTAAGTGCGGATGAATAAATGTGATCGAGTTCAACAAATCCTACTAAAATATCAAATGCCTCATCACCATTTTGAATAGCACTTAAACTATTTTTAAATTCGTATCTCAAGTCTTCAAGGTATAATGATGGTTTTCTCTCTACATACATATGATTTCCTCCATCTCTTTTATCCCCTTCATTATATCGAAGTTCAATGAGAATAAGAAACAATTGCATTCCCTACTTTAGTCGTAAACAATAAATCAGGCTATCCCTGATATAGAGATAGCCTGATTAGTCATTTATTCATCTTTTTGATGTTCCACTACTTTAGTATCTTTGTTATCTGCAATGTGTTGCGCACGTTTTATTGCATCTTTTTTATACTTAAATGTTTCAGATGCTTGTTTTGCATCTTCTGTTTTTACTTTCCACTCACCATCTTCGAAATATACATGAACTGGCTTTTCATTTAATTCCGGTTGGGCTGACTTGTCTTGTTGATGCTGTGTGATATGTTTATTTTTAAGTTCTTCTAGTTCGTCTTCAGATGCTTGTTTATACCATTTTTCAGCTTGTTGCGTAGCTATTGGAATCACATCTGACTCCTTATAGCCATCTTTTAGCATAGCATTAGCAATATCAATTGCTTTTTTTCGTTCTAATTTGTCTAAATTCTTTAGGCTTTGAGGATAATCTTCCATAGTCCAAGGCATTGCATTTCATCTCCTAGTTAATGCGTGTGATAGTTATCTTTACCACTCTTTTCAACTATTCAATCACCATGACCGGACTCTGACGTTAGACAACCCTCAGACTGACTAATCATTCGCAAACTTAAGCAAATGCTAGTGTTTCACTTGCATCTTTACGTTCTTTTTGACTATTATTTTGAATCTTCATTAAGCCTGACTTAATATAATTATATTGTGGTAAATCGGTTAAATCTTTCACTTCTAAATGAGAGTGTAATTCAAAATGCTTAGCAATATTTTCAAAGATAGCTAAGTATTCGCCCATTTGTTGATCGTCAATTCTTGTTCGATTTTTATCATTTAAGGCTCTACTTAACATAAAACTAATTTCTTCTAAGGCGAATATACTTGGGTAGTAATATTGAATGACTGATTTATTACTAAACAATTCACCGTTTGCTGCGTTATACATTTGTGTCATATTGTTTAATCTTACTGATAAGATTAGATTTAAATGTTTTTCTTGTTCCTCATTTTTATATTCATTGCTGGAGAATAAATAATGGAAAAATTTCGCTTCTTGTCTCACAACATCTGCTATGGTGTTCGGTAATAATGCGGATGCCGTACGTTGTCCTAGTATAAATAAACCAAGTAATGCAATGGCAACCCCCATAGCCACGTCAACAATACGCGGGAAGGCAATGGATATGGATAAGTTTTGTGATGCCAAACCATTCAATAAGATAACTTGTATCGTAATAAATATAACTGCAAATGTATAGTTAACACCGACAAATGCTTCTGTCATCATCGCACCGAAGCCCATTAATATCACTGCTAATGGTGCTGGTACCGTGAAGGCTAAAATACCTGACAGTACTACTACACCCAGTAACGTACCTAAACTTCTGGCCATACCTCGTTCTAATGTGTGAATCGTTGATGTTCCTAATAATAAAGTATGTGCAGAAAGCGGAATCCAATATGCTTTATCAAATCCAAAGAATAAAGCTACAAAGATAGCCACTGCAATGATTACTGTATATCGTAATGTGTTTCTAAACACGAGTGAATCTAACGTTAAATTTTGTATAATACGCTTGCTATATAGAGGTTTACGGATGTTTGCCTCATGTTCTAAATGTTCAGAATCTGCGTGAGCAATTTCGTCAATTTTTAATATATGACTATTAAGTTTTCAAATTCTGGACTTACATCTACTTCTTTTTTCCATGTTTGATGGTTACTAGATGGATGACGTATCTTATCAATGATAAAATCTAACATTTCAATCAGTTCATTTGGTAATGGGCGTGTGCCCTTTTCATTTAATTCGAGTAATTCTGAGTAAATACCTTGTGCTGACGTATGTAGTAATAGTAACTTTTGAAATCTTGTACTTAACTTACCATTACTAGAAGATGATGTGATGAGTAATTTGTCAGATGCTTTAAAGGCAGATACTGCAGATGTAGCCACTTTCTTAAATTCTTCTGGCTCATTGTAATTTTTCATTAAATCTTGAATTACTTTAAAGTCCGAATTAATGGCACTGTCTTCAGTTCTTTCTTTTTTCATATATACGGTTAGGATTACGACTAATGTTGCAAATGCACCACCAATAAGAATACCAAGACCTCTCACTAATGCTTGATCAGGTGCAATGGGTAAGTTCATTGGTAAACAAAATGTCACGATGAAGAATGTTGATGATGGGCCAGCAATTTTTAATGCTGTGAATATATAAAATGGCACCACCGTTACAACTAGTAGTAAAATACCAAAAATGAGTGGTTGGGCAGCTGTCAATGTCCCTAATATCATACAAACTGCGAAAGCTAACGAACAAAGTACCACCGTTCTAATCATAGATTGTGGCGATCCTTTAAAAACATAAATATGCGCTAAAGTACCAGTAGCAATAAGTAAACCAAATGAGAAAAATCCAAAATAATAACCTAATAACGCAGGTATAATCATTAGTAAACCTTGTCTGATCCCTTTAAACGTATCAATCTTAGATCGATTAAAATAAAATACTGTCTTTAAGAAACTCTTCAAAACATGCTCTCCTTTCTATTTTTATTATTTGAACATAAATAAGAGAACGGAAAGGTTCTCATTTCAATTTTGAAATCAGCTTTATTCCGCTCTCTATGGCGTTAATTTATCGGATGTATTGCTTGCAATTCATCAAAACACAAAAACTATTATAACACTTTTCTTTTTGTTTGATGACTAATTCCCTTTATACCGATATAAATATTTATTTGACTTGTTGAGCCACTTCAATCACTGGTGCTTCTACGACAAAGTTACCAATTTCATTTTTGAACATTTGTAAATGTTCAGACTCATTATGTGATTTAATAGCCGCTTCATCTACATAGTTCTCCACTACGATAAATGTATTTCTATCTTGCACATCTTCATAATGGCTATAGAATAATACGCCTTCCTCTTTTCTTGATTCGGAAACTAAATGTTCCATAAGTTTTAAATATTCATCACGTTTTTCTTCTGATATTTTTATTTTTGCATTAATTATCATCATTCGAATCACACCTTCCTATACAATAATTATGCACTTATTAAAATATAAAAAGCAATAAATGAGTTTGACACAAGGTATTGAAACCTTATTTATACTCATTTATTGCTTGGATTTAAAACCAACAAACTATTTAACTGATTGATGTTCATCTATGACTAATGGTTGATCTGGTTTAACGAAGAACCACATGATAATCGCTAATATTGCTGGAATAATTAATAATTGGAACGTCATACTCCAACCAAGTTGTTCAACAAATGCACCTGCTAAAAATGGACTTGTTAAAGCACCAATGTTCCCCCATAAGTTCATCCAACCTGATACTGTACCAGAGAAGTTACGACCTAAGTCTGTCGCTGCTGCCCAACTCATACCCATAGACATACCGACGCCACCTAAACCAAGAGATAACCAGAATATAGTAACATATAAGTTTTCAGTATGTACTGCAAAAAAGATTGATATTGAAAAGACTACAAATCCAAGAATCGCAATTACGCCACGCGCGACGAAACGAGATTTACCAGTATTTAAAATCTTATCTGAAATCGCGCCACCAGATAAAATTAAGAAGAACATTAATAACCATGGCAATGAGCTGATTGACATATCTTTGAAATCAACATGGTATTGTTCTGTTAAATATGTTGGTAACCAAATTAAGAATAATGTAATAACGAATTGTACTACAAAGTACTGAATCGCAATGGCATAAAAACTAAAGTGTGTTAAGAAACGTTTCCAAGGTGGTAATGATTTATCAGTATCTACAATGTCTCTATGTTCAGTAATAAATCGTTTTTCGGCTTCATTGACCATTTTGTGTTGTTCAGGTAAGTCTTTAGCAATAATCGCCCAAAGTACTGCCATCACAATGCCGACTGCACCAAAAATATAAAAGACAGCTTGCCAATTAAATGCATTAACAATTGCAATCGTGACAATCGGTGCTAATACAGGACCAAAATATGAACCTGCTAATAACGCACTTGATGCTCTTCCTTTTTCATTTTTAGCAAACCAATAAGAATTGAACACTGCATTAGACGGATACATAGGTGCTTCTCCCACACCAAATAAAAATCTAACAAAATATAATAAACCATGATGCTTAATCATACCTGTGAGAATTGTGAAAGCACTCCACCATACTAAAGCAATCGTAATCATCTTACGAGGTCCAAATTTCTCTGCTAACATCCCTGAAGGTACTTGCATTAACGCATAACCTAATGAGAAAAATGACGCTAATAAACCAAATTGTGTTTTTGTTAAATGTAAATCTTCCATCATTGGTACTGCAATATATGAGATATTAGATCTATCCATATAGGCTATAACGCCAATGAGAAAGAATGCAATCGCAAAAAACCAACGAACGTTACTTCTTTTTTTATTCATTTCTTTTCCTACTTCCCATAATGATATGTTGTTTCTATGTGTTGTCGTTAAGTTTCAGAAATTCCTAATGATGACTGTTTAACTTCTAATCACACATCTATTAAATTCTTGTAGCGCTACAATTTTTATTATAATAGCACGAAATGGAAACGGTTACAATATAAAATTAAAAAAAATATTCACAATTTATTCAATAAAAATTAACAATACTTACATTTAATTTTCACTATTTAAATAAGCGATTCAATTTCATTTACATCTTCATCTAAATTGATTATTTTCATGTACTTATTTTTCATTAAAAGCTAATTATAGATGGTTGCCATGTTTGATACCGACACTAAAAAATAGTAAACTGTATGTAAATTGAAAGCGCTATTCCATCAATACAATTTAATAATAAACCCACTGGAAGTGCCTTTGTTTAAGGCTGAGAGTAAAGATGTGACTTTATAATTCCTAGAACCTGATCCAGTTTGTACTGGCGTAGGGAAGTGGCATAGCTATGAATTTAAAGTACTCATTAGCAATTTAACGCTATTTCCCTACTATGTGGAAATAGCGTTTTTTTTGTTGAGGTGATATATATATTTATTGCGATAACTTATTATAAAGAACTGTCATTACAGGATTTAAAGCATTTTATGACTATAGAGCCGGCCATTGATGGCTTACTCTTTAGAACGCCTATGTCTACTTTGGCGTTACAACGATTTATTACACGACTCATTGCAGTAGGATTTCCCAAAGATAAAATAATGATTCACAGTAATCTTAACTTACTCAAAGCTTTAAATTTGCAGTGTATTCATTTTAAAGAAAATGACAAACGCGCATTTTTAATAAAACAACAATATCCTGAGTTAATCGTCGGTATGTCAACGCATAATATTGAAATGGTTAAGCAATGTCATGCATATCAATTAGATTATGTCTTTTTCGGTCATATATTCTCTACGTCGTCGCACCCAGGTGAACCACCACGAACAAATCAAGAGATTCATGACGTACTCAAGATTGATATGCCTATTTATGCTATAGGCGGTATTTCCCCATCTACCATTTCACAATTACCTACAGGATTTGATGGTCTATGTGCAATTTCATTTTTTATGACCTCTACTGTTAGTGACATTAACTCTTTAAAAAGGAAGTGGCATTCTCATGCATGATGTTCTTATTATTGGTTCCGGTGTTATAGGTATGTCGATAGCTCGACAACTTAGTCAATCACATTTAGATATTGCTATTGTAGACCGAGATATACCAGGTATGCATGCCTCTTATAAAGCCGGTGGCATGTTAGGCGCTCAAAATGAGTTCACAACTGATAGTGAATTATTTCAATTAGCAGTAGCGTCTAGGTCATTATTCCCAGAATTAAGTGATGCCCTCTATCATGAAACTGGTATTGATATTGAATTTCAACAATCTGGATTAATTAAAATGGCATCATCAACCAAAGACGTAAAGTGGTTAACTCAACAATATGCCTTTCTTAAATCAAAAGATCCAAGCGTTGAGTTACTCTCAGATGATGAACTATTTAACCTTTCAAATGGTCATGTCGAACCAACTGACTTAGCCATATATATTCCAAAGGATGGTCAAATCAATGCCAATCACTATACTAAAGCTTTATTACAATCAATAATTCAGCGCGATGTTCATCGTTATTATCAAACAGAAGTAAAACACATTCATCACAATAATGGTTTTTACACAGTTACAACAAATAATGGTGATATTCACGCTAAAAAAGTAATTGTGGCAGGTGGTGCTTGGTCTACTCAGCTATTAAAAGATTACGCTATACCAAGACAAGTGATTGGTGTTAAAGGTGAGGTATTATTAGTTGAACAACCTTCACTTAAATTAAATCATACTGTGTTCATGACAAATGGCTGCTATATAGTTCCAAAGGAAAAACATCGCTACTTAATTGGAGCGACAAGTGAATTCAATAATTATAGTGTTGGTAATAGTGACGCAGGTATTTCATGGTTACTCAAACATGCTCAACAATGTATACCTGAGCTATCGCATAGTCATATTCTTAAACAATGGTCAGGCGTAAGACCTTACACAGAATATGAATTACCTATCATGGATCAAATTGATGACGGCTTATTTATCATCACTGGTCATTATCGAAACGGTATACTGTTATCCCCTATTATCGGTCAAGATATTGCCAATTGGTTATTATCAGGAATTAAACCAACAAGCTATTCAGCATTTAGTTTATCAAGGAGTGAGCAAAATGAAGTGTATCATTAACGGAGATTTATTTACTTTTGAACATGAAGATTCGATTACACGCATATTAGAATCCTTAGAATTAGACCCTCAGCGTGTAGTAGTTGAACATAATCAATCTTTAATTAAGCAAGACGATTTTGACAATCAAATAGTCAGAGAAGATGATCGTTTAGAATTATTAGAATTTGTAGGAGGCGGATAAAATGTTAAAAATAGGTCAATTAGAATTGAAATCTCGTTTATTATTAGGTACTGGTAAATTCGAGAATGAACAAACGCAATCCGAAGCAATTAAAGCAGCTGAAACAAATGTATTAACATTTGCAGTAAGACGTATGAATTTATATGATAAAAATCTTCCAAACCCACTAGCTAATGTGAACTTAAAAGATTTCATTACATTTCCTAACACTGCAGGTGCTAAAACTGCTGATGAAGCCATCCGTATCGCAGAAATTGCAAATCACGCTGGTGTATGCGACATGATTAAAGTTGAAGTCATTGGTGATGATGAAACCTTATTACCTGACCCGTTTGAAACGTATGAAGCTTGTAAAGTGCTATTAGAAAAAGGGTATATCGTCTGTCCTTATATCTCTAATGATCTTGTATTAGCTAAAAAGTTAGAAGCATTAGGTGTCCATGCGGTGATGCCATTAGCATCACCCATTGGTACAGGTAGGGGTATTAATAATCCACTTAATTTAAGTTACATTATTCAAAATGCTGACGTCCCTGTCATTGTAGATGCCGGTATTGGTTCTCCTAAGGATGCCTGTCAAGCAATGGAATTGGGTGCTGATGCAATATTATTAAATACTGCTATCTCTGCAGCTAAAGATCCTGTCAAAATGGCCGAAGCTATGAAATTAGGTATTCAAGCCGGTAGATTGTCATATGAAGCTGGTCGTATTCCCGTAAAATATACAGCACAAGCATCAAGTCCTACAGAAGGCTTAGGCTTCTTATAATGTCACGTTATGAAAGACAAACACGCTTTCAACCTTTTGGAGAAACAGGACAGGCTCAATTAGAACAAACCAAAATCATGGTACTTGGTGCTGGTGCATTAGGCAGTCATATAATAGACCAATTAGCACGCATGGGCGCGCATCAACTAGCAGTCGTTGATATGGATATTGTGGAATTATCCAATTTACACCGCCAAACTTTGTATGATGAGCAAGATGCACAACATATGACATCTAAAGTTGAGGCACTTAAACAGAAAGTCTTTAACATTAATCAACATGTACATTTAAAGGCTTATCATCAAGAATTGTTATCTACAAATATCGAAGATATCATTAAAGACTTTCAACCAGACATTATTTTAGACGGTATGGATCATTTTAAAATACGTTATTTAATTAATGAAGTGTGCCATAAATTAAATATTCCTTGGATTTATGGCGCAGCTGTCGGTAGCAAAGGCACCATTTATGGCATTGATTTTACTGGTCCTTGCCTTAAATGTTTATTACAACAAGTACCTCAAACTGCTGAAAGTTGTGCTATCAATGGTGTTTTGCCTCCTATCATTTCGATTGTAGCGAGTTACGAAGTAGCTGAAGCTATACGTTATATTAGTGGATACGGATTTTCCCAACAATTAATTACATTGGATGCTTTTAATATACAACATCAATCATTAAATATAAGTCAATTAAAGGATGATCAATGTCCTGTATGTCATTTCCAACAATATGAGGTATTAAATACTAAACAGAATCATACTATCGAACCGTTGTGTGGCGATTCAGTAAGATTTAGATTGCCTGAACATAGTTTCGATTATGCCTCAGATTTCCCAGGACATATGATTAAATCCACACCATTTGCTAAATTATTTCAACACGGAGAATTAACATTCACACTATTCAAAGATGGACGTATGAATGTACATGGTATTACAGAAGAGACAGATGTTCATGCACTTTATCATCAACTTTTAAAATCAATAAAATGACAAATTGACTCCCCTTTTACAAGCATTTACGTATTATTTTTATTATAATGGTTTTACCAAACTATATTACTTAAGTCATATGCTTCAATGCATAAAGGAGTCTATTCACATAAATGGAACAAATTATAACGAATTTTATTAGTCAGTGGGGATACACAGCTATCTTTATTCTCATCTTGTTAGAGAATGTATTACCTGTAGTCCCTTCGGAAATTATTTTAACCTTTGCTGGTTTACTATCAGTTAAATCTCATCTATCCATTTGGACGCTATTAATCATTGCGACGATTGCGTCATTTATCGGATTATTAATTCTATATTATATTTGTCGTCTTATTTCAGAAGAAAAGCTATATCGCTTTGTCGATCGTCATGGTAAATGGATGAAATTAAAAAGTAGTGATTTAAAACGTGCGAATGACTGGTTTAAACGATACGGTGCCTGGGCAGTATTACTTTGCCGCTTTATACCAGTATTACGTGTATTAATTACTATTCCTGCAGGTATCAACCGTATGAATATTGTGAAGTTCACATCACTTTCACTTCTTGGTACAACGATTTGGAACTTCGCATTAATTTTACTAGGTCGCCTATTAAGTGATAGCTTTGGCGCCCTTATGAATGGTATCCATACGTATTCTAGAATAATGTATGTCATTATCATCATCGCCGTTATTTACTTTGTCATCAGATACTTTGTCAAACGTAAACGCGTAAAATAATGAATTAAAGCTATCCCAAGCCAACATGGTGCGCGCACAATGTTGGCTTTTTTGTGTTCTTCTGACTTTTTAATGAACAATGCTTATTCCCTATAGCTTTAATCACATTTTTTAGAAATGGGTACTATTGCTATTTCTAATGTTTGATATTATGACGTTATTTCTAAATTAAAAAATATCTTTTCAATTAAAGCTTTGCTATTGAAAATTGTTATATTTTTATTGATAATCAAATGTAAGCGCATTAATAATTGTAATAACTGGCTTTGATCGGAATTTATAAATAGGAGTGACAAGACATGACACATATTACAGAAAATGAACTTAAGAAGAAATACTTAGACTTACTATCTCAACGATTTGATAGTGCTGAAAAGTTAGCAACTGAAATTATTAATTTAGAGTCAATCCTAGAGCTTCCAAAAGGTACTGAACACTTTGTAAGTGATTTACACGGTGAATATGAATCATTCCAACATGTTTTAAGAAATGGCTCTGGTAATGTAAGAGCTAAAATCAATGATATATTTGCCGAGTCGCTAAGCGAAAAAGAAATTAATGATTTAGCCGCCCTTGTCTATTATCCAGAAGACAAACTCAAACTCGTTAAAAATCAATTCAATGCCAAAGGGCAACTTAACGTTTGGTATATTACGACCATTGAACGTTTAATTGAGTTAATCAAATATTGTTCTTCAAAATATACACGTTCTAAACTTCGCAAAGCTTTACCAGAACAATTCGTCTATATTATTGAGGAGCTACTATATAAAAATAATGAATATCAAAATAAAAAGACGTATTATGAAACATTAGTCAATCAAGTCATCGAGTTAGAACAATCAGATGATTTAATCATTGGTCTCTCTTACACAGTACAACGCCTCGTTGTCGATCATTTACATGTTGTTGGTGATATTTATGATCGTGGTCCTAAACCCGATAAAATCATGGATACATTGATTAATTACCATTCTGTAGATATTCAATGGGGAAATCATGATGTGCTTTGGATTGGTGCCTATGCAGGTTCTAAAGTATGCCTTGCTAATTTACTTAGAATCTGTGCGCGTTATGACAATCTAGATATTATTGAAGATGCATATGGTATCAACTTAAGACCGTTACTTACTTTAGCTGAGAAATATTACAGTGGCGATAACCCTGCTTTCAAACCTAAAAAGCGTCCAGATAAAGAAGCAAGTTTAACACAACGAGAAGAACATCAAATTACTAAGATTCATCAAGCCATTGCGATGATTCAATTCAAACTTGAAATGCCAATCATTAAGCGTCGCCCATCATTTGAAATGGAAGAACGTTTAGTGCTAGAAAAAATCGATTTCGACAACAATGAAATCACTGTTTACGGTAAGACATATCCATTGAAAGATACATGTTTCCAAACGATTGATCGCCAACATCCTGAAGTCTTACTGGAAGAAGAACAAGAAGTCATCGACAAATTACTATTATCATTCCAACAATCTGAGAAATTACGTCGTCACATGTCATTCTTAATGCGAGAAGGTAAATTATATTTACCATACAATGGCAATTTACTTATACATGGTTGTATCCCTGTAGATGAAAATGGTGAAATGGAATCATTTGAAATTGACGGGGAAATGCATAGTGGACGTGAGCTATTAGATGTCTTTGAATATCATGTAAGAAAAGCTTTCGATGACAAAGACGTCACTGATGATTTATCTACGGATTTAGTATGGTATTTATGGACGGGCAAATATTCTTCATTATTTGGTAAACGCGCTATGACTACATTTGAGCGTTACTTCATTGAAGATAAGGCATCTCACAAAGAAGTGAAAAATCCTTACTACTACCTTCGTGAAGATGTAGATATGATTCGTAAAATGTTAAGTGACTTTGGCTTAAATCCAGACGAAGGTCGTATCATTAATGGACATACGCCAGTAAAAGAAATTGATGGTGAAGACCCAATCAAGGCGGATGGTAAAATGTTAGTTATTGACGGTGGTTTTTCAAAAGCATATCAATCAACCACTGGCATAGCAGGCTATACATTATTATATAATTCCTTTGGTATGCAATTGGTAGCGCACCAAGAATTCAATACAAAAGAAAAAGTACTGTCAGATGGTACTGATGAATTATCAGTCAAACGTGTTGTAGATGAAGAACTCACACGTAAAAAAATCAAAGATACGAATGTTGGCCAAGAATTACAATCACAAATCGATATTCTCAAAATATTAATGCATGACCGTTATTTAAAATAAACAATAAATGACTACACATAAATAATCCCCTCACTACGCGTTTTAGTGAGGGGATTATTGTCATGATACAAAATGTTTCAACTCATTGTTTCATATTACTTATAAAATACATTTTTAGTCATTATACACATTTTTCAAAATACCATAAACTCCGTGGTCTTCTTTTGGTAATGTGCGTTGACTGCGTTTAAATGTCACTTTTTTACTTTCACTAATATAATAAATTAACATATCTTTATGAGTAATGTCATCGTATCTTTCTGCTGGCACTTCAATAATATTATGTTGTGTTATATATTGGTCAAACCATCTTGGTGTATGGTTCTCATCGAATAATATATGATTACGAATTGGGCCATTCATATTATTGCGGGCTTGTTCATCATTGAATGATACTGGCATCATATCAACGTTATTCAAACCAAACTCTGGTACAAGTTCATTAAATGCTAAACTATTAAAAATAAAGGACTTCGTCATTAAGATACATTTGTTATATCTTAATAAATCTGAATATATTCGATCATTACTGGATAATAAGTTGCCTTTAAAGACTTCAAATCCCTCTTGATGTGCTTTTTCAGACGTATTCTCAAATAAGTTAAACATCATCACTGGGATACCGTGTTCTTTAAGCATGCTACATATGTGGAATGAAAATTCACTTTCACCAACAATAATCACACCGGGTGGTTCATTACTAGCAACACCTAATAATTTACTTAATGGTGTAAAGCTAAATCCATAAATCACAACGGTAATAAATACTAATCCAAATGTTACTGGTGTGATATATTGCGCCATTTTAACGCCATCATCCATAAATAAACTTGAGAAGAATTGCGCTACTGTTAATACTACAATCCCTCTTGGTGCCATTAAGGCTACACTTGCTCGCTCCCGTTTTGATATTTCAGTTCTAAATGTAGAGACAATAACGGATATCGGTCTTACAAGTAAAATCATCACAATACTAAACACCACGAGTTGCCATGAAAGTACATTTAATAAAACATCTTTCGTTAATGATGATGCGATTAATATAAATACGGTCGATACAAGTATAGATGATGCATTCTCAATGAAATGATCTGATTCTTTAAACATTAAGTCATGACGTTTATTACGTGCCATCATCAATCCAAAAATAGTGACAGAAAGTAATCCAGATTCAGCTAAGATTTCATCACAAATACTAAAAATTAATAAAATAAATACGAGTTGAATCGGTGGCATTAAACTTTGTGGAATTAAATCGTGTTTTATTAGCCAATTGAATAGGAAAGACGCTCCAAATCCAATAATAATAACGCATACGATTTTCAAGAAAAATTGCACAATCACTAAAAAGCTAATACCATCATCGATAATTTGGAACACATAAAAGGCTGTCAATGCTAACATTGGCCCTATCGGATCTAAAATAATACTTTCCCAACGTAGTATCGAATCCACATTTTTCTTCACTTTAGCTTGTTTTAATAGTGGTTGAATCACAGTTGGACCTGTAATTAAAAACAAACCACCCATCACTAGTGACACTGATAATGGAAAGTCTAAAATGTAATGTAAGGCCACTGCACCTAAAATCCATGCAATTGCTGCTCCTACTGTAATCATTCTAATAACCGCTTTAGAAATACCTCTAAGTTCTCTAAAGTCTAAGTTACTACTTCCTTCAAATAAAATAATTGCTACAGCGAGCGATACTATAGGACTAAAGACATCTGCCCCCATTGCTTCTTTCGGATTTGCAAAGCCTAGCACTGGACCTACTAATAACCCTACGATGGCCATCACAACAATCGATGGCCACTTAATTTTATTTGCTAACCATTGACTAAAAATACCTAACGCTAAAAATACAACAATCATTAACATTAAAGGTAAATCAAATATCATAACTACACCTTCTTCAATTATTACGCTTACTTCACTTAAAAAATTCAATATTGGATAATACTATCAAAGTATTTATGTGAATGCATTACTCTTACTTAAAATTCTATAGTTTCTCATCTGTCTTCGCTACCGCTTCGCTTTTATTTTATTATCTTTGTCACATGATTAGTACACCATGTTCATACAATCGTCCATATAAGATGTACTGAGGTGTTTATTTTTTATGCTAATTCGTCTAAAATAAAAAGATACGCATTTTCATGATAAAAAAATTTAAAATTATAATAAAATCAATTTCGACATGAAGGGATAAGAACGACAATGAAAATTTTTAAAGAATCCATCATCGTGGCGTTTGCATTTGTAGGCGTCGTCGTAGGTGCAGGATTTGCGACTGGTCAAGAAATCTTTCAATTCTTTACGAGTCATGGCATATATAGTCTCGGCGGTATTGCTATCACAGGTGCTATTATCACAGTTGGCGGTATTTTAGTCTTAAAAACAGGCTATCGATTACAATCAGGTAATCATTCTGAATCCGTCCATTACTACCTACATCCAACAATTGCTAAAGTATTTGACTTAATATTAACCGTCTTTTTATTTTCTTTAGCGATCATTATGACAGCAGGTGGTGCATCCACAATACACGAAAGCTTTGGACTACCTTATTGGCTAAGTTCACTGCTACTAGTCATATTAATACTATTAACATTATTGTTAAAATTTGATCGCCTTATTGCAGTCTTAGGTGGTGTCACACCATTTCTAGTTGCGATCGTAACAATGATTGCAATTTATTACTTTGCATCAGGACACCTTAACTTTGAAGCAGCCAATCATTATGCACATCATCATCCATCTATGACACCAGGTTGGTGGTTTGATGGCATCAATTATGCTAGCTTACAAATAGCTGCTGCATTTAGTTTCTTCTCCGTGATGGGTGGTAGATTAAAATATCGTCAATCTGCAACATACGGTGGTTTAATAGGCGGTTTAATCATTACATTTTTACTATTAATGATTAATTTAGGTTTAGTTACAGAATTTGACCAAATTAAGGATGTCGCACTCCCTTCTTTATTATTAGCTAAAAATATTTCACCTTCGATTGGCCTTATCATGTCAGTCATCATGATTTTAGTGATATACAATACCGTTGTCGGCCTTATGTATGCTTTTGCTGCTCGATTTAGTACACCTTTTACAAAGAAATACTTTATATTAATTATTTCGATGGCAATCGTGACTTTCATATGTACCTTTGTCGGTTTCATTTCACTTATTGGTAAAGTCTTTCCTATCATGGGATTATTTGGTTTTATTCTATTGATTCCTATATTTTATAAAGGCTTAAAAAAACATTAATTATTGCAATGACAGGTTGGCATATTTCCATGCCGACCTTTTTTTATATTTAATCATCGATAGTTTAGGGAATATAAATTGTGGAGGTGTTTGAGATGACGAATCAATTATTTATTAATAACGAATTTATTGAAAGTAACTCGAATGAGACGATGGATGTGATTAATCCAGCTACTGGAGAAAAGATAGATACCATCACATTCGCGACAAAGGATGAAGTCAATCAAGCTATCGAAAAATCGAAACAAGCACAATTAGAATGGGAAAAAATCCCACAACCTACCCGTGCCGAACATGTTAAATTGCTTATTCCTCTATTTGAACAAAATAAAGATGAGCTAGCTCAATTATACGTTAAAGAACAGGGTAAAACATTAGCTGAAGCTCAAGGCGAAATCGATAAATCCATTCAATTTATTGATTATATGACCAGTTTAAGTATGAGTAATAAAGGCGAAGTATTACAAAATAGTGTAGAAAACGAAACAATCCAACTCACTAAAAAACCTATTGGTGTCACAGCTGGCATTGTGCCTTGGAATGCACCTATCTTAGTATTACTACGTAAAGTCATACCTGCTATCGTAACAGGTTGTTCTGTTATCATTAAACCAAGCGAAGAAACAACGTTACTCACATTACGTTTAGCTCAACTATTCAAGGCATCTACCATTCCTGCAGGACTAGTTCAAATTGTACCAGGCACAGGAGAGACAGTAGGGACTCAATTAGCACGACATAAGGATATTCAACTTATCTCACTAACTGGTAGTATGCGTGCTGGTAAAGCTGTATTCGAAAATGCAGCAAGCACAGTTAAAAAAGTCAATTTAGAGCTTGGTGGCAATGCACCAGTGATTGTTACGCCAAACGCTAATATAGATAAAGCTGTAGAATATATTGTCACTGCACGTATTAAAAATGCAGGACAAGTATGTACATGCCCTGAACGAATTTTTGTGCATGAAGATATCCACGATACATTTGTAGATAAAGTCACAGAAAAAATGAAATCTCTTACAGTCGGCGATCCATTAGATGATAAAACTGACTTCGGTGCGATCATCAATGAAACCCAATTAAACAGTATTGATGAAAAAGTACAAGAAGCAGTGCAAAATGGCGCTAAACTTGTATTAGGTGGTCATAAACTAGATCGTCCTGGTTACTTCTATGCACCAACAGTACTTGATCATGTTAAACAAACAGACGCTGTCTTTAAAGAAGAAATATTCGGACCTGTTTTAGCTATCACAACTTATCAAAACTTTGAGCAAGTCATTGATGATGCTAATGACACTAATGCAGGACTATCTTCATATATCTTTTCTAATGATTTATCAGAAGTCATGACAGCTACGGAACGACTCAAATTTGGTGAAGTATATGCCAATTGTGAAGCAGAAGAAGTCGTGAATGGCTATCATGCCGGTTGGAGAGAATCTGGTCTTGGTGGTGCCGATGGTATTCATGGTTTTGAGGAATATTACAACACGACCGTGTCTTATATTAGATATCAATAATAGTTCATGAGCACATCAATATGTGCTCTTTTTATATAACATCATATTCAATTACATATCTTAATTCTTTGCAATTTGCACAGTTCTAATATCTGTAATAAGATTTTTAATAAAGGTATAATGTAATTATATTAATTATCACAACAAACAAATCAAACAAATGATCTATGAATCAAATAACTGAGGTTGAGACATAAAGTTTTTGTGTTTTGGGAAACCGATTAACGGCGTCCCAAAAACAGGATGATCGGCAGAAGGGACCCAACATAGAGAAATTGGCATTCCAATTTCTGCAAATAATGCAAGTTGGGCAAACACTCATGATTCGTCAAAATTTGGAAAACAATTCAAATGAAAAAACTCAACTATTGAGTTTGTAAGAACTACTAACCTATGAATAAGGAAGTAGTTCTTTATCATCGTTCGGTTCTGCTCAAATCCTAAACGATTTTGTCCCGACCTCTTATTTAAAACGTATCTTAACATTTTCAATTCATCTTAAAGGAGGTCCTACATGGAGTTATTACATTTAAAATATTTTACTTACGTTGCCGAGTATTTAAACTATACCGTAGCAGCACAAAAGTTATACATTAGCCAACCTGCACTTAGTATGACCATTAAAAAATTAGAAAATGAATTAAATACACAGTTATTTATTAAAAAAGGACGTAGCATTCAATTAACAGATAGTGGTCAACTTCTACTTGAGTCTGCGCATACTATTTTCAATGAATTAAGCCAAGTCACTGATATCATTCATGAAAATGAATCAATGCGTCTACATACTGTTCGTTTTGCTACATCTAGTAGTCGATTTATGATGACAATATTTGACCAATTTATTGATCAGTATCCAGATAATAACTTTAATATTGATATTATTAGTAACAGTGAAATGATTCAGAAATTATTGTTTCAACACATTCACTTTACATTAAATACGATGGCGCTGACTCATCCTCATATTCATTGTAAACAAATTATTACTTAAGATATTGTACTTACATATCCTAAATATTTAGATGGCCAACACATTGATTTACGTGATCCTGATTTGTATAAATCATTTTTATTTTCTTCTCAAAATACGGAATTTAATCGTATGTTTAAAGAAGTCTTGTCCTATAAACATATATCCGTCGATAATGAAAACTATGTAGACGATCACTTTATATCTTCAGTATTATCAAAACGAAACAACTTTTCCTTTCTTCCTATTTCATCATGTAGAGACCTCAACTTACCTTATATCGAAGATGAAGAGTTTATTTTCAATCAACCTATTTATCTTTCAACTTTAAAGGATATGACCCTCAATCCCGCAAACGAAGCCTTTTTCAAATTTATTGAAAACTATTTAATCGAACATGAAAGCTACTTTAAAATATAAAAATAATGGTGAATTAAAACAAATTGCCTCATGTCTGTTTCAATTCACCATTTTTATTATTTATTTTCTTTTACAGTGATATAACCTTCTATGATTATATTCGAGTGTCCCCCGATTTTTAAAGGCTGCTCTTGTTTTATATTAATTTTCCCATTTCTGCCGATACAACAACCTTGAGTATTGGTATATTCATTATCTTTTACTAAATCATATCGTTCAACCATCACTGCGACACAACCATTACCACTGCCACAAACTGGATCTTCATTCACCCCTTCATTAGGCGCAAAAGAACGAACTTCAAATTGAGCGTCGTCTTCAGAGTCATACGAACCAAATACGGTAACACCTGTCGTACCTGGATAAATAAACTGACGCATTAATTCAAATTTAGGCTGTAAATCCTTTACAATTTGTGCATCTTTCAATTGTAATGTTAACCATTCAGCACCTATATTCACCTTTTCAGCTCTTTTGATGTCTTGGTTTGTAATGTCTAAACTTTTAACAATACCGTCTAATTGTTCCACATCTATTTGAGAAACTTTTGGTTCAGGAAGACTAAAGAATGTTTTACCTTGATCTATATCTATTTTCACTAAACCAACGCCACTCTCTTGCATTAAATAATGCTCATGTTTCGGGATCATACCATTTTGCAATACCGCAAACGATGCCCCTACTGTGGGATGTCCTGCAAACGGCAGTTCATTATTAGGCGTAAAAATACGTAAACGATAATCTGCCAATTCATTGTCTGGCTGGCACACAAATGTCGTTTCAGATAGATTCGTCCATCTTGCAATATCTTGCATTTGTCGATCCGTTAAATAATCCGCTCCAAATACAACCGCTACAGGGTTCCCTTTATAATCATCATTCGCAAAAACATCCACTTGCATATATTTTAACTGTGTCATAACATCTCCACCTTAGACTTTTAATTAAACTCAGATTAGCAATATTATTAAATGATGTAAACGACCAATAATCGTGCTTTATGTTGTATAACGTATGTTAATATGTTTATCCTTTCCATTTAGTGATAAATATATACTATATATTCAAAAAGGAGCGATGCTTCATGGCTGAAGAAATTAAACAAGGCAATCAAAAATTTTATGTAGGTGACGATGAAAATAATGCACAAGCCGTTATTACCTTTAAATCTGTAGATAATAACGAAATTGATATTGATCATACTGGTGTTGCCGACGAACTTGGTGGCCAAGGCTTAGGTAAAAAATTAGTATATAAAGTTGTAGACTACGCACGTGAAAATAATTTAAAAATCATTGCATCTTGCCCATTTGCTAAAGCTGTTCTTGAAAAAGATGAACAAGTACAAGATGTATATTTAGGCTAATATTGAAAAACACTCAAATCGATGTGGGATAATGACGCTATTTGCATTATCCCACATCTTTTTTGAAAGTTTTACTTGAATATACTTTTTATACTTGTTATAATAAATATATTAAAAAGAAAAGCGGGGATTCAAAAATGGCATTTCATGACACTACTGCAACACAAATCACAAATATCAATTTAAACGTTAAAGACTTAGATACAATGATGACTTATTATACAAATATTCTTGGATTTAAAGTTATATCTCAAACAGAAGATAAAGCGGTTCTAGGTATTGGCAACAGCGGTCATACACTAACGATGAATGTGCTCAAAGATGGCAGACAACCTGCCGCTTCAGAAGCTGGTTTATTCCATATTGCTTATCTATTACCAACAGATACAGATTTAGCAAACTTTCTATACTTCGTAGCAAATAAAGGAATGCGTATCGGAGCAGGCGATCACCTTGTGAGCCAAGCCTTTTATTTCAACGACCCAGAAGGTAATGGTATTGAAGTATATAGCGACCGCCCAAGTGAAGGTTGGACTTGGAATGATGGCTTCGTCAAAATGGATACATTAGAAGTTGATGGTCCTAAATTATTATTAGAAAGAACCGAAGATGGTTGGGACGGCATGCCTGATAATGCTAAAATTGGACATCTTCATTTAAAAACACATCATATTGAAGAAGCTAAAGATTTTTATATTAACCAAATTGGGTTCCAACATATATCTAAATTACCTCAAGCCTTATTTATGTCTACCAATCAATATCATCATCATTTAGCAACTAACACTTGGCAATCAAGTAAAAAACGCGAAGATAATGACAATAGTTATGGCTTAACTGGCTTTGATATTTATAAACCAAATCAAACTGAAGAGACTTTAACTTCACCAGAGGGCTTGACTGTACACTTGCACTCAGATCAAACTAAAGTACCTCAAGCATAATAAAAAGGTAGGACACTTTGTCCTACCTTTTTTGTTATGCTTTATTGATTTTGATTAAATTGTTGTTCTGTTACTTCTTCATTTGCCCCTTGATTAAAGTGCTGTTGTCCGTTTTGCGGTTGAGCTTGATTAAATTGACCTTGTTGAGCATGTTGGTCTTGATATGGATTATAGTTGTGATTTGAATTGTGATTCATCATTGATACTTCTTCTGTCGCATGTCGTCTAACCTTTTCCTTATTTTCCTCAATCATCCCCGGAATAAGACAAGCATCAATAATGAGCCAGATAATTGTAGGAATACCGAATGTAAACACTGCTGTTACTAATGTTAAAATTAATAACCCTACTGCTGAGCCGGTCTTACCTAGATAAAAACGATGTCCCCCTAATCCACCTAAGAAAAACCATAAAATATACGCTACACTCGTTTGCTTAGACCGATTGGTCACTTGATTCTCGATATAATTCTTTTCTTCTAAATTCATAAATGTAATCTCCCATTAATTAGTATATTGCTTTTTAATTACTTCTAAACGATTAACAAATTGATCGATTAATTGTTGTGGTCCTAACATTCTTGCTAAGGGAGCTAATTGATAGGATATGTAAAATGCATCTAAATCGGTACAATTCACTTCTACGATTAACGTATCTTCACGTTCTTCAATCATACTTTGAATTGAAAATTGTTGCTTAAATTGTTCCCAAATTTGTTTATTAATTTCAAATGTGATAGGTGTCTTCGTATGAACATGATTAAAATGTGATTCTAATACATTGATATCGCTTATCGAACGTACAGAAATTGTTGATACTTCCTTTTTATATTCGTACGTTAACCAATAGTCATAATGCATGTACATTAGAGATAATGGTTTGATTACAATTTTGTCGTTTTGACCCTCGATTTGAAATCTAACATTGCGTTGTTGTGTAATCGCCCTTTGTAAAGTCATTAATTGATATCCTGGCAATGATTCTTCTCTTACATTAAAATGATTTAACACTGACTTCAACACTTTCTGATTTTCTACATTTTGGCTATTAATTTCCCTCTCGAATAAGTTAAAAATTTCCTTGTGTAGTGTTGGTGTTAAACTTTTAATCTTAATCAATAAACTTATGAGTCGTAAGCTTTTTTGATTATATGCGTCATTAATTAACTGATATCCATTAAGACGTCGATTATAAATCACTTTTGTTTGTTGAAATCTCCAAAAATCACTTTCATAAAAAAATAAATTGATCGTATTTATATCTCTTTGAATGGATTTTGAACTCACATCTGTTAAGTCTGTTAAATCTGAGGTAAGCACAACATTTTCATTTATTAATCGAGTAAATAAATTGAGTACTCGGGTCGCTTTATCCAAAACAATCAACTCCTAGTAAAATTATAAGAAATGCTATGGACATATATTGTCTGTTTAATCTATTTTTCTAAAAAATGATATAAAAATGAGAGGAAAGTCGTGCTACTTGATTCTTTAAGAACAAAGTATGGCGACCATTCCTCTATATCATTCCATTTATTTCAATGATTGAAGTAATAATACTTATGCTTGTTGCTTAAATTTGCGGCTAATCAATAACACGGCACTACCGATGATGCCCAAAATACTACTTAACATAACACCGCTATTTGAAGTTTGTTGTCCAGTTTCTGGTAATGCAGTTGCTTGGCTTGATTGCTCTTGTTGTTGATGAGCATTAGCAACAGTTTGTGTTGTTGTTGACTGATGATTCATGTTTGTATTATTTTGGTCAGATTGTTGTATGTTGTTTTGTTCAGCGTCTTTAGGATAAACATATTTAATTGGCAATCCAGAATGTTCCGCATTATATTGCGATGCTTTAACACGTTGTAAATACTGCTGATACGTTTCATTACCTATTACTACACCTACACCTGAACCTGGTCCCCCACCAAATCCTTCAGTTTCACCTGTTCTATGTTCATTAAATTGCTTTTCCGTAAATACATAAATCGGTTGTTTTTGTTCTGCAGCATGTGCTTGTCCAGTTAACACACCTGTCGCTAAAACTGTTCCTGCTAGTGTTGTTGCAATTAATCCTTTTTTCATCATCCATGACCTCCATTTGTTTAATACGCTTACAGTTTAATCAATTCAGTGGTCATGTAATGTCCTTTTGTTCAAATTTATTTATTTTCTATTTTCTGTCTATATTCTCTCACTTTATCAAAGTCTTTATCATGTGCTTTTTCATAGCCTTCATGTCCATAAATCTCACTAATTACTTTTTTACCTTTATTCGTTTCACTAATATGCATAAACGCTTTACTTATTTTATCCTTCCAAGATGGGCTCATGTCACTTCTAGCTGAAATAGTATCATTCGGAATTTTGTCACTATGGTAAATGACTTTAGTATCTTGATATATTTGAGGATAATCTTTTTTCAAGTCTGCACGTGCATCTTGATATGTAGCAACTGCATCCACATCGTTATTTAATAACGCAATTAAAGCTTGATCGTAACCTTTGATTTGTTTCGTGTGAATGTCATTAAGCGAGACGCCTTTATCTTTTAAGCTTGCCAACGGGTATATATAGCCTGATGTCGATTCAACATCCTGTAGACCTACCTTTTTATGTTTTAAATCTTTTAAATCCTTCATATCACTATCTTTCTTAACTACAATTTGTGAGCGATAGTAATCAACAAGCTTATTCGTTTTATTACCTTTTTTGTCTACCAAATAGCCCTTAGATTTTAAAAGTACATCGGCAGCACCTTGATCATGTGCAATGGTATAAGACACGGGTGATATAAAGGCGACATCAACTTTTTTCGATTTTAGTGCTTCAACCATGGTATTGTAGTTCGTTGAAATATGTACTTTTACTGGAATGCCTAATTCTTTAGAGAGTAATTTTTGTAATGGTTTCACTTTTGCATTGAGTGTCTCGCTATGTTGAGATGGAACAAATTCTACGTTTAACACTTCGGGTTTATAATCTTTCTTTTGAGTTTGTTGTTTAGATTGACTACAACCAACCAGTATTAGTATTAACGATATAGACATTAATACTAATATAATCATTTTTTTCATTTTTCACTTTACTCCATAATCCATATTAATATATAAATATATTAATTGTATTATACATTATCATTAATTAAATATGTGCCATTATCAAAAATTTAACATTCGTTATTATTATCATTTTTAAAATATGAATAACCCTTTCATCAAAATAGATGAAAGGGTTGTCGAATGATTGATACTATGTCCTATTAATAAAGACCTTTTGTTTCGTTTGAAGTATCAATATAAATATTTTTAACTTGTTGATAGTTTTTAATAGCATCTTTGTATACTTCGCGACCAATACCAGATTTTTTATATCCACCGAATGGTGCACCTGCTGGAATTTGATTGTACGTATTAATCCAAATACGTCCTGTACGAATCGCTTTAGCTACATTTAATGCACGGTTTAAATTCGTTGTGAAGATACCGCCTGCAAGTCCATATTCAGAATCATTGGCAATTTGAATAGCTTCTTGTTCGTCTTCAAATTTCTCAACAACCACGACTGGACCAAAAATTTCTTCTTGAGCTAACTGGTGGCTATTATCATTTAATTCAATAATCGTCGGCTCGAAGAAGAAGCCTTTATCTCGACCATTATCAGTAAGTCTGTGACCACCTGTAAGAATCGTTGCATTTGGATCATCTTCAGCTAATTTCACATAGCTTTGAATTTTTTCCATTTGTTCTCCACCAGTTTGACTTCCCATTTTAATATCATCTGCAAATGGATCGCCAACTTTAATGTTTTCAAATGCTTCTTTTAATTTAGGTAACAATTTGTCATATACTGATGATTGAACGAGCAATCTAGAACCGGCACTACATACCTCACCTTGGTTGAATAAAATACCTAATTGCACACCTTCAATCACTTGATCAATATTTGCATCGTCAAAGATAATATTGGCACTCTTACCACCAAGTTCTAATGTTGTAGGCACAATACGTTCTGCACCTGCTTTTGCTACGCCGTAACCTACATCTGTAGAACCAGTGAATGACAATTTATCAACACCTTCATGATTGAAAATCGCGTCACCTGATTCAGAACCTTTACCAGTTAATACATTGACGACACCTTTAGGTAATACGTCTTGGAAGATTTTAGCTAATTCAATTAATGTTAATGGCGTTGAAGATGATGGTTGAATCACAACAGTATTACCTGCTGCAAGTGCTGGACCTAACTTCCATGAAGCTAATAAAATTGGGAAGTTCCATGCCACAACGGCACCTACAACACCTACAGGTTCATGCACAACTAAACTCATCGTATTATGATCTATTTCATTCACTGAACCTTCGTCAGTTGTTAACACACTTGCAAAGTATTTAAATTGATTTGCTGCCATTGGTACATCAATCGTTGATGTTTCTCTATACGGTTTACCATTTTGTAATGATTCAATTGTCGCGAATCGTTCTGCATTCTCATGAATTTTACGACTAATTTCTAGTAAATAGTCTGCACGTTCTTCTTTTGAAATTTTACTCCAACTATCAAATGCGTTTGTAGCCGCTTCAACTGCTTTATCCACATCTTTTTTACTTGCTTTTGCGACTTCTGCTAAGTCTTCACCATTTGCTGGGTTAGTAACTTTTATTGTTTCTCCTGTTTCACTTTGTTGGAATTCATTGTTAATAAATAATCCGTAACGCTCATCGATATAATCTCTTACGTTAATATTTGCCATAGTATCCCTTCCTTTTTTAATTTGATTTGAAATACTTTCGGAAATGTAAACGTTTACTTTTTCTTATTAACATTGTAACGGCTTCAATTATGAAAATAAAACAAGATGCTCATTGTTTCAAAATTTGAATCAAAAAAGACTTCTTATACTATAAAAATCATAGTTTAATAAGCCATTATCTATTTTTTAATTAATCCATTCAACTACATCATCTTGTGTTTGACGAACTTTACCGTGAGGTGGTTCTCCTGCTCGATAACCAAAGGCTGCCATAACTGAAATGCCGAAGTTTTCAGCGTCTAAAATACCTTCATCTGATAAGATTTGAGTCACTGTATCTACATCAAACCCTTCAATTGGACATGAATCTATACCTAATAAAGCTGCACTTGTCATCATATTACCCAAGGCAATATATGTTTGTTTACAAGTCCAGTCATATAATGTACGTTCGTTATCATTGATATGGAATTCTGTTTGGAAGTCATCATACTTTTGATACACTGCAGGGATTGTACTCTCTTCATATCCTTTAACATTTTTCACTAAATTTTGTACGTATGGTGATTGAGATGTCACATTTTTACGTGCAAAAATAAGCACGAAATGGCTAGCGGAATCTAATTGTTTTTGAGCACCCCAACTATGTGGTTTTAACTTATCTCGAAGCGTTTTACTTTGAACAACTACAAATTTCCAAGGTTCTAAACCTAATGAACTTGGAGATAATCTACCTGCTTCTAATATTGTTTCAAAATCTTCATTTGAAATCGTTTTAGATGCATCAAATTGTTTTGTTGCGTGTCTAAAATGAAATGCATCGATGATTGTTTGATTCATATCGTTCACTTATATTGCCTCCTATTTATTTCTTTATACTATAAATTATAGCTTACTTGACCTTTCCAAAAAAATATTTGAACTGAATCGATGTGTCTTAATTATTTATAAATTAAGAAAATGTAACATCTTAATCCTTAATTCATCTTATTTAAAAGAAAAGTTAATATTTCTCTTGTTATGTGAAAAGTTTCACAATATAATGTGGATGTAAGTTCCAGTCTTACTAATAAATAATTAGATATTTTTAGATTTCTTATATTTTAGAAATGAGGTAAACAATTATGACAAGAATTATGTTTTTCGGTACGAGAGAATACGAAAAGGATATGGCATTAAACTGGGGTAAAAAAAATAATATTGAAGTCACTACATCACCTGAGTTATTAAGTAAAGAAACAGTTGATCAACTTAAAGATTATGATGGTGTTACTACAATGCAATTCGGTAAACTTGAAGAAGAAGTTTATCCAAAACTAGAAGCATATGGTATTAAGCAAATTGCACAACGTACTGCTGGCTTTGATATGTACGATTTAGAATTGGCTAAAAAGCACGATATCATTATTTCAAACGTGCCTAGCTATTCACCTGAAACGATTGCAGAATACTCTGTATCTATCGCATTACAATTAGTACGTAAATTCCCTGCAATTGAAAAGCGCGTACAAAATCATAATTTTACTTGGGCAGCGCCTATTATGTCACGTCCAGTTAAAAATATGACTGTAGCCATTATTGGTACTGGTCGAATCGGTGCGGCAACGGCTAAAATTTATGCTGGTTTTGGAGCTAAAGTCGTGGGTTATGATGCTTATCCAAATGAATCATTAGACTTCATTGAATATCAATCATCTGTTGAAGAAGCTATTAATGGTGCTGATATTATTTCATTACATGTACCAGCTAATAAAGAAAGTTATCACTTGTTCGACAAAGCAATGTTTTCTAAAGTCAAAGAAGGGGCAGTACTTGTAAATGCCGCTCGTGGTGCTGTGATCAACACACCTGATTTGATCGATGCTGTTAATCACGGCCCATTATACGGTGCAGCTATTGATACTTATGAATTTGAAGCACCTTATTTCACATTTGATTGGACAAATAAAAAAATTGAAGATGACACATTATTAGAACTCATCGACAATGAAAATATTTTAGTTACGCCTCACATTGCATTCTTCTCTGATGAAGCTGTACAAAACCTTGTTGAAGGCGGTTTAAATGCATCACTATCTGTTATTAATACAGGCACTTGTGAAACACGATTAAACTAAAATCACATATCAAAGACGCGTTGTAGTGATCCAAACCGATGATCAACACAACGCGTCTTTGATTATTTAAGATTAAGTACTACATTTTCAATTGTAGTTAATACCCCTTGGTCATCATTACTTGGCGCGACATCATAAGCTATATCAAACAACGTTTTATCCTGACTATTTTTCATCACATAACTATATTTAGCCAATTCTAACATATCCTTGTCATTATTCGCATCGCCAAATGCCATCAGTTCTGAGGGTTGCATTTCCCATACATCCAATAGTCTGGCCAATGCTTGCCCCTTTGTCATATTGGGCATAATGATATCGATACTATCATGTCCACTCGATACTAACTTAATTGTATTTGGAAAACGTGCTTTTAGTTCATCATCTAAATGCGGATGTGTTTGCCTATTAATATTTAACGCGATTTTTACAAATTCATCTTCAGGTAAATCTTCTAACTGCGTAATTTCATTTAATTGATGATAGTAGAATCGTGTATCATCTTTAAATGCTTCCGGTGTATCTTCTAAAATATAAGCACTTTCTAATCCACAGATTACCATTTGATCAATCTGTCTATCTTTATGTAAATAATCAATCACATCTTGATAATCTTGATGATTAAAACTGCGATATTGATATAATGTATCTCCTTTATAAATGACAGCACCATTTTCTGAGATAAAGAACATATCTCTTTCCCCAAATATCGACTTCAATTTAGCATATTGGTTACCACTCGCAGCTATAAATTCAATACCTTGTTCTTTCAACGCTTTAAATACGTGTTCGAATCGTTCATAATCATATTGCTTATTTGAATCTAAAAATGTCCCATCCATATCGACTGCAATTGCCTTAATCACGTGTAATCCCCCTCATCCAATCTTTACGTTCATTATAGACAACTATTCATTAGTGATGAAGAATCACGGTACAACCTGAAACTATATTCAAACTTTGAAATTTCTTTCACAGACAAAAAATAACAAAAAACTGAGACACCATTTGTTGATGTCCCAGTTTATACTAATTAGCTTAATTAATTTGTTTAGCTACAAATATTTTACGTTTCTCCCAAACGCCAGTATCTTTATTATAATCATCACAAGTAATTAATGTTAATTGATTTTTCTCACCTTTATGTTCGTTTAAAACTTTAACATCAGATGGATCGACATTACGGATACTAGTCATTTTATATTTTCGAGTTTCATTGCCTACTTTGAAGTAGACTTTACTTCCTTTTTTAGCAGCTTTTAAATTCGTAAACTGATAATGTGGGCGATCGGTAAATGTATGTCCTGCAATAGAAATGTTTTGATCTGTTAATGATTCGTTACCTTCAGCAAAACTTACACCACGATTTAATTGTTCTGGTGTTGCAGGTCCAGGGTAAACAGGTTCTTCAATTTCTGCATCTGGCACTTTAATATAGCCTGCCATCTTTGATTTATCTTTAGGGATTTCAGGTGCTTTATCCTTAGATTGACTACTATCTTTACTTTCTTTTTTGTCATAATTTTCGATTTTATCGTTATTATCCTTCTCATGTAGATAATTATCTATATGTGGTTTAGCAAATAAGTAAATTGCTACTAATATTAATACAACACCAACTATAGTCAGTAATCGATTGGTCCATTTCTTCATATATGTTACTCCTTTAGTTAAATACAATGAATATCATTTCAGATTTAGCTATTTCTATATTTTGATATCAGTATATCATTAAATATTCATATTACATAATCTTTGAATAAAGTATTGAATTCATTGAATGATGTAAAATCCATTAAAGATAATGATTAGGTTATCATTATGTATGTCTTGTTTTTAGTTATAAATTAGTATCTAATAATGAGTGAGGTGAAGCACATGATAAGACAAGCACAACAATCAGATTTAACTTCTATTCTAGACATCTATAATGATGCTATTATCAATACGACTGCAGTATATACGTATCAGCCAACTAATATTGAAGAAAGGCAAGCATGGTTTAATCATAAACAACAAAATGGTGACCCTATTTTTGTATTTGAAAAAGATGATATCGTTCAGGGATTTGCGACATATGGTCAGTTTAGAGATTGGCCAGCTTATTTATATACCATCGAACATTCAATTTATGTCCATCCTAAATATAGGCATCTTGGTATTGCGTCACAATTATTAATTAAACTGATTGAAGAAGCTAAAGATAATAACTTTCGTACATTGATAGCAGGTATAGATGCATCTAATACAGGCAGTATTAAATTGCATGAAAAATTTGGCTTCAGTCACTCTGGCACAATCAAATATGCTGGGTACAAATTTGACCAATGGCTCGATCTTACTTTTTATCAACTCGATTTATACAATATAAAAAGAGATTAAGTAGGAATTGACTTCCATGACTTAATCTCATTGATTACCTCTGTTTTCAATAACAAAACGAATATAGTAAAACATGAACACAATGATCATACTTAGCGATAATGATTTGAATAATAAATTCACCCAAGTTCCCTCTGTCGTCCACAAATACGTTATCGTTGTGTTAATGATGAATGCTATAAAAATTAATGTTAATCTTAGCATTGCATCAGCCCCTTTTAAATTATTTTAGTGATAGGGCTGAACTTTTGCAATGAATTTTTTTAATTTTTAGAAAAATAAATTTATTACTTTCCTGCTCATTAACTCTATTATATGAAAAAAAGCACTCAAGAGCTTATACTCTTAAGTGCTTTTAATCATACACAATATTATTTATTTTTCACCATATCTTCGGCTTCACCAAAGATTTTACGTTTAATTTCTTCACCAGTTGGTGTATCTGCTAGACCACCTAAACCAGTTTCACGTAATGATGCTGGTAAGTTTCTACCGATTTTATCCATAGCACTGATAACTTCATCAACAGGAATTCTACTTTCTACACCCGCTAATGCAAGGTCTGCTGAAATTAATGCATTGCCTGATCCAATTGCATTACGCATAACACATGGAATTTCAACTAAACCTGCAACTGGGTCACATACTAGACCTAGTAAGTTACTAATTGCTAAAGCCATAGCGTGACCTGAAGCTTTCGGAGATCCACCGAAGATGGATACTGCTGCAGCTGCTGCCATTGCTGATGCTGAACCAACCTCAGCTTGGCAACCACCTGTTGCACCAGCCACACTTGCATTATTGGCTACGACTCTTCCGAATAATGCTGCTGTGAATAAGAAATCAATCATTTGATCTTCTGTAATGTCATGTGTTTTTTCTAATTTGAATAATACGCCTGGGATCGTACCTGAGGAACCAGCTGTTGGAGTGGCACAAATAATACCCATTGCTGCGTTAACTTCATTTGTAGCAACTGCACCTTTAACCGCTTCAATCATTTCATGTCCCGATAGCGCATGATTATTTTCATTATAGTCACGAAGTTTTGCTGCGTCATGTCCTGTATAGCCAGTTACACTTTCTACACCTTCGCCCGTAGTACCTTTAACAACAGCATCTCTCATAACATCTAAGTTTTGTTTCATGTTGGCACGTACTTCATCACGTGTAAGACCTTTAAGTTCCATTTCTTCTTGGATCATGATATCTGCAAATGCCATATCTTTTTCTACTGCATAATCTATTGTTTCTCTAATTGAATCAAACATCTTGAATCCCCCTTAATTAATATAGGAAACGTTAAAATCACTGTATTTTTCTCTAATTTTGTCTAATGCTGATTCTTTGATTGATTTATTTAATGGTAGAACCACTAAACTTTTATCATCATTAAATTGTGTTAATTCATCTTTATATTCAATTTCCATATCGTTTAAGTCATTAATCAAATGGTTGATTTGTGCTTTATCGGCTGGACCATCGACTTCTAAAATAGGTAAACCATGGTTCATTTCTACTTCCAGTCCATTCACATGGATACCTTTTAGTTTGATTGTTCCGCCACCAATTGAAATACCAATGACTTCGATATGACGTCCATTTGCATCATCAGCTTTAATGTAGGCACAGTTTGGATGTTGTCCAATACTTTCACCTTCATCTTCAATAATTTCAACAGCGATGCCTTCGTCTTTAGCGATGTCTAATGCTGATTTAATTCTGTTATCAAATGTACTGTAGCCCATTGCACCACCAACTACAGCGACGTCTGTTCCGTGTCCTTGATGTGTTTTAGCAAATGATTCATAATAACGAATTTCTAAACTTTTAGGCACATCACCTAAAACAGCTCTTGCTGAGTTACCGATTTTTACTGCTCCAGCTGTATGAGAACTTGACGGTCCCATCATTACTGGACCAATAATATCGAATGCACTTTGATAATCATAGCTTTTAGCCATCATTAAACACTCTCCTTAACTTGGTTCTTTCTGCTCGGTACATTTAAACTTAAGTTCATTAAGTTAAATTTCTTGATAATTGTACTCATGATGAATGCCAATATGATACTTACAATAGCAACAATGACAATTGTAATAATTGCTTTCATTGGTTCATTAAATCCGAATAAGACAATCGCGCCGGCAATTGGTGTGGCCATACCTTTTACGCCGATCACTACGCCCATAAATGTTACGATACAAGCATTTACCATTCCAATTAATGCATTCGTTCCATATAGTTGTACTGGATATTGAGCAATTAAATCAATTTGTGTTAATGGTTCGATACCTACTGCAAATGCTTTAGATTTACCACCAATGTGTAATCGACTAAATAAGACATAATTGACGAATGAACTTCCCATACATGTCATTGCACCGATTGCCATTGGTACTCCTGTTAAACCTAATAAGCTTGTTAATACCATTGAACTTAATGGTGTCATACCTGTTACTGGTATAACTAGTCCTAAGATGATTGCTAGTGCATAAGGGTTATTGTCGCCAACTGAAGTAACCGCACTACCAATTTGTTTAAGTGTCGCCATAACTCCTGGTGTAATCACGCTTGCTAAACCAAATGTAATTGCTGGAGCCAATAAAATAACAACAATTAAATCTAGTCCTTCTGGAACTTTTTTCTCTATTAATTTAATTCCAAAAGCTACAATATACGCTGCAATAAATGCTGGTAATAGTTTAAAATCATGTAGTACTAAACCAACGATAACTGCAAACACTGGAGATACGCCTAAGTTTAAACAAGTAAGTATCCCTACTGCTATACCACTTAAACTACCTGCTAAATCACCGATTTCTTGTAAAAATTTGATGTGGAATACGCCACCAATTGCATAACTTAAAAACGCTTGAGGTAAAAACGTTGCACAAGCAGCCCCCGATAAAGCTTGTAATCCTTGTTTACCGTAAGGTGCAAATTTTAAGAATAGCGTCATGATGATAAGTACTAGTACAAGTGTACCCACTCCTAAGATAATATTCATTTCCCCAAAACCTCACTTTTTTATTTTTAGGCCATAGTTATCGTACACCCTTAAGAAAGCGATTTCAATAATTAAAAAGATTTAAATAAGACTAAATTGTGAAATGTTTCACGAATTAATTGTATTATTCATATTTAAAATGCAAATATACATTTTATAAGTAATTTCCCTTGTTCGTTGTATTCTACATGAAAAATCCCTAAAATGTAAACTTACTCTTTTTAACTATATTCTCTCAAACATTTTGACGACCTATCTATTCTAACGCTTATACACTCATTTTGTAACAAATCGCTCACAATTTTTTAGGGTTTCTTACTATAAATTTGTGTAAGAAACCCATAAATATGAATGTTAATTATTTTAGTGAGTTTCTACATCTATATACTTTAATGTTTTTGAGTTTATTCAATTACTGTAATCCCTTAACTATTTCAAGATTGTCATCATATGGAGGTCCTCTTCCCCTATTTATATCATATGTCATATTCGGATGCTCCTCTCTGGCAAATTAAGGATCCTTTTGTAGAAGTTTAAGGATAGTGGTTGTTGGAATGGTATTTAAAAATTTTAGATTTAAATTTAAAGATGTGAATGTTTATTAAATAGCTTGAGCAGAAAGAATAATTTTTTAATGTGGATAGAAAATTGTTACTGAGTTAAAAATTGAGTGGTGTAAAAGCAGTTATAATACTGAGTTTGTAAGTGATAAAAAGGAGTCTATTTAAGTTGATTGATACGATTTTCGAGGAATAATGTAGTTTTAAAATAAAACGAAGTATTTTTATATGTATATTAAACGATTTTAAATTAATTTTGTCAATATAAAATTTCAGATTTTTCTAATAATTAGACAACATGCTCCTTTAGTATAAAAAAATAGTAGATTGGAAGCCTTCTATTTGTTCCAATCTACTTCACATTTATTTAATAAGTTTAGCCGTAATATCTTTAGTATGTGTGTAAATGTCTTTATAAATATTATGATAATATTCGTATTGTTTATGCTTATCCATATTAGGTTTAAATATATTTTCTACTTTAATAAAATCATTAACGCAATCTTCAAATGATTGATACCAACCTAGACCGTATGCAGCAATGATAGCTGCGCCCATACTAGGACCTTCTTCATGTTTTAGTTTCTTAACTGATGTATTAAAAACATCTGCTTGTAATTGCAACCAAAAATCACTTTTCGCACCGCCACCAATAGAAATGACGGTATTGATCTCATTGCCTGCTTGTCGAATCAGTTGTATAGAATCATATAATGAATACGTAATACCTTCAATCACTGCTCTAACGAAATCAGCTTTCGTATGTTGCCCACTTATCCCTATAAAACTACCTCGAATCAATGCATCTCCGTGAGGTGTACGCTCACCGGCTAAGTACGGTGCAAATAGTAAACCATTCGCGCCTATCGTGGATTGTCCTGCCCACTGTATTAGCTGGTCAAAGCTTTCTTCTTCGAAAAAGGTGTTTTTTAACCAATTTAAACTATATCCAGCTGCTAAAGTTACACCCATCGCATAGTATGTTTCTGGTATCGCATGATTAAAGAAATGGAGGTTATCATCATATTCTGTCACACTTTGATGTTCGACATTTAATATCACACCTGATGTTCCAATACTACATAAAGTCTCTTTATCATGTATCACACCGGCTCCTATTGCTCCACAAGCATTATCACCACCACCTGCAAATGTGGCTACATCTTCATTTAACCCAAGCTCCTCAGCAATCGAAGGCAAAATGTTTCCTGTAAAAGCATGTGAAGCGACAAGTGACGGATAAATATCCCCCATTTCAAATGTATCTCCCAAATCTTTAGTCCATTGATTTGTCTTTGGACTCAATAATAATGTACTTGCTGCATCACTATATTCCATGTGTATGTTACCTGTAAGACGATAACGCAAATAATCTTTCGGTAACATAAAGTAATCTACATTTTTCCATATGTTAGGCTCATGTTGTTGTACCCAAAGCATTTTAGGTAAAGTAAACCCTTCTAAAACTGGATTTTCATTAACTCTATGACCGAATTTATCGATGATTTGTCGACATTGTTCAGAGTTTCTAGTGTCATTCCACAGAATTGCATTACGCAAGACATGTCCATCTTTATCAACAATGACTAAACCATGCATTTGTCCTGAAATTGACATACCTTTGACGTCATAATCTTTCATTTTAGACGATGACATTAATGCTATAATTGCTTTTTTAGTGGCTTGGAACCAATCTTCAGGATCTTGCTCACTATATCCACTTTGCTCTTGGATTAATGATAATGATGCATTCTTAGATTCAATAACGTCCCCTTGTTGATTAACAGCTATTACTTTGATTGAACTTGTTCCTAAATCGATACCTAATACGACTTCTTTCAAATGGCACACTTCCTTTATCTATAATCATTTGTCCATTATGATATTCATCAACATATGTCGGTCTTATTACTACCTTATTTCATTACTCATCACTATCTTAATATACACCTTTCATACTGTCTATTTTATCCTTTTTATGATTATTTCTATATTTACAGGGTAGTGTTGTAAATATTAAATACTTAAAGGAATGAAACATGATGACCAATCAATATAAAGATAATCAATCACAATCTTATTCTCAATTACATCAAATTGCCCAAGGCCTTTATGCGACACCAACAACTCAATTACCGTTTGATCCTCGTTTTGAATTCAAATCATTTATTTTAGAACGTAATGGTGAAAATATCATCATCTATCACTCTGGTCATTTAAAAGACGTACAACCAGACATAAAAAAATTGGGAGGTGCTGCTAAAGTTTTAATGAATCATGATCATGAATCTTTAGGTGGTCCTAATCAACTTGATATACCATATGTCATACACCAAGATGATGCTAAGGCCCTCACAAGTTCAATAACAATTCACGATTATTTTAATGAACGCCAAATGTTATATGACGATTTAGAAGTGATTCCTACACCAGGACACACCCCTGGCACGACGATGTTTCTATGGGATAACGGTGAGCATCGTTATTTATTTACTGGCGACTTCCTATGTTTTGAAGGTGACACATGGCGTACTGTTATATTAGGTTCCAGTGATATAGAAAGCTCGATTCAAAGCCTTGAATTGATCAAATCCTTAGACTTTGATGTACTCGTACCATGGGTTTCTATCAAAGAAGGTCCGGTCGCTTATTTTGTAGAAAATGATGATGAAATACAACGACAAATTCAAAATATTATTGACCGTGTTCGTAATGGAGAAAATAGTTAACATTAAAAAGACGTGAGGCCTTTGCCTCACGTCTTTTAATGATATTGCCTTATCTGTTACCAACGTCAGATCCGACGTCTACTTTTTTGTTTTTCTTATCATACACAGCGCCTTGCACACTACCAAAATTTGGATCGTTACGCTTTTCTTTCACAGCATATCCCAAACTCTTGAAGATCTCTAAATCTTTATCGTCTATTGCGTTTTCATAGTAAATCGTACCACCATCATTATAGAAACGTGGTTTATCTACTGCTTCTTGTAACGTACCGTCACCTCTTAAATAATCGACTATGACTTCATTTAACATCGTTGGAATCTTATTACCACCTGGTGTACCGATACCCATATAGAAGTCGGTACCAACGATGATAGATGGTGAAATAAATGAGCGTGGTGCTTTATGTTTGTCACCATAGTTTGGACTCGATGGTGATTTAGAGAAGTCGCCTAATGAGTTATTCATATAGAAGCCTTCTTTCATAAAGTCACCTGAACCAAAGTAACTTGATAACGTATTTGTTGTACTTGCAACTTTACCTTGTTTATCAATCACAACAAAGTGTGTTGTACTTGTGTTATCTGTTTGGATAGGGTTGAAATCACTACCACCTTCAGCTGCAGTACCTACATTGACTTTATTGAGTTCGCCAAGTAAGTATTCATCAGATAAATGTTCTTCACTACTTGGTTCTGTACCATTTACAATATCGCGGTTACTATACATAACATCACGTGATTCCAAGATACCTTTAATATAGCTATTTCGATCAGCAGTATCTTGATTTTCTTTTTCGTCAATTTTCAGACCTTGTAATGTTAATGTTCCACCTAGTGGATTTGATGCCGAATAAACTTTGTTACCTAAATAATCTGTACTTACAGGTTCTTTCTTTTCAGTCTTAAATGTCGTAAAGTCTTTTTCAGTTAGTTTATTATCTAATTGTTTAGATACGCTTTTACCTATATCTTTATAGAAATAATCAGGACCTTTATCACGTATTTTTTTCAATGTATTAGCAAGTTTTTCTTGTTTCACTACATCGCCTTCACGCAATGTTTGTTTACCTTTAAAGAATGGAGAATTACGATCAATTTTAGAACCATATATTTTCAAGCTACGCTCTAACTCTGAATCGACTTCAAATCCATCTTCGGCAAGTGGAATAACGTAATCAAAGAGTTTCTTCTCATCCATCTTACCTTCTTTTTCATGCATATCATGCATCCCTCTTACAAAACCAGGGGTACCGATTTTATCACCTTGTTTAAAGTTATAAGAAGAATAGGTTTTATATTCGTATAAGTTTGGTACTTGGCCATCTTTACCATCGTAAGTTAGTGTTGCGCCACCGCCACCTAATCCAGATGAGTGTGGCTCTGTTACTGCTAATGCGTATGACACTGCAAATGCTGCGTCTGTTGCATTACCACCATCTTCTATTACCTTTTCACCTATTTTAGTAGCAATTGCATTATTGGATGCAACCCCATAATTTTTAGTTCCTGTTTTTTTATGATTAGCTATTTTATTTTCATATAGCTTATCTTTATCTACCTTTTCATCTGAGGTGAAATAATAAAAGACGAACGAAATAATAATGGTAATAATTAAAATGACAGTCAAGGTTGCTTTATTGTATATGTTCATTCCTAACTGGCCCCTTTTGAAAGATATTGCTGTTCTCCATTTTTCAGTTCTTGTTGTTCATAACTATCTAAACCTTCATTCGCTCTTGCAAATATGACGAGTAGGAAAATGATGACGACTATAATAATGACAGTAATGGGTAGCCAATGCTTTTTAATATTCAAATGTATAACCTCCATCGTCAGCTTTTTTAAGATTGATTGACTGATCTTTAATATTATTATGGAAACGTTTATGGTCCATCTTATTCATATCATCTTGTGAGATTTTACCGTCTTTAGATTGTATTGGTGTAAGATGGAACTTATGTTTTTTACCTTTCCAATCATCTTGAACAACCATACCTTTTTGGTTTTTGGATAGGAAATCGTCTGATGTTGTATTTCCTAGGCTATAAAAAATGGGTGTATTGTTATATTTTTCAACTTTTTGAATGACTGAATTGTGACCGATAATAACATCAGCACCTGCTTTTGATAACGCATGTGCATATTCTCTTTGACGGTCAGTAACATTTCTTTCATTAGGGATACCCCAGTCTACATTAACAACGACATAATCATTGTTCTCTTTTAACTTTTTGATTAACGGATAAAAAATATCTGGATCTAAACTAATAGACGTCGTATTTTTAAGTGGCTCTGCATAATTAGATTCAACATCTGTAAAGGATACATTCGCAATTTTCTTACCTTTAATATTTTGTTGAATTGTTTTACTGTTTATAGGATTTGAACCATTACCAGTTAAAAAGTTGTATCCCGCTTGTGATTCTACTTTCTCCATTAAGTCTCTAGCAGTAATGTTGTCGGTAGTTTGGTTAATTAAATTGACACTTTTAATATTCTGCTTCTTTAAGAACATGATATTTTCTAAATTCTTTTCAATTTCTTTCTTAGGATCATTTGAAAAGTCATTAACTAAAAGCGATGCTGTTGAGAAATCACTATTTTTTAACGGATCTTGTAAACCAGCAAAGACACTATTGAGATTATTTTGTCGAATATGTTTATTTAATGTAATATTGCCTAAATATGTCATTCGGATACTACTTGGATCTTTCGCATCACTCTTAACTGGTACTACTTTGACCGCGCGAATAGCGAAGACTATTAATACTAAAGCGATAAGTAGGACGATGGCTGTATACAATGTATTTCTACGCTTATGCCGTTTAGATTGTTTGAGCAACCATTCGCTTGGCGTTAATCGTTTTTTCTTTTTCATTGTTATTACGCGCTCCTTGTTCTTGATTAATTAATAAAACTGTATAAGAACAAGATGACATATGTAATACATGTTAATAACATTGTAGATGATAATGTTATTACAACACCTTGTTTTTGAATTGTGTTAGCGATGATACCAGGAATTACTACCCCAATACCGGAAACTTCGACCATTTCAAATGGGGTCAATGGATAAATCAAATCAAATATAAACTTCAATACCATACCTGTTAGAATCATGGCTGCGAACTTTCTTCTACCATATAAAATAACCCATTTACTAATACCGTTATTTACAATGAAGAATGTTAAACAACTAATTATAAGTACTGATAAAAGCATGATGGGTTGATCAAAAATTAAAGCTAAATAACCTGGTACAACCAGTCCTGCAGGGTTAATACCAAATTTCTCAGCAAAAATAAGACTGAGAACGACACCTACAAATAAGGAGAAATATAATTCTGAACCTATCATTTTATTCTATCCCTTCTATGAATTCCGCTATTCTTCCACCTGGGCCGTGGATATTACCTACACAAAAGACAAGTGCATTGTCAGATTCTTTCATAATAGCTTTTTCAATTTCTGTAAAATCTTGTCCTTCAAAGTTCAAATATCTCTTGTCTGGTAAACGATGCATTAAATCTGACACCATCTGAGTACTTTTTCCGGTACAAATCAACGTATCGTAATCAATATCTTCTAAGAAATTATCAACAAATAGTTGTGTTCTATCGATTCTGTCAGAACGACAATTTAAAATGACCACTTTTTTCGTATATGGATAATTGTATGATTCCACTTTATTTAAAATGGCCTTAGTGGATTGTGGTTCGTTGGCAGCAAATGCATTAACAAATACATTTTTAGTATTATTAGCATGGAAGTATTTAATCCTCACTGCTCCTGGATCTGCTGGCGCATTTAACATACCTTCTAAGGCTGTCTCACTATCAATGCCTACTGCTTGAGCAATGCCTAACACAATGGCTACATTATCTGGAAAGACTAAATAATCAAACTTTCTTAAGTAAGACTCTGGTATTTGCTCTTTGTCCACCACGATTAATTCAGTTTTACGCTTTTTAGCTTCTTTAGCGAAAAATTCTGTAAATTCATCTTTCATTACAACTAATTTACCTTTATATGGAATCGTTGCTGTAAATGATTGGGCAACATCCTGCAATGTTGGACCTAGCACATCCATGTGGTCTTCCATAACATTGACAATAACGCCAATATTCGCTTTAACTAAGTCCTTTTGGAAAGTAATTTGATAATCTGGATTAACAGCCATACATTCGTTAACAAGTGCATTCGCTTTTTGTTTAACAACTTTACGGATGATATCACGTTGCTCACCAATGTTGGCGCCTTGAGGTTTTCTAATCACTGGGTACTCTTTTTGGGTAAACCAGTACATCATTCTTGCGTCAGTTCCTGTTGTCTTCCCTATGACTCTATAGTGGTCTTCTCTAAGCACACTATATGCCATTCGAGTTATGGTTGATTTACCTCGAATACCATTAATGTTGATTCGTATAGGGATTTTCTTAAGTCGATTCGCATGGCGATTTTTCTCCTTAATGCCTAGCCATAGAATCAACACGACACATACTATTATGAGAATCACGCTGTAATCCCTCTCTTTTCTATGTATATTGAATTGTGAATGGAACAATACATGTAGAATTACATTTAAATAAAATTTAGATAAATACAAATTATTCAAACGTTTCCATCACTATAAAGTCTATAAAAACCATTAATTAAAAGTCAATATGTTTTAAATATTAGCTTAAAATTCTTAGTCAAAAATGCTTAATCTACTACTTACTAGTAGTAGCCTATCATTTGGTTGTTGATTCAGTTTTAATTCTTTTAACCAAAGATTAAAAATTTGTAAAGGAATGTAAAGATGCGATTCCTGATTTAACAGATAAACTTACATTATTAGTAATATCCATAGTTAGACGTATTTGTGCCAACGTCTAATTAAGTCATATATTTTTTACTAGGAATTTACACTATCTTAAAAATTAAATGTTACATTAAGAGTGTAGTTACTCAGACCTTAGGAGGAGAAGAATGGAAAAGTCAGTTAAATTCGCTATCGGTATTTATTTGGCGATTATCTTAATTGTGACAACTTTATACTTATCATTCATTCTAATTGGGAGTTTACAAGGGAAAGACATGACTAATTCTGTATTAGATACAGATCATACGAAGATCAACAATAAAACTCGTAATAGCGATGAAGCCGTCAATACTTCTCTAAAAAATGAAGAAGCTTCATCAAAATCTCATTCATATACAACAACAAATTATAAAAATGTAGATACAAATGACAAGAGTAAGCATCAAAATGAACATATAGATAACAAAACAGCGAATTCAAATTATCAAACATATTGATAAATGAATTCGCTGTTATATTCCAAACAAACCCTAGCGAAAATAATTTAATTTAGCATAGGGTTATTTTTTTATGATGTCTTGAAGTTGCTTTAAGAAACGCTCGCGTTCTGGTAACGGAAAAATAGGATAAACATGAAACAGATTATAGCCTTGTATAAAGTCATGTGCAATGCCTTTTTCGTTGAGCATATGAGAGAGTTTGAGTGCATCTGGATACAATGTTTCTTTGGTACCAATCACAATCGTAATGTGACCTAGACCTTCTATATCCCCATTCATAGGTGAGATTCTATAATCCTCTAAAGGCGTATCGCCTGCCCATAATGTAGCTAAATATTTACTACCTTCTATACCTAACATAGGGTCTTCTTGCTCATACTTCTTGGCTTCTGGATTACTAAATGTAGCATCTAATACAGGTGATAAAAGTACAATATGTCCTGGTTGTGTTAATTGCTTTTCTTTTAACGATTGTGCAAATGATAAAGCAATTTGACCACCAGCAGAATCACCCATTATCACAATTTGTTTAGCATCATCAACTTTATTAAGTAAATGTTGGTATAAATGATGTAACAATATATCTGTTGTCACATAATCTCTATGTGGTACTTTCGGATAGATTGGCATTACAACTTTTGCATTTAACGATTCTGCAAGTAAATCGATAAATTCGAAGTGATACGGTAATGGATCTTGAAACCAAGCACCACCGTGTATATATAATACCGTTTTTTGTTTACGGTCACTTTGATCATTAACAATATAAACTAGTGAGCCATAATAATCTTTTATCTTCACATGATGTTTAAATTCATACGATGTACCGCCATATTTACCTGCTGTCTCATCTTTAGTTCGTTCAAGTGCTTTTTTCGCACCTTCAACATTATCAAATGACTTTTTCATGCCGTTCAATCGCATCATTTTCTCCTGTACAAAACTACGGTAACTTCTTTTTTCTTTTACTTTAGCAAAAAATATACTTCCTAATACAGTTGAGCTAATTACAGCAAGTGCTTTTTTAAACAATGACTTGCACCTCCTATATTCTTTACTTCTATCATATAACACTTTCTCGTGATTGGTCTTATAAACGCTCATCACATTGTATTATTTGATATTCATAAAGCCATTACCTAAAACGTCTCTTACGTCATGGATAACTAAAAAGGCTTGGTCATCATAACGATTGACAATCTTTTTAACTGTAGCAATTTGTGTCTGAGATACTACAGCATATAATATATCGGTATTATCAAGTTGATACGCACCTTTACCATCTAATAATGTCGAACCTCTGCCAGTCGCTTGGTATATTTCCGAACTGATCTCTTTATTGTGATCAGAAATAACGGTTACCGCTTTTTTAGGATTGAAACCTTCAACGACAAATGCCATTGCTTTTTCAACAATAAACAACATCACAATCGTATACAACACATTAGTCACGGGTAATACGATTAAGAATGATAATACGACAAGTGCATCTAGAATAAACAACGCTTGAGACGTTTTTACTTCGGAATATTTGCTAATAATACGGGCAATAACCGATGTACCACCTAGCGTACTTCTAGAAGCAATGACTAGACCTGAACCTACGCCAATAAATACTCCTGCAAATACCGCATTAATAAAGTTTTCATCGATCCCCAAACTTAAAGACTTTGTTAAATCCAAGAAAATAGAACTTGCAGTAATTGTAATGACTGTATAAATGGCTGTTGTTTTACTTAAATACTTCCAACCGATAACTATTAAAAAGGCATTGATAACGAAAGACGTTAGTGCCGGTGATAAACCAAGTGTATACTTCAGTACTAAAGACATACCGATAGCGCCACCTTCACCTAAGTTTCCAGGAATAACAAAACAGTTAACTCCAAGTGCAATTAACAATGTACCTAACAAACAAAAAATAGTATTTTTAATATGATAACTACGAGAATGTTTTTCCATTTGAGCCTCCTTATTACATAAAAAATATTTAAAACTAATGCCTTTACATGTTGATAGGTGATGAAAAGTTTACATGGTGTCATCAATCTATTTAAATCACGCCTGTCCCACTTGTATGAAACGTCCTCTTTTAACAAGTTAAATATTAATGATTAACGCCATATCATACTATAATCTAAAATTTTCACACGTTTTTTATCATAACATTTATCATATCTATGCCCCAACAACTCGGGTTAAATTGATATTGATTTTTCCATAAAAAACGCCCCAAATTGAATCATCAATTTGAGGTGCCTTCATCATTTCTTATTTAATCATCTATTTGGTCATACATGATAGCTAATTGTTTTTCGAATAACTGCATATCAATAAATCTACCTTGTCTATGCATTTCTTTACCATTCATAAATATTAAATCAACAGGTACTGTAAAAATAGTTAACTCTCCTGCAATTTCGGGTACTTCATTTTGATTAATAGTCGCCAATGTCACTTTTGGATACGACGTATCTAATATATCTTTCAATTGTGGTAAAACAGCATGACAAACACCACATTGTTCCCTCATTACATGTACCACTACTAAGGGTTGTGTATTAATTATTGTTTTAAATTGGGATACATCACGAATTGACTCAACCATACCATACACCCTCTTGTCTTGAAATTGGTATATATCATAAGGTATGCAGTTCTATTTCGTCAATCAACTTCCACTCTAATTTAAAATATCTTGGAAAACTTGTGGCAATTTTGTTATCTTTTGCTTTTCTAAGTCATAAAAGCCACCCGTTTGATAGCCAATACAGTGAACGTTATCCTTAGTCGCGATTTCAAATTTGAAAATCCATTTCATTTTACTTGCTTTTATCATCCAACAACGCGCTCTTGGACGATCATGTATCGTCACAGGTACTTTATAATCCACTTCTGTTTTCATTAATATAGGCGAAATACCTCGTGTTATCATTTCAGAATAATTCATATATTGATTGATAAAAATAGTACGCAAGTCTTCAAACCATTTAATAAAGACGATATTGCTCACAATACCCATCGCATCAATATCGTAACCATTGACTTCTATTTCAGTATCTACTACTAATTTCCCTTCAGTCGTATGCATTACTGATAACTCCTTTATATCTATACTCAATTCTATTTTACGCCATATAATCAATATTTTCATCTTTTCAAAATATTTCTTTCTATAATTAATTGTGCATTTATAGGTAAGTGTTTTTATAATTTTTCTACAATGTTTTCTGATATTAAATTATAAACCTAAATTTAAGGGTACAAGAATTGTTCAATAACTGATAATTTCATTATGAGATGCAACTAATCATAAAACAATTAAATTATTAATTGAAAATAATATTACATAAACTTAATTTTTTTCTTTTTATCTTAAATCTTAAAAATAAAAAATCCTATTATTGATGACACATTTAATCTATAATAGAACCCTTTTAAATTATACCTATTAAGTTAAAGTAATTTCTAATTTATTAGAAAAGATAAATCGCTATTATTTAAAGTAAATATATAAGTATACTAAAAACAAAGGAATTGTCGTAATAGAATTGTTTAACATATGTACCATCATGCTATCTTTAATATTTCGTCTTCTATCATAAGCGACATAAAGCACACATCCCATTAAGAAATATAATCCAAATGAGAATATATTTGTTGATAAATGTTGTGAGCTAAACACTACAGACGAAATGATTAAAGGTAACCAAAATCGGCTTTTCATAAATAAGGTTTCTTTAAAAATCCCTCGAAAAACGAGTTCTTCAAGGTAAGGGCCTATGAAACACAGACATAATATTGTTACTAATACAATAGAAAGATGAGGTAAATGACTTTTATCCATTAATGAATCGAGACTCTCATCAATCATTTTTTCATTTTTGGTTCCTGAATCACCAATAAAAATGAACATTAAAGCATTACTAGTTATGCTACAAATAATAGCTAGAATAAAGAAGGCAATATTTTTCAAGACATCTTTCATAGTCATTTTAAGATATTGGTTTTCATATGTACGAAATAAGTAATACGACCTTATTGCCCAGACAATAAATAACGCTAAACCAAGAATAAGCATACTTAAAGCGATAGTATACCAATCATTGAGTTTTAATGAAAAAGGCAGTGCAATAATAGACATGGCTGCAGGAATTTGTATCACGATTGTCAAAACAATGATAATGAATATATTCATCATTTTATTCCCATTATGTCTTACATTATCTTTCTTATTCATTTTGGAATCAATCATACTTTGAACCTCCAACAGTATTAAACATATTATGTACTATACAATTTTATACTGCTAGTTATTAATATACATGTCAACCCTATTAAAAAAGTGCACATTTTAAAAATTTAAAATGTGCACTTATATATAGCTATTTAACTTTCATAATGCGTTGGCTTGGTTCAACACTGCTTGTCTTTTCAACTGTTAATGTTTGATCACCTAAATTAGTAATTACTAACGGTGTTACAACACTTGGTGCATGTTCTTTAAGATATGCTAAGTTCACTTTCATTAACGGTTGTCCTTGTGTTACTTTATCATCTGCTTTAACTAAAGTTTCGAAACCTTCTCCATCTAGTTTAACTGTATCAATACCGATATGAATCAATAATTCAATACCTGTATCTGATTCTAAACCAATGGCATGTTTTGTTGGGAAGATTGTTTTAACAGTACCATCGAATGGTGCTACAATTTCACCTTTTTCAGGAATAAATCCAACACCGTCGCCCATCATTTTTTCTGAAAATACTTTATCAGGTACGTCAGATAATGGAACAATTTGACCAACACCTGGTGCGTAAATTTCACTTTCTTTAATATCTTCTACATGAACTGGTTCTTCAGAGTCTTCCTCAGTTACAGTCGTTTCACTTGGTTTAGTAATTTCACCATTCATGATTTTCGCCATATCATGTTTAATTTGGTCTGATTTCGGACCAAAAATCGCTTGCATGTTATTACCAACTTCAAGTACACCAGAAGCACCTAATGCTTTTAATCCTGGAACATCTACTTTAGCTTTATCATTTACTTCAACTCTTAAACGTGTAATACATGCGTCTAAGTGTTTGATATTATCTTTACCACCCATTGCATCTAAAACATCAAATGGTAATTTAGCGACACTTGAATCTCTGACCTCTTGCTCTTTATCTTCTCTACCTGGTGTTTTTAAGTTGAATTTACGGATTGCAAAGTCGAATAAGAAGTAATACACAACTGCGTATACGATACCAACTGGAATCACTAGTAATGCATGTGTTTTATCCCAGTTTAATAAACCGAATAATACATAGTCGATAAATCCACCTGAGAATGTCATACCAATTTTTACATCTAATAAATGCATGATTAAGAATGAAGATCCTGCTAATACGACGTGAATCGCATATAATAATGGTGCTACAAATAAGAATGAGAACTCAAGTGGTTCTGTAATCCCTGTTAAGAATGCTGTTAAACCTGCTGATAGCATTAAACCACCAACGATTTTTTTACGTTCTGGACGTGCATTTTTATAAATTGCAAATGCTGCAGCTGGTAAACCAAACATCATGAATGGATATTTACCAGTTGTAAATGTTCCTGCAGTAAATGGTACGCCATCTTTTAATTGCGCCATCCAAATACGTTGGTCACCACGTACGAGTTCTCCAGCATGATTTGTATAATGTCCAAATTCGAACCAGAATGGTGCATAGAAAATATGATGCAATCCAAATGGAATTAATGAACGTTCTATAACCCCGAAAATAAATGTTGTTAAAACTAAGTTCTTCGTTAGTAAGAAGTTAGATAAGTCATTTAATCCCGTTTGAATAGGTGGCCATATCCAACTTAATACAATACCTACAATAATTGCAGCTACTGATGTCGCAATTGGTACGAAACGTTTACCTGCGAAGAATCCTAAAAATGCTGGCAAAGTAATATTATAATACTTGTTGTAACACCATGCGGCTACAGCCCCCATGATAATACCGCCAAACACACCCGTTTGTAGGGTTGGAATACCTAATACAAGTGCATATTCAGGTTGTTTTGCTGCTTGGCTTAATTCTTTTGCGCCTTTTGCATAAGAGAAGATATCATCAATTGTAATATTTAAATATTTACCCATTGTCGCGTTCATAATTAAATATCCAACTAACGCTGCTAATGCTGCTACGCCATCTCCTCCTGCTAATCCAAGTGCTGTTCCGACTGCAAATAATAATGGTAAATTATCAAAGATAACTTGCCCTGCTGCTTCCATGATTGAAGAAATCATGACAAATACATGGTTTGTTAACCATGGTGCAATTTTGACTAACTGTTCATTATGCATTGCATTCCCAAATGCAAGTAAAATCCCAGCTGCCGGTAAAATTGCGACAGGTAGCATTAATGCTTTACCTATACGTTGCAATTGCCCAAAGAGCTTTTTAAACATGTAAAAACATTCCTCTCATATTGAAATCACTCGCATGCACATAAAAAATGGCATGAACAAACAAGACCATATTAAATGATCATCTGTTTGCTCATGCCTGCTTAATCAGTAACACGCAAATGTTATATTAAATTTAAATATAGTATACACATTTGTTTAAGCGTTTACAATAGTAATTTCAAAAAAACTCAGCCAAACTATTTTGGCTGAGTTTAAGCACTTTGCTTCTATATTATAAGAAACGTTTAGTTGCTACTGAGATTGGTGGGATTTGATCTAAGTCTAAGTGTTTATCTTCAGTGATAGATCTGTATGCCCATTTACCATAACCAAGTGCTTCTGCGTTAACAATTTTACCTGGTAGTGGTGCAGCGTTAGGGTCTACGTGTACGTCAACGATAGTTGGTACGTCTTGTGACATTGCTTCTTCAACAATATCATCTAAACGACTAACGTCTCTAACTGTATAACCTTTACCGCCTGCAGCTTCAGCGAATTTAGCATGATCCATATCAGAGAAATCAATGGCATATTCTAATTCACCTGCAGCTTGTTGTTCATATTTAATGAATGCTAATTGTTTATTGTTTAATACGAAAATTGTTAATGGTAAATCGTATTGAACTGCAGTTGCAAAGTCTTGCATAACCATTTGGAATGCACCGTCACCAGCGATAGCTACAGCTTGACGATTTGGGTATGCAATTTTAGATGCCATAGCACCAGGAAGTGCACAACCCATTGTACCTAACCAACTTGAGATGATGAATTTATTATTAACACCTAAGTTTAAGTAACGTGTTGACCATACAGTTGATGTACCAACATCTGCAGATACAATTGCATCTTCTTTTAAGTTGTCATTGATTGCTTTCATTAAACGTTCTGGACGTAATGGTGAATTATTGTTATTTAAGTCTTGTTCCATCCATTTATCCCAAACCGCTTTACGGTCTAATGCTTTGTCTAAGAATGGACGTTTAGCAACATGTTTAATGTTTTCAGTTAATTGTTGTAACGCAATTTTACTGTCGCCTAAGATACCAACATTGATGTCGAAACGGTGACTGATATTTTCTTCTTTAGTATCAATTTGAATCGCTTTAATATTTTTCTTAGGTAAATATTTAACGAATGGGAAGTTAGTACCAATCATGATTAATAGGTCTGCATCTTGAATTGTTTGATAAGATGCTTTAGTACCGATTTGGCCTAAGTTACCTAAGTTATATGGGTGATCATCAGCAATAATTGCTTTTGCTGGTAATGTGTGAATAACTGGGATTTTAGCCATTTCTACGAATTCACGTAATTCATCTTTCGCATGTTGTGCACCAACACCGAAAAGTACAACTGGTTTTTTACTTTTATTGATTAATTTAGCAGCTTTTTTGATGTTTTTGAATTTAGGTGCAATTGCTTTTGGTTTAGTTGTGTTAACTGGTTTATCAGTTGTGTCTTTAATTGGTTGAGTTAAAAGATCGTTAGGGCAGATAACAACAGCTACACCTTTTTTCTCATAAGCAGTACGGATTGCTTCGTTAACAACCTCAAATACATTGTCGCCTTTTTGAATTTGGTGATTGTAAACCGCTACATCTTCACATAACTTAGATAAGTTAGTTTCTTGGAAAGCACCTGTACCTAAAAGACTATCGTTTGTTTGACCAGAAATAATCAATTGAGGAACGCTATCCATTTTAGCGTCGTACATACCGTTTAATAAGTGAACTAAACCAGGACCACCAATACTTAATGCAACCCCAATTTTACCTGTGATTTTTGTATAACTACCAGCAGCTAAACTTGCTACTTCTTCGTGACGTACGTGGTAGAATTTGAATTGATCTCTAACTGTACGTAGAGAGTCTACTACTGCGTCGATTGAATCTCCTGGGATTCCGTATAAGTGATCAATGTCCCATGCTTGTAATGCTTTAACTAATGCTTCATTTGCTTTGATTTTTGCCATTTTTTCAAATAGCCTCCCTTTCTATTTATATGAGTTTCTTCCCTTTAATAGAACAATAAAATAAGAATTGGTATTAAAATCGAACTGATTACTGCAGTTAATATCATACCAATCGAACTAAATGCGCCTGATTCTATATCTAATTCTAGTGCTTTTGCCGTACCGAAAGCATGAGAAGCGTTACCATAGGTTAAGCCTCTCGCGATAGATGACTGAAAGCCTCCCATACGCAATAGCATTGAACCTAGAATGCTGCCTATTAACCCTGTAGCTATTATAAAGAGCACTGTAATGGTGTCTGTACCACCAAGTTCATTGGATACTTCTATCCCTACGGCTGCCGTAATAGACCTTGGTAGCATCGTTACAATGGTTTCTTTTGAATAGCCAAAGATTTTCAACGTTACGTATACTAACATAAAATTAAGTACTACACCAGTTAACACGCTCGTGAAAATCACAAATAGATATTTCTTTATCTTCTGTCTATTTTGATAGAGTGGATAAGCCAAACAAACGACGGTTGCGTTTAAAATATGATTTATCCATTCCCCACCTTTCATGTAACCTTTATAACTAACGCCAAACATAAGCAGAATAGCTATAATGAGTATCGATGAAATTAATGCAGGGTTCAAAAAAGGATTGTTGTATCGATCTTGTAGTCTTCTAGCTATGATATATACCACAATCGTAAGCAGAATCATGATAGTAGCTTGCAATATATTTGTCATAACTTATCCGTTCCTTTTCCACCATCATCTCTTTTCACTAGCGTTTCAGCAATATAACCAGAAGATAAAGCCACTAAACATGTCCCTAAAATGATAATTAAAAAGAACAGTATGTAGTTTAGTGTAATATCTGATGCTACATTCATAACGCCAACAACAGACGGGATAAAGAAAAATACCATTGTTTTTAATAGGAAGTTTGCACCTTCGTCTACCCATGATACAGGGATAATTTTAAACTGTAACAATAGATAAAACATGAGTAGACCCACAATACTACCTGCTAAAGGAATGTGTAATAAGCGCTGCACTTCGGTACCGATGTATGAAATAAGTAATATAAGAATGATTTGTACAAAAAGTTGTAGTAAATCTCTCACCTTATGCATGCGATCTATCCCTTCTAAAAAATTTGTCCAAATTGTTACAACAATTTTTTAGTGATACTTGTAATTATAGTCTCCATCTTTCTATTATTAAAATACATTTTTCGAATATTAAACATTCCTTAAATCTATGGAAGCGCTATCTTAAACGTAATGTAAAAAGTCCCCCGCGTTAACGGGAGAACTCTACTCTATCTTTGTATTCCAACTTTCATAAAATTGATATCATTGGAACTTTATTACGCTCTTACCCTAAGCGTTCTCTTAAATAATCAATCCATTTATTCGCTGCATAGCTTAAACGTTTCCCTTGCTTCCAAACAATACCTAACTCCCAGTCTACATTTGCATCTTCGATTTTTAGAACACGTACATTTTCATTCATGAGTTGTGTAATAGAATAAGGTAATATAGCGATACCAAGTTGATTACTGATTAAGTTTTCGATGACGTTCCACTGTGAAATTTGAGACACCATATTAGGTATAAAACCAGCGTTTTTAGCAATTTCTATAATTTTATCATTTAAATAGAAATCATCATTAAATAAAATGAAGTCCTCTTGAATTAACTCTTTCATTTTTACAGATTGGAAACGTGCTAAAGGATGCTCATGGTGGATAACTACACATAACGATTCTTTATTTAAGGAAATGGCTTCAAATCGTTGTTGATCAACAGGTAATGTTGTAATACCAAAATCCAATTCATCATTTAATAGTTGCTGTTCGATATATTTTCCGCCATTCTCCACAAAGTTGAAGGTTACATTGGGGAAATGTTGGTGGAAATCACCAATCATATTAATTAAGGATTGCATATTCATCACTGCTGAAAGCCCTATATCCATATGACCTGTTTCTAATCCATATAAACTATTGATTTCAGATGGCAAGTTTTCATAAAGTGCAATGATTTCTTTACATTTATTAAAGAAGATTTGGCCTGCATCTGTTAATATAAGTTGCCTCTTCTCCCTATCAAACAATGGTACTGCCATCTCACCTTCAATATCTTTGATTGCTTTACTAATAGTAGGTTGAGCTATGAATAAAGACTTCGATGCATTAGTCATACCGCCTTGCCTCACAACTTCAACAAAATATTTCATATGTTTAATATCCACGCAACTCACCCATTCAAAAATGTATTTCTTTTATTATACATTATCACTTTGTTTTATATGTATGAAACATCAGTATACGATTGATTGTAGTTTTGTATATTTTTATTTACACATTATGCATTGTCACTTTGCTAACTGTGTTATAATTTAGTCTGGCTCAAATTGATTATTCGAGGTGAGGTATTGAGCTTTTACGAATTTATGCAAAATTTTCTTGGTGATGACACACCATTAGGCGAATTGGTTGATTGGATTAATCAAGATAACAATTTTCCTAGACAAGTGAAGAGCCAAAGTGAAATATTGTCATATTTTCGAACTAATCCGTGTCCCGAAGACTTATCAATGACGATTGTTAAAAGAGCATTGTCAGTCTTCAACCAATTCACTAATGTATGATCTATGTTAATTGTTATTTAGCATTCATCTAACATAATGAATACATGGAGTCTATCATCTCGAAAACGTCTTAAATGACGTCGAACGCTGCTAATAAAGTTTCGTACTTTATTGGCAGTTTTTTATTTTTTAACCTAATGTAAAATAATGCAAATTGCATGCAAATATAAATATTATTACAAATAACCTATTTTTATTTCAGTAGCGTTACAGTTACTTGTATAATTCGTTTCTAATGTTGTATTCTATCTTTTTTACATCTATTATGAATACGGTTACTAAATAAAAAAACGATTTTTGGGAGAAAAAAATGAAACTAAAACAATTACTATCTCGTGTCATAATCGCTACTGGAATCTTGTTAACTGGGACTATTGCTTATCAAACAGCTGAACAGACACACGTGTCAGAAGCAGCTTCATATAAAAATTATTACAATAAAGGTCAATGTACATGGTGGGCCTATCAACGACGTGCTCAATTAGGTAAACCTGTTTCTAATCGATGGGGAAATGCGAAAAATTGGTATTACAACGCAAGACGTTCTGGATATGCTACTGGTCATACACCTAGACGATATGCTGTTATGCAATCAACAGCAGGTTATTACGGACATGTTGCCGTAGTAGAAAGAATATATAATAACGGCAATATCAAAATATCAGAATACAATTATAATCGTCCATATGGATATGGGACGCGAATTATAAGTAAAGCATCTGCTCGTAATTATAACTACATTTATTAAAGACATTAAAAAGGACATTGTTACTGCAATTGTGATTGCAAACAATGTCCTTTTTTATACTTATTTATCTTGTCTTATTTGTTCTAAAATAGCTTTTGCCTTTGCTGAATTGGCTTTGTCTTCTTGTTTAAGCGCATCTGCTACTTGTGCAATTTCATCACCTTTTGCACCTACGATAATAGCTAATGATTTATACTGCAAACTCATATGACCTTGTTGTATCCCTTCTGATACAAGAGCTCTACATGCTGAGAAGTTTTGTGCTAAACCAACTGCTGCCACAACATGCCCTAATTCTTGTGCAGATTTAACATTCAATAAATCAAGTGATGCTTTAGCAATTGGTAATACTTTCGTACCGCCTCCCACTATTGCAAGTGTCATTGGTACTTCAATTGTACCTATAAGACGTTGACGTTCTTGATCATATGTCCAAGTCGCAATGCCTCTATATTGACCATCTCGACTTGCATATGCATGTGCACTGGCTTCTGCACCTCGTGTATCATTACCTGTTGCTAAAACGACTGCATGTATACCATTCATTACACCTTTATTATGTGTTGCTGCTCTGTGGATATCTACTTGTGCTAATACTGAAGCACGTTCCATTCTACGTGCGACCGCTTCACCATCACGTCCACCTTTATTAAGATCTTTGATGTCTATTTCTCCTTGTATCTTAACTACTGAAGCAGTTGCATGATTTGATAATATACTCATTAATACATCTTCATCTGGGAATTCATTTTTCAGGTGTGCTGTAATGGCTTCTAAAATGGTATTTAACATATTAGCACCCATCGCATCTTTAGTATCGACATAAACTTTAAGCGATAACAATTGCTGCTCTGGGAATGAATCTATTTCAATCTTTTGATAACCGCCACCTCTTGCTTTAATAGATGGATATGCTTCATCAGCTATTTGATGGATTTGATCTTCTTTATCTTGAATCGCTTGTGATAGACTTTCCGTATCAGTCACGCCATCAAATACAATTTGTCCGATCATTAATCGTTGACTAGAAACTGTTTTAAATCCACCGGTATTGTTTACTAATTTAGCCCCATAACTTGCAGCAGCTACTACGGATGGTTCTTCTACCATCATTGGTACCACATAAGGTTGTTCATCAACTATAATTTCAGGTAATAAACCCACTGGTAAAGTCCCTTGTCCAATTACATTTTCTATTAAACTATTCAGAACATCTTCATCTATCAGTGGATGATTTAAAAGAATGTCATGATTATCACTAGATAACCAACCATATGATTCTAATTGCTCTAATTTATCTTCTCGTGAAAGATGACGGAACCCTTTGTCTAATTTTTTCATTTATGTTTCTCCTTTATTTAACATTTTTAGTTATCATCGTTATTCGCAATCAAACGTGTATGCTTTAATCTAAAATTTAAAATATTTCCATAAAAGCGTAATCGTCTTGTAGATGATACTACCTATATGTCTCCTCAATCTTATAAAACATTCTAAAATTTTTAAATTATAACAACATTGCTCGCTATGTTTTTTAAATTCAACTTGATTCAAAAAGCTATTTAAAGCAATTATTAAAACGCTTACATAACTGTTATACATTAAGAGTAAAATCTGTTATATTCATTGTATATCACTAAATGATTTTGGTATGATACTAATGCTACTTTTAAAACTGAAAGGATGTACGCCTTATGAACATAGGTATAGATAAAATTAACTTTTATGTACCCAAATTTTATGTAGACATGGCAAAGCTTGCAGAAGCACGCCAAGTTGACCCAAATAAATTTTTAATTGGTATTGGCCAAACTGAAATGGCTGTAAGTCCAGTCAATCAAGACATCGTATCAATGGGAGCAAATGCTGCTAAAGATATTATAACAGACGAAGATAAAAAGAAAATCGGTATGGTTATTGTTGCAACTGAATCTGCAATTGATTCTGCTAAAGCCGCAGCCGTTCAAGTGCATCGTTTACTAGGAATTCAACCTTTTGCACGTTGCTTTGAGATGAAAGAAGCATGTTATGCTGCAACACCTGCCATTCAATTAGCTAAAGATTACCTTGCTAATCGTCCAGAAGAAAAGGTATTAGTTATTGCAAGTGATACTGCACGTTACGGCTTACAATCTGGTGGAGAGCCTACACAAGGTGCTGGTGCCGTAGCAATGATGATTTCACACAATCCTAGCATCTTACAACTTAATGATGATGCTGTCGCTTACACAGAAGATGTATATGATTTCTGGAGACCAACAGGCCATGCTTATCCATTAGTTGATGGTGCATTATCTAAAGATGCCTATATACGCTCATTCCAACATAGTTGGAACGAATATGCTAAACGTGAAAATAAATCATTAGCTGATTTCGAATCATTATGTTTCCATGTGCCATTTACAAAAATGGGTAAAAAAGCATTAGAATCAATTATTGATGACGCTGATGAAACAACGCAAGAACGTCTAAGAGCAGGTTATGAAGATGCGGTTTATTACAATCGTTATGTAGGTAATATTTACACTGGTTCATTATATTTAAGTCTTATTTCATTATTAGAAAATCATGAACTATCAAGTGGACAAACAATCGGACTATTTAGTTACGGTTCAGGTTCTGTCGGCGAATTCTTTAGTGCTAATGTTGTTGATGGTTATCAAAATCACTTAGATATCGAAAGTCATCAATCTGCGTTAAAACAACGTCAAGAAGTGTCAGTTGAAGACTACGAAACATTCTTTAAACGTTTTGACGAATTAGAATTTGATGAACAACAAGATAAAGTTGAAAATGATCAATCCATCTTCTATTTAAAAGCAATTAATGACAATATTCGTGAATACCACGTTCCAAAATAAACTTTATCAGAAATTGCATTTCTCATATGAATATAAACAAGCCTAGATGTATCGGACCATCATCATTGATGTCCACATCTAGGCTTTTTATTATGGCTTTGTTGTGTGTTTCGGTGTAAATAAATGCGTCATGTCTATATTTTCTATTTCTAATAATTTGATTTTATTAGGCAATGTCCCACCATACCCTGTCAAGCTACCATTTTTTCCAACTACCCGATGACATGGGATAATAATTGATATCGGATTACTACCTACCGCACCACCTACTGCTTGTGCTGACATCTTATCTTTATTCATTTTCTGAGCAATACATTGAGCTATATCACCATAAGTCGTTAATTTACCGTATTCTATTTGGTTCAACTCTTCCCACACATATTGTTGAAATGTTGTTCCTGATGGTTGAATAGGAATAGTTTCTTGTGGACGTTCTCCTTTAAAATACGTATCTAGCCAGGATCTTGTTTGTTTAAATATTGGTAACGATGCTTTGTTTTCTCTTTCAGTTGGTTGTTGTTGATTACTAAATAATAATTGAGTTAAATATTGACCATCACTGACCAATTCTAATTGGCCAACTGGTGATTGATAAAAGCAATTATATTCCATTATGATCACTCCAAATTCGTCTATTTCTATTTCAAGTTGTTTGAAAATGACTACCATTATATAATCAATTGGGGGTGATGATTGTGAAAAAGCATCCTAATGATGTCGATTTACATTTCAATACAAATAACCAACTTAATAGCAAAGCCACAGAAGCACATGCGAATCAAATCACTAACTTTTATAAAGCAATTTATCAAGTTAATGATATCGTATTAGGACTTGTCTTTTTAGTTGGTAGTTTCTTATTTTTTAGCGATAAAACCGTAACAATTGGAACAGTTCTCTTTGTTATCGGTAGTATACAAATGACGATAAGACCTGTCATCTCTTTCGTCCATGATTTGAAACTCGCCAACTTTTATCATAAACAATATTTAAAAGACTTGAATCAAAATACTAACAATAAAGACTAAAGGCTCTGTCACCTTTAGTCTTTATTCATTCAATCGCTTGATATTCTGAATTCTACTAATTATTGAAAATTGTATAACTTCATATTTTCTTGTTTCGCATATTCTAATGCTAAAATTTCTAAAATATTAATAAATGCCGGTTCATCTTTGACCTTGATATATTGAAATGTTAACCCGTATTCTTCTGCAGTTACACCTTTTAAATCTGATGTATCTTTTTTCTTACTTTTAGCAAGCTCTCGTCTAAATTTAGTTGTACCACTATCAGATTTAGAATTATATTGAGCTAATTTGCTATTTAAATCCTTTTGAATCGGCTTATACCCAGTTGAATAACCACCCGTTTGGCCGACAAAGACAGGTTTTTTATTATCAAATATCACATATACACCAAACTGATTCTCGACTTTTTCTCTATCTTCTTTCGTGAATGACAATGCCTCTTTCTTATCATATTTAAATAATTTCTTTAACTTCTTCTCATTGTCTTCTAATAACTGATTTAATTTCTTACTACCTTTCATGATTAAAATCCCCCAATAGTTTTTTATTTTTCTGCTTATTGACTATATATCACTATTTAAAAGTTTTAATCATTTTTCTAGTAAATTAATATTTCATCAATCATTTCTTAATATATTAAAAATCAGATATCGAACTTTTTTCATTTAAAAATTTTACTGTGGGTACTTTTAATTTGATCATCGCAATGACATTTAGAACTACAAGAACCACATTGCCCAGACTTGGATTGTTTAAAATATTTGATTAATACATAAGCTGTATAGCCAAATATTGCTAAAAATATCAAAATATTAATAATTATTGACATCATGCCACTTCCTTAAACGATTAATCTAGCAATTTGATAAAATGCTAGTGCTAAAATATAAGCTGTTGCTAATGGGTAAATCATTGAAAATAAAGTCCATTTGATTGAATATGTTTCTTTACGAATCGTTGCTACTGTTGATAGGCATGGAATATATAATAATATAAAAATCATAAATGCATATGCTGATAAAGGTGTGAATTGTTGTTGTAAAACATGTACAAGACCACCTTCACTTGATGAATAAATGATTGCCATTGAACTAACAATGACTTCTTTAGCTAAAAATCCTGGAACGAGTGTTGCACCTGCTTGCCAAGTACCAAATCCTAATGGATGCAGTACAGTTGCTACAATTGAGCCAACGATGTGCAAGAAACTTTGGTCGATACTCACATTAAACCCACCCGGTCCTGCATAACTTAGAAGCCAAATTACGACCGATCCGCCAAATATAAAGGTACCTGCTTTTTTAACAAAGCCTTTTGCTTTTTCCCATGTACTTCTCCATAATGTTTTGATTGATGGAATTCGATACGTAGGTAACTCTATGATAAATAACGAATGCTTATTTTTAAGCACAGTCTTAGTTAAAATAGTACTTGCAATGAGTGCAATGACAATGCCCAAGACATATAGACTGAGCACCACTAAAGATTGGTGTTCTTTAAAGAAGACACCTACAAACAAAGCATAGACGGGTAATCTTGCTGAACACGACATAAATGGTGCAATTAATATTGTCGATAGTCTTTCTTTCTCATTCTCAATGCTACGTGCAGCCATAATACTAGGCACATTACATCCAAACCCAATGATCATCGGTATAAACGCTTTACCACTTAATCCAAAATGTTCCATTAACTTATCCATTAACACAGCGATTCTAGCCATATACCCTGAATCTTCAAGCAGTGAAATAAAGAAGAATAATACGATAATTTGTGGTACAAAGACAAGTACTGACCCCACACCTGCAATGATTCCATCTGTAATTAAATCTTGTAAAAATGGTACAACACCAATTTGATGCATGCCTGATTTAACCCAATCAGTTAAGGTGCCTCCAATAAAACCATCTAATTGATCAGATAATGGCGTTCCAATCCAAGTAAAAGTAATTTGAAATATCAACCACATAATCCCCAGAAAAATAGGCATTCCGATATATTTGTTGATTAATATTTTATCTAATTTTGATGAAAAGAATTGCTTTTCTTCATCTGGATATGTCACGACGTCTGTTAATATTTGTTCTATATAATGATTACGTTTTTGTTCTATATCATCACGGATGGATAATGTGAGTTGTTGTGAAAGTTCTGACTTAATAGGTTCTAATTGTTGAATCAATGTCTGATTTAACGTTTGACAAATTTGTGCATTGTCTAACAAATATTGAATCGCGATAAAACGCATTTGCTGCGACGTATAATGAGTACTGTGTTTTAAACACGTACAAATCGCTTTGATAGCTTTTTCTACTTCTGTTCCATAGTTCAATTTGAAGTGTGGCACATGAGCTTGATCTAAATATTGTAACTCTTCAAGCATATGCGCTGTGCCCTTACCATTACGTGCAATCACGGGTAATACCGGCACTCTTAGGCGACGCATTAGTTTGTCATGATCAATCATAATACCTCGCTTAGCAGATACATCGATCATATTTAAACCAATCATCATTGGCACATTCAGTTCTAATAATTGAATGGTTAGCTGCAAGTTTCTCTTAAGTTGGCTCGCATCTATAATGTTAATCATTCCTGTATAATCATGTTGTAATAAATACTTTGTCACAACTGTTTCATCTTTAGAAATTGGAGATAAATCATATGTCCCAGGTAGATCAACGAGAGTTCCTAATTCTTGCTTTAATTTCCCAACTTTCTTTTCAACAGTGACACCGCTCCAGTTACCTACATATTCATAAGATCCTGTTAAATTATTAAAGAGGGAGGTCTTACCGACATTGGGATTACCTAAAATACAATAGCTTTGACTCATAAATTATTCCTCCAAAGCTATTTGACAAGCATCGCAGTGCCTAATGCTCACTTGTTGGCCGCTAATCTCAATTACACATGGCCCATTAAACATGCAACGTTGTTTCACTTTAATATCAGATCCTACTCGAATACCAAATGCATTCAATCTATAAATCATGTCTTTATTATCGATATCAATTTGTTTAATTCTATATTTTTTATTTTTTAATGCTGATTTTATATTTGTCATTTCCCTCACACTCCGCAAATAATATTGATAATCATTATTAATTAAAGTAAGCGTATACTTTTATCCATTGATATTCAATATCATTTACCCCAATATTATTAACAATTTATGACAACTTAATTTTTCACTCTATTCTTATGAAACACAAAAAACGTTGTTTAAGTCATAATGCGACTTAAACAACGTTTTTATAGCTTTTAATTACTATGTGATTTAGAACATTTCAGAAACGACTTTTTGTTCTAAGAAGTTTAATAAGTAATCTGGACTACCTGTTTTGGCATCCGTACCTGACATTTTGAATCCACCAAATGGGTGATAACCAACAACTGCAGCTGTACAACCTCGATTTAAATATAAGTTACCAACATCGTATTCATTAACGGCTTTAATCCAATGTTCACGATTATTTGTAATCACTGCACCTGTTAGACCATATTCAGTATCATTAGCAACATCAATAGCTTCATCAAAGTCTTTAACTTTAACAAATCCAACTACTGGTCCGAAGATTTCTTCTTGCATGATACGATCTGAAGATTTTAACCCAGAGAAAATAGTAGGTTCAATGAAGTAGCCAGTAGAATCATCCGTGCCGCCACCTTGTTCTAATTTACCTTCTTCTTTACCAATTTCAATGTAATTTTTAATTTTATCAAATTGTTTTTGGTTAATCACTGGACCCATGAACGTGTTGCCAGTCGTATCACCTAGTGATAATGCTTTCGTTAATTTAATTGCTTTTTCTAAAACTTCATCATAAACATCTTTATGAACAATGGCTCTAGAACAAGCTGAACATTTCTGTCCTGAGAAGCCAAATGCTGAGGTAACAATGGCTTCTGCTGCTAAATCTGTATCGATATTTTCATCGACAACAATCGCATCTTTACCACCCATTTCAGCAATGACACGTTTTAAGAATGTTTGTCCTTCTTGAACTACTGCACTTCTTTCATAGATACGTGTACCTGTCGCTCTTGATCCAGTAAATGTAACAAAATGCGTATCTTTATGATCAACTAAGTAGTCACCAATTTCTTTTGGATCGCCCGGTACAAAGTTAACTACCCCTTTAGGTAAGCCTGCTTCTTCTAAGATTTCCATTAATTTGTATGCAGTTAATGGTGTATCTTCTGCTGGCTTTAATAATACTGTGTTCCCTGCTACTACTGGTGCTAATGTTGTACCAGCCATAATTGCGAATGGGAAGTTCCAAGGTGGAATCGTAACACCTGTACCAATCGATTTATAGAAGTATTTGTTATGCTCTCCTTCTCTATCTAATACCGGTTTACCATCAGCTAAATCCATCATTGAACGGGCATAGTATTCGATAAAATCAATACCTTCAGCTGCATCGCCTACTGCTTCATCCCATGGTTTCCCCGCTTCGTAAACCATTACTGCAGAAATTTCTTCTTTACGACGACGAATAATTGCAGCAACACGTAACATTAATTCAGCACGATCTTTATGAGACCATTTTTTCCATGTTTGGTATGCTTCGTTAGCAGATTGAAATGCTTTCTCTACATCTTCTTTTGTTGCTTTTGAGACTTTAGCAATGGTTTGAGATGTTTTGGCTGGATTGATAGATTCAAATTGATCTTTTTTGCTGATTTTTTTACCATCAATCACTAATGGAATATCTTGACCAAGTTCTCCTTCAACCTTTTTGAGCGTCTCTTTAAATTTATCTACATTCTCTTGAACCGTAAAATCAATACCTGGTTCATTCTTAAAATCTACTACCATTATTGCGTACCCCCTATGAAATATTAAAGTGAGTTCTTCAAACCCTTTGTTTTATGATATTGAGGTCTAGATAAATGCCTCTTGATGTTACTGCCTTTCAGTGCAATTTTATCTTAACCTTTCTTACATTCTACTATGTACTGTTACACTTTTGCAATCGCTTTCATTTAAAAATCTTAATATTTCAAAAATTTAATATGCAAATGAATCAATCCATAAAACTTTTTGATTCTGGCAGTTAAGTTAGCGACTAAAATTCAATAAAAAATAAGTCCACAAGAAGCAAACGTATTGAACAATACATACCTCTTATGGACGACTATATGATTAATTATCAATTTGACGTATGACTTTACATGGATTTCCTACTGCTAAACTATTGGGAGGGATATCTTTCGTTACAACACTTCCTGCTCCGATTACACTACCTTCGCCGATTGTAACACCAGGTAATACTGCCACATTACCACCAAACCACGTATTACTTCCGACATCAATTGGTTCAGCTAATTCTAACCCTTTATTTCTATCATTATATTTCAATGGATGTGTCGCTGTATAAAAGCCACAATTGGGACCCACAAACACATTATCTCCAAATGTAATACCACCACCATCCATTAAATAACAATTCGTATTAAGAAATACATTTTTACCAAAGGACACATTCCACCCGTAATCAGTATCGAATGGAATTGCAATGTCTATATTTTCGGGAGTGGTTTGGAACAATGCCTTTAATATTTCATTTCTTTTGTCTTCATGACTTGGCTTTGTATGGTTATAGTCAAAGCATAAATCTTTAGCTTTTTTTCTATCATTGATTAATTCCGAATCGAAATTCGCATCATACCATTGATGTGCTAACATTTTTTCTTTTTCTGTCATTGATTACGTCATCCTATCATTTAATCTGTTTATCTATCTTTTATGTGGTCATAAAGTCTCCACCATTAACATGAATCACTTGTCCAGTGATATATGAGCTATCTGCAGGTGTTGCTAAAAATACATATGATGGTGCTAGTTCAGCCGGTTGACCACGACGCCCCATTGGTGTACCGCCACCTTGATTTTCAACTTTCTCTTCATCAAATGTTGCAGGAATCAATGGTGTGTAGATTGGCCCTGGTGCTACTGCATTCACACGGATATTTTTCTCCATTAAAGTCGTCGCTAATGAACGTGTAAATGACACAATAGCACCTTTAGTCGCAGAATAATCAATCAAGTGTCCTGACCCTCTATACGCTGTCACACTTGTGGTGTTAATAATTGAATCACCGTCATTTAAATAAGGTACTGCTGCTTGAGATAAGAATATCATTCCAAAGATATTCGTCTGGAATGTCTCTTTAACTTGTTCCGGTGTAATCTCTTCAAAATAATCTCTAGGAAATTGCACGCCACCATTATTAACTAGAATATTAAGACCACCAAAGTCATCAACGACATCTTTCACAAGTTGCTGCGATTGTGTCTCGTCTTTTAAATCATGTGCATATGCTTTAGCTTTAACACCTAATTCTTCTAAACGACGAACTGTATCTTTAGCGTCTTGATGTTCATTATAGTATCCAATGGCTACATTAGCGCCTTCTTTAGCAAATAGTATCGCAACCGCACGTCCAATGCCTGAATCACCGCCAGTTATTAGCGCTACTTTATCTTTTAATTTTCCTGCTGCTTGATATGTGTTTAACTCAGCTATTGGCTTAGGTGTCATATCCGCTTCAATACCTGGTTGATTACTTTGCGTATAACCTTTAATTTGTTGATGAAATTCTAATAAATTCATAACTTTTCTCCTTTCCTAATCAATATTCAAGTTCCCTATAAATATTCTTTCAAAACTATTTAAACACTTTCACTAGGCATCTTTTTAAACATCCTACCGAAGTACGAGATGATATCAATACCATAGCCCCATGTATTCGCGCGCTTTATTTCCTATAATATATAGTATCAATACAAAAAGGAGCCGATCATAATGAAACGGATATTAAAAACTGTTATTGCAGTCCTTGTCCTCTTAGGTGTCATCAAAACAGTACAAACACATGATGTCATTACCGAAGTTGACGAATACTATCAACAAGTGAAAAGCGGACAACTTTTAGAGAATATTTCCAACTATGATATAAACCAAGTTAAAGATATTGATTTAAAACAATTCTCCCCATCAGATTTCTTCTAAATCATTACTTAATCACCGACTCGCTTGAATGACAATACCAGCGAATCCGCTGTTAATATAGATGATTAAAGTAGAATTCTCATGTCATACACATGCTAGAATTGTACTTTTTTGCGTTTTATATTACCTATTTACTGACAAAATTGTAATTCATACAATTGACTTAAATACTTATAGGGGGTATATTAAATATGAATAGAAACGGAGGCTTTCGCATGGATAAAAACAAAAGAACAACTCTAGATATCACAGGCATGACATGCGCTGCGTGTTCCAATAGAATTGAAAAGAAATTAAACAAATTGGATAATGTTAAAGCTCAGGTTAACGTTACAACTGAGCAAGCCACTATTGAAGATTTAAAAGGACAATATCGTACTAATGACTATGTTAATGAAATCCAACATTTGGGATACGATGTAGTTAAAGACAGTGTTGAATTAACTATTTCTGGTATGACATGTGCAGCATGTTCAAATCGTATTGAGAAAGTCCTTAATAAAATGGATGGTGTCGATCAAACGACGGTTAACTTGACTACAGAACAAGCAACTGTGAAATATTATCGAGGTGTCGTTAATAGTGATGATTTTATTTCTAAAATACAGAATTTAGGTTATGACGCTGAAGTCAAAGAAGGACAACAACAATATTCAAATAAAGATAAACAATTGAAGAAACAGTTCTATAAATTAATCTTTTCTATCGTATTATCAGTACCGCTACTGATGACGATGTTGGTTCATTTATTCCATTTACCTTTGCCCTCCATATTGATGAATCCCTGGTTCCAATTCACATTGGCTACACCAGTACAATTTATCATCGGTTGGCAATTTTATAAAGGTGCTTATAAAAATCTAAAAAATGGCTCTGCAAACATGGATGTATTAGTCGCTTTAGGTACAAGCGCAGCTTATTTTTATAGTATCTATGAAATGTTTAAATGGCTCAATCATTCAACGCATATGCCACACCTTTATTTTGAAACGAGTGCTGTATTAATTACACTTATTTTATTTGGTAAATATTTGGAAGCAAAAGCTAAGACACAAACGACCAATGCCCTAGGTGAATTATTAAGTTTACAAGCTAAGGAAGCGCGCATTGTTAAAGATGGTATTGAAAAGATGGTTCCCATTAAAGATGTTCAAGTTGGTGACCATATTGTTATTAAACCTGGTGAAAAAATCCCAGTTGATGGTGTTATTATAAAAGGGATGACGTCTATAGACGAATCTATGTTAACTGGCGAATCTCTCCCAGTAGATAAAAATATCAATGACAAAGTTATTGGGGCAACCATTAATCAAAATGGATCAATTATTATGGAAGCAACACAAGTGGGTAATGATACAGCACTAGCTAATATCATTAAGGTCGTCGAACAAGCCCAAGGTTCTAAAGCGCCTATACAACGCTTAGCTGACCAAATATCTGGTTATTTTGTGCCAACCGTTGTCGGTATAGCACTACTGACGTTTATCATATGGATCACTGTGGTCCATACCGGACAATTTGAACCTGCACTTATGGCAGCTATTTCAGTCCTTGTTATCGCTTGTCCATGTTCATTAGGCTTAGCTACACCTACATCTATCATGGTGGGAACAGGACGCGCTGCTGAAAAAGGCATTTTATTTAAGGGTGGTCAGTACGTTGAACAAGCGCAACACATTGATACCATCGTGCTAGATAAAACGGGTACCATTACTTATGGTAAGCCTGTAGTTACTGATTTTGATGGTGACACACATACGCTACAATTACTTGCTAGTGCAGAGTATGCTTCTGAACATCCATTGGCTAAAGCCATTGTAGACTATGCTGAAGGAAAAAATCTTGAATTAGTGGATACTGATGAATTTAACGCTATGCCAGGCCACGGTATTTCCGCAACGATTGACCATTCAACAATTTTAGTTGGTAATCGTCAATTAATGACAAAACATCACATCAATTTGAATTCCCATATAGACGAAAAAATGACCCACTGGGAACGCAATGGTAAAACTGTCATGCTGATTGCCATTGATGGTATATATCAAGGTATGATTGCGGTAGCAGACACTATTAAAGACAATGCTATAGAATCAATACAAAAACTACACAAACTGAATATAGATGTCGTGATGTTGACTGGTGACAATAACAATACCGCCCGAGCAATAGCACAACAAGTCGGTATTGATCATGTCATTGCCAATGTTCTTCCAGACGAAAAGTCTGACAACATCACACGTCTACAAAATGAAGGTCGACAAGTAGCTATGGTTGGTGATGGTGTTAACGATGCACCTGCTCTGGTTACTGCAGATATTGGTATTGCCATGGGTACAGGTACCGAAGTTGCGATTGAAGCAGCCGATATTACAATATTAGGTGGTGATTTATCATTACTACCTCAAACATTAAATATTAGCCAACTAACAATGCGCAACATCCGTCAAAATCTCATTTGGGCATTTGGATATAACATCGCAGGTATCCCTATTGCTGCTTTAGGTTTACTTGCACCATGGATTGCAGGAGCTGCGATGGCATTAAGTTCTGTTAGCGTTGTAACCAATGCATTAAGATTGAAACGAATCATTAAATAAGACAACCCAATTAAGTTATGTCAATTACTTTTAAGTCATACAACTTAGTTATAAAATGAAGATAAGTCATTAAATAAAATGAGGTGAATTAAAATGGGACAAGAAATTATTAATGTAGAAGGTATGAGTTGTGATCATTGTAAAAATGCTGTTGAATCTGCTTTAGCTAAAATGAATGGTGTTTCAGCTGCAGAAGTTGATTTAGAAAAAGGACAAGTACGTGTTGATTATAATGAAGAAAAAGTTCAACTTTCTGACATGAAAGATGCTATTGAAGATCAAGGCTACGATGTTAAATAAAGATTAAAACGGGAGCGACCTTAATTGGTATCGCTCCCGTTTTTTAATTTACCCGCAAATGAGTGGTGCCTGTTTGAATAACTTCCATCGTTGCATCTAACGCATCAACGATTAAGTTTTTCACTGCTGCTTCTGTATAAAACGCAATATGTGGTGTTATGATGATATCTTCTCTATCAATTAATTGTTGAAGTAATGTATCATCCATATTTTTATCTCGTTGATCACTAGGGAATAAACCACGTTCAAATTCATACGTGTCTAGAGCAGCACCTTTAATTTGCCCACTATCTAAACATGATAGTAACGCATGTGTATCAACTAAAGATCCTCGTGCACAATTGACAAACACTGAACCTTTTTTAAAATGATTAAATGTATATCGGTCAAATAAGTGATGATTATATTTAGTAGCCGGTACATGTAAAGTAACAATATCTGCCCCTTCAATGGCTTCTTGAAAAGTGGTTTGGTATGAGACTATATCTTTAATATGCTCATTAGGAAAAGGATCATATGCTACTACCTCAGAACCATAACCATTAGCAAAAATTTTAGCTACAATACTTCCAATTCTTCCGGTACCTATAACTGCTACTTTCAAATCACTGATTGATTGTGATAATATTGACGGCTCCCATCTAAAATCGTGTGATTTCATTTTAGTTTGAATAGCATTAAAATGTCTGACAACATTAATAGCTTGTGTCACTGCGAATTCTGCAATTGAACTTGGTGAATACGAAGGTACATTAGAGACGATAATGTCATATTTTGATGCTAACTCTAAGTCGTAGGTATCAAATCCCGCACTTCTTTGTGCTATTTGTTTGATACCGAATGATTTTAATTTAGCAAACACCGCTTCTGAAATGGGTAGTTGTTGTGATAACGATAAGCCATCAAATCCTTGAACATCATCGACATTATCTTCTGTTAACGGTGACTGAGTTAACTCATATTCCACGTTATTTTCCTTCGCCCATGATTCAATATATACAATATCCTCGTCACGCACACTCATTATTTTAATTTTTGTCATAATAACGTCATCCCCTATGCACTATTTTTCATATAAATTTGCTAAAGTTGCTAATCGTTCTGCTGCTGTTTCAAGTTGTTCTTCTGATAGTGCTAAAGATAGCCTTACATAGTTTCTACCATTTTCACCGAACGGGATACCAGGTGCCACTAAAATGGAATATTCTTTTAATAAGAACTGTTCAAATGATTCACTCTCATATCCAGGTGGCGTCTTTAACCAACAATAAATACCACCTTTTGAGTGTACAAATGGCAATCCTGCTTCGCTTAATTTATGTTCAAACATATCTCTTCTTCGTTTGAATATGTCATTTTGTTGTTCTAAAAATTCGTCATAATGATTTAACGCATAGGTTGCTGCGTCTTGTAAGGCACCAAACATACCTGCATTCGTATGTGTTTGGTACTTTTTCAAGGCCTGAATCATGTCACGGTTTCCTACTGCAAAGCCTACTCTAAATCCTGACATATTATATCCCTTTGATAAGGAGAAAATTTCAACTGCTACATCTTTGCCATTTTCACAAGATAAAATACTTGGATTTTTAGCATCAAAACCGAATGCACTATAAGCAAAATCATGAATAATTTTAGTATTGGTATTTTTAAATCTTTGAATTGCTTCATCAAACACTGCTTTAGTAGCAGTAGAGCCTGTTGGATTATTTGGATATGTTAAATAGATGAGCTTTGTATTATTTAATATATTTTTATCTATTTTATCCCAATCTGGCAGATAATGCGGTGGTTCTAAATTTAATGGGACAGGTTGCGCATCTGCAAGCATGACACCCGCTAAATAATCTGTATACCCTGGATCTGGTAATAATACGTTTTCCCCAGGATTAACGAGACAAGTTGGCAGTGCAACAAGTCCATTTTTCGTACCATATAGAATACAAACTTCCTCTTCCGCATCTAATTCAACATCATAATGTCTTTGGTAAAAATCAATGATGGCTTGCTTAAATGATGCTTTACCATGAAAGGCACCATATTTTTGGTTCTCAGGTACGTTCAATCTTTTAGCAAAATGATTAATGATACCCTGTGGTGTTTCACCATCCGGAATACCAACAGCCATATTAATTAATGTCAGAGGCCCATATTCGATTTTTCGTCCCATGATTTTGCCAAAATAACTTTCAGGAATTGCCGCCAATCTCTCAGACATTTTCACGTCTCATGCCTCCTTCATCTCCTATTTTCTACGCTATGTTTAGATATTATCATTTTATCAAGCAGATTAACATTGTCAATATTAGCAATATTCAGATTTTTTATTACTAGTAAATTTCTTTTCTAATATAAATAGAGAGCGGGAAGTCGAAATGATATGAATGTCATACGATTTCTATCCCACTCTCTATGCTAATAAATTATATATGATTGTTAATATCTTTGATGATTTCATCAACGGTGATTTTAGCACTTGTTAAAACAATAGGTACACCGGCACCTGGATGTGTACTCGCACCAGCAAAGTATAAATCTTTATAATCTCTAGATACGTTCGGAGGTCTATAATAATTACTTTGTGCTAGCGTGGGCATTAAACCAAACGCTGTTCCAAATTTAGCATTATACTGTTGTTCAAAATCTTTAGGTGTAAAAATCGTTTCGGAAATAACATGATCTTGAACATGTTCAAGTGCAGGTATAGTAGCTAATTTACGATAAATATGTTCTTTAACACTTTTTATAAACTGTGGATTTTCCCATTCTAGAGGGCCTGTTTTAAGCTCTGGTGTTGGCATTAAAACATATAATCCTGTCTGTCCCTCAGGCGCTAACGTGGCATCTCCTACTTTAGGTACATATAAATACAGAGATGGATCTTCGGAAATATCCCCATTAAATATTTCATCTATATTTTGTCTGAAATGATTTGAAAATATGACATTATGCAACAATACATCTTCTGTAACATCTTTATCAATGCCTATATACATCATAAAAGCTGAACATGAATAATCTAATTGGTCTATTTTTTGAGGAGGATATTTTTTAACGGGTGCATGTTGTGGCATTAATTGTTGCGCAGCATATGGAAAGTCTGCCGTACAAAGTACCTTATCAAATCGTTTAACTAGGCCATTCACTCTTACGCCGTCTGCTTGCTTATACTTAGGATCAATAATAATTTCTTCTATATTAGCATTACATTGTATATCCACACCTAGCTTAAGGTTTAGTTGTTCTAAACCTTTCACCATGCCATACATACCACCTTTAATAAAATGAACACCAAACATCATTTCAATCATAGGAATAATCGAATATAGTGAAGGACCTTGTTTAGGATCTATACCAATATATAGCATTTGAAATGCTAACAATTTTTGAACTTTTTCATTTTTGACATATTGCCCAATCAAGTTATCCGCATGATTTAATGTTTTTAATTTATATCCTTGAATCAGTGATGTTAAATTATAAAAATCAGACGGTTTCCTATATGTTCGTTCTAAAAAATATTTTCTAGCAATTTCATACCTTCCATATACATCTGCTAAAAATTTCATAAATCCATGCGTAGTACCAGGTTCAATTTGTTCTAAAGTGTCATGTAACTCAGCTAAATCGGTAGGTACTCTCACTTTATCTTCTTTATCAAAATAGACATCATAAATATAAGGTAATTGTTCCATATCTATGTAATCTTCAAAACGTTCACCACACGCTTCAAACACAGCTTTATAAACTTCAGGTACCATGACTATTGTAGGTCCCATATCAAAGGTAAAACCGTCTTTCTTAAATTGGTTCATACGTCCACCAATTTGGTCGTTCTTTTCATATAATGTTACTTGATGACCGTGTGCAGCAAGCCTAGCTGCAGAAGCTAAGCCCGTTACACCCGCACCTATTACAGCAATATTCAATTGACATTCCACCTATTTATTATATTTATCTTTAACTTGTCTGTAGATGTGTAACTTATCCAACCTTGAGACATATACTCTTCGATGTAATGGATAACCATATTCACGAACTTCATCTATAATACCTTTGTATATACGTGCCGCTAATTCGATAATTGATCTAGCTTCCGGCTTAAAAACATGTAAATGATCTAATGCAAATTGATAATCCTTTTCTGCAATTTGAGCATAATGTTCCCATAATTTAATATAATTATCAGTTGGCTGATGTTGATAAACGTCTTCAATATTTACATCATATTGATTTAACATCTCTTGACTAAAATAAATACGACCCTTTTCAAAATCTTCCCCTACATCTCGTAAGATATTAGTTAATTGCAATGCCTCTCCTAATTCACGTGCTACTTCATATGTTTCATCACTCGGTTGTTCAGTCAGAATAGGTGATAGTACCTCTCCAACTGTCCCAGCTACACCATAGCAATATCTCATTAATTCCTCATCATTAACGAACATTTCAAAATGTTCATCTTCAAATACAGATTCTATTAAATTATAGAAAGATTGATACTCCATTTTGTAATTTTGAGATGTATCGTAAAAAGCTAACATAATACGTTGATTACTCTTGAATTGATTCGGTGAATCAACTTGTTGTGACTGAATCAGTTGAATATCTTCTTTAATAGCTTGTAATTTTTGAGGATTTTGTTCTTCATCAATACTATCATCTATAATTCTACAAACCGCATATACTGACCAGACAGCACGCCTCTCACTTTCTGGTAATAAGTCAAACGCATAAGAAAAACTTTTAGAATGCTTTTTCATTATTTGATGACAATATTTATAACTCTCATTGACCGTTGTCATTCATGGACCTCCTGTTACACATAACCTTTTATACGTTAATATCAATTCTAGACGTATAGAATGATATTTATGTAATGAATATATAGAACTTTCTACCTTACTTAGCCTATATCTATATCAATTAAATTGAATGTTTCATCAACCAATTCAATTGATTAAAAAACTGAATGATATGCTATATATAGTTTTTCTTAAATTCCCGTATTTGATGGTAATCAAACAAATCATACGCAAACATATTCATGTTTCAAATTATTTTATTTCAAAAAATACAAAAGCGTAGCAAACTACAAAAATTTACTACGCTTTTCTTATATATTTATCATTTTAAGTTATTTTTCATTTTATTAACCGCATCTTGTTTCGACTCTTTTTTTGGAATAAAGTAATATAATCCATCTTGTTGAATAGCGCCTCTACCGTCTAATTGAAGCTTATTGACATTTTTATTAGCATTTTTATAACCTTTTCTTATGCTATTCATCTCTGAAATCTTTAAATCAGTCCGCACATTTTTTTGTATACTACTCATAATAGAATTAATATGTGGTATTGAAGATACTTTAGACATTTTATTAGAAATAGCTTTTAAAACTAATTGTTGCCTTTCTTGTCTTCCAAAGTCTCCACCAGCACCTTCTTGCTTTCTACTTCTAATAAACTTCATTGCCTCATCACCATTCACATGAGTTTTTTGACCTTTATTAAATTTTTTACCATCAAACTGAAATGTCGCATTACTCTCAACATTAATACCACCTAAATCATCAATTATATTCTTTAACCCATCCATATCGATAGTAGCATAATGATCAATAGATATATCTAAAAACTTTTCTAATGATTTTACTGACATATTTGGTCCACCATAGGCATATGCATGAGCAATTTTTTCTTCACTACCCTTTCCCACTATTTCTGCTTGTGTATCACGTGGTATACTTAACATTACAGTCTTATTTTTATTAGGATTGATTGATAATATTATGATACTATCGCTTCTTTGACCAATGTCACTCCTTTTTCTTTCCTCATTGGAATCAACGCCAAATAATGCAATAGTAAGTGGTTTTTTATGTTTTATGTTCTTTCTATTATCAGCAATTTCATCTTCACTTTTGTCTAATGGTTTATATATTTTATTACCAGTTACAAATAACTTTATTCCTAAGTATAATATAATCAAGATAAAGACTAGTATGATTATTGATGAAATCAAAAAAACAATTTTCTTTTTACTTTTTTTATTTTTAGAATTATACATAAAAAACACTCTTTCTTTTTTAATTATATTACTTATAATTTTTCATTTTCATCAAGATTTGTCAACCTTATATATAATAAAAGAGTAATAACATTTTTATAATGTTATTACTCTTCTAAAATATAATAATTAGTGAATATAGTTATATGAACCAGCTTGGCTAGCTGAAATAGTACGTGTTGTTATAACACCAGGACCATGTCCATAGTTCATTTCTGAAACGCGAATTGAACCGTCACTATTAACACTCTCAACGTAAGCGACATGACCAAATCCACCTTGAGTTGTTTGTAAAATAGCACCTGCTGCTGGACGATTATTTACAGTGTAACCTGCAGCTGCTGCAGCATTTGCCCAGTTATTAGCGTTACCCCAAGTTGAACCAACTTTTCCACCTACACGGTCATATACATAATATGTACATTGTCCAGCAGTGTATAAGTTACCTCCATTTGAAGTTGCTCTTGATAATGAAATACCATTTGAAGATGGTGCAGATGTTGTAGTTACATGTACGTTATGACTTGTTGCTGAATAACTTGCACCTAAACCACCTGTACGTTGTGGTGTGTTATAAGATTGAGTGTTATACCCATAATCATAATTATTATAATTGTAGTTATTGTAATTGTTGTAAGCTTGAGTATTGTAACCATAATCGTAGCTGTTATTATGATTTACTTTGTCTGGGCTCCAGTTACCTTGCCAAGTGTAGTGGTAGTTACCTTGTTGATCGATTGTGTATGAATAGCTATATGAAGTTGGATCATTTGGGTTATATCCACCATTATTATTCTCTGCTGCTTGAGCATCATGGTTTGCAAAAGCGAAAGTAGCGATTCCTGCAGTAGCGATTGTAGCTGTAGCGATTTTTTTCATCTGATAAATACCCTCCAATATATATTCAACTCTTTTTATTTTGTAGCGAACATTACAAATTCTAACAAATTACATATCTCTTTTGTCCAATGTTATTAATTTGTAATTTTCTTCTAATACTACACTAACATTTGAAACAAACATGCTTTTTGCATTAGATTTAATTCATTTATAGCCATATTATAAAACCCCTTTAGAATGTATAAATAACATTTCAAAGGGGTTTGTTTACTATTTATTATTATTGACCTCTTTCATTTTATCAATAACTAAATTAGATAATGCTTTAACACCACTATATTCTAAATGTATACCATCATATGCAAAGTATTCTTGGTGACCTTCTGATGCTTTATACCAATCAACGAGATGAACATTTTTATGTTTCTTTTCAGCTTGAGCAAGTAATTTATTATTATTACTTTCATAATCTCTAGGGACACGAACGTTAATTAGATAAATATCTGCATCTCCTAAACTATCAATTAATTGATTTAATTGATCTTTCGTAAATTCCCCGTTGGTACCTAACTCTACAACAACACTTTGATCCTTTTTAGTATAATCTTGATATTTTTCATCTATAATTTCTTTACCTTCTATAAGTTGACGACCAACTTTTCCGTCGACATTTGCGTTAGGTACTTTCTTATTGAATACTTCACCTATATCTACCATTACTGAGTCACCAAGCAATAAAGGAGAAGCTTCTTTCGGATTAAAGGCCTTACCACTATTTTTTTGCTGGTTTTTCGCAGGTTTATGTTTAGGTGCTTTTGACTTAAATGATGTTTGTTTCGCTTTATCTTTCTTCTCATGTTCTTTTCCTAAACTATCATATGAACCAAATAAAATAAATAACGATGGCAATAACAATAAAACTACTAATAATGTTCTACCAAATTTTACAAATTTTAAAGGCATTATAGTAAAGGCCTTGAAGCCATTTTTTCTTATTGGTGTTTCAATAAATTTATATGAAATCTCTGCCATCATAAACATAGCAACTACTTCAATAATATAAACATACCAAGGAATTTGTCCCTGTACATAATAGCTATTCATAAATACTATAATTGGAAAATGCCATAAATATAAACTATATGATCTTTTACCAATATAGATAAATGGTTTGAAGCTCATTGCATGTTTCAGAAAACTCGCAGGATGAACGACACTCGCAATAACGAATAATGTTATAAATGAAATAGCATAAAAACCACCATTATAAATCCATTTATCCTGATCACCAACTGTAATCATTAAATATATAAGAATCAGTAGTCCAATGATACCTACTGAATTTACACTTACCTTTTCCGCTCTGGAAATTTCTTTTTTAAGAACAAAAGGCGGCCAAACAAAAGCAAGAATACATCCTAATAGCAATGTTTGAAGTCTAGTATCTGTACCGAAGTACACTCTAGAATTATCTCCAGTAACACTATGTATAACAAACATCGCTAACAATGATAATAAAGAAGTAACAATAAGTATTATTGTAATTGTTTTAGGTTTAAATTTCTTTAATAAGAATAAGATAATAACCGGGAAAAAGATATAAAATTGTTCTTCAATAGCTAATGACCACAAATGTTTTAAAGGTGCTACAGCAAATTGATTGAAATAATCTACATCCTGATAAATATACCACCAATTCGAAACATAAAATATAGCTGCTATTGCATCATGTTTTATGCTTATAATTAATTCTGGCTTAAATAGTAATGTAAATATTAATACAACAGCAACTAAAAAAAGCACTGCAGGTATTAACCTTTTAATTCTTCTAAGCCAGAAATTAATTAAATCGATTGATTTATCACGATAAAATTCGACAAGTAATAAACTCGTGATTAAATAACCAGAAATTACAAAAAATGTATCAACGCCTAAAAAGCCACCACTTAACCACTTAGAATTCAAATGATAAATTATAATTCCTAATACAGCAAGTGCTCTCAAACCGTCTAGTCCTGGTAAATAATGTGGTTTGTGAAACTTGTCTAAACGCTTATATTCATTCCCTTCCATATGTATAACACTCCGTTTTTTTATTTATCTTCATAAAACTCATCATATCATAAGAAAAATGACATTAATATAATTTTTCATAAATTTTACAAATTCAAATTAAAGTTAATATACGCTTAGCATTTAAAAGCGTCAATAAAAAAATTAAAAATAAATTCATATTCATGTTCTAACGAGAATTATTTTTTTAAAACCTTAAAATGGTTTTAAAACTTTATAAATACCTATTTCAAAGCTTTTTAAATAACTTTTAAAAACTTACTTATTCATTATGTTTTATCTATTTAAAAAAATATCAAAAAATTAATTGTTTTTTCAAAACTTTATGAAACAATGCTTATGCAACAAAATAATTTTAAAAGGAGTTTTTAGAATGAAGAATTTTTTAAACATTACTAACAGGTTTTCAATTAGAAAGTTTAGTATTGGTGCGGCTTCAATAGTTGTAGGTAGTTTACTATTTTCAGGTATTAACCACGAAGCTCATGCTTCAGAAAATACTTCTAATGAAAATATAAATCAAGAAAAAACAGTACATACTGAAAATTCTGATCTTTCAAATAATAATATAGAAGCTACTAAGTCAGATTCTAGCCAAAGTAACCAGGTGAATTCAGAAAATACTAATTTCCAACAATCTAATAAAGACAATGTTGAAACTGTTGAGTCTAATGACAGTAAAGATAACATGAATACTGCTCAATCTGTTGACAACAAGGACAACGTTAAACCTGTTCAACCTGATGACAACAAAGACAACGTTAAACCTGTTCAACCTGATGACAACAAAGACAACGTTAAACCTACTCAACCTGATGACAACAAAGACAACGTTAAACCTACTCAACCTGATGACAACAAAGACAACGTTAAACCTACTCAATCTGATGACAGCAAGGACAACGTTAAACCTACTCAATCTGATGACAGCAAGGACAACGTTAAACCTACTC